>Ga0123342_1000108_pt1 | contig 97244 bp, 52 predicted proteins | sample Turbeawhitnodule_FD_89960 | JGI IMG/M metagenome (GOLD analysis project Ga0123342, IMG submission 89960) | Root nodule microbial communities of legume samples collected from Mexico - Turtle bean Mexico white nodule | ecosystem: Host-associated > Plants > Roots > Nodule | place: Mexico: Nepantla...
AAAGTAAATAATTGAAAAGTAAAGTAATATGAGTTTGGTTAAAAAAAAATAAAAAAAAAATAAAAAGTGAAAATTTAATATAAAAAAAAAAAAAAAAAAATTATATATAGTACACTCTTTTTAGAGTAAATTATGTAATGAAATAAAAGGATATTGTAATATGTTAACTAAATAAGCGATTATCGTAACATACATAGTTAATCACTAAAATACACATCATTTAAAAATAACTTCAATATTACCATGTAAATGAATGCAAATGACAACTAGTACGTTTAAGGCACACTGGACAATGGCAGTGAATAAGTATTCAATGGAATATATACTCTACAACAAGCAAAAGTATTGGTTACTAATAATTGAAAGAATTTAACACATGAACCAATACAGATTTAGCACTCATTTAGCAGACCCCTCCTGCTAGTATGTTTTACAGAAATTGTTTTGTGAGTCTATAATCATAGGTATAGAAAGATCGTCATTGAATTTCGTCCAATCATGTCAATAAATTTAGATTTCGGACACAATTGTGTGACATTGAAACTAACAACATTAAACAAACATTGGATTAAAGCTAACACATTAAACAAATACTGGATTGAAGCTAACAACAGCAAACAACCATTAGATTGAAAGGAAGTCTTGAGTGAAATTCTCATCCGTGAATGAGCAGAGTTATAAAAAAATAGAAACTAATAATATTAAACAAATATAGGAAAGAACAACTTTACAACAGTAAAAAAAGAGAAACAGTATACATTCAACAGCGCACCAGAGAAACTATTGAACAATTTGAAATCACATAGAATGAGCTTGTGTTAATTACCACTGTATTCTTCTTTCTGAGACACGATCCAACGATCTTGAAAATCCTCATCGAATGATTCGTAGAAGATCTAAAACACATGAAGAAGTGACGATTGATTAGTCAGAATGTGGCAAAAACGGAGATCCAATCATGAAAAAACAGAAAACAAAAATTGAAACAAATGAAAAGGAGGAAATGAAGATGAAAATGAAGAATTACCGCGTCATCTGCATCTTCAGTAGCGCAGAGAAACTGAAAAGAAGAGGCAGAGATCAAGAGGAGCACCGCAAACATCCCGAGAGGGATTCGCTTTCGTTCTCCCATGTTCCACTACAACTGTGAAACCCTAACCCTGTCACGGAAGAGAAATTTCCAATCTCTAGAAAGTGTTTAAATCTCAGTGCTATTCAGAGTATTTGGCATCATATATAGATCTCTCTCACACTTTGCCTTGTGCTGTTTCAACCAATGGTTGTATGGGCCACGTGACACTACCCAATAGTATATTGCCACGTGTCCTTTTTACATCACACCTGTTTCACTACAAACATGTAATATAAGTAGCATATGCACTCATAATTATTTTAATTTTTTTAAGTTTTATTTATGACTATTATAAATAAAGTTAGTTATCTTACTTCAAACACTTATTTAAATTAATTATTCTGAATGAAAATGTACGAATTTATATAAACATAAAAACACTTAGTTTAGTCATTAATACCTAGTTTAGCTACATGTTTGCTAAGGAAAATATGTAACTTAAGTTACACTAGCAACAGCAAGGTTTATACCTACAACTTTTACAGAAAGAAAACATAAAGATATAATAAATTTAATACTAAATTATAAACAAACAACAATGTGTAAAAATATATAAATATTATAGTACGGAGATTTTAATTCTTGTTATATTTTCTAAAATTTTGAAAATTATTAAGTATAATTACAAGACAATAAAAGTTAGGATATGTTTTTATTTATACATATCTGAAATAAGTTTCGTTATCTAATCTTTAACACGTACTTAAATTAAATGTTTTTTAATATAAATACAGATTTTTACACTTTAAAAATACATGAAGCGTAATTTGATTAAAAATTCTTTAAATTACAAGAATATATTTTTACTTAAAATAAGTAATATATGAAAAACCCAAATATTGTCATCATAAAAGGGGTGAAATCACATTTGTTTTTATCTGTATATTTACATTATTTTATTCATTTTTTGTTTGAAGTAAAGATAATTTGGTAATTAACTACATTGTTTAGCTTGTAAGTACTGCTTCTGGTGTAATAATTTGTGTCCTAAGCGTATTTTGTACGATATAAGCTTCCAAAGTGTAACTGTGGTGTTGTAGTAAATTTATTAGTAAGTAGTTGTTGAAGATTAAATTAGAATTTGATTACGTTATAATATTTAACATGAAAAAGCAAGTAGCGAAAGCCACTACAGTGAGTTACACAGAGAGAGGTGGTTGAGTTGTATTTACATAGACTCAGACGTGGGAAGGATCAACTCCAACGGATTTCAGAGTCTCGAGACGGGGGGTGTGGGTATAGGTATCTTTGGCGGCGGAGTTAGGGATGTGGTGGTGATCGGGGTAGATGCGGTCTTGCACGTGCGCCACTTTCCGGAAGAAGGATTGCTTGATGAACTTCTCAGTCTCCTCCGCCACGTGATCGGGTTCCACCACTTCGGGGAGAGTCTCTCTTCTCTGCTTCTTCACGTGCACCGTTGGGGAATTCCTTAATTGCTGCCACGCAGTGTGGAGACCTAGCCCCGTCGACAACGTGATCATCCCAATCGCCACGTACACCGCCACAAAGTCCTGTTTCGATGACTTCCCCTTCTGCTGGTTAGCACGCCCGTAATCCGCCGAAGCTGCGTAAGATTTCATCTTTGGTGCTGTTGAGGTTGTGTACGCTGCCCTACCTCCAACACCGTTTTTCAACGCTGCTAACCAATTTCCCCTCTGCACCACCACATCACATCGTCATTGTAAATAACGTCACGCTACATATTAACATAAATGCATCACACATATATAACAACTTGAAGAAACAACAAAATCTTACCATAGGCCTGAAAACCATGATTTCCAATTGCACTTGTTTCTTGCAGCTGCGAAAACTGAAATCAGCTTGTGTTCGTTTTTTGTATGCTGTGGTTGTTGGTTATTCTAGTGGCGCTCTTATATAGTTTGGTGGATATGATCGTTTGCAGAGATAGCGAAGTGAGGCTGGGCAGAGAAAGAATGTTCTGGAGCCACGTTGAAGGATGTGGAAGCCACAGGGCACGTGTCGCTTTCTGCTTTTGACACGTGAGCCGCAGAAGGCTCCGGAAGTGACACGATTTTATAGTGAGTACTCAGAATCTTATTTACCATTCCAATTGGTAAATATTTTTTTGAATATTAGGACATCTTCCATCCCCTTCATAACAACTATGTAGTAACATTGCTAGTTATCCTTTTTTTTATTGTATTGTAAATTATTTTGTATTTTCAATTATTTAGCTTGTTTAAAAAGTATCTTGATATTGCATGTTATTCTTCATTTGCACATAATAAATTATATGTTGCATTGTTCATTATTTTATTCCAAATTCTTGTATTATTTCTTGATATGATTTACTACTTATTCCACCAGACTTCAGCTTATTTTTGTAGTCATTGATGTGATAACTTAATGTCTGGCCGTATCAACTTTGATGATGATTATTTATGAGTATAATTGAAGTCTCTTATTTTATCAACCTTGAGAATGACACGAGAGGGAGAAGTTTTTTTCTCTATCAATCTATATAGTAATTAAATAGGAAGACAAAGTGTCTCACTCTATCAACTTTGATAATAATTAATAAAAAAATATATTGATTATAATTAGAGAGGGAAAATTGAACTATCTCATTCTATCAATTTTAAAAGTGATTAAAAAAAGAAGGGAATGATTAGATGTCTCTCACATTAACAAATTGATGATTAACATATATATTTTTAAAGTGTTTACATGGCTTTATTATTTTGCATGTCTCATTAAAAAAAACACAAAGATGGTTTTACATCATGAAATGTGTCATTTACACTGTCATATAAATGATATTGATTGAAAATATGATTTGTTAAAAATGACAAATATTGTTGTAAAGTAAAAATTAAGAATAAAAAAATAAATAAACAAATGTTGTAAAATGACAACAAAATATTTTAAACTTTATTAGTATATTTTTTTTTAAAATAAATAAACAATTGTTGTAACATGATTGTAATAAAATAATTTAAAGATTTTTATTTATGATTTTTTAATTCTACCTTACAATTTACAATAAAGACATGGGTGAAAACATAAATGACGAGAGAGTAATTACTGTTGTTTTTGAACTTCAAAAATATAGTTAAATAGAAACAAAATTCTTTACAAAATACAAATTTTAATTTTTTAGTGGAATATCAATTGATTAATTAATACAATAATATAAATAAAAAAATTAAATTAGACTATATAACCCAAATGCCTACCATTAAAATGAATATAATTAATAAATAAGACAAGAACGTAACTCGCAAAAGAAGTCTAGTTTTAATTAAAAATTTGATTTCAACAATTACATTTTCATCTAAATACAAGAAAAAGTAAGCACAATTTCATTCTTACAAATATAAACATATTTACAAATACGAAACATGTAAAATAAATGTATAGAATAAAAGAACCTAATAGGAGAACAATCTAGTTTTTTCAGTTTAATACTAATAAATTCATAATGTATGATAATAAAGAAGGAGCATTTAACACATAATATCTTAATAATTGTTCACTTTTCCATTGTAACTCAAAGATAGACGTCAAAAGTATTGTCCTGAACTTCACGGTGAGCATCAAATTATTTTAGCCAAAAGTTATAAAAGACTACTCAAACTAAGACATTCAATGTACTATCTTTCTTTTTGTCTCCTTTGCTTATAGATGTTCTTCCTTTGTTGTGATTACAATTAAGTTATCAGAATTTAGGTTATCTATTTTTTGTCAGTAAATAAAATAACATAACAGTAGATATCTAAATTCCAACACAGTTCTTGCGGACATCTTACCCAAGCATTACTTGCCGACTGCAGGACTTCTGAATGTGCCATCTTTTCTTAGACTGGTTGTGGTAGTTGAAAGTGCTTTAATTATGTATTCTTCAAAGTTCTGTAGTTGGGATTTTCTCGCTATCATTTCAACTGTAATAGGTGACACATTTCCTGTGATGCATTGACCCTCAATATCACGAAGCTCTTGAGCTGGTTGGAGGACAGCAAAAAACTAAGTGCAGATATTTAATTACAAACAACAACAGTAACAAATTATTAGCCAATTTTTTTAAAATAACAATCAGTCATAGTCAAATATATCCTAACCTAACAACTGTAATCTATACATCATCCGCATCTTAGACTAGGTATCGTCATTCAATCTGATCAAACTACAACCAGTAATCTTCTTGGCCCTTTTGTTAGCACTCAATGATCTCCTTACCTTGACTAAATCGTCCCATTGCCCTCTGTGAGCATAAATATTAGCCAAAACAGAATACACCCCACCATCTTCAGGCTTAATCTCCATGACTTGCTTCGCTGCTTTTTTTGCAATCTCAACATTCCCATGAATCCTACACCCTCCAAGCAACCCTCCCCACGCAAACACATCACCCCCACTTGGCATCCCTCTTATCATCTCCATCGCTTCCTCAATCAACCCAGCCCTGGCCAACATATCAGCCATGCAACCATAATGCTTCTCCTCCCGAGCAACCCCATACACAGTTTCCATCTCATGAAAAACTTTTCGCGCTTCACAAACTAGACCCGCATGGCTACACCCCACCAACACCCCCAACAAGCTCACCCCATCAGGCTTGACTCCCTCCGCAACCATTCTAGAGAAATACTCCAACACCATCGATCCTTCCCCGTGAATCGCAAACCCAACAAGCATGGCATTCCACGTGAACACTTTTTTCTCCTCGCAAGACTCAAACACATCCCTCGCAGCCTCAACACACCCACATTTCGCATACAAGTCCACCAACCCGGTTGCCAAATACGAATCAACCCGTATCCTATTCCGTTTAATGAAATCATGGACGATGCTACCTTGTTTCAACTCCCCCAACTGAGCACAAGCTGAGAGAACCGACACCAACGCTATATTATCCGGCTTAACCTCCAAAGCCATCATCTCACTAAAGAGTTCAATGGCTTGGTTACACAGTTTCAAGTGACTATACCCCGCGATCATGGTCCCCCAGGTTATTTCATCTCGCACGGGCATTTCGTCGAACAGTTGGCGCGCGCGGGAAATCTGGCGGGATTTGACGAGCCCATCAATCAAGGCGTTGTAGGAGACAATGTCTCTGTGGGGACTTTCGTAGAAGAGTTTGTGGGCATCGTTGAATCTATCGAGGACGGAGTATACACGTATGAGGGAGTTGAAGGCGTACAAATGGGGTAAAAGGCCGAACTTGAGGAGTTGGGAGTGAAGGGATTGGGCGAGGGAAGAGGAAGAGAGTTGGGCGCAGGCTTTGAGGACAAAAGGAAAGGTGTGGAAGTCAGGGGGCAGGGAGAGGCGGCGGAGGGTGGAGAAGAGGCGGAGGGCGGGGAGAGGGGAGAGGAGGAGAGTATGGATTCTGATGAGAGTGTTGAAGGAGAATGTGGTGGGGTTTGGGAGGGAATGGAAGAGGGAGAGTGCATAGTAGGTTATTATTGAGTTGGAATAATGGGTTGTGGTGGTATTGGGGGAGGAGAGTAGGGTGGTGAGGGTGGAGAGGATGTTGTTGAAGATAGGGAGTGTGTGGGGAGGTAAGACGCCGGCGGTGATGGTGTGGCCGTGGATTTGGTACAGTTGGGAAATGGATTTGCATTGGTTTATCAGTTGCAAGGTGTTTTGAGGCATTGGAGATTCATATCACATGTCGTCACAGTAGAGCAATGCAAAAAAAGAAAGAGCTAAAACAAAACACAAAATCCAACTAGATGTTCAAAAATTAACTAAATTCAAAAAAACGTGAACGGCAGGATTCGAACCTGCGCGGGCAAAGCCCACATGATTTCTAGTCATGCCCGATAACCACTCCGGCACGTCCACGCTGATGATAAACTTATCATTCAATACATTATATCTGTTTTGATACCAAAACAAGCAAGTAAAAATAGGTGATTTTAATATTTTTTTGATGAAAATTATAATCAATATGTATAATAAAAAAATATAAATTGGATATAAAATATTAAGATTGTTTTTTATATCCTAGCACAACCTAAGTGGGTTATTTTATGAGGAGGGGTTCCAATAATTGGTATTCCTCTCCGTACATCGATGTGTGTTAGATAGCATAGTGGTTATATAATAGGAAAGTAGAAGAATAAGAAAAAGTAGAGTATTGGTTTTCTTTATTTATAGTACACTCACTACCCAATATAGTAAGCCCACTGAAGCATTAGTGTGGGTTTTAGATTTTTAGTATTTATCTTCTCAAGCACCAACTCATTCTCCCACATTTTTTTAAATGCAAGTGCTCATCCACAACCCTATTTTCTCTTTACACTTCCCTCTTTTGTCTCTAACACTGCTTTAACCTACCACCTTTAATTATTCTAACAATTTTTTTCACCTCTTTTTCAAACCCTCTTTCCCATCTTTAATCTTTAATTATCCTTCCCTGTCGGTTCTGAGACGTTTGAATGGAATTTCTGAGAGAATTGTTTAAAGCAGAACAACAATAAGTGTGCTTAATAGAATACATTTTTATAGATGGAGATATGATTTCCTTCTTTTTTTTAATGCCTAGGCTTATCTGTTTTCTTTTGTCGGTTTCCATGCTTAGAAGTTGGACTTGAAGGTAATCCTTCCACGTATCTGAGCATTTGGAGTGCTTATATACATGCTTGAATGTTTGCAATATCTGAAACCACCAATGTCCTTCATTCCAATTGCTATCTAAGCCAAGTAATGGAGAAAGAAGAAAGTGAAGAGGAAGATGAAAGCGACGTTGGGCTCTTGAGTATTATGCTACTCTCCTTCTGAAGAGAGGAGTACAATCAAAAAGGCAATTCATAAAGGCTTAGGGAAGGCAAAGCCTTTCTTCCAGGTTCAATTCACAAAGCTGCACCTGCGCTGCTTATTCAGCTTCAATAAGGTTTTAAAAAACAGTCTGCAGCCACGATTTCGACCGTAACATGATCACAATTGTTGTCACATCGTTCATAGTTGTCTACAGTAGCACATCATTTGATGAAATTGTGCACAACTGCAATTTAAAACCTTGTAGCTATCTAAGAGACACAGACTGCAGTTTCATCATATTTATGTTTAGCTCATTTACTGTGTTTTTCTTTAATCAGTTTGAAAGTTTTTAACGGTGGACTCAGGTAGTGAGGTTAGTGAGTGATTTGAGATATATCCGTATAGGAAATGTAATATTTTCCTTTGTTTTGTTGGAAGCCATGAATAAAGTGAAGTGTTTGCTGCAATCATGAAAGAAAAATTGGTATTGTCAACATTTACTTTCCTTCTAGTATATAGATTTTGTCAAAGAAAACTCGGCCAAACATTGCTGAAAAAGGTTATTGGATTTTTATTCTGTGATAAAAACAACTCATATTCCCTTGCCCGATGCGTCACATTCTATATAAAAGGGTTGTTTGAAATTTGGCATCGTTAACATGGGTGCAGTGGTGATAGCGTTCTTAAGCTATTGCATCGCCTTGAAGCCTAAAAATCCCCTCAAAGTTTTTAAAGATTTGGGTATTGGTTACTTCATGATGATAAAAATCTTTTTGAGGATACATCTAAACTCTCTTCCCCGAAATCACATGACCCAAAATACTACACTTCTTGTTTCCAAATTCACGTTTCTTTTTATTTGCCTAAAACTTGTGTCGTTGGAGAGTCTTTAAAACCTATTTCAACTATATTAGGTGCTATTCCCATGTTTCTTTGTATATCAGAATGTCATTGAAGAAAACTAATACAAATCTCCTGAATTAAGATTGTAAAATAGTATTCATGGTGCTTTGAAATGTAATCGGTGCGTTAGTCAGTCCAACTAATGACTCATAGTGTCCATGATGCATGCTACCCCTAAAATAAAATGTAACCCTTCTAACTGAAACAATAAGAAAGTCTCTTTAATTATATATTGTTCTAGCTTCACCTCCACATCCATGCAACACCCACTTGTTCCTTTTCGATGCCCATCTCCTAACCTTACGTTATAAGAAGGGTTGATTCCAGTTGCAACCCAAGTTAATCAAATGAAATAAAAAAGGGCTAACTCCACTGTCAATCAAAAGCAACATTGGTTTTCCTTTCAGTCCCCCTTTAACTTCATTGTATTGGTTACGTAAGTCCTCTAGCTGAAAAAACTGAGAAGCCCCATCTGTTGACACTTCCTATCCTCATATTCTTCTTTCAGAAATGAAAAATCATTTCCCCGGGTTCTCCTATACCATCATCTTTGGCAAGAATTACAAGTCGCAGATTCTTATGAAGACACTCATGCCCAAGACTATAAGCCCTTCCGCAGTGAAGATATCTCCCTTCCACTCTCCTTCTAACATATTCTGGATAAGGAAGGGTTCAGGATCTCCTGTTTCTTCATCCCTCAACCGCGATCTCTGTTGAACGGACATCTCTTCTTGTGTTGGAAGACTCATTTCTTCCATTGCTAGCCAAACTAATAGTGTGTTTGTTTTCAAATGGAAAGAGGGAGGGGATATTTATTTTTGTGTTTGTTTCAAGGGTTTTAAGGGTGGATTGATGTGGATTATTGTATTTTTACCAAAATATCATTTTGCATTCATTTTATTATAATATATAAAATTAAATATTATATAAATTTATTTATTATTTATAATTTCAAAAATATTTAATTATACTATTAATAACAACATATAATTATAAATAATAAAAATAAAAAATAAAATTATAATATCAATAATATATATAATAACAAATAAATATAATAATAAATATTATTTTCATAAATTTTAATGTATTTAATAAATTTATTTCAATTTTAAAAAAATATTTTTATTATATTTTTTAATTTTTTATTAGAAAATATAAATACTTATGAATATTATATATTAAAAATATTTAACTAATTCAAACCTAAAAAAAATCATAATTCATTATTCAAATATTTTTTAATAACAAGGATAAATTTATAATAAATCATCCTCAGAAATTCACTCTATCATTCCTCAATCCAAACAACCTCACTTATCCTCACACATCCTCTCTAATCCTCACAAATCCACTCCCTTCCCTCCTCAATCCAAGGAGAGTATAAAAGAAGTGTCCACTCATCCACTTTTAGTATTTTTAGGTTTTTTTTTAAATAATTATTTATCATTGAAAATTATTTTAACATTTTGTATTTTGTTTATATTTTCATTAAAGATATTTTTTTATTAATATTTTGTTGTGGGTGTAAAGTGGAGAAGAGATCAAAATATCATTATTTTTTTTAGTTATATACCACTCTACTTTAAAAATAAATATATATAATAAAAAATAAATTTATAATTAAATTATATAAAAATATTAAAATAATAAATTTGAGAATTGCAGTATATTGGTATAAAAAATTGAGATTTTCAGAATGTCCATGTCCTCATCAACTCTTTGGGATCATGGGTCACGGATATTTATGTAATCTTGCAAAAAATATCCCGGAAGTTCTTACTAAGTTATATGCGGAGCCTCTGACATCAACACTTCAAATAAATTATGTAATCATCCACCCTTCTATTTATTTGTTTAGTCCATGCTAATTTCTCAAACACAGAATAATGTAAATTGTTGAAGGTATATTTTCTCAAATTTCTGTAATAATTATTCTGCAAAATCCTTCAGGAAAAAATATACTTTAAAAGACAAATTTGTAATTTGATTTTGTGGAAGAAAAAAAATATTATAAAAGAGATTTAAAAGGAAGAAAGAGGGGGACTTTTGATCACATTCTAGACTTAGTTTTTTTTAATTCTTTTATTTTGCTTCTAGATGAAAGGCTAAATTTTTGTTGTTGATTCCTTTGTAATTTTTCATTGAATTCTGAATTTTCTGAGTTTTGATAGTTTTTTTTTTTAATTCTCTATAACAGTTGTTTTAATATTCTATTTTAATTATCTATAGCAGTTATTTTAATATTATAATCTTTTGAAAAACTTTTTTTTTAGAGATTGTACTTGAACAAATGATTGAGAGTCTTATTTATATTAAATTTTAGTTTCTTAATTAATTTACATTGTGCTAATTAGATTTGAGATAAAAGAAATAAACATCTTATAGAGTATATGCATGAAACAAAGTTGATACTAATTAAACCAATAGATGTTTTAGTGATGATAGATGACCTATGAAAAATTTATTTGTGAAAGAACTTGATGATCACCCATTTTTTATTTTAATCTCTTTTATATTTTATGTTACAATTTTAATCCATGTCTAAGCTGAAAGCTATCACTCATACAATGTTTCCAGCCTTCTCTTATTCCTTTTGATCCGGCTAGTCGAACCAATTTTGTTACGTGTCTTCTTGTAAAGAAAGAAAAAGGTTTCACACGTTAAACGGAAACACGCTCTTTCCTCCCAAGAAGATATTATTCCAGCCGTCACAATCGTAACACAACAACCAGCAATCCCTTCCTTTCACAATGGAAGAATCCCGTAAAAAAAAAAATACACACCCTCACTCTACATGGTTGGCTCTATTTATAAGCCAAACCCGAATAACAAAACCTTATTCTTTATTTTTCAATTTTCTTCTATAATACACACTCCACACTTTTTCATAATCCTTTTGCCTAACACATGTCCGTGTTTCGAATACGCAAACTTTAAGTATGCAATTTACGCGTACAAGTACCAATACAGACGAACATCTTCAGTGTGCCAAGCTAGTGATAGGTAGTGATCATGAACGATTACGGTGCATATCACATGGGAAGTTTTATGCAATATATGGTTCATGTGCATCCTAACACCATGATATTACACCTAACTCAACTACCAAACTTGATGTGATGTCATAAACAGAAATGAATGCATTATGCATTGTACATTGTACATTGCATGCTTCCACAAACTAAATGCCAATGACAGGGTCAATATCAGATAAAATGACCTTAGAAAGTGGTTCGGTGTATTTCGGTATTACATAAAATGTGATCATTCATTCGAAAGACGCGTATGAGAAAGTGATCTCATCACTCTGAAAAGATTCTTAGATATGTCTAAGGGTTTTTCTGCCAAAACACCACACAAGACAGTGCAAAAGTTAGGCATATGAAAATCCAAATGCTAAACAGGAAAGAGATCTTTTTATCCTGTAGCAGACCAAAATGATCAAGAGACAGCTATTACTTTATTCACAGGCATTCTTAAACACAATAGTCCAAGGTTTCCTCTAAAGCAATTCTCTGTACTGAACCCAAGCACGATAATAATTCATATTTCGTTTCCAACCCACGTTCCTTGCACTTGCATGAAGAGTTAAGTTTACAGTGTAAATTCAACAAATATGATAAAAATTCATTTTGTCATCATTCTATCCATCAGTTCTATTCAGTTAAAACTCAATACGTCACTTTTCTAGGTAAATCGAATTTCTAATGACATGAAAATAGAGGAGAAACACAATTATGTGCCGTAGCTTTTGACTATATGAAATAGTTGAACAAGTACAGATTGAAAGGATAACCTATTACCTTGGTATATCTAGAGTACAACCTAGTTTCTCAATATTTTAGTTCAGATAAGCATGGGGAAAAACTTTCTGACTACAAAATCGTGTTTTAAGATATCCTCGGAAGAATGACTATCTTGTAATAGTGCCTACAGGACTAGTATTCTCTGTTCTTTTTCGTCACCATCAACAATTCACGGCTTTATAATATTTGAAATTAGCCAGTTTCACTATGACCCTCTACTCAAGATCTAGACTCTTCTTCATGTTTTCATAAACCATATAAGTAATGCTTGCAGCTGGCACAACTTTGAGGAGATTAGGAATGAGCCCCTTGTAGAAACCTCTAAAGCCTTCATCCCTAAGAGTTTTCCAGAATACATCAGACATTCCCTTGTAAGCACCGGTACTGTTGATAGGTTGTGCCTGCAGCCTAAGAATCATGAAAAAGTTATGTCAACAAAGAGCATACAGAATGTATCAATAAGAAACCTAGACTAAAAGAACAAAACTGATAAAAAAAGATTACTACTGACACAGCTTTATACCTTGTTCGAATAACCTGCAGCGGATAGACACAAGTAGCTCCAAGAGCACCTGAAATTGTCCCACATCCAAGTTGTACTAGAGGACCAGGATCTGTGAAGGAGAAAAAAGAATAGAACTTTTTAAGTTTCAAAGATTCAATACTTTAGAACAGTTAATTTTTAATCAAAAAATACAAACTGGTAAAATAACATCATTATGTTCAAGAGATAATGTGGTTGCAGTAATATCATACCACTGTCATAAAGAATATATCTCTTTGATAGATCTTTCAAGGTGTCATATGCAGTGAGATCAATCCCTGCATACGGAATCATACCCAGAAGAGATGGAACAAGTCCTCTGTAGAAAGCCCGAGGTCCCTCATGGACCCATATATCCTTTGTAAGTGTACCAAGCTTTGGAACCCTTCCACCATCAGAAGCACAAGTCTGTAACCTAGTTTTGACAAGATCCATAGGATAGATAGCAATCTGTGCAACTGCACCAGCCATACCACCTGCAAGAAGTCTTCCTGCAGTACCGATATCCTTCTTTCCCTGTTGAGCATCTCCAATGACATTTTTCAGCATTTCATAGGCATAAAACTTGATGGCACTCTCTGGAGCTACCTTGACAACATTCAGTCCATTACCTCGGAAAAACCCTAATAAACCATCTCGTTGCCATATCTTCATCACTGCTGGCATAATAGAAGCTCGTCCAGTTTGAATTTGCAAGACCACCTTCAGACGATCAAGAGGAGCAGTTGCTGTACGGGAAGCAGCTCCTGCTATTCCCCCAGCAATAAAATATCTGCTCCTGTGCACATGTTTGCCGATGCCTTCAGGAATGACAGCTTGTTCCCCAATGTCAACAAGGCACACCCTCTCCCAATGCTGATATATATTTTCAATAGTTGCTTCATGAGGATAAAGTAGAAGAAAATCTCTCCACTCTTCAAAAGTGATAATTCCGTTATTATCCTTATCAACATGCTCCACAAAACGAGCAAGCTCCTCCTCATCAATTTCAATCCCTGCAACATAGAAGCTGAATATGCTTACAATAAATACAACAGAAAAACTCACACAAAGGTACCAAGGAATACCATCTAGAAAACCTATAAGAATCATAAATATAAGAACAAATCACCACATACAAAAAATAAAAAATAGTAACGAAGAACATAAGTAACAAGCACAATAGAGTTTACTTTCAAAGATTGAAGTTGAAGCAGGCTTCACAAATCTAAAGCATCATTCATATTTGTAGAATTATTCAAAAAGTTCTATCTCTCTTCTTTTTTTAATCCATAAACAACACACTGGAACGTCTTCAAAAGAAAAAAATTCAGAAATCACAAGGATTGGGCACATTTGTGAAAAAATGTAAAAGCCCTGCAGTCTCTCTCAAGTGGTAGGGCTCAAACTTTTCTCACACATAACTGTTATGACTACAACCACATATGTCCTTTGTAAATCAAACCCTTATAGCCCGAATTATACAATTTAGAAATAATCTCACCCCGTCACAACCACCAGATGCAATTCAATTTTAAGAAATAACATCGAATGTCAACATGTCTTGGCCCACTCACGGAAAATGAACAGCCAACAACATACTAAACACACTACAAGCACATAATGGTGAAGAGGGCAGATATTAAATAACTGCAAATCCAATTAAATAATAATTTAACTTCCATGCATCGTGTAACGTAAAGATTTTTGCATCATGAATCAATCAGAAATCATCTTAGGCATGTCAATTATTCAAAAACCATCTTAGCCATAAACTTCAAAATAATCATTACAAAAGCCAACGGACCTTACCATATATTATAACATGTTCAATTATGCTAACATGTAATTGATGGACAATGTAAAAATCTTGACATGCAGTAATTAGAAGCCATGAGGCACAACACACAATGAACTAAATGGGTAGTATTAAATTTTGAAGGAGGTAAAAGAATACCTACCAGCCCTGACAAGTGCATCCCAAAGCTCTTCAGGGAGAATGCAGCCATTGTGCTCCACATCAATGGCCTGAAATATGCGATAGAGCTCCAACTCCTTGTCATCCATGTAGCGCCTAAAATCACGGTAATCAATCCTACCATCCCTATCAGCATCACACACCTTGAAAAGCTCCTTGGCATATTTATACTCAGGGGGAATCTGCAGTGCAGACAAACCAGCCTCAATGTGAGCATAGTCCAAGTACCCATTATTAGCAGCATCGAAGAAATTGAAGAGACTCCGAATTCGAAGATCCCTCTCGTCTTTGGTCTCACGTAAGGCAAGAAGCACGTGATCCATCGAAACCGGACCCGTTTTCTTGCCGCGGCCATGATCGGCTTTCGCTTTCGAAAACCCCACGTTCTCCATGTCTATGGCTTGGCCTGCCCCGGACATGCTCTTTTTCTAAGAATCTCCAAAACTCAGCAAAATTGGAGGTACCCAATGGGGCATTTGAATTTTCAAGGACTTAAAGATGCTAACTTTGGCCTCAGATCTGCGTAGCGGTTACGTGGGGTTGGAAGGGTCAAAATCTCGAAACTCAAAAGTCGTAAACCACCAACTGGAAAAAGAAAACCAGCGATTGAATTAAAGGGGATGGGTCAAAGGGTAGAAGAAAGTTAGAAAAGAGAATCTCCTGACGCTAATTGGACTAAGCACAGTGTGCAGTGTGATGATGCAAAAGATAATAGGAAGAACAATGATGATGAAGAAGAAGAAGATACCTGAAATTGCAATTGGTGAGAACAGTTTTTTCAATTTATGCAGCAATATATGTATATATATATATATATACACAAACTATATGTGTGTATATATATATACTATATATAAAAAAAAGGCAGTGAATCTGTTATTATATAGTGTTTGTGTGGAAACTGAATGTGAGCATTAAAGAGGGGAGAGAGGTTGTCCATATTGTCTGATGAATCAAGTTGTGATTCTGATTGTGTTGCGTTATCCTTGGTTGCTAAGCAGGTAGAGAAGAAAAGGGGATATTATATTTCATCAAAACAACATGAATAGAAGAAAGGGATATTATGTTATTATTATCTGGATATTCCTCTCAAGCTGTCTCCATTATCATGATTTATATCCAACCTTTTCTTTCCTTTTCACTCTTGGTACATTTTAGGAGCATTCATTTCTAATTTTCAAATCAAATATCAAATTATATTTTAAGATCAAGTATAAGTAATACATAATTAGGTTTTGTATAAGCCTAATTTAATTATTAGTAAGAGCTTATATATATATGTATATTTTTTTTAATTAGTATTTTAGCTACAAAATATAAATATTTACTTTGTATAATTCAATTTTAATAAATAACTTAAAATGTATAAATTAGATTACAATAAAACATATGATAATAAAAAAATCAATATATAAGTTATATTATTAATTTATCATAAAAAAAATTAGTGTAAATGATTGTTTTTAATTATTGATATTTTCCCTGTAAAAAAAATTGAAATTTAGTTTAGAGATAGAGATGGATGAGATAGAATAGAAGATACAACTAATTAAAATTTTTAAAAATACAAATATAATGATAAAAATTATGGTAATATTATATAGGAAAGATTGTTACCTTATTTTGTCACTATCAACATTATCTTATTCAAGTGTCTTTGATAAATCTATTACTATAATATATTTTCTATCCTGATCATCATGGGATTAAGTTCTAAAACAACAAAATATATGATAATCTCAATTATAAAAATATAAATACAACAATATATGAATAAAAATTAGATTACTAAAAAAATATTTTTATTCTACTAATTTAACTAATATCGTTATTAGTTATTTTTTAATTTTAAAATTAATTTTTACTTAATAATTTTCCTGTAGAAAATATTGTACCATAATAAAAAAATAATTTCTGATTTATTTTCAAGTTAATTCTTAAAAATATATTTAATAACAAAGTAGTCTTATTCAATTTAACAATAAGATATTATCATAGGATTTTTTATATGTTTAGAAATTAAAATAAACATTTTGTTTAAAAACTAATTTCACATTACCTCACACAATCAAATTGGTAATTTAGCCATAAGTATGATATGAATATTTATAACAATCCAAACCCTTATTTTTAGGAATAATGATTCTCTCACGTTTGGTAATTCTTAGGAATCATGGTTTTGGATTCCTGAAAAGAAAATTGTTCCAAACAGTCGTTGAGATTGTTTTAATAATCATGTCTTATTTTAAATGGTAGAGAAATTAAAAGGAGATTAAGAGCTACTTCATATTCTCATTATTTATTTTCTTGTAATTTAAATACTTGTTAAAATATTTATATTATGAAAAATTAAAGACGAGAACAAGGAAATATTTTAAAATAACTTGATTATTCATTTTCGTTTTCCTTCTAGAATAAAAAATATTGGTTTTTCTTTACTTTTTTACATAAATAAGATTTTTTTTAATAAAATTTTTCATGTTAAGCGTCACTATACAACTTAAGATCTTAGATAGACTGACATCTCAAGTAACAACAATCATTTGTCGAAAAAATATATTATTAAAAAAAAATACAAAAATACGGAGAGACTAAACCAAAACTCATATGTTAACAAAAAAATACATAGGTAGAGTATACATATTCATAAAGAATTATAAACTTATTATACCAATGAAAAGATTATCTACTAATAAATCCTAAATTAGTCAACTTATCAGCATACAATCCCTTCTAAATAAATAGGATTTCACCACTCTTTTTTTTTCATTTATCTTATTTTTGGTCATTATTTTTATATTACAGTATTTACTTTCATTAATACTATATTCACAATATTTATTTTATCATTTTAATAATTCACTTCACGGCATTTATAATGATACATTTATTTTTCATATTACATTGTTCACTCATCCACTACAAAATAATGTAATTCAAATTACTGATGTATAAATAAAAATTACAAAAAGAAAAAAATGAAATTTATAAATATAAACACATCCATTTAATACCTAATATAATTGAATAAATGACTTTAGGTGGGTGGTGTGTTGGGGTATCTTTTGAACCAAAGAAGAAAGAACAAAGAACATTAATGTTTTTGACATAAGACGAAAAGACTTGCATAGAATAGCAAATAATTGTAATGGTGGAAGATTTGGCAACCTTGGTTTTGAGAATGGTGTAAGAATTTTAGCTTAAAACAAAATTTAGTTGATCTGTTGCCTGAAGTATAGTTCTACACATTTGACCGAAAAGCCAAGATTTGTGCTGAGACCAACAACGTGGCATGCATGCATTGCCACTCATTTGGTCCTTTGCATCTGGTGCATGTGTGTTTCTGTGTGAGATACAACCTTCATCTCTTTCAACTTCAACACCACTTGCTTTTGGTGCTAAACCAACAGAGGTAGAAAGACATGGGGCACAAAGAAAAATCTAAAGACCGAAAAGATAAGAGGTTGCAAGAGATATCTCTTCTCAGAACAATTCCTTATGCTGATCACCAGAGGTTCTTTTTCCAATCTACTTCTCATCTTTTATGTTCATTCATTTACTTTTTCCCTTCTGATAAGATATGTAGTACCTGCATATTGTTCCATATCAATCTTTCTCAAACACACATTAATGGTTCAAACTAGCCATTGCTTAAGCCAAAACCAGATGATTGTTAGCCTATTAGGCAAGGATTTAAATAAGATTCCTTTTTAACATTTTTTCCCATGATCTCACTATATTAAATGTTTTGCAAGACACTTCAACTATAACTAGAATAACATTTTAAAATAATCTTCTTTTACATATTATGTATTTATATCTTATGTTTTGTACCAGATAAATGTTGGGAATACACTATTGTGAATTGTGAACATACTATGTTTTTCTTATTGAAATTTATTCAATATATCATGCAATTTAGTATTTAATGAATTTATCATGGTTTTGTAGTTTACAATAAATTTTAAATTGTTGAAAAATATGTGTGAAGAAATATGTTAGAAAGTGTATTGTTACTCTTGTTATAGTAAAATATAAGAAAAACTAGTTCACTTCTATAAAAATTGCCTTATAAGTCCAACAATAAATGGTGATTGTAATATAAAAGATATTCCATATCAATGAAGAGTTCATTCATATAAAGGAAGATGATATCATCTTCAACTCAAACCCTTGATTTTTGGATGAAAATTGAGGAGACAATCCCTAATTCATGGAATAGAGATTCTACTCTTTTTCCACCTGTGTTTAATCTTGTGCTTATGCATAGATGGTGGTCAAAGGAAACAATTGCTGTGGTTACTGGAGGAAACAGAGGAATTGGGTTTGAGATCTCTAGACAACTTGCTGATCATGGAGTAACTGTAATACTAACATCAAGAGATGCTAGTGTTGGTGTTGAATCAATTAAGGTCTTGCAAGAGGGTGGTCTGCAAGATGTGGCATGCCATCAGCTTGATATTCTTGACACTTCTTCCATCAACGAGTTTTGTGACTGGTTGAAGGAAAATTATGGTGGCTTAGACATTCTGGTAAGCTTCTAAAACATGCATATGCAGCAGCTAGTTAAGCCCACTGCAACTGAACCAGTGCCAAATTGTTGGAAAGTTATATTCAAATAAAAATGCAAAATTAGATTTGGTTAAGGTAACATGAAATTGAGCTGAAAGGATACCTCAAGAAGTCACATGAAAGCATAAAGACTGCATAGTTTTGTTTTTAGTCTACCTATAACACCAGCTTGTGCTTATTATGTTTCTAACTATGCTGTAATATCATTTCTCTGCAGATAAATAACGCTGGTGTTAATTTCAATTTTGGGTCTAATAATTCCGTTGAACATGCTAGTTTGGTTATTGAAACAAATTATTTTGGCACCAAGCGTATGATTGAAGCCATGATTCCATTGATGAAGCCATCCTCTGCTGGTGGACGTATCGTAAATGTGAGCTCGCGTCTAGGTCGACTAAACGGCAAACGAAATGTAAGTAAATAATATGTTGCATGATATATTATCAAGATTTTAATGTGTATGATTCTGTTCATCAATTTTACGACTTAATAATATGCGTGTCGGTGTCTGATACATGTTTTCGACATCCGACACGTAAACACCATTTAAGAGGTGTTACCGAGGTGTTACCGATTCTAATCAGTTGAAGATTAAGAGCTTAGTTTGCATGTTCTTAAGAAAAAGGGTAGATGATTATATAAAATGTGAGTCTAAGTTGGTGGAGTTAACATAAACTGCAGAGATTGGAGAATGAAGAATTGAGGGAGAAACTAAGTAATATGGAAATCCTTACAGAGGAAGTAATTGATGAGATGGTAGGAACTTTTCTGAAACAAGTGGAAGATGGAAGTTGGGAATCAGGAGGATGGCCTCCAACTTTCACAGACTACTCAATGTCAAAACTAGCAGTGAATGCTTACACAAGGTTCATGGCCAACAAGCTTTCTGAGAGACCTGATGGTGAAAAGATTTTTATCAACAGTTATTGCCCTGGTTGGGTCAAAACTGCTCTCACTGGTTATGCAGGAAGTGTCTCAGTTGAGGATGGTGCTGATTCTGGAGTCTGGCTTTCCCTTCTTCCTGACCAAGCTATCACAGGCAAGTTCTTTGCAGAGAGACGGGAAATTAACTTCTAACCACTTCCTTCAACAATCACACTCATACCATCTTCACAAAATTTAAGCAAATCTGCATCATAAGGGTACAAATTATTTCATGTTTTCAGATTGAAACTTACATACTACCAAACACAACTTATCAATGTCACATTCAAAAAGTAGTATTAATTACTCTTAAGTCATTTTCTTTTAGTGACTAGTTCATTCTTCTAGATATTTGATGTTTCATCACAAATCAGTGATCACTGATGCTTAAGGAAAAGGAAGTTACTACATGTTTGTTACTTCAACTATGTTATCTTTCCTTTTCTCATATCATAAGTTGCTAATTTTATTAAACATTTGTTATGTTATTTATCATCTTTCAATTTATGTGAAACGTAACCTTAATTAGTTCATCAACTCATTGATTAATCAATTTTACTAAATAAGCTAGTGTGGCCTACCAATAAAGTAATGAAAAATGTTACAATACTATCATATATTTCAATAAAATTCCACTATTTATTATAATAACTTTTTAATATTACACTATCTAAATTATTTATTTTATTTAATAATTTAATACTTGAATTTTAAATAAAAAATAAGGTTAAAAACTGTAATCATAATTATTTAGAAGTGTTTTTTTGTCTTTCTATCTAAATAAAATTATATATACGTGCTTTTTTACACATTTGAAGATAGAAAGCAAGTAAACCCGTCTCAAGAACTTGTACTCTGATTTACACGTGCTGAGAAAAAAAAAACTCTGTTTTACACGTTGCAGGAAAAAGAATCGGTATCAAAATGTGTTATATCTTCAAAATCAACCTAAAATGGGAAGAATCAAATTTCTTATACACCACGTTAATTCTAACCCACTTTACATAAAAAAAATTATGATTGGAGTTTTTCAACCCACTCACTTAATAAATCAATAAAATGAGACTTATATTAAGAATTAGTTAAAATTGACTAATAAATTGTAGGCCAAATTGTCAACTTTAATGATGTTCTTCATTTCAAATTGCTTATTCTTTCTTTTTCTTACTTAATGCATATATTATTATTATTAGTTTTCTTTATTTTTACACTTATCTTCTTCATTATGATTTCACCCATTTTAAAAAATTGCGTTGATTCTCGTCCCCTCTCTTTTAAAAACATTTTGTTTGTTTATGGTTTAGGATTTATTTTCCAAATTGCACCATGATAGGTAGATAGAAATACAACACGAAATCACTTATTACAATTTTTTAACATGTTTGGGTAAACTTAAAAGACATAGTTTTATGTTTTTTTTAATTGTATCTTACAAAACATAGGTGCGGTGGAAGAAAGAGAAATTTTTTAAACAACCACATAAATGTATTTATGAATTTGTTGGATAAAATTATCCTTAAAATTTGAAATAGTGTCAAAGGTATTCTTTCTTTCTTGCAAGAAAACGAGAGATGTTGGGTTTTGTGCAATTTTGAGACAAAATTGCACAAACTGATTTGTTGTGTAACCATTCTCACTCTCACACTCTGAATATCGATTTTTCGAACGAAGAAACCAAAAGACGCTTGTTCAACAGGTTCCCCTTCTCAATTCGGTGCTCGGAAAATGGGTGGAGGACAATATTCACTCATTGGATGAAAATCGCATGTTCTTGTTCATGTTCTTGACTTGGTACTTTCTTTTCCACTTTATGTATTTTGGTGGTAACATGCTTATCTATTTAAAAGAACCTATTGTCTTGGCAACAATATCCTAGGTGTTTTCGGAGAAATTATTAAATGGCCCTCGCTAATTTTCACATGACACATAATCAAGTGTTGCTAATTCTTTCTTGTAAACAGTAAAGTTTAAGTATGTGTTATATGAACATTGGTAGGAGGACCATAGAGAGGTGGTGGTCCTGGACACCTAATAATTTCTCATGTTTTAAGCATTTTTGGGAGCTTTTTCCTCTTCGTATGTGAAAATGGGCTCTCATTCAATTAATTACGATTATGCAAAGGTTGAGAAATTTTTCAATGTATCAAATGCTTTATTTAATTCAGGTCAGTTTTCTTGTTAATCTTTGATGTGTTCCCTTTAAGAGGGCCTTTTTATGTGTGGAATATTTAAATGGAAAATGTGGATTCTTATAGTACAATAAAGGATGGAGTGATGATTCTTATCTTGCTAATTTGTGAGATTATTCTAAAAGAAGTTGGAGAGGAAAGATTGATTTTTCACCTATGGAACTTAACAGCTTTATTTGTACACTTGTATGAGCAAAGTAGATCTTGAATCTGTAAATTGAGAAGGAAGGTTAGTGATGAATATAGTTTGTTTGATGATTTTGTTCTGATAAAAAGTGGAAATGTGATAGCAACTTGTTGCTCAAGTTTGAGACACATATGTTGAAATGCTTGATTCTGGATTCTTCTTTTCCGTTCTAATTGTGTTTCTCATTCAAAATATGTTTGGTAAGAGTGAAATTGCACCTTTGTTCCATATGTTTTAAACTCTTTCATCCCCTTTATATGTTAATTCAATATTTCCATGGTGCAGTCCTGTTTACGCACATGCATTGGCATAGTTCTGCGTTTGTAATTGTTGGAAGAAGATTAATTGTCTCATATTTTATATGCAATGTCTGATGTAAACCTCTGTTTTAAGATTTATCGAGAAAAGAAAAAAGTGATTCTGTCTTTCTGCATAGGTTTCATTCAATTTTGGTCCTTATCTTTTTTTGGTTTTCTTAAAATTATTTTATCTGTTAACCTTTTCTATTGAAAACAAATTAAAAATAGAAAATGTTAAAAAGAAATTATTCATTACCTTTTTCATTTTTTATATATAAATGTTTTCGTCAACAAAACATTTTCATTGAGTTATGTTATTTATCTACAATCAATATTATTAGTAGCTTAAGATGATAAAAACTAAAACAAAGCCCTAAACTAAACAAATCCGAAGCATCTTCACAGAAATACCCTCTGATTAGAGGAACCATAAATTGAAGACTTCATTGTCACAATCACAGTCACACCACATTCCTTATCTTCTTTTTCTTCACTGCTTTCCCTGTATTTGCAATGGTCTCTACAACGGAAGCCATTAATGTATTGTTCTTATTTGTCTTTCTTCAACATTCCTTATTAACAACAGCGAATGATTCAATTCCAGTTCCAGGTGATTGGCCGCACCAGTTTCACTCGGTGCTGTTCATAAACCGAAGCGGCAATCTCCAGAAGACGGACTTATGGTACGACTGGCCCAATGGCCGCAACTTCAACATTATCCAACACCAGCTGGGCGTACTCACATTCGACCTCGAATGGGACAATGGAACCTCCTTTTACTACACGCTCCAACCCTTCGACAAAACCTGCAAAATCATCCACTTCGACGTTGGCATTCTCCGCCCCAACTGGCTCCACGGCGCTAACTACCTCGGCCAGGAGTATGTCGACAACTTCCTCTGCAACGCCTGGGAGAAAGTCGACTTCATCACCTACTACGAGGATGTCCTCACTCGAAGACCCGTCAAGTGGATCTTCTCCTCCGGTTAGTCAATTCTCCATCAGACTCTGTTACACACTAAATCTGTGAACACGAGTATCTTCCCAATTCTCTTTATTGTGCGGACACCTCATTCGACAATAATTCAAAAAAAAATATCTGTTTGCCATTTTGTGTGTGATTGGTCATTGTTTTTCAGTTGGAACAGTCCGAAATTCAGCTGAACTGAGAGCTTGTGTCTTCGTCAATTGAATTCAACAAGGGGCTTGGACAATTCCAACTGCAGAACAAACATGTCCTCTGTCATTTGCTTCTAATTTATGTTTGAAAGAAAATTTTCATAAACACTTTTAAGAGAGGAAAGGAAAAATTAAATAAGCTCATTAGTAAACTAAAACTAGCTTATAGATGAATTAAAATCAGGTTTTGGAAGATAGGGAAATAACTTCTATAAATTAGTTCGTAAACAAGTTAATTTAGCTAATGGAGAAACTGATTTCTTTTTTTCATTTGTTTGTCCTTTAAGTGTTTGTTTAGAAATTACTCTAACTAATCATGCTACTTACTTTTCTGCAATATCGTTATTCTCGTTAATAGCTATTTATGTTTTTTTAGTCTTTAATTTATAAATGATTAATAAATGGGTGTTGCTATGGTGGGCGCAGGGATGGTTGCTCATGTGATGACATTTGAGGTAGGTGCAGTGCTTGAGGATGAATATTGGCAGGCTCCTGTGTACTGTTTTGGTGAGATCGAGAACGAGTCATCGAACAAAACGAATGCGCTTGTCTTAGAATCAGAAGATGCTGTTCCTGGTGGTTCTTCTCATGGGATGTTAATGAGAGAGATGCCACATTCTGCTTATGCTAAGTAATTATTTGTGAGTGAGAATGGATTAGCACTTTATCTTTGCAGTACGTACAATAATTTCTTGAAATAATTTAGAGTGTCTTAAATTGTTTTTAGAGCATCTTAACAGTGATTGCATCACCTACGTGGTGAAAATTCGAGGTCTGAGTTCCTGTTGAACAATGTTTCGACATTCAGTATCCAACACTGCTGTAAACAAGACCGTTCCCAAAAGAAGCTTGTCCATTTAACCTAAAACAATATATTATTTTTATGTTTTGTTATATTTTAGATTCCTTATTAAGTTAGAAAGATGACTTCATATTAATATATGTCAAGGATAGCGTTTTATCTTAAAGAACCTAACAACAAGCACGAAGGTTTGATTGTGTGTTCGAGAAATTGCAACTACATCATTTTTAATTTCTTGGAGAAGAAAATGTTGACATGGTTTACTTAGAAAACTCTACTACCTTTCATTTTGACATTGTTGAAAATACAAAATGATTCTTATGACGTTAATGGCAGAAAGTAAATAAATCAATTCTCCCCTCCATAACTACATTGCATTGCATCCTTGACCCGCCAGGGTTGATAAACATGAACATTCTTCTGTCTAAAAATAATTGTATCATTTATTGTATGGTGATTCTGGGTGGAACACAATGAACAACAGAAAATGAAAGCACAGGAAGGCATAAACTACACCCCGTGTTAAAGGGCACTGCAATAAACACATTCATTCATTCAGCCTAGTATTGGCTATTCAGATAGAAATATAATCCAGCAAGCACTGCAATTCCCACGACAACTGCAATAGGAAGTGCTTTCCTGTGCAGAATTTATTGCAGAATGTCAATGCCAAAATAATGGGGGGAGATATAACGACAGACATAGAAACAGATAAAGATTTATGACTCACCCAATTGCTTCATCTCTCTTTAGTTCAGCTTTTCGTGCCTTTCTAACATCTGTGCTATTGGCATCTTTATTGACAGCAGGTGCATAGGTCTTAAATCTTCGTTTTGGAGCACCACAAACTGCAAAACACTATTTATTTATGGCAATGATAATGCACTTTTACCAACTTCTTTCCACTCCTTTGTTTCTGCTTCAACCAAGTTCTAACAAGAGCTGGTTAAGCGTTAACCATTTCATAACCACATTTTTCTATCTCTTCAGAAGTGTGTTTGAGTCAAGCATTTATAAAATTGAAAATGGTTAAAATAGACTTGGAAGTTGAGTAATTTATATTAGGGTATTTTTATTCTAAAAACAAATTGATTGTAAAATCCAGTAAAAAAATCATTTATAAAAAAGAGTTGTTTTAATGCAAAACCAATGTTAGACATGGGGTCAATTTCTCTAAAACACTAACATTTCAATTTACAAAAGAGGCATCAAGTGACTAATATTGGTTTCCAAAGCAAAACAAGATTGAAGTGTACATTATCAATCCGCACATGCTGAAAAAAATTAATTTATCATCACATGATATTAATGAATAGAAGGATGTATTAATATGATCAAATTTTATTGAAATATGACATACTATAAATTAAACTAATTTTTTAATATTTGTTTTACAAAACTCGCGTATGAAGAATGAATTATGAACAAGATATTAGCCCTTATTCAGGTTGTGTTTGGATTGAAGTTTGAAAAGTATTTCAGAAATTTCAATACAAATAACGAGTTACAATACATCAAATCAAATGAAAAAAAGAAGAGAATTGTCGCTTTTAAAATACAAAGAAAACAAATAAAATTGTCTTGTAAGCTAATTCACAGAAAAAAAATCATATAATTTTTCGAAATCATTAACTTTTACAGAGAAGTGATTGATAAGCTTGTGTACACATACCCAATAATTGTTTTAAAAAATCTTAAACTTGAATCCAAAAATTGTTGTAACTTGTAAGATAGAGTTGTGAGTTGTTAGCAGGTGGAATGAAATTTGGGAAGATGAGAGTGGTGAGGAGCAATTACCAGGGCAGAAGTAGTTATCAGGCAACTTTTCAAAGGGAGTCCTGTCATTGTAAATATACCTGCATCAATCAACAACAATACCATTACCAAAACCATAATATAGCTGCATCAAAACAACAACAAAGTTTATATCAATTATTCAATATCTCTCTATATATTATACTCAAAAAGCGAAAAAGAAAAGAAAAAAAAATGAAGGGTGACCCGCAATCGCGACAGATATAGGCCTGTTTGGAAGCAACGCGCATGGAAATCCTGGGTGGTGCTGAAGTGAGGTGGTGGTGGTTGGGATGAAGAAGAAGGTTGAGTGAACCAGAGAAGAAGGAGGACTTGAGAGCAAAAGGGTTGACGGAGGGTCTTCGCAGGCCACCATTGACGGTGGGGGCGCAGTGAAGACTTGGTGCCTGCAATGCCATTTTTGTTCTCTGAGGCCTGTGTTGTTGAGTTGAGGATCACAGAAAGAAAAAGAAAGAGAGAGAAGAAGATAAGAGAAGAAAGAAAGAGAATGGTAAGGGATGTGCAAACGTGGCAAAATCGTTATTTAAGTTTAGGGAAATAAACATTTCTATTTTTTTATAACTTAAATAATATTAAATAATGGCTTTCAAATGTTATCTAAGATTATAAACACTGTCCTAAGATAAAGTAAACAAACCAAATAACTTATGGAAACAGAGTTCTTTCTAGGATGTAGGATTATGAAATTTTTATTAATAAGATGTAATTTTCCACGTTAATTATCAGTAATTAAAATTTTAAAAATGTATCGAAATAAATAAATCATGTTAATATTAATGTGAGATGACTTTATTATAAAAAAAAGTAGTATTATTACTCTTATCAGATTTTAACTTAAATAGTGTGATTCTGACTCAACTTATCCATTCTTATAGTATCTAAAAAAATTATCTATTTTAAAATTTGATGTGAAATTGCACGTTATTGATAAATAAATCTTAGGATTACAGAGTTCAAATGAAGGTGAAAGTAGAATTGAATATGAGGCAGTTTCTTCTTATATTCCAACATTTTTTTCTGCACCACACATGATGTTATGCAAAGATTAAACTGTCTCTATTATTTTTTAAAAATCTTAAAATACACTTAAATTGTATTTATTTTTTTTATTCTGAATTATGAAATCTGAAAAAATTTCGGATTAGTACTTCCAATAAAATTTCGGATTTATCAATCCATAATTCAAAATATGCATTTCACATTAAAAAATTCATCATTCAAAAAAAATATTCTGGGTTCACCAATCCATAACAGAGAAATATGCATTCTGGATTCAGAAATCCATAATTAAAAAAACAACATTCCAGATCCATCAATCTGTAACATAATTAGGCTTTCAGATTCAACAATCCATAAATCAATAATTTATGAAAAATTTGCTTTCAAAACACCACTTATTTGGAAAAAAAAATATTCAGTTCCGAATTGATGAATTCGTAACACACTTCCAGATCCCGATTTTAGGTAACCACGGTGCCTTTTTCAAATAAAAGGTCAACACCAGTTTTGGGATTTAGAAAATTGTGGGGTGCAGGAAGAAGAAGCCTGAATATGATTGTGTTTTTATTCCAGAAATAAATTTTTTTGTCAAAAATATTTTTTTAAAAAATATACACAAGTAGCTTGAAAAGGAATAAAATAATTACCGTAGATATTTTTTCATTAAAAATAAATAACTTCAACGTTTATATGCCTCAACATCATCAGTCCAGTGTAATAGAAAAAAGGTGGCAAGTATTTTTGGTCTATAGGCCAATACTAAGTTATTTTCTTAGTTAAATAAATGTTTAAGAAATTATAATAATTATGTATCTTTAAAAACAGATTAGAGAACTTAAGAAAAAAATTAACATAAACAAACATTATTATTATTATTATTTTGTTTATTTTTAGTCTAATCCAAGTACACCATAATATTACATTAAATACACGCAAAGTTCTAATCTTCGACAGCATCAATTGCATTCTGCACATGCAAGCAGTTTCACAGAAAAATAAAGTGGCACGTTTGGCTTAGACTTGTACTAGTGTTTTGTTGTGAATGCATTGAAGCACATTGTGAAAGCTTTTTGTGAAGGAATCCAGCACCTCATGTTCTAGTTGTGATCCAACAGAACCCCAATCAATTCCCAACTTCTGAATTGCATTGTAAATGTCTTGTGCCTCTGATACTTTTGCATCAAGAGTTCTTGAAAGAATACCATGGTCCATGAAGGCTTTAAGAGCTTGGTCTGGTATGGTTGAAATCTACAGAGGCATAAAATAAAAGGCAAGCTTGTTTAATTTGCATGAGTCTAAACAATAGGGATTAAAAAGAGATCAAACACAATATGTGCATGCATTAAAAAAGATTAAAATGGTATTTGTAGACACTAAAATGTAAAACTATATGATAATTTCTGTAGTACTCACAGTATCTGGTCCAATAAGAGAATCAACATAAAATGTGTCAAGGTAAGCTGGAGTTTTCACATTTGTTGAAGCCCACATCAACCTCTGCTTTTTTGCACCTTTCTTCTCCAAGTGTTCCCATCTTGGACCAGAAAACTTTTTCTGATAAAGTTGGTAAGCTAAGACTGCTTGAGCAATCGCACCCTACAAGAATCGTTATAGCATTTTCAGGCCAAAACACCCCAAACTGAAAAGGAGTTAACTATATCTTATACAAATTTTCCAAGACAGAAATAAGATGAAAATAAAGTGCATTTTTAAACGTTTTGTCAAAATGAAACGATCTGAAAGTTAAAAAAACAAACTGCTTCACACCTTTCCTTTGAGATCAAGAGCCTCAGAGGTACCAATTTGCTCAAGTTTTTTGTCAAGTATAGAATCCACTCTACTGATGTAGAATGCTGCTGCACTTGAAACCTTGGAGAGATCAGTCCTGCCACAAGCCTCAAGGCCATCCAAGTAAGCATCAATCACTGCTTCATATCTTTGGAGGCAAAATATGAGCTGTTTGAAAAACATAAACTATGAGGATGTTGCTGGTGCAGCTATTGAGGATCAAAATTTGTTGCATCAGAATGCACAAAACAAACTTACAGTGGCATTTACACTTATCCCCAGAGAAATAACCTCCTTCATAGAAAGGATGGATTCATCTGTTGCAGGAATTTTAATGTAAACATTTGAACACCCAATCATCTTATGAAGCCATTTTGCCTCTTCAATTGTCCCCTTGGTATCATTTGCTAGCTTGGGGGAAACTGCAACAGATACATATCCATCTACCCCATCTGAATCATTGTAAATTGGCTCCAAGAGTTTGCAAGTATCATGTATGTCTTGCACTACCAATTCCCAATAGGCACTCTCTATGTCTTTCCCTGCCCCTACCAATTTCCTACTTGATTGCAAATCAAATTAACAATATTTTATATAATACCCAGAAAGAAATATCATCATGCATCACTAGCATATTCTGGATACCAAGATAAATTGCAAGTCTGTTTTTGTTATTTGAGATCCTGTAAAGTGTTCATTTCAAAAAGCTACAAATTATGCTACCTCATATTAATGTTCCCTATCCATAAATCCACAAAGCAGTGAATGAGATAAGAGTAAATTTACCTTTATCACAACTCACAGTTCTCCATTTGCCCCAATGCCAAATAACAAAATGATATTTCTTTCATTTCATTGACTGAAAAATTTACTTTTTATTTATAAATAAAATACATTCCTCATACCCATTAAATCTTTTCCCCCTTGAGAAAAGACAGTTACATGGATAAAACATCAGAAACATGTTATCTTAAATGCGTATAAATAATTAATTATCACCTTTTAATTTTTTATAAGAAACCATTCAATGTATTTTTTTTATCTTAATTAGTCATTGGTTTTGCTTTAAAGGCCTACAAATATTCATAAAATCACTCAAATATGTGTAAATGATGCAAAAACTATAAGTGAAATGAATGTATTCATTCCATAGGTCCATTAATAGTATAACCCAAACTTATTAGTAGAAGTAATTATCTCTTGTTAGTAATCATTAATATAACTACCACTTAAATTATTTAATTTTATAAGTATTTCCAAGAGAAAATTTAAGTATATGATATTTTAGTTAATTAAACTATCTTTTATTGTTCTGACCATTTATATCTAGTGAGAAGTAGCATTTGGTAATGGCTTCTCTTTCTTGATCTCTTCTACCTCTGAACAGAGAAAAGTTAGTGTAACTACTTACCTCCTACAAACTCAGATTAAGGGATAAACTGACCATTATGGATATGTTAACTGAATATTGTTATTAATTATTGACTTGAACAGTAATTAATAAGTTATTTATGGGCTTAAACAGTAATTAACAACCGAAAGTCAGTATTCAAATCTCTCTTCATTACAAGAAGCTAAGAACAAAGCTAAGGCCTTCATTTCCTATTCTTGCAAAGAAGTAATCTCTTGTGAATCCAAGATCAAGTTAAAAACTACCTCAGCTGTTCGTTGTAGGCATTTGAGGATGAAATAGCTCTCTCAAAGATCTGCAATGTGAGAACATTGTAGAGCAGTTAAAAGCAGTACACAGAAACTAGAAAAGATAAAATAGAAGTTGATGCAAAAGAACATAGTTTGCGGTGAAGAGAAAAGGTGAGCACCGCTGGATTGGTGGTGACACCTCTGATCCCATTGGCAATGAATGGAAGCAAATCTGAAACAGGGCGGCATAGATTGTCATAGTAAGGACTCTGTCTCTGCTTGTGGAAGAGATGGTGAAGAATAGTGCTTTTGATCTTTGCCCCATTACTGTTATGTTCCATTCTTCCTCCCAGACACCGCAACCTGAGATAGAAAATGCAATGGAAGGGAAAGAAAATGAGGATGAGATCACAGATAAGATGTGGAAGTGGTGGAACCGTGCAAGTGCAGCTTTATTGCAGTTGAAAAGGTACAATAAGAGAAGAAAAAGAAGAAGAAGAAGATGATAAGGGTGTGAGTGAATTGTGATGTTTATGAGATGTGGGGAGAAAGGAACCTAAAGGGTCGATTGTGAAGCCATGTTTGAGGAGTGAAAAAGCTTGTAGTTGACAATGGAAATGCAGAGGTTGAAGCCATTGCCACTGCCATTGCCATGCCAATTTTATAATGAATGTTCAAAACTATCATATTTTCTGATTATTATTAATTCACCGTTGCTACTTTGACCCGGTTTAAAAAATAAATATTCACAGTTTGCATCTCAATATATTATTATTTTATATTTTAATATAAATTATTAATATATTATATTATTAAAATAGGGTGTGAAGTAATAATGTTTTGTTTTATGCGGTGTAAAAGAATCATTTTTCTTATTAAATTGATCAACATGCATACCAAGGGATCTTCAGTATTCTGAAATATTTGTTAGATTATTAAAATAAAATCACATAGTTTATTCTGAAACATTTTCTTCAAACCCTATAGCTCATTTAGGGTAATTGCTTGTTCAAAAACACTTTATTCTTTTTGGGTAGTTCTATTTCACACTTTATATTTAATTGAAGAAAAACCTGTATAATTACTTTAAATAAAGAAAAGCATTAAGGAAAGGTAACATTAATTCCTTCTACATAAATGAGTTAACGTTAACGTGTAGAAGTTATACTTTCTCCAAAAGTTATTTTTTGGTTATGAAGAATTTGTTTGTTTTTTTCTCATTTTTCTATCCTAAAATTGTATTTGGAGAAGTTTTCTCTAAATGAAACACATCTGTTGTAATAATTTTGAACTTTTTTTTCTTTCGGACAATATCAATGTTTACAAGTCTTAATAATTTCCTATAACATTACGTACATTTAAAAATAATTAATCTTTTAATATAATTTAATATTTCTAGTAGGACTTTAATTTCATTTGTTAATATTTATTTTAAATTTAGATCAATTTAAAAAATGAAGACAACTAATAAAAAATTAACATTCAGCGAAATTTAAATTTTTCCCATTCAAATAAAAGAAAAGTCCAAAGTGATTACATACTTTAAAATTTGTTCAAATGAGCAATGGATAAAAATATAAACTGTTTTCATATATATATACAAAATAATCATAACTAAAAATAATTAATCATTGCTATAATTTTCATCAAAATATTTTTATGGATGGTAGCATTTTTTTATGAAATTTAATTTCAATGTTATATTTTTAAAATTCAAAATAAATGTAACTAATTTTCTCATAACTTTTTAAATAATCTTCAATAGTGCATATGCATCTATTTTCTAAGTTGTATAATCATATTAAAAAATTAACTATAAATATCTAATAAAATATTATTTAATAGTTTTAATTTAAGTATCATTTTGGAACATATAGAACTTAAATTTTAATGGAGTCATACCTTGGAAATGACTCTTTAAATTTTTTATTAAGTCTTTGTAATTAGGTTAATAGTCTTCATAAGCAAACTAGTGCACATATTCAATTGAAGATGTGGAATTCTTGTCATAAAGACTTCATTCGTAGTTTATTGGCTCATAAAATAGGTTTTATAACCATTTGTTAGAGACTTTTTTTGTCTTTTCTTTTTCCATGAATAAAAAAATTGTTCAACAGCATAAAAAAAAAATTAATTTGACGTGAAAATATCAACAAACAAAGATTTAAATATTCTGTGTAGAAGTGTCCACATTTAGTATTTCATCTATGTAAAAGAATACATGCAAGAACTTGCAAAAAAAAAAGTAAACGACCACACACTGATCCATCAAGAATTACTGTGAAGTTAATTGCCATTACAATTTTAGTTTCCAGTGTCACCCAATTTACCAAGTCTAGCATGCAGTATAAGACGACATGAACTTCTATTATAGGAGGAAACAAGAATCTTGAGCATATTATGAAACTTCAATCATGTTGCAAAGTGGATTACATGATCTAATGAATTATCTATGAAAGTAACAACATTTACAAACCAAAAAAAATGAAGGTATCTCAATTACCAACCCCTATGAACACTTTGGGAGGATTGAGCAAGAAATGTAAAGAATCCTATAATGGCCTGAGAAAAAGCAATATAACAATTACCAAGGTTTGAGGTCACCCACAGGTCCAGCAGTCCAATTCAAGAACTTCTCCCCTGGTTTCAAGAACACGGTGTTGCCATGTGGCAGCTTCCTTGCCAGTCCATTTAAAACTTGATGGAAGGCGTCTCCAGGTTGAGCAGGCTGTGGGAAAAGCATTGCTTGCTTCATGGAAGGGTTAGCAAGCAATCTTTGCTTCCTTAATATGACTTCTGGTGAGATAGATGTGAGTATGGTATCCAAGTTTGGAACCTCCTCCTCAGCAACAAACACTCCTATCTCTTCCCATGGGATTGCATCAGCAAATGGCAGCACAATGTCATCTGCAATAATAACAGGTATGCAACCAAATATCACAGCCTCTACCAATCTTGGGCTCCAAGGGGCCCATCCAAGTGGGCATAGGCAAAACACAGCTCGTTGCATGTCCTCATAGTACGTGGTTGGATGCTCAGTGGAGACGTCAAATAGAGGATTGTTCTTAAAGTTCTCCCACACTGCTGCTCTTGCACCTCTGCAAGATTGCAGAACATGACCAGTTTGATCAATAGGTATTAGTTGTTGATCCAAGCTTATTTTGTTAAGAAAGCATCATTGCATACACTGATGCACCAAACTACATGCATACTTGATTTTCAATTTTTAGTTTAGAAAGAACCAATTTTAGGTAATGAATGCAGTCAATCTTAACATGATTGACCTGACTTTTTTAGTTACACAAAATACAATAATTATATAAATCAAAGTCCTTTTTCTTTGCATCTTCAGTAAAAAATGAAAATCAGCTTTGTTATGTATGATATGAAATAAATAAAAGGCTACACACTCAAACCCTCTCTCCTTTAAACTTTTAATAAGACCTACCTTGCATAGTAACCACCTTCAGGGTCATTGCCAACATCATAAAAAAGTCCTCGGAAGTATACAAAAATGGACCTGGGAGTCTTGTCGGGAATTAGGTGGGTGTGCATTTTCTGTGGTGGAGCGTATGGAGGAATGGTAATTGAGCCCTCTTTCAAGCATACATGATTCCTCTGTCCAAATGTTTGAACCAATGTAGCACGCCGTAGCAGTTGAAGAATCCCTCTTTCAATTGCCTTCTCTTCCTGGAACAAAATCATATAAATATATAAAAAAAAGTGATATAATATAAATAATGAGAGTGAAAAATCATACACTAAATTTTCTACCTGGTAATGAAAACATGCCCCAAAGTCGTGAGGAACCACAAAGAAGTGATCTGCCCCCTCTGTGCGGTTCCAATAAGGCCAGTTTGAAGAAATAAGCTGTATGGCACTTCTCATCATTCGTGGTGACTTGAAGGGTAAAGGGAGGCCATTTGGTGTCAAGTCACAAGTGGAGTATACAGGGGTATAAAACCAGTCAGCCTCTTCCGGATTAAGGGTTCTGACAGGGCTAGATAAGAGAAATCGGTGCATAAAGATTTCAGCAGCAAACATATGGTTGAGGCATCTCGGGTCTTTTTGGAGAATTTTCTTATTATACTTACTTGGAAGTTCATATATAAAAACCTTCAACCTTCCCACTGGATCATCTTCCAATACATCACCAGCACTACCTGCAATTGGTTCAACCACAACATGATTACAACCTCAGATTTAAAAAGTGTATTTGACTTCAGTCTATCTCCAGAAATAGAATTGCTTAATGTAGTTCATTGAGAAATAGCACAAAAGACTGCTTAAAAACATCTTAAAATCCCAAGGTAAAAAAAGATAGACGATTATTTTATACATATCTTCTTTTACTTAACAACCATTCCAGCTACTTCGTGATGCTATGTTTTCAAAATCTATACATCACTGTGGCAAGCTAGTATTGATGACTTCATAACATGTTCTGTCAGGGAGCAGCGTTCATATTTTGGCTAACATTTTCTCCCATTTTAGCTTTATAAGGCTCAAAATGCAAGAAAAGAAGTAAGGTATTCTGCAAATTGTAGAGTTCCAGTTTAAATTGTAATCAAGTTTCTGTTTGTAAAAAAAATAATTTACCTTTAAATTCTTGGGATAAAAGAGAGGGAGGCAAAGGAAATGTTCAATTTTTTATTAAAATATTACACTATCAAAATTGAAACTCAAGAAGCCAGCAAGAAAGCCCCCGAGATTTTGCAAACAAACCTTAAAAATGTGTTTTACTACAATACATTGTTATGTCTTTCGGAATATCAGATTGCCAATCTATAGAAAATAGACACAAAATTACGAATCTACAATCTTATAGTGCAAGCAAGTTCCAGGGCAGACCAACCAATACATTTCTCAGATACCCTAATCAATTGTCATGTGTTCTTTGAAATCAAGCACAGCCTATTAATAATCCTAAAGCGTCATTTGGAATGCAATACCATTAAAGGTACGCAACCTCTGCAGTTATTCATCATCCAAACCCTTAACCCAATCGCAGGCATTGAACGTTGAAATAAAAAAACTGTCAAATTCCAGTATTTTTAGTATCTAACTAAAGGGCTTGGTACTTCAAAGTTTGGATCTTCAGAATAACCAATCCACATTCAATGCTGAAGAACCAACGCTTTGTGGTTGAAACAATAACTTCACAAACAAAAACACTTCGTCAACTTATGCCACAAATATCCTAATCAACCTCACAAGCAGATCTTAATCAAACTCATTCACAGTAACCACACAGACACAGCACTGGAAACCGCAATACAAAGCGGTCAAAATCAACACTAAACATAACCATAACTAACCGATCACAGCCAAAGTAAAGCCAAGAAAAGGAAGAAGCTAAAAAACAAAATCAGCAAAAAAAACCTGAAATTCTTTCAGTTGGTTGGTTCCTGCCCAGCTCCACAGCACCAATTGTAAAGAGAAAATAGGCACAAAGAAACCCCAAAAAACTCAATTTCCTCATGCCCATTTATGGTTTCCCAGAAAAGAAACGATCTTGGATTGGAGAATGGAAAAAGGGAAGTGATGGTGATGAAGGGTGGAACTGCAAAAGAAGTAAAGTAAGTGTTTATTATAGGGAAGTCAATTGTGGTGAGACGAAGAAGGTGAAGGTTGAGAAGTCACAGGGGAAAGTAGTTGTGGGAGGTTTCTTGGCAATGGGGTTTCACAGGAACACTTTGAAGAAGGAAAGTGACATGGGTTCTTCTCAGCAGCAACAGAGAGAGACAGATTTGAACATTGAGGGGCCAACAAACAGAGCGTGGATTTGGTTGAAAGAAACAATGCTGAAGAAGATTGAAGAGGAAGAAGGTGGTGGTGAATTGGAGGAGAAGATTTTCAAAAATTTCTTTGTGTGAGGTTTGATGAAAAGTCCATCTCAGACAACCATTTAGACACCAAAATCCAATTACTTCACTCTCTTCAGTTTATCTTTAACCAACCTTCCTCTTATTTTTTTTACTCCCTCCAAAATGCCTTAAACTCACTTTTAGTTTATGTAATTTTTATTGTAATGGTTAATTTTTTTAAAATAAAATCAAAGTAATACAAGATTCCAAATACTCTTAATAGGAAATTATTAATAAAAAATTGAAACAACAAGGATTATTTCAAACTATTGCAATAAAAAAAAACTCAATAAAAACCAGACATACTATTTACAATATGATTAATTTATGTGATTTTGCTTTAAATTTTGAATGTCTTAACAAAGTAAAAGGAAAGTATAAAAATTGTAGATTGGATTAATTTATTTTTTTAAAATCTTAAACTGAAATTATTAAAATATATAGAAGGCTCCAAATTTCTATGCGGAAATTAAGAGGAATCATTATAAGGTATATATTTGTACAAATTTTCTATAAACACTTGTTAAAAAATTGAATGAATTTTTTTATAAGTTTATGTTAATTTAATATGAATTAAATTGTAAAACTGATTTTCTATTATATTTTTGTTTTGAATAAAAAAATTCTTCCAATATGGAGGTATAAGAAGAAGATATAGAGGTGCAAGAAGAAAATGCCTAAACTATTTTCTAACCAAAACCATATTTGAGTTTCAAACTTTGGGTTGCAAGATGAATGTGAAAGAGGGGTGAGATTATTAAGTGGGTGTATCTATTAGCGATGAGACTAAGAGTACTCGTGCACAAAATCACCCAAAACCTTCATTACATTTCTGTATTTTATTTCCTTCTTCTTTAGCTTTCACATACATACTGAAAAACTTCAACCCCTTTCCTCCTACTCACAAACTCATAAGAAGTAAAGGAAAATTTAAGTGTGTTTTCGGATTCAAATTTAAAACGATAAAATAATGTTCGTAGTGTACTAGTTCAATTTGTTCTTCAAAATTTATTGTTCTCATATGTCAATATAGTCTCACATCGCTCAGGAGTCAAAACCAATGGTAGTTTATATACTTCATCCTCCCTCAATTTATTGAGATGTCTTTACAAAACAAAAGCGTGATGGAACACCGATATAAAAAAAAATTAATTTACCTTTATGGGAAAAAAAAGTTTTGAAACTTTGAATTGAGAAGAGCACACTACATGAACATTCTTTTATGTGAGATATTGAGCATTTTGGTGATGGTTATGTTGAAATGATTTTGTTATAAGGAAATATTTGCAAGAATGTGTCTTGATGCACTCATGATTAGTTTTTGATACATGGATTACAGTTTGGAATGATTCATTTAAATGGAAATGTAATTCTAGTGCCATACTTTAAGTATTTTGTTTTGAAATTTTTAAAGAAACAACCACTTATTCTTGAATTAATGAGAAAATAATGGAATTGGATTATTAAATTGATTAGGTTGAACTCTTTATGAGATTGTAAATGATAGTTTTATATTGAGTTTCTTTTGATATTTTACATCCTCTGAATAGTAGTTGTTGGTGTTTTGGTTTTCTACATAAGTGGCTTTTAGAATGGTCAAATTTGAAGTATGGTATAACTATTGAATTTTATTTCAAATGAACATTGACTATTATAAACATTGAAAAATAGGACATTCTAACTAAATTTTAATACTTAATGAGTTCTTGTTGTGTATAATTTTGTTCAGTGAATAAATTTAATTTATGGAAAATTCTTCCAAAAAGGAAAAGGACAAAAAACAACCTAGCGAAATTATTCTAATAAAATTAGATAAATGTGTAAAGAACTACCATATGGAAATATTATGTTCACATTTAAATTTAAACAAATCATATTTCCTTTTAAATTATAATAACCACTACGTAAATAAAATAAAATGAATTTTTTTTAACTATTATTATAAGTAGAAGTGGCTGTTTTCATCGACTTTCAGTTAAATTATATTTTTCTAAGTTCTAATAAATGATTAATCTTTTAAAATATTACTAATATAATTAAACTGTTACTTTCAAATTTAATTAAATTAACTGCTATTGGATATTTATTTGGGCCATTAAAATAATATAATAAAGTGTTCTCAATTCTATATTGTTTTTGCTTTGGTGCGAAGAGAAATATGAAAATGAACTTTGTTTGTTTTGGTTTGTTGAAAAGGATATTTAGAATAAATTTCCAGGAATCGTTTTCGCTGAAATATAAACTTGAGAAGGAAAATTGAATAACTTTTAAGTAATCTAAATTAAAAAAAAAACGAAAATTTTACAAGTCTAACGGAAGAAAGTGATGTCAGATTCTCACATTAAAACCTTCAATCTACTACATACGGAAGCGAATTAAAGACCCAAAATTTATTTAAACCTTTATTTATTGTTGTTTTTATCCAATAAGATAATTTTGAAAAAATACAATTTTTTTTTATTGAAAATGGATTAGAAGAGTTCGAAATTAGAAAAGAAAAAACTTTTCTCCGAAACTTTGTAATGTTAATGGATAAAAAGAAACTACAAAAGATTGTTCCAATTTAAGTTATTAATATAAAATATTTATAAATAATATCGGAAACTGGGCGCGCTTTGGTCTGTATCCGCATTTTCTTCTTTTATTCAATTTTTATGAAGATAAAAATTTAATATACATAATGAATTAAAATTGAAAAAAAAAAATATGTGGAAAAAATGATAAACTGATTAAACAACTTTTTTCTTCTTCTCTGATTTGACTATCTTCTTCTTTAAGTTTTTTCTATTCTTTTATTGATAATTTTGGGATCGGAGAGTGTGATGATATTCACTAAGGTTAAGATTGACTTGGTGGTAGATAAAAAAGAATAATGGTTTTACTTAAAATATAGTTACTTGAAATAGAAGGAAGAGAGTGAGTAAAAATTAAGGTTATTTTATTTGTTATGTGAGATTTTGTGTGGAAACGTGTGAGAATACGCTCTCTATTGCTACCTTAAAATAAAAAAATTAAGAAAAGAGTAAGAGTCTCTTTGCCTAGTACATTAATATTAATTTAAAAATTAAAAAAAAATTAAGTAATTCAAATAAAATAATAAAATATTTCATTATACTATAAAATAAAAGTTGAATAAAAAAAGTTATATATAACAAAAAAAAAACGATGATAATGAAAAATTGTACAAAACTAGTGACATAAGTCCAATCACAAGTGCTGAATAAAACTCAGAATACAAACAAGATGAAGAAAAAAAGTCAGCAACGTGTTTTATAAGTAAGAGTCAACATCTACATGCAATAATGGCTTGAATCCATTTAGCTGAACCTTAGTCACTCCCTGGATAATATCTATTATCTAGACACTGTAAGACTCCAACTTCTCTCTCTTGTGCAGTGCTGTGATGGTGCATGAGCTTGGTCAATGCACAATTTTTCTTGTCAAAAACAAGATTATTGAATTTGGAAACGAGAAGAAACGAGGATTTTGACGAAACAATCAAACCAACCAACGGAATTTGAAAGTCAAACAAAGTGCCTCTCAAATTGGAAACCCAAATGCAAAGAAAATGGTTTCATTTCTTCGGCAAACAAATTCCTATAAATTGGGTGAGGACTGAACAGAGAAGGAAGAGATTACCAATTTTCAAACAAGTTTGAGAAAGAAGAACAGAAACAGACATTGAAGCCCTCAAGTATTGAGCCAATGATAGTTCATTAGCACCAAAGAGGTTAGTAACTCTCTTCATTCTCAACTACATCAAATTGCTTCATTATTGTTTCAGTTTAGGATTTAGGGTTTCAGTTTCTTGTGTTTGTCTTATGATGTTTTGTTTTCACCAACACACACAAAGGTTCACAATGAAATCCCTATTTTTTATGCTTTTGCTTCCTGCACCTCCATCATTGTTAACTTCACCCCACTACTAACATAAAAAGATTAAAATATCCTCTTTCACTGCACCACCACCATCATTACCGTAGTTGTTTCACCGTTACCATTGAAAAAAAAGAAGAGGGAGAGAACACTATAAAAGAAGAGAGAGAACATGTTGCAAAAAAAAAAAAAAAACTTGTTCTATAAAGTTTATTTTAAAAAATTAATTTCAAAAAACGTATTTATGAAGGTATTATATACATTCTTAAATCTTTGTTCTGGAAATTTTATTTTCAAAAATTTGTTCCCGAATATATTTCATGCGTTCCAAAAATTAAGTTTCAGAAAATTTGTTCTATATCGTATTTCATACGTTCTATAAATATTATTCCAGAAATTATATTTTAGAAATCTCGTTATAGAAATTCTAGAAAGTATTTTATGGAAAATTTCTATAATGGGTAATCCAGAAGTTAGTAATCCCAAGATATTAATTCATAAATATTCAAAAGCATGTAGTTAATGAAAATGTTTAAGGAAAAATAAAAAGGGTTGATTGTATGAGATATATTTTGATATTTAGAGATTATAAAGATATGATATTTGACAATTTAGTGTAACCCAAATTCTTTCTTAAACAATTTAGATGATTTTCTATAATCTTTAATCATAATATTTTTTTCGGTTAAATAAATAAAAATAGCAAGACAAAAAATTAATGGATTACTTTTTATTTTGTCAATAACATTTAATTTTTTGACAGTCTAAAACTGGCAGAAAATATTTGAAAAGAAAAAAGAAATCTAGAAAGAGATGTAACAAGCAAAATTATAAACCATTAAAACACAAATTAATTGAAGCATGATGTGAAACACATAATCACAACACATTTCGATGTTGCTGTCGATTTTGCTTACCCCATCATCTCCTTTTTGTGTTTTTTTTTTAAAAAAAATATTCAATCCTTTTTTTAATTTTAAATACCAAAAAAAACAAAAATATTTTGTCACGTGACTATTTTGACAAACTAGTAGATCACAAAGTCAAGTGACTACCCATCATTGTGTATAGTGATATTTGAGGGAGAAAATGAAGACAAATTAAAGACTATATACAATAGATAATGCATAATAAATTAAAGCATTCAAAATGTCACACAAACTCATTTTTTATCCTTATATATTTCAAGTTTTCTAGGTTTTTAACTTCATTTTTCTTTATCAATTCTAAATTTTCCAAGTTTTAACTTAGTATATAGGGAATTCAAGAATTAAAGTCTTAATTTTAACATTAATTTTATAATTGGGTAACTTTTTTTAGTGAATTAGCAGGTGAATTTGGTCCAAAAAAATTAACTCAATTGAGTTGAGTTAAATTTTTAATTTACTATAAAAAATATTTCTATTTTTGGTTTATTCTAACTCGAATCAATAGGTTAGATTCAACTAAATATTTAAATCTCTTTTGATAACTCTACTTATTACTATTATATCATTGTGTAACATTGATACTTATCTAGATGAACTGAAATTATTAAAACTAAATTTAGTAATTTTTTTGTAGAAGTTAAAAATAAAATTAAAAACAAATTTAAAAATTTAAACATATCTCAATTAAAAAGGAAAGTAAATTCATCACCTTACACTCTACTTACAACTGCCATCCCTTTCATTACTAACCATCTAAATGACATTTCATTTTCATTATTTATTACCAAACAAAAGAAAGATGAAAAGTTTTGATCAATAATAGACTCGGATGTTGAGATGGATCCATTGACTTATATAGTCATATGTTAGTGACAATATTTCTAAAATATCTTATTTCTAAAGTAACAAACACTTCTTATTTATTTTAACTTTTCGAATTAAAAAGTACATTGAATTTTATAAAAAACATTCCACCTTTTATCCTCACATAATCATAATTATTTTGGAAAACATTATACATAATCTTTCACGTTATATATCCAAAAACATTATTTGTAAATGTCAGCCTTATTTATTTTTTTACATTTAAAATAAAACTAACAATTTATTTATCTTTTACTATATTAGTTATTAGTTATACAAATTCAATAAATTTACACAAGATTTTCATTTTTCATTATAATGTAAATATTGTTTTGGTTTCTATAACTTGGCATAAAAAAATATAAAAAAATTATATATATATATATATATATATATATTCCGCATACAAGGATGAATAAATAATTGTAACATTCATACATATATAATTTCATATATACCTATATCATTCACATCAACACATATGCTCTCAATCCAAAAGAAATCATAACAAATTGGATTTAATTCAATCTTTATAACAACATAAATTTGTAATTACATATTTAATAATATTATTGTAATTTTTCTCACTTGATATATTTTAGAAAACTCATACTAAGTATGTTCTAAAAAAACTAACACAATTTATAAGAAACAATATTATAATTTACCTCAAGTACACACGTGACCACAATAAAATCTGATATCATTATAGGTCACCACGGTCATTCACTTTATAACATTTGATCATATTTCATCATCACATGTATTCATATGGATTTGATTAAAAATATAGCACACACTGGTATATACATAAAATATACATTATCAATATATTTTTCAACATATATCAATCATACATCAACCACTAAAAATATGTAGTTTGAGCGAGTTTAAGTCACTTAAGTGACTTCTCTTTAACCAGTAGAAGAAAACACATTACTTACGTGATATCATTTCTAAAGGAGAGAAAATTTATAAACATTTTTCTCACTTAAGTTTTCTCTCGTCACCTAAACAACTAAAATTATTTCTCATGTCACTCAAACATCGCACCATCGCGGAATAGGTCACCCGATATCTAGAACACAAAGTTTTGGCTCGTTATCGCTTGTGCATTCATTTTTTTCATTTAAGTAATACTAGTTCCTTAATAAAGAGAAACAAAATTAACTTTTCTTTGTTCAAGTGTGAAGTTGTCTTAGACAATGTATCTTATTGCACACTCCACCATGTTGCATAAGAACATTCAAAACTCTAACTCTTCCTTGCTTAGAGGATCACTATATCATTTGAGTAATAAGGGTCTAAGAAAATAATTGTTTTGTCAACTCTCTCGATAAAGTGTCAAGTCATACCTTAAGTGAAAAGTCTTATTATCAAAGCGATCATAATGGTACTTGAACATGTTTGATATAGATAATGATTACTCATTATCTAAGCGATGCTCAAACGATAATTCAACACCCAAGTGGAACATGCAAAACTAAAAAACAATTGTTACAGGTACATCAATTGTTATGTACCACAAACTAAGAGAGTAAGTTATAATCTCATGACACTTAAGTTATTACGCTTTTAAGTGAAAAAACTTAGACTATTACATTAAATAGTTTCTAGAGTAAATACTCTTTAATATAAAAAAAATTAAAAATATATTTCACTAAATTGTTTTTTAAAATATAAATGTTATAAGTTTTAAGTATCAAATATTTTTATATTTTAATACTTAATTAGTCACTAGAAAAACTAAATATATGTTAATTTAGTTCTAAAAATGACTATTAATAACTTATTAAATTTAAAGATATTAATAACTTATTAAATTTAAAAGTGCAAAAACAAAGTGAATGAAAAATTAAATATTTCACATTTATAAACTTAAAAACTTTATGGATTAGTTTTTTTTAACTATTAAACTAAGTTGCATAATTTTAAGATAATTAAATAAAAAAAATATTAATTTTTTTTAGAAAAAATAAAAGTTTTCATGTTACATATCACTATACAACTTGATATCTCAATTATGTTAATTCCAAATACTTTTAAATTTAATAAGTTATTAATAGTCATTTTTAAAACTAAATTAATATATATTTAGTTTTTCCAGAGATTAATTAAGTATTAAAATATAAAAATACTTTATATTTAAAACTTATAAAATTTATATTTTCAAAAACAATTTAGTTAAATATATTTTTATTTATTTTTTTATATTAAAGAGGATTTAATCTAGAAACTATTAGAATTTTGTTTGGCAGACGTATCCGGCAGCTTCTTATAAGCAGGTAATGACTTGAATTCTGAGTTTATATAAAATCACGCGCTGTCATGTCATGTGAGTAATGCACCAACCAACAAAACGGTTGGGGCGAAAGCAATTAATCTCTATCCAAATTGATTATATTTCTAGGGCATTTACAATATAACTAATCCATGCTCTCCCAAAAAAATAAAATAAAACAATCCATATGATTTTTTTATTTACAATAAATCTGTTTTATAAGCAATTAAAAAAAATTAAACAAATTTAATTGGCATATATGGTAAGGTTTAACTAATTCTTTAAATATTCTTAGGTGACAAAGGAGTAGTTTTTGACCATTTTGGTGTAACTAATTATAGAATGGATAAATTTTTAACAAAATATAAAGATGGATAGGTTGATTTGTATACACCATTTCTTATAAAGAAAGTTCATTGACTATGATTTCAGTTTTAATATGAAATGAAAGAAGAAGTTGTTTACGCAAAAGATGACTTTGGAAGCAAAAATTCTGGCCTGCAAAAATTATGCTCAATAATTACGACTTTAGTTTGTTTGATCATTCACTAATTAATTAAATAAACTTGTGAATATGAAAGACAAGTTCAATTTTTTTAAGAAGTTATACCTGAAAAATACGAAGATATTACAATAATATTCTACAATTACACTTAAGTTGTGATTATCCTACACTATTTTCTCTTAGATGGTTGTGAAATGATGATTAATGTCCAAATTTTTTCCTTCATTATTCCATTGGTTCATTGTTCATTCTTCCATTGGTCCATTATTTAAGATTCTTACGCTCCACTTTCCTTTCATCGTCGTCGTTGCTATCACCATTGCTCTTCACCACTGTCGTTGTCGTTACCTTGAGGTTCACTACAAGAAAATCATGAAATAGAAATCACTTTTTAGAGATCAAAATAATTAGTTGTAATAGTAACTAAATTAGAAATCATTTTAAAAACTAAAAAAAAAATGATTTCTATATTAGTTTCTATTATTGTTAATAGTTTCTAAATCAGTATCTAATTAGCAACCAAGGTTTTAGAGACCAAATTTAGAAACTAAATAATTAGTAGTTAAAAGCTTCGTTACTAATTAGATACTAATTTAAAAACTATTTAACAATAATATAAACTAATTTAGAAACCAATTTTTTTTAGTTTCTAAAATACCTTTAATTTAGTTATTATTGTAACTAATTATTTTAGTATCTAAAAATTGATTTCTATTTCATGTTTTTCTTGTAATGATTGGTGTTTTTTTTGTCTATATGTGACTTATAGACAATGATTTTAAAATAATCATCGTCTATACCTCAATAAAATAGACTACATAATAATATACAACGATTTCAAAATTAATGTCTAATTGCTAAAAAAATTCTCTCTTTTACCTTCTTTTGGCACTAGTCTTCAATTTAAAGCTAAAATCGTGTTTAATAAATATAATTTTCTTTATATAAAGTTGTCCGTACAAAGTACAACTTATCCATTTTTATAATTTTTCTAAAATTTATCTATTTTAATATTTTTTTTCTCAAAATTGCAGCAGAATGATAAAGAAACATGAAGAAAACAAAACAAACTAAAAATCATAGACTCATTAAACAAATTATTTCTTTTATAAAAATTTAAATATACAAATATGATATAAAAGTATAATTAATTTATTTCATTAATCTGTCTAAAAATAGTTTCTTTATAATAAAAAGTAGAAGTTGACGCATACGAGTGAAAAACTTTATAATTGAGCCCAATATCATTGATGTAATGTGAAGTTGACATTGATGTTAATTGTGCCCTCAAAGTAAGGAAAAACAAAATAAACTATCATCCTTTAAAAACAATTTTGCTATCTCTTGTGAAAGGAAGTAAAGAGAAAAGAAAACATAATTTTTATAATTTTTTATTAAAGTAATCACATAATTTTTAATTTTTTTCTACTCTATCAAATAATCAAATATTTAATTTAATATCTTATTTATTTTTCTTTGAAATCAACCAGACATTAAAAAATACAGTAACAGTTAATCCAAAGGCTGGACCAATATTTATAATTAAATAATATAAAAAAATAATAAAAATAAAAATATTTAGAGTTTTAAATATACAAAATTTGTTTGTTATATTCTAGTAAGTTAGAGATAGCGTTGTGGCATTAAGTGGTGAAGACAGGAGCGTCTATGGGTGACCGAATTGACCAAATCCAATTAATTTAGTTGTAATGAGATTTGTTCACGAAAACAATAAGATAAAGAAACTATTTGTTTATAATGCCCACATTCATCTTCCAATGAAGGCCACACATTTCAGAATTATATATTTCACTGACCATATTCTCATTTTTGAAAAAAAAAAAAACTGAATTTTAGCATTGAATGCTGTAAACTATACCTTGATGCCAAACTTTCTGCATACCAAAATAAGTTGTTCAACATCAATATCATGGTGGGTGGCTTGGCTTGGCTTTGGTTAAGATGTTATATATGTTGCACCATTCTGCTATCTTCTATAACTTACCGACAAAAACTCTTTAGCTTCAACCAAGGCAAATCGCAAACGAGTTTTGTGAGAGTGAAAGAGTGAAAAAGAAGGTTGAAATGGAAGAAGCAATGAACACGAGGGTTAGAGAAGAAGTGAGAGTAGAAGATGATAGCACAAAAACTGAACTCACCAAAATTCGTCTCCTTAGAACAATTCTTGAAACACAGGATCCCTCTTCTAAGGTACACTTTCCTATTTCCCTCTTCTTTCTTGCTTCAATGCCTTCACTTCTATATATACCCTATTATTCTTCTTCTTCTTCTTCTTCTTCTTCTTCTTCTTCTTCTTCTTTTTTTTAACACATTTTACTTTTTCATATAGTCTTTAATGTGTGGAAATTCAATTTTTTTTTTATCTTATTCTAAATAATAGTGATAGTTATTCTCACATTCCAAAGTTTTATTTTTTTCTATAACTTTCAAATCCTCCATTTTTTTTTCATTTTTGATCTGTTCTCTCTAGTTTGTTAATTTAAATTATTTGTATTAAATTTAAATCTCTTAAATAATAAAATAAATTATAAATAAATATAGAATACAAATATATTAAAATTGATATGCACATTGATATGTAAAAGTATATAATTTTATCAACAATTATATTCTAGTTTAATTTAATTAAATATAATAATATAATAAAAATACAAACCTGGGATTAATTAAAATTTTAACTTCATCGTAAATTTAAATATTATCAATTGAGGCTTTATTATTTTTATTGTATTGAGTATTTCAAATTTTCAATCCAGTTCATCTCATTCCATTTTGTCATCGGATCGTATGACATGACCATGCATAATACCACAAACTTTGACAACAATAAAATGTATATTTAAAACATTCATTATCTTTATAAAAAATAACATGTTTGTTTTTTAAATTAAATACTAAAACAAAAATTAAACTAATCAAGTGGAGATACCAGTCAATGTCTTTGGTAATGGTAAATATAACTATGATTTTTCTGATATTTTTATTTTTTATTTTCTAAATTTATGATGTTACGTTTGATTTGAGACTGCAAGATTCAAACTATCACGTAATTTTATTTGATGATAGAGATTTAATATAAAAAAAAAAATCTGAGTACTTGATAAATAAATAATTTTAATACAAATTTAATTGAAAATATCTAAAACCGGTAAATAATTATACAAAAATAACAACCATACTAGTTGATGACAAAATGTCAATTAAAACATATACTTTTTTTACACTTCATAGAAGAAATTTTTTAAATAAAATAAATTCAATTGAACATATTTATATTTATGATAGATTTAAAACTGACTTAACAATTAATATATTATTAATTTGAATTTTTAACTTTTAAAGATATAATAAATTGTCTTAAAGTATCTCTATTAAATTAAATTAATTATTGAGTTAGGTGTAATTGTACTAATTTTGGATAATGTGACAAACTAACTAATGCTGTGTTTTTATTTACAGATTTCCATGTCTAATCTGACACTATTTCACATAAAGATAAACTTTATATTTATGAAGGTTATTAAATACATTAATTAATATTCTTAAATACATTAAAATGATTTTCTAATTTAAAAGAACCTGAAATATATTCTTTTTGAAAGATTTAAGTGTCCTTTTTTTCAGTGAAATACTAGTGCAAGTTTTTGAAAGTAATCATTACTTGGATTTAGAAAAATATGAATTAATAAAAAGCGAGTTTAATGAAACTAAAATCAATTACCATTTTTTATGGTGTTCTTACCAATTTTCTAAAAAAATACATCTTTTGTGATCTTTTATTTTCATCATTCACCATGGATATAACTTACTTGAACGGCCATGAAAAAACAAAGAAAAAAGCTTGGTGAGGAATAGACAGATATTCTGAGAAGTCACAGAACCCCTTTAGATGTTTGTTTGTAGATTTTAAGAGTATTTTTACTTTTAAAGTTACAATTATTTTCTTCATTTTATATTTTAAAATTAAAAAAATATGCATTGAAATTTCTTAAAGCATATGTCAATTTTTATCCAAACATAATCATAATCATTTTAAATGTATATAGCTAATTTTGTTTTTAAAATTTAATTCTCAAGCATAAGCACTTTAATATGAAAAAGTCATTTGAATAAATATTCAGTAATTATTTTTCGAGATTATAAGTCTCAAGCATTTTAATTATTAGTTATTTTTTTTATCTTTGCTAAATTGTAATGTCAACTAATATCTATTTACTTTACAATCTATTTATAATAAATTTTGAGTTGGAATCATACACTGTACGCTGTCAGAGTAACGCATCAACCGACAAGCAGCAAAAATATTCAATGCCTGCCAAATTTAATTTTGGTGGGACCATGATATTTTTACATTCAATACATTTTTATATTTATTATTCTACTTTTTATTTTTTCTATTTTTATAAATAGAAAAGTTTATTTTAATGATTATATTATCTCTAAAAATAGATTGTAAACTAAATACCAGAGTGTCAAAACGTCATTTTTCTTAATTTTATCGCTAGGGACGGTTCTTTTATTGTTGTCAGATTGAGTTTTTTAGTCAAATTTATTAATCTTATAATTTTAATTATGTTAGTTATTAATAAAATGTTAATTACAGAACATATTTTAAAACCCAAAATGTATTTATTTTGCAACATGTGTACGTCCAAAGGGACTTTTTCTTTTAATAAAATGTTAATTACAGACATATTTTAAAACCCAAAATGTATTTATTTTGCAACGTGCGTTGAAAGGGACTTTTTTTCATGTATAAAAGAGAAAATAAAAATCCATAATCGATAAGAATATTCTATACTAGAAATAACCAAATTAATATAATTCATTTAAACTATTTTAACATATTAAATATACTAAAAAGAGTTAAACTAAGTTATCAACTCCTAGATAATAATAATATTTTTTATTAAGAAATACAATTAAGATAATTTTTTTTTCTTTTAAATAATAGATTTTCAATTAAGTAAACCTTGAAAATTTAACTACAGTTTTATTATGAGGAGAGATAGAAATAATTGATTCAATTATATATTCGCTGAAGTAGTAATATAATTGAAATATTTTAAAAATATTTTCATTTAGTAATTATTTACTTACCTATTAAGAAAAACTCTTTTAACATTGTGATTTACGTGACATGTGAATGTTTTAATTGAAGAGTCTATTGAAGAGTTTCTAACACACAATTAATTGTTTACTATTTCAATATCACTTGAGCAATATAAACCATAAAATAAAACTCAACCCTTTCCTTTTGAAACATGTTCTTGGGATTTCGTATTTAAAACCCAACATGTTTCATTTCAAATTGAATTACCTTTCTCATAATGATAATCAGAGATAAAAAAAATCACATTCAAAATCGAAAATCATAATTCAAAATATACAAATTCATTCCAATTTTAAATATTTATTTCATAATTATAGTATAACAATTCAATCCATTCATCTTAATTATTTATTACAAACAAATTTAAATAGTTCAACTATAAACTTTATAAAGAAAAATATATAGATGCATTGTATCTATATTCTTTGATAAACTTTCACATACAAGTCTACTATTTAATAATATAATAAAATAAATATACATTACAAACTTAATTTAAGATTAAGTCTAATATAAATAAATTTGAACATCCTATTACTCCATATCTTTTACGTTTGCATGCTTTGACCAGTCTTGAACATCATAATGCTAGTGTCACCTCATGTTCGGTTCCCATGAGAGATATGGTGAATGATTACTCTATCACTTTATAAGATATAACTTTCTTATTAGATACACACTCTCCAGGCAATATCAATTAATTCATGTTTTAAATTTGTTGGGAAATACACATTTTACGAATCTATTGTGTTGTATTTCTTTATATAGTAAAATACCTTTGTAAAACTTTAAGCAAATAAAAAAATAATTAATATTTTATTCCACTGCTTTATTTTAACGAATAATATAGAATTTAAGCAAATGCCCCCCGCGCGCGTATATATATATATATATATATATATATATATATATATATATATATAACAAAAATGTCTAAAATATTTAATTTTTGAGATACACATAATAAAATTAATATTAAATTATTCAATTTAAATTCATATTGTCTAGAAGTATAATATGAATTGATTCTATCCACATCTATAATATTACGATAATAGTTTACTAAAAAAGTTTATCTATACATTAATACAAAACATTATATAGTGAAACTTCACAATATTTATACCAGTACTTTTATAACTATTAATTAATAAAGATGATTTTTCATTTTGTATACATATTTTTTATTTATTTAAAATTACCCTTAAAACATAATTATTTCCTTCTTATATTAAAACTCCGACACTTTCAAAATTACCTTTAATAAAAAAAATATATTTGTTATTTTTTCATTTTTTTTATGAGGAAGAAAAAGAATTATAGAATAATTAAGGAGTAATATAGCTCTTATAAATAACAAAAAAATTAAAAATAGAATCACACACTCAGGAAGAATACAAATCAACAACAAAAACATAAACAATCACTAGAAGAAAGAATCTCTTAAAATTTCTCTTAAAAAAAATTCACATTCACACGTGATTACACCACATACAACGATAAAAGAACCCCTTTACAACCATAAAAGAACCATAATTGTGGCATGTACTAATGTTAAAGTGAAATTGATTTTGATTCCTTGGTTGCAGGAAGAAGATGATTTTACGATTAGAAGATTCCTACGTGCTCGTGATTTAGATTTGGAGAAGGCTTCTACAATGTTCCTCAAGTACTTGAAATGGAAACATTCATTTGTTCCAAATGGTGTATCTGTATCAGATGTTCCCAATGAAGTTGCTCAAGACAAGGCCTTCATACAAGGACACGACAAGATTGGTCGACCTATACTTATTGTCTTCGGTAAAAAACATTTTCAGAACAAACATGGTGGTCTAGATGAATTCAAACGTACGTTTCATTCCAATTAATGCCATTCAATTCTTACTTCTTCTACTACAGTCTGTGGTGTCATATTCTTGTGCTCATGCATAACTTCTTTGTGTTATACAGGGTTTGTGGTCTTTGTTTTTGACAAAATATGTGCAAGGTAATCCCAATTTTCTTCCTTTAGAGAGCTTTCTTTCATAACTGAGTTTAGCAGTTTTTTGTGTGTATGGAAGCTAATTAACATACCTTTTGGCGTATCAGTATGCCACCTGGTCAAGAAAAGTTTGTTGGTATAGCAGAACTTAAGGGGTGGGGATACTCAAACAGTGACATTCGTGGATACATTAGTGCACTAGCAATTTTGCAGGTATAACACCACTTCTTATTTCTTTCATTATCATTAGTCATTCTTATAAATCATTTTATAAAGTTAAATTAGATTTAAAGTTTATTTCAAAAAATATATTAAAATTATGTAGAATCCATCCTAATAAGAGTTTATTGAACTTATCATACTATCCACTATCGGATCACCTATAAATATATATAGTCATATGTACGAATTGACAGTCTCAATGTAAAAAAAATCTCTAAGAAAACGTTTGATTCCGAGCACGAAAAAAGAAGAATAGAAGAATATAGAAAAAGTTGAAAAAAAAAAATGAAAACACAAAAAATATGCAACTTTTTGCTTTAAAACTTTTTCTTCTTCAATCAGAAAAAAAAAATGACTTTGCATTATTTTTTTTAAAATTAATAAATTATATATTATTATGTATGTAAACTATATTTTAATATATATATATAACACTTATAATTTCTTTATTAATTATTCATATTAATTTTCATATTATAATAAAATAAATAATAAATAAAATATTAATTTTAATTATTAATATTAATTTTTATTTAATTTAATATCATTTTTTTTATTTTAATTTTTAATATATATTTTTAAATTCTTTTATAATAAATTATTTAATAATTTTTTATAAATTTATTATCTATCAAATTTGTAAACTTACACTTTATACATTTTAAAAAATTAAAAAAATCTTTTACAATATCACATCAATTACAAACTTCAATAAATTTTCTTCACAATTTTACTCTAATATATTTTAATCCAAACAACCTTACTTTTCTCTTAAATAATTTCAAATCTTCTCTCTTAAATTTCTTCTCCAATCCAAATACACCTTAAAAGATCTCGGATACATATTATATGCATGTTAGTATGTTTGGTAATATGTCACACATTAGTTAGGATAATAAATACATATTAGTATGTTTGGTAATATGTAAGATTGGAATGAGGTTAATATTAACATCTGTGTGTTTGTGTGAAGTTGGAATTGAATTTGATATGTTGTAATGGGTTGTAAATGTTTGGATGCAGGATTACTACCCAGAAAGATTGGGGAAGTTGTTTATTGTCAATGCACCATACATATTTATGAAAGTGTGGAAAATTGTTTACCCTTTTATTGACAACAAAACCAAGAAGAAGGTAATGTCTTAATTCAGTTTGTATCTAATTAAATTAATGATATATCAGTATGTGTTTGAGATGTTGAAGTTGGAATTCCTTGCAGATAGTGTTTGTGGATAAAAATAAGGTGAAGTCAGCACTGCTAGAAGACATTGACGAAAGTAATATACCAGAGATATTTGGTGGGCCAGTGCCATTAGTCCCAGTTCAGGATATCTAATTAAAGTAACTACTGACAAAATAAGGAGAGACCATAATCCAAAAAATAAATAATATTCTTTCTTATTTATGTATTTGTATGCTATTTTCTGTACCCAAATAAAATGCAATCTTGTTGTCAATTACAGAAGATTGGAATAATATTAATGACCATTGTTGTCTCAATAGATTCAATTTGGTGTTACTTGTCCTCATTCACATTAAAATAGAAACCAATGTAGGTAGGTTATTGCATCAAATAGAGATGTTTGATGTGGGTTATGATGCAAAATGCTATTATTTCACCAACCTAGTTGATGCTTACCCTAAACTACAACATCAAACTAAGAATCATCTTAGAACGCAAATTTGTATCTTTCAAGCAATCCTGAGGAAAATTTTAGCTTTAAAAAATTAAAAATATTTATCAAAAAGTTATATTCATTACTAAAAGAAAATCATTAAATAAAAATCAAATTTAAAATAAAAAATAATTAATTAGACTAAAATAAACACTATTTTATAAACTAAAGAATTATTGATACCTAAAATAGTTTTTATTATTAATAAAATTTCTAAATTAATTTGATAACAAATTAAATATTAATATATAAACTAGTTTATAAATTTTATTAATAATAAAAGTTATTTTAAATATCAATAATTTTTTAAGTAATTTTTAAATTTTTTATTTTTTTTAAATTGATTTTTATTTAATATTTTTTTTAATGTATTAAAGATAAAACTAAATTATAATATATAATTAAATGTAAAATTATTTTCTGATTTTATGAAGTTAAATTAAACTCAATTTATTTCTTAATAATATTATTGAAAGGGACATTCAACCGTGTATTTTACTTTTGCGTACAGAATATTCATTAACTTTGTTAATGATTAATATCTCCAAAAGAAATTGATTAACTATTTTTAGTGTGATTTTTTAATCACATTTTTTTATTCATAGTATTCAAGACTTAACTTAAAGAAACTGAATTTAGTACCACTCAAATCAACATGTTAATATAGTGGTAAAATTCATCTGAGTATAAAAGCTTAGAAAATTCGTGAAGATACCAATTATGTTAAAGGTTTAGAATTTATGTTGTTATAAAATTGGTTTATAAGATAAAATTTATATTAAATGTGAAATGTTTTTATTCTTCAATCATTGTAAATCTCTAAAACGTATAATATAATGTTATGTAATCATTTATAAAATAACAGTGATTTTCGTAATCCGTGACGGTATTATGGGGTAATGATTACGTGATAATAGAAACCTTTTGCAGGAACAGTTTTACTATAAATCAAAAGATTGAGTTGAAGTGTGTAGGTAAATAATTATATAAAAAAAATCTAATAATTATAGAGAATTTTTTCGTATGCCTGGTATTTTTTTTACTAAGCTATTCTGCTTCCTGTAAGCTCAACTTAGACATGGATTTGTAGTTTGAATGGTGACACCACGAGTATTGAGTATCACTTAATTACAAAAATAAAGTTTGAGTATATAACCTAATTACTTGCAATAAATATTATTTAAAGGTTTAATTTGACCTGTATAAAAATGTAATATGATCCACTGTTTCAAAAAATATTTTTTATTATAAAGGATTGAAAATACTAGTACACTTATTATATTATTAATCTAAATATATTCATCACTAATTATAATTATTTTTTACTTATAAATTTATGGATAAATATTTACCAAGTGTATGGACTTATGCCCATTAGATAGCTCCTCCCATGCCACCTTTAATATGCATGGATAAAAAAAATATTTTTGAGATATATATTAATATGTAGGCTGCTAATTCTTCCTCCTGCACCTCCATACCTTTTGTTCCACTCCATATATTTTTTATATTCCAAAAATATTTTTTTTTAATATTCTGGATTACATTTTTCTAAATCTAGAATTAGCTTCTGGATTATGTAATCTGAAAGCCTTTTGTGATTAGCTTCTAGATTATATAATCGGAAAGTCTTTTCTATACATAAGATTAGCTTCTGGATTATGAAATTCGAAAGTTTTTTTTTATCAGATGTGTGATTAGCTTTTGGATTACATAATTCAGAAGTCTTTTCTAAATATGAGATTAACTTTCGGATTATGTAATTTGGAATATATCTGGATTACATAATCCATGAGCTTATTTCAAATGCAAAAAAGAGTTCTAGATTTTATAAATTTCAATAACACTTCCAGATCCAAAAACATCTTCTGGATTATGCATGGAGGTGGCACAAAAAATGAGAAAACTGTATTTTTACATTTAGTATGGGGTGACAGAAGAAGGTATGGAGGTGTAGGGAAAAAGAGTCTAATATGTAACAAGTAAAAGTGTTAAAGGCTTTTATTTTAATATTGGGCTTGGCCCATTTTGTATTCTCTTTCAGTTTTGCTTTTAGGCTCTTTATTTTCTATATATGTACTCTTGCTATTGCTTAATGAAAACACGAGCCTATTACGCTTTCCTAATTCAGTTTTCTATCTTTCCCTTAACTTTATCTCTTTCTATATTGATCGAGTCCACACCATTTATTATTCTAGAAGGAAACTGATAAGTTAACAATGAACAAAAATATATTTAAAAAAATAATGTCATACTATTACCTTTTAAGTATGATGAGTAGAATAAGAGTTAGGAAATCAACAACAATCATCACTAACATAATTCATTTAATATGTTTAAAGCAAAAAGCCCACTGCAATAAAAAAATCAAAATTATAGTATTTACAAAAAAAAAAGGAAAGTTGGAAGATGTTGAAAATTGGTATGAAAAATATGCAGTTGAAGTTGTAGATAATACGGCAGCAATGCCGCAAGATTTGACGAAAGAGGAAGAGGAAGATGAAGATGATGGAATGAATCGAAATTTAGTTGATCTTAAGTTGACGTGAACGTGTTTGAGTTGAGATCTGACTTCTCATATCGTAACTTACAAGGAGCAAATGAGAGTGACATTGAATCATCCACTACTTTTTTTTCTCCTTTTACCTCACTTTATCTATCATCTTTCTCAATCCTACTCTTTGCTGCTGTTAAATTTGTGTTCTAACATTTCTAATTTATTTAAATTAACTGTTTAGTATATAGGTTAGAAAAATAGGTAATGAGCTGGAATGTGAAGAAGTCCAAAGATAGAACGGTATTTAGGAAAACCTCCTAAACAATAATCAAATTTATGTCTTTTTTTTAAGATATTACGAAATAAAACATAGATGAATAAAAGATAACATAATATGAACAAGAGTTAAAAAAAGGTAGAAAATATCTATCTTTTTTTGTTATTAAAATCAATTGAATATATAAAAGTCCTAACACACCAAGACAAAATAAAAGTTATTCACCTCTATACAGAGAAATTGATAATTAGAAAATACAAGACACCAAATTAATATTAGGATACTTATGTAACTCTGGTATCTTATTCTTTAATTAAATAATGACACATCATAAATATAAAAAAGTTAATCTTAACCTAAGGAAAGAGGAGATGATGGGCTGTAAGTAGTAATGCATTTAATTCAGTAATTAAACTTTAATAAACATTTAATGAATCAAAACTTACTTAAATTTGTGAGAATTTCTATATATGCCTCAACTCTGTGATTGACATACAAAGGTTATCTACTTAACAATACGTTTCTATGATTTTAATCGTTTTTAGTGCGATAAAATTATTAACCCATAAGGTTATTGTTTTGTTTTTAGATGAATTCGTCAATCCGGACAATTTTTTTTACAATAGGTACATTAGTTATATTCCCTGTCGAAGGGATTTTTATATATCTGTTGGTAAAATTTTAAAATTATTTATCAAAATTGGTGAATTAAAAAAATAAAAATGGATAAGTTGTAAAAGTCGTGTTTAAAATACAAATAACAAAAAAATATTTTATAATACAATTTTAATTAAAAATATAGAAATTGATTTTTAAAATATAATTAATTTATAAATAAGAAAATGCAAAGTCATGTTTTAAAACATGAATTTAACTGAAAATATGTTTTTTTAAACGAGACTTCAATAAAAAAAAAATGAAAGAAAAAGTATAGTGGTATATATTGAACAAAATTATTTAAAATTATTTAAAAAGTGTTTAATATACTAGTTCACGTTTTAAGTGGTGTTTTTAAATACTATTTAATCATATTGTATAATATTTTTAAAATTTATCAAATTAAATATAATTAATTTAGAATATACTTTTTGAAACATAAAAAGAAACCATAGTTAATTCTTTAATATTTATGAAATAATGTACATGTTTTTAAAAACAAATAATGTGCGTAGATTTGTTATAACTTATGGCAAAAGCCATTTTAGAATAATATTCGACTTAACTTAGGTTAATCGGATTATTAACGTATTACGGTCGTTGTGAACAGGTTTTAAATCCAATATATACAACTTTCACAGGAATTGAATTTTTAAAAATAAGAAATGTACCGTTAGTATCTATTACAGAATATCCCATGCTGTAATTGAAATCGAAAATTAAATACGCAATGATCTTAAGAAATACTTATTAATATTAAGATTAATTTGCTAACTCGTGATAAACCCGATCTAATAATAGAGACCAGTTGATAATATAAATATATGTTATATAATAAAATAAAATAAATATATTTAATAATATTTATTACTTTTAATCACTAGATATCAAATAATGATATTAACATAAGAAAATCTTTTCTAGATATTATTTTTTCATGACCAAAATTAAAAATCAATTTTTTTTCAAATACATAAAAAAAACATCATAATCAGTAAGAGAAGATATTTTCAACCCAACTCATATAACAACATAAAAAAAAGTCAATACTTAAAAAAAAGCATAACCATTAATAGCTCTGAAAACAGAGTAACTAATTTGATTATTCATAAATATTATTTTCTCATAATCGAAATTAAAAATCGCTTTTTTTTTAAATATATAGAAAAACATCCTCAATGAGTAAGACAAGATTTTTCCAACCCGATCCATATAACAACATAAAAAAGACATTAATACTTAAAAAAAAACCATTAATAACTCTGAAAACAGAATAATTAATTTGGTCATGAAGAAATAATAGTTATAAATTAAAAACCAAAACTTTTTAAACACATAAAAAAGACATTCATAACCACTAAGACGATACTTTTCCAACCCAACCCATATAAGAACATAAAAAAACATTAATATTTAAAAAAAGCATAATGATTAATAAGTCTGAAAACAGAGTAACTAATTTGGTGAGTCACGCAAGGAATATTTGAGACGATGCGATTAGTCAATTGGTGTTGGTTATGTCCCTACTTCTAGATTTTAGTTTGGAGGCACGGCGCATCATTATTGTGACGCGCTTTTCGCCCAAATTTCAAGGTCAGCGTTTTCGTCCGTGTTCAAACCTCCTTCTTTTTCTTATTCCTTTTACAGCCTCACACATCTCATATTTCTTAAGAAAAGTAAACTCAACTTCTTACTATTTTATACCTTAATTATTAGTTATGGACTGAGTCAAAATCGAATCACTGGTTATTACCAATAGTGTTTGCTAAACTAAAATGTGTTTAAGATAAGTAATATCATGTAGCATAAAGAAATTAAAACAATATATGAAAATAATATAATTTTTTTCATTGTGTATTTATAGAATAAAAATATGTAATTTATTAAATAAGAGTTTACAACAATTTTTTATCAATAAAATCTTACTTTAATATCGATTTCATATATATGAATCTTATAAATTTAAAGAATTTATATTAAAATAATAACTTTTTGTGGGAGATGTTTTTACACCACTTTGTTTATATATATACAAGAATATGATTTCACACATTGTCTCCACAAGGTAAAAGCTCATATAAGCTCTGTTCTATCTTCTTCTGCTTAATTTATTTCATCTACATTGTTCATATCATATCATATATCATATCATATAATGAAAAAAATACACACTCAACATTCTACTTCAACTATTATTTCCTTCACACCATACATAATATATATATTATTATAAGTCTCTAATAAAAACTATAGGATATGTAGATCATAGAAATCATGAAAATCTCTGATATGCAAATTAATTAACGTATTGAAGTTCTCAGCGTTTTTGTTTGGCATCGAAATCAGATGTTCGTTTGGTAGGAGGCTCGGAAGAAGAAGCTGCGGATTTCATGGAGAAGGTTGAAGAAGATGACGAAGAAGACGAAGAAATAATAGCATCGTTATTAGTTGCAGTGTGACGAGGAAGCAGTTGGAAGGGAGTGGAAGAAGGTTGTAGTGATGGTGGTCGATTTGTGAGGTAACCTAATTCCCCTGAGCGATGAACTTTTTCTGGAAAATTGAGCTTGGCTTTGGTTCCTTTGAATCTGAGAGCTGCTTCATCGTAAGCAAGTGCAGCAGCCTCCGCGGTGGGGAAAGTTCCCAGCCAAACTCTGGCTGCTTTCTTCGGGTCGCGAATCTCCGCGGCCCACTTCCCCCATGGTCGCTGTCTCACTCCTCTATACTGTCTTCTTGCGTTTCCTTCGTACACACACACATCACGAATTTCAACAAACACCTTGCGAGCATCTTTCGTTATGCACACGCACGTCACATTCACGTATGCTACTTTTCATAACTTAACATTATAAACACTTCATATATTTTTCTCTTATCATTTAGGATATTCAGTTTTAGGGTCATGCTAATAAACTAATATTTTAATTATATATATATATATTTTAATTTAAAATATTATTATATTATTATAATGGTTTGTCTTTTCTGGCTGTTAAAGAATTTTTTTTAAAAATGTTATGTTATGTCTAACCTATTTCAATGAAATTGTTTTATAATATTTATATAAACTTATAACTATGTGTATAACTTATGCCATAAATATATATATATATTTAGGTGTATTAAATCTTGTGCTTGATTTTTTTTAAAGAAATTATTAGTTTTGGTGTTCATAATTATTTAAGACAAACTTTCTCATCATTTAAATAATGTGAGTATAGACATGTCACATATTAACAACTATTATGAGATGGCATATAACATGACATGTCTGGGTATATAGTCTACATGTATTTTATATGAATTATTAATTTTAGGGTTTAGGTTTGAAGTTCTATTAAAGTTGGTATTTTAAAAGTTTTTTATTTATTTACGCTGACCTAATAAAAAATACCAGTTTTATGTTTGGTTTCAAAGAAAAATAATTCTTTGACAGTGAGTTATATACCACTCTTAATATAAATATAAATATATATAATAAATAGTAAATTTATAATTAAATAATATATAAAAATATTAAAATTTATAACATAGTTATAGCATATAAAAAGATAGATGGTCAATATATATATATATATATATATATTTTTTATTATTATTTTTTTTATTTTTTATTTTTTTAAATATATATATATATATAAGAACACAAAAATGAAGATAAAGGACTAGACAAATTAACAATTTTTATAATCACAAAAACAAGAAACAACCTTTTATCTGGTAACACAACTTCAGAAAAATATAAATTACCCACATTGATAACTACACACAACGATAACTTCAATGTTCTAACTCACACAGCTCTTTTCCACACTATATACGATCGTCTTCACCCTAATCTTTAAACTATATATATTGTATTATAAATACACTATAATTAACAGCGTACTTTATTAACATGTTGTTTAGCATACAAACATCAAACTTTAGATAACACATTTTGTGTATTTGTCACTACCAAATAAAACGTAGAACAATAAATCTTGTAGTATAGTACTTATACGTCCTGGGATATATTTTGTATCGCTATTACCGTATGTTTGGAGTGAAGGAAGGAAAGAAAGAAAAAAAAAATTTCCTTCTATAAATCAAGTTTTTTTTTTCTCACACCACAAAAAGAAAAATTTATCTATATATCTTTAATTTCTTTTTTTCTTTGGCATGTTTTCATCATTATCTGGAATGTGTCTATATACTAATAACATTGGTATAAAAATAATTTCAATAATTTCATCCTATTTCTTTTACGCTTTGTTGAAAGAATTTACTTCTTCTTTCTCTTTCTAGTTCACATCATCATTAACATTTTATTCAACATCATAATTAACAGAAATGGTATTAAGAGTGGTAAACGTGAGTATAAAGAAAGTAAGAGTTGTTAATTATCCTGGTCCTATAATTATTAAAGGGTGTAAAGAGTGTGTAAAAAAGAAGTAATAACAAAATATTAAATTTTTTTATGCAGTATCATATAAGTGCATGGGAAACAAGATTGAGAAAAACCATGAACAACACATTAATGTAAACAAAACAGCATTCATGTATATATATGCAGGAGCCTCACGTGATGTAACTTGCAGGATCACACGATGATTTTGAGAGACAAATCAAGAAACCCTAAAGATTGCTAGCTCTGGCTACACAAGGTAATAACATATAATAGTATATCCTTTTCAGGTTTTAACAAAGATGAACACAACAGGGGAACATAATTCTTGTTTATGCTTCAATTCATCAGCCTTATCTTCTAATTCCATGGTCCTTAATTACTCCTCAAATCAACTACCAAAGCAATCTATATGGAAAAAAGACAAAAAAATGTCTAATATAGTATATATGATGATGGCACAGGGAGGAACATACCTTGGTGTTGTGGTGGATGTGATGGTAAATTCGAAATATTCTCAACAGCACTAGACTGAGACACTGTTGTTGTTGGATCTTTGTGCTGTGGTTTGCCACCAATGACTTCAACAAGGGCTGATACCACAGCTGACATGTCTTGCTTAGACTGAGAAAAATAAAACGGAAACGGTTTTTCTTCTGCTTCTTCTTCTTCTTCTTCCAAAGGAAGTGGCCTCTTCCCATGTTTTCGATCCACTTTGGAAACTCAGATCGATCACGTGAAAGGTTCGATCAAGTATCCAACTATATATAGGTAGTTCTTCACTTCGCTGTTCAACGATGATTCTGAGTGTTAACTGCTAAGTTTTGTTTATGGTTTTGCTGAACGTGCAAAGCAATTGAATCTAACTGATAAACAAGTGTTTTGATGTTACTGTATTTGGGTGGATCGAACATAAAGGCGATCATGGAAAGGGAGAAGAAATGGAACTAGGAAAGAGAAGTGGAAACGAAGCTAGGGTTTTTGAATGAAATTCTGAGGACTACAAATAAACTGAAGAAGGAGGAACACAAAAGTCTTCTGTTCCCTTATTCTTCTTCTGTCTCCTTTTCTTACTTTATCTTTTTTTATGTTTACTTTTTAATTAAACCTTTCCTTTTCATGGTTATCTTATTTTATACAATATAAAAATAAAAATTAAATTTTAATAATTAATTAAATATCAATTTAAAAACTAATTTATAATTTTTTATTAATAATATAAATTATTTTAAATAATAATAATAATATTTTAATTTATAAAATAATATCTAATTAAGTCAATTTTAATTATTTTATTTAAATTAATTTTATTTAATAATTTTGTTGTAATGTTAAGAGATGAATAATATTTTTGTAACTCATATTAACAATCTTATTACAATAATATTATTTTGATTTCATGTATGCTTTTTATATAGTTACTGAAAATAAAGAATTATTTGATTGAATATAAATTTTAATGGAAAATTTTTATACTCGGCGTGAGTACATGTGTATATAATATCTAACTTTTTAATGGAGTATGTACATATCCTTGTTAGCATACTCATTCTTTTTTAAATAATTAAAATACTTATAATTTATTAATAACTAAAAAAAATATTTTTATTATTTTTATTGGTCATTTCTTTCGTTTCATTTAAATAATTTTTTTATTATAAGATTTTTTGTTTTCGCATCTTTCAATATTTTTTTTATAGTTTCCTTCAAATAATGTATTACAAAGAGTATGTAAGGAGCTAGAAAAATAGTTTTAGAAAAATAGTAATATAATTATAATCACACATAAATATTTTATTATTAAAATAAAAAATATATATAAAAAATAATTAATTATTCATGTTTTATTTTAATATATAATCACCACTTTCTACAAATTATTCTCTTTTCCTTCTCTACCTTCTTTCTGAGGTTTTGATATCTCCCTCATCAGACTTTCTAGGCAACTCATAAAACAAAACTATCTGATTAAATTTTTAGTTAGAGTAACTCCATTAGATTTCCTTTTTCCTTGATAGTTTTGAATATTAGTATTTACATGAATAGATGAGTTTGCAAGTGGTGTTTATAACTTTTCAGAGTCCTAGTAATTATTTATTATACTGTATTTATTTATTATTAGACACATGAAAGTTAATACTAGAGTACTTTCTACAACTATTTTATGTATTTGTATACTTATAACTTAAATTCAACGTCCCACATTAAGTAATTATTACAAGAACAATCTTGTATTATTTACTGTTGTATCAGACTTTCTAATAATCATTTTTACATGCTAATTCTTTATTCTTTATTATTTATAATATAAATATCAATTTATATTAATTATAATTATTTTTATAAACCTTAGTGATTATATTGTAAAAATTATGTAATTTTCTATAGTTTTTCACAAAACCAGCAAGAATTAAAAGTAAACTGCTTTTTAATTCCTTTTAGATAAAAGAAAGTGAAGAAAAAAGTAAAGATATATGATTACATGAAAATGAAAGCATATATAATTCCTTTTAGATATAAAAGTTAAGAAAAAAGTTTTTCTAATATGTATATTTTTAAATTGATAAATGTTCCGACAGATAACATCATTATGTTCAATCACCACATTTGAGGTATTATATATTTTATAAATTGGTGTTCTATCACAGTTTTGTCTTTAAAAAGCATCTCGATGGATTAAGAAAGTAAGGTGTATTTAAATTGTCATTGAACTCATAAATCATGTAAAACTATATTGAACGAATAATTTTTAAATTAAGAAAAATGGAATGATACAATATTGCTACTAAATATAAAAAGTTCAATTAGGTATTTTTAAAAGTGGAAACAGAATTCGTCAATATAAAAATACAATAATCAAAATAAAATTTTACAAAATTTATAACACATTTTTTCCAAAGATTGAATTATAAACTAGTGTGGATTTGAATTATTAAAACTGATATTAGTAGGGCCCTATATGCCACGTGATTATAGGTGTATTCTATGAATTAAACATATTAATATTACAAAAGGGTTGTTTTATTATATCTATAACAATATAAAGAGGATTCCTGTACACATTTTTTTTTAATTTTATCTTTATAATCTTAAAATATAATAAATATGAAAGTTATTTATTTTAAACTAAAAATTTAAATTTTAAAAAAATTAGAAAAAATTGAATTTGAAGATAAATAATTAAATAATTTATTTTTATTTCAAAATAATTAAATAACTTTTTTTTTTAAATAACGGCTATATATAATAATTTATCCTTTAAAGAATATACCTCTTTTTTTACAATATTTTATAATTTTATTTTTTAAATGACTACATTTTTAAATTCAAACAATTACTAAATTAAGTTTATAATAATACATGTAATGATTAAATATATATTTTCTTTGTATAATGATTTTATACCGTGATGTTATAAAAAATTTTTATTCATATAAATCACGTTTGTAGGTTTTGCAAATTTATTTTATTGGATAGGACTCACATTAACAAACCGATAAAACTAAACTATCAAATTTGATATAAAAAAAAATCCTTGTCAAAAGATAAATACAAATATACATATGCAACTTTTTTAAGAAAATAATTATTTAAATTTACATATAATAATGCAAATATTATAATTCATTGTTTTTTAATAGTATACAAAGAACTCATTATTTTTAATTCATTGTTTTCTTCTTACATAATTGTTACAGAATTATCATATTTGTAAATTAGTACTTTCGTGTTTAGAATATATATATAAATAGAAATATATAGTAAAATTTATAATGACACTTATAAACTTACCTCATTAATTCAATAAATTTACAATTATTATAAACTATAATACATTATCTATAATAGAGAGAATACAACAAATTTTTAAAGATATTTAAAAAATACGGACACACACGATAACGTATGTATTTCTGCTAGTACATGATGATTACGGGATCAATTTAATTTTATTATGAATCATTTATATCCATAAAATAATTAAGGAAAACCAGAAAGAAATCTAATATTATTATTTCTTACCAATGCTCATGAAACTCGTTTTTCACCATGCTTATAACTTTGTTTACTCAAACATTAATAGAGTTTCATAGTTTAGGGTTAGTTAAATTAAATTAAGTAAAATTGTTAAAATAAACTTATTCCATAGTTAGGTAGTTAACCAACGTGAGGCCACATTGCATTTTACAAAATCAAATATGACCATATTCTGGAAACGAACTAATAGAGAATAACTTTCATAGAAAAAGAAATTGAATATTGCAATTATAATATCTAATATAGTAAAAAAAAAACAGTAGTATTACTGTTTAACCAATGTGGACTTGTCCAAGCAAGAATACATGCATCATAATTATGTGATAATTATTCGAACATTAAAGTCTGAATTGAAAGAATAAAACGTCTAAAATACAAATCTTTCTATTTATTATGGCCTTTTATCTTCATCATGACAATAATTCTACCACCGTGATGCAACAAATGCAATGTACTAGGATGTGAACTTCAATGAAAATGTGTATGTGTGTGAGAGAGAATTCAATACAGTTGGATGAATATGATCACCAAGCTTTTGTTGGTGGCATCCATTTTGGTGTGTACCTTTTTCCAATAAAATATTTTCAATTGTGAAGATGAAGGGTGCATCCTAGATCTAATTCTTACAAAGACGCTTAATTTTGTTCACAAATGCTAGTTGGAACAAGGATAGTTTACATAATATAACCTAGAAGGCTCCTAATCAATGAGGAAAGTAAACTGTAACAACATAGCATGGATTTATTATAAATCCTCTATGTATTAGTGGAGGATAGAACCTCCATATTTTTAAATTCATTCATTAAAAAATAAATATATAAATATGCTTAGAACATATAATGAGAAATTTGGGCTACTCTTTGTACAAGAGTAGATTTTTTGGGGACCGACCGAACTTGAGACCGTCCCCCAAAAAACATGAGAAGAAAAGGAAATTCCAACTATGTGGCTCGATGGGACTGTCGAACTCATCTTGACACGTTAAACAACATTAACAATTAGAACAAAGCATGAGTTCTCGGCCCTTAAGCCCTTTTCTTCTAATGAAGGGCGTGGAAATTGCACAATATCAATGAATAGAAAAAATTTAAATTTACATGACTAGACATTCGGTTGGATACTTCTGCTCCGCACGTAAGTTAAAAATTGAGTAGGTAATTCAGCTAGAAGTTCTTGAACAACTGAAATTTCTCCACCTGCAATAGGAAGAAGGTTGCAAGAGATTGCTAAGTTAGACACCATTTGTCAAAAAGTCATGATTTGCAAACATGCTGATACCTACTTTGAACGTCACGAAATGGAACAAACTGGACTATATCACGTGAAGCAACGCGACCAGATGAACTTTCAAGCCTCTCTCCTTTGTCCGCATCTAAAATCTGTGACATTGAACAAAACTACATAAAGCTCTGCAGTGATATACCAGACACAGCTCGATGCATCAACAATTGTGATTTTGTGTGTAAAGTGCCACATGTTATCTAGTCTATATACCTCCATTTCTTTGAAATCGGCTCCTCCAACACCAACAATAAGGATTGACAATGGTAGATCCGATGCTTTAACGAGAGCATCTTTTGTTTCTTGGAGATCTGTCACTACTCCATCCTGGAAGGATATTAAACAAATTTCAGCACCGGCAATAGGAAAGGCAAGTTGATGCAAAAATCTTAAAATGTTCTCAGGAGGCAAATTTTCTTGTGTGTGGAACACAAATATTGGTATGCGTCAGCTAACACAAATACAAACAATACAAGCTATGGCCATGCTAAAAAAAATACTTTCGAAACTAGATAAGCACTAGTCACATTTTGTACTAGGGAAAAATTACGATGGAATGGGTCACAGTGGAATTAACATTTTCAATAATTAAGTTTTCAAAATATGACTTACCTCGTGAACTTAATTATGAGTTAATGCACCCTTTCTCAGTTTACACACTTTCTCACTTTAATGAGTGGAATCAAAATTCCACCTACAAAAATTATAACTAATACATTTTCACAGACCAAAAAGCAATAGTAATAAAAACTGCATATTCAAACTCTTACTGTGATGATTAACAAAACAAAGTACTTTCTTCCGCCATTTGCTACAGATTGGCTTGCAATCAGTGCAGCATTGCTTATGACAGGTCCAAAAAGAGTTGGTCCTGCAAGGGAAACGTTAAGCAGGGCACTTGTGTATGCCTTCATGATTCCTTGGATGCCTTCCACCTGCAAAAAAACAGACTTGTAATTATTATTAAACTATCTTAATATGACAACAAAAGCAAAATCAGATTTAACATTCCTACCTCACAGTAATGGCTGCTTCCATTCAAGTTGAAACAATGGGAGACAGGACCATCAATTGGTCGTGCTCCAAATCCCCATGTAGGAAATCGCTTATCTGAATCATAACACTGTAAGACCTCCCCAACTTCTGAAATTGCCTGGAAAGGATGATACAATATGGATCAGTAACATATAAAGTTGTGAAATCCAAACCAAGAATCATTTCTCACCCTCTGGTATGCATTTGGTCGTCCTGAAGGATCAATATAATGCAAAGAATCTGGAAGGCGTGGATTTCCATTTGAAGCTGGTAAACAAGAGGAGTTAAGTCAATGAAAACACATAGCATCCACATACTAGCCAGAATGTTAGATGAAAGTTTCAAATAGAATTTCTAAAATTGAACCGGTCCTTGAATTAATGAAATTAGTGCTTCAAAGTTCAATTAATTTTAATAAAATATATTAAGCAATATTAAACACAAAATAGTATAATATTCATAAATTCGTAATATTGAAAATTAAACTTCACTTATAAATGTCATAACATATAATATTCGAAATTAAACTTCACTTATAAATGTCATAATATATAATATTCAAAATTAAACATAAAATCAAATCAAATATGTCCGAAGAAGACCTTTAAATTCAACACAACACAAAGCAACTACAATAGAAACTAAAAAAATATAATTAATATAACTCTCAGCTATCAGCTGGGATTAAAATCGTATCAGTCATACTGACACTAAGTTTTTTAATTAAAATATAAAGCAAACAGATTATGCCTGGTTTTGAACAAATTCTACCTTCGTGCAACACTGCCACAAACACTTTCTCAATAAGAGGAGCCTTGACGTTTCAAGCAAAGCTTCCAAAAAATGTTTTGGTCACATGTTGTCCTTCATGCTCTACCTTATAAAAGAGTACTATCTCACGTTCTTCAAAATAAATCACCCAATGAGCACCTATATGGTACTTCTCCTGATCTTAGTACTCTCTGGGCATTAGGAAGCTTGTCTTACTTACTATATAGCACGTTGCAGTCTCATGGAAGCAAGTTCAGCACACAAGCTAGAAAGGGTACATTTTCAGGATTAAAAGATGACACAAGGATTTGTCCTAGTGGATACTCTCACAAGGGAAACCTTGATCTTATGTAATTCCATCACAAGTGTCAACATTTTCAGCTCATCGAACTTCTCGTGATGACCAATCAACACTGCCTTCTCAACAAGTGGATTCCCAGCCAAGCCCATAAAGGTCAATGTGTGCTCAACAAAAGGCCACTTAGTCTCAATGACTTCAAATCTCTCCTCCGCATAACATCACAGGTATGTGATGTCACCCTCATCTGACAGTGAACCAGCTTTTCATGCAGAGGCAAATAAATGCATGTGATGGCAAGATGCTATGCAGGCCAAGCTCAAGACCTTAGAAACAAACAAAACTTGGTGCTTTGTGGACCCTCCACCAGCAGCTGGCCCTATAGGAAGCAAGTCAGTTTATAAGATAAAAGGTGTTGATTGCTCGTTCAAAAGACAAGCTACACTTTGTCACGTGAGCCCCCTCATAGGTTTGGTAAATATATCTTCCAACACATAGAGTTGACAAAGCTTGTGTCAATATCTCCTTACTCAATTTTTTCCCTAATGAACTAGCAATCATCCTTAATATATTTGGTAGACAATTTGCAAAGTTGTTTGAATATCACAAACACCATTGGATTACCTCCTTCAAACTTAAGTTCTTTAAGGTGCTGTTTTAGCCATATGAGTTCAGAAGTACTAAAGTCATGACCATGTATTCTACTTCAACACTTGATCCTGCCACACATTTTGCTTCTTACTTTTCCATGATACTAAATTTCCTCCAATCAATACACAATGTCTAGAAGTGGATTTCATATCACTAGGTGAATGTAGAATTTAGAGACCTGGAGTTCTAAGATAAAGAGAGGTTTAATTTTTTTTAATTGTTATTCAATTTTTTTATCTCTTCAATGGAAAAAATCGATTATATGAAGAGTACAATAGAAGCTAAAAAACTATGCTGATCTGGCATGATTCCAACAGCTCACAAGGATCCTAACTAACAAATTATGCTGATGTGACAATTAGCCAATCAGCTTACAAGGATCCTAACAAACTATGTTGATGTGGCAGTTAGCTGATTGGCTTATAAAAAACATACGAGAAGAACTCTATTACTCTAATAAACTCCCTACAAACTCTGCTTTGTGAGGTACACAGAACCTTGAGGTTGTTCCTCAATGAGTAGAACCTAACCTTAGGAAGAGGCTTTGACATAATGTCAACAACTTGAGTTGAGCAAGAACATTGGATAGAAAACAATGAATGACTTGTTAAGAACCCATTCTCAAACATCGCTCCATAAGCTTAGTTCTGGAATGGAGAAAAGGTTTGTGAGCCAAAGCAAAGGTGTTCTCATTATCACAATAAATGATTGGTGTTGGATCCGAATTCGCAAAACATTTAGCAAGAACTCGACCCACAGAAGTTTAGATGTAGCAATGGTCGACCAAGTTCAATACTCTACTTCAGCAATTGACCTTGCTACCAAAGTTTGTTTCTAAATGGCCGAAAATTCACCACGAAAGGAAAATAGGTTACCAAAGGAGGGGCTACAATTAGGTAGAGGTACCAAAATATAACTTGTGGCTGGAGAATGACTCAATGTTGGTCATACCAATAATCATATTGTTCTTTGGTATCTTTGATTTAGATGACATAGTATAAAGTTTAAATGTAAAAATGAGATTTCATGTTTCTCATATTTATAGGAAAGGAAACATTATGCTAATGAGCTTCAATGCTTTGGTATAAAAGAAAGATGTAACCAGTAGTGGGATGGCATTCCAGATTTCTTAGATATGATTTCTAGGAATAGGTGTTCTTAACCTTACTATAGGTTTATTTATTGAATGTAAAACAATGCCTTTTTAGATGGATATCTCACAGACGAGGTCTTTATGTGCCAATGTGCCAGCCGCCTGGACTTGAATCAGAAGATAAGTCCATGGTCTGTAAACTGAATAAGGCTATTTATGGTCTTAAGCAAGCTTGTCTTGAAATATTAAAAATTGCCTCATCAATGTGATTCCTCATTATTCATATACTCTAAAACAGGTGCCACAGTTTATGCGTATGATATTATCATCACAGGAAACAAAACTCCTCTTATACAAACTCTTATGCAATAGTTTAATTCAGAGTTATCGGAATTGAAGCTGGTTATCAGTCAAATGATTTCTCTCTATCTTACTCCGTTCAAGTACATTTAGGGTATAATTTCTAAGACTAATATGTTGGAGGCCAAACCTATTACCTAACCAATGGTAGGAGGATGCAAGCTTACCAAAGATGGTTCTGCCCTTTACTGGATCCATCATTTCAAATGTCTATTGTTGGCTTACTTCAATATGCAACTATCACACATCCAGAAATTAGTTTTGATGTATATAAAGTATGGCAGTACAGGTCTTCACCTCTTCATTGGACTGCTGTAAACCACATTTTGCGCTATCTAAAAGGCACCACCACAACGGGTTTATATCTCTTGCCTTTCTTTCTACACCCTTCTCCTTGAATGCTTATTGTGATGCCAATTGGACTGCTAATCAGATGATTGCAGATCTAGCTCAGGAGCTTATGTGTTTTAGTCCAAATCTTGTCTGATGGTGGTCTAAAAGAGCAAATAGTTATGGCAAGATCAAATACTGGAGCTGAATATGACAGTCTTGCTTTGGCCACAACAGAAGCTATTTGGGTTCAATCATTATTGTCTGACCTTGCTGTTTCTCATTACATGCCAGTTAACTATTGTAACAATCTCAGCATGGTTGCATTGGTCTTAATTCAATTTTACATGCAAGAACCAAGCATCTTGAGTTGGAAGTGGTTTTTGTTAGAGAACCAAGCAAAATTACCTAAACAGAATCCTCACATCCATGTTCTTGCAGTAGATCAACGAGATGATATTCTTACAAAATATATTTCTCCTTCTCCACGTTTGATTAATCTATTTATAGATCAATCTGAATTTGAGTTGAGGGGGTATTAGTATAAGTAACAAAAAGCACTTTTGCTTCAATGTATCTCATTTTTTGTTATTGGACTGTAGCTATTCCGTTCTCCAGCCAGTTATTGGGACCCATCTCTATCTTGTGCCCACAATAAGTGACTCACAGCTATCTGATGTAACCAACTTTTCTTTCCTCAATAATATTGTTACAATTCATTTTTCATATTCTCTGAATCCTATTATAAATTTCTGCTAAATATCATAATATCTACCACAACAATAACTAGATGACGTTCCTGCAGTAGATCAATGAGCTGACATTCTTACAAAATCTCTTTCTCCTTCTCGTTTGTTTACTTCTCATTTGATTAATCTATTTATAACCCAAACTGGATTTGAGGGGGTATTTGTATAAGTAATAAAAAAACACTTTTGCTTCAATATATCTCTTTGTTTTGTTATTAGGCTGTAGCTTTTCTGTTCTCCAGGCAGTTATTTGGCGATAGTTGTGTCTGACCCATCTCTATTTTGTGCCCACTATAAATGACTCATAGCTATCTAATGTAACCAACTTTTCATTCCTCAGTAATATTGTTACAGTTTATTTTTCATATTCTCTGAAATTCTATCATCAATTTCTGTTAAATATCATAATACCTACTTCTATAATAACTAGACGATTTCCATGGGTTAGTGACTCCTCTCATGTAAGTTTTTGCAAAAGTAACATCGACCATAAATTAGCAACATTTGACAATCTAAGTTATGTAAAAGAAGAAAAGGGGAACCAAGAAAATATTGAGTAAAAACAATACTTACAGATAAATTCAAGTTGAAATACTGCAACCCTACACTAGATGTATAGGAGATTCAACAAAACTTTTTAAACTAAAAAAAATTCAAAACTAAAATAGGAATAGAATATGCAAATTTCAACTAAATAATCATATATCCAAAGACCCAAAACACTAAAAACAAATTCCCATGTTATGAATTCAATAAGCAAAATTACCTAATTTCACATTGATTAAGAATGCTATTGAAATTCGGTTAATGTTCTTCATTTCAAAAAATAAGTAAGTACTTTTTCTAAATTACCCTCAATCATATTTATTGGGGATGGTATGGTGCCTAAGTTTAAACATAAATGGAATTTTGAAATAATAGCTTTAAATAGGATTGAGTTGGTTTGACTTTGTTTATATTTAAGTTCAATAGACATGGCCCTTTTCTTGCTTATATTTGAGTCCAAAGGAAGTATTATCTAAATGTATCACTCGACTATTTTATGCACACATATATACCTGACATTAATTACGACATTTGTTACAACCCAGAAAATAATTTATCAGGCTGGCACAACTGGAGATATATGATATACCTGTAAAATCAACAGCCACCATGAAGTTCAATTCAAACCCCCCAGCCAAGTAATCCAAGAAGGAATATTGGACACTTTCAGCATATTTGTCAACGTATAACCTGCCCTTTAACATCTGCATTATAGTTAAACTTTCAGGAAAATATAGAGGAATTAATGATGGAAATGAACTTATTTTAAGAAAATAAAACCTTGTTTTGAGGATTATGACTCGCAGCAGTAGACAGACTAAAATTTCCTCCTTGGCCACTGGAAAAAAGCTTCTCCAGCTCCGTCAAAGATTTCTGCATTTTTCTGATAAAACAAGAATAAACAACCCTAATATGCATTTTATCCTAGAAGTAGATTTAAGGGACAAAGTACAAATGACTGAAAAAGTTAACTGCTGCTTACCCCATCAAATCATGTTTGCCATTGCTATTAAAATTATAGCACTCCAGTATCAAAGGATTTTCCTGTATACAATAAAAATGAGAATGAGATAGCTTCCAGTATGCCAGCATGTCTATGCCAGAGTTCAAAAAAACACCCCAAAAATAAAGGATAAAATATGTGATGAAGTAGGGGCAAATTTCCTTATGTTAACAATAAATGGATAACGACCCTTTCTGCAACCATAAGGTTGTAGGACTCAGGCTTGGTGGTCACTTTAATCACTGAAATCTCAACCATTCTATAATGGTGGACATCGCATGCATCAGGCAGCCCTTATGATAACAATGTATGCATGCTTTCAATGGACTTCAGTGGTATACCAGCAGCATACCTTCATTACAAGTTAACACCAACTAAAACCCAATACTATATGTAGAGAGAAATGTAGAAATCATGTGTGATGGAATCCCTGAGAGTGTTGCACAGCAGAGAAACATACAAACACATACATGTAATACATAGTGTAGCACAACATTATATAGAGATGGGCTCAAGCCCATACATAAAATACATTTAACACTCCCCCTAAATTGGAGCATATAAATCATATGAACTATGTTTTTTACATATATAATCAATTCTATGATCATGCAATGATTTGGTTAAGACATTTGTCAACTAATGGAATATTCATCTTTGCCCAAGTGGAGATCAAGGTGGGCATAGTTGGAGATCCGAAAATATGATCACAAACTAATGCATATTCGTCTAGAAAGCCCATACAATGTCATTAACATAAAGAAAGTTTGTTGTTGTTTGAGTTCTTGGGCAAGAGTCGAAGCAGGAGGCAAGAGTTCGTTGAAGTCGTGTAAAAAATACCATGGACTTTTCCTAAGTACTCAACCATGGAGCCATCAATGCGAAAAGGGGCTATGATAATCAAGAGATTGTGGCAAACAACATAGGCATTGAGTATCATTGGTGTATAGCATTTGAGCTTGCTCTCAAACCCCAGAACATGTCTCATGGGTCAAGGAAGGATGAATAGTTGACTGAAAAATGCTACAAATTTGGGTATCAACTTTGGTCCAACGAGGGTGTTCCTTTTCATCAATGGAGGCAACTCTATCGATGAGATGGCCAACATAATCATATCCCTTAAGCCAAAGCTTGATATCAAAGGCCCAGGTGTCATAATTAGTGCATCTAACTTGTCATCGTATAGTAAGTAATTGACATCGTAGAGATTGAAGATTCAAACCTACCAAGAACATGACTAGCCATGGGTCACTTGGAAGACAGATAAAATAGTAATGGGAGAGAGAGAAAAGTCCACAAAAGGGAGGAGTGACAAATAGTAGACACCAATCTATAAGATTAAACACTTATTACTAGGTCAAAAACTAATAGTTATAGCACAACTTTTTCTACTTAAAAACATAACAGCCCAAATTCCGCAATTCAATTATGACTTGGTCCACCTGACCTCATCATGGAATAATTGATGCAACCCATAACACAATCACCAAGCACAATTGAATCTAGCTCCAATTGGAAGAACGGACAGAGGAAGATGATGAACATTAGGGAGTGTTGCTGCTCCAATGTATGCGAGACCAGAAGAGCTAGAATCATTTGACGGCTCGAGTCCGATGGTGGAGTTGGTGGTCGAAGTTTTCGACGGTGGCAATGGCAGACAATTGAATAATTCTAACTATATAATTTTATAGTTATGGAAAAAAAATGCAATGACCTTTCATTTGAGCAAAATTTTGAAATCAATTATATGGATCTTTACTTTCATAGGCAATCAAAAGTAAAATATGTTTATAAAAATATGAAAGCTTGGCAAAAATGTCATTATCACATAAGTATTATTGCTATTTTAACAATCATATTAGCTTAGGAGTATAATTGCATTAAACATGTGTAAAGTGTAACATAAATATTGCCATAAATGGTAGTACATGTACAACATTAATGCTTTACATAGAGTCCCATTAGCAAACTAATTTGCATTTTGTTTTCTATTTTCCATCTAATCCTTAACTTTCAGCACGATATTCTGGCCCCGACCCATGGTTGCCTTCACCATGGAGTTTTCAAACAATAGAACCGTTAGGATACAATTGCAAGGTATGGGCCTTGAGCCTAACATTGGAAGTAGGGATGGTATTCTATTGTGTGGTTTATAAGGCCTTGGGCTCTTCAACTATAATGACTATCTTTTGTGATGTGTTTCACCCAAGGTTCTTATCTACAACTCCACAATATTTTCTTTCTGTGTTTGTAACTTAGAATTGTGATTTTCCTAATTGGTGTTTTAGCTTCCTTCACATTTCCTTACGATGGTCAACTATGTTCGTTTGTCCTATTCAAGTTGAGTTTTTCTTCATTGATTTGACCTTGTCTTTGGGAATTGGAATACCCTGGATTGTACTAGATGGACTACACTTGACCTAACATATTAGAATGGATAGGAATATTGAGGATTTTTACATCACATTTGTTTACAGTCCTATTAATAGTTAGTAAATTATTCTTCCATTTCTCTTTTCAATATACTCTGTAAAATTCAACAGACAAAACATCACTGTACGTTAGTTTTATACCTTGCTTCCTATTTGTTGAATATTCATGAACACGGGCTTCCATATTGGGTTGAGATCGTTCTTTACAACTTCTGTTTTGCAAATTGGAATATGACTACCACCTTCCACAACTTTTGATATCAATAAAAAGGGATCCTGTGGGACAAATAAAAGCATGTCTTAGTTAATAATCGTTGTTCCTCATAATGGCTAACAAAAAGTTAAAAAAGACAAATGTACACGTACACTTCTTGAGAAGAGATCCCTATATTCCAAATCAGAACTCCTGAGTGTCATCTCCACTGTTGTCTTTGAGCTAACAGATTCCTCAGCGTGCACCAAGAGCTTTCCACAGTTTCGGGACTGGGTAGATCTGCTAAAATCTTCTGCGTGTAAATCTAATGCCATTGATCGATCAAACTTTGTTATTATCTGCACGGGTCAAATTTGTTATTGTTGATGGATACATTTGTTCTGGATGCTATTTTATTTTCAGAATCGATAGGACAGCATAATTTGAGAGTATATATCTTGGAACCAAAAATTTTCAATATGTTTGGTACTTACCCAATTTACAGGGGAAAAAACAGCAATAGTGCTAGAAATTAGTGGTAAAAATATAGCTTCATTGAGTGTGAAATGAATTTTCTTTCAGTTGTCAGATATCAGAGAACAAAAACAGTCTCTACTTTACCTCAGATAATGCACAGGTTGCCTCACCTAGATGTTCCTGCTCTTCTAGCTTAAGCATCTGCATAAGACAGAAATATTTACAATGTGGACCTCTATCCTCATGCTTTATCAATATGTTATCACATCTAATGAACTAGCAAGTAAAAATGTCCAGATACAAAAATTAATACACTTTCAGGGAAAGAACTTGTAAAGTATTTTTGCACACCCTTGCAAAGAGATTATAATCAGAACCATTAGGAAAAATGTAAAAGTGGTGTTGTTATCTCCAGGGGTGCACAATGAAGGCTGTAAGGAATCTAATTGTGTAAATAGCAGCAACCAAAAAAATCTCATCCAGTGAGCGATGTATACCAAGTATGCAAAAAAATTTACTGCCCTCCCTAAATGCTTCAGAACTGTGAATTCACATATTCATACAGAAAAGGTAGCATTGCAGCATATAGCATGCAAGTTTTCCCTACAGAATAAACACCTTCAACTAAAGAAAAGTGAATCTAGGAGTCTCTGAGGTAAAATAATGAAAATTTAACTGATACGCCACATCATATAATAAGGCATAAAATACATTTGAAGTCAAAACAGTTGCGTGTGAAATATGAGGACAGATGACATCAAAATACCGATACTTTTATGCAATTTTCCTTAACTAAAATTAACAGAAAGAAGATTACAAGATTCTCAGCATCATTGAACTGTTTCTAAAAAAAAAAACTTTCAGAAACAGGAAATGGTAAACTATTATCTAGTTTGATGGCAAAAATGTATATTTAGAACCATTATCTTACTAAGAAAAGAAGAAGGAAAACTAAAATGTATATGACATAATAAACACTATACCTTTACACTATTGTGAAACTGAGTATCAACATCATACACACGAAACCTGTTATGAAAGAAATTTTACAGAACAGTTCCTGGTGAAACAACAAAAATGTTCATGCGCCTTGTTGGAAGTAAAAACATCAACATTTAAACTTACACTAAATTCTGAACAGTCTCAAAATGATAAGTGAGAGTGTGTTTAGTAATCCATGTAGGATTTAATGAATTCAGAATTACTTCTGTCCGGCCAAGTTCCTTGAGTGCTCCATTTCTTCCTTTTTCATAAAGAACCAACATTGGATCACTCTACAGAGATGAAGCGGTACACAATAATCATGCATTTGATTAATGAGAATACTAGCTATTAAAAGCATGACATTTTATTTAAAGAATCACAATCAGTACATCCAAACAGACAATCGAAATGACCTTGTTGATCCATGTAGTTTGTTTGTTGAACTATTTTAACAAGGTCTAGTTCAATATGCCTACATCCTTTACAACCATGTAAGGATGAGGCACGGGCATACTTTGTTTTTGTCTGGAACAAAAAGAAAGTTATTAAGCTTTTCATTTTTAAGATATTATGTTTGAGTCTTCATGCTCACTACAATTTATTTTGTCAAAAGAATTCACTTGTTAGTATTTCAATAAGAGTTAGGCCAACGTTTGTATGCATCTTCCGCATAAGAGAACCAACTTGTATTTGACCTGAATTTTCCTTTAAAATATGAAATATCTGTGGTGCGCACACGATAAGGGCCATTCCCAAATACTATTTTAACAAAAGGCATATTTCAAATCTCAATCTAGGATTTTCTCATTCAAGAAACGCTCCTACACATATGAATACACTCCATCACCTCTTTCAAAAAGTAAGTTCTGTGATGACAGAATGATACGATACAACTAAAACACATGGCATTACCCCTGTTCGGAATTCACACCAAAACAAATAAACTCGCTGCTAGAGATGTGCAATTCACAAATGCACGACCCCAAATTTCTAGAACTAAAAAACAACTAATTATCACTACTTCAGAATTTTCCTATTATCAATTTTTCCTGTACGTGAATAACGAGGCGCGTCTAAGATAAATAGTTCAGAAACAAAACATGATTAAGCCAGTATGAAACTGAGATTAACATCAGCGGAGTAAGTAAATAAATAAAGAAATAGCTATAAAAGAAAATTAAAGAAACAGATAAAGAAATTGACAACTGTAATATTATAACAGCCAAACTACCATCTCAAATCATCTCAATTGAGCATAGGATTTTTCAGAGACCGAGATTCCCTAACTGTATCAGAACCTCATTCATTAAAAAAACTGCAATTCAAATGCGTTCAAAGAGGTTGAGATTCATGCAATGGCTAAAATGACAAACCTTAGATATTATATCCCGATCACGCAAGCCAGAAGCAGAAAACGACAACTGCAAGAGAAAAGCGATTGATAAAGCTACTGAAGTAGATGCGAATTGAAGTAAAGCGACTTAGGAGTGGTAAGAGAAGAAGAAATAAAAAGTGAGAACCTCGATCTGAGAGAAGAGGCCGTTATAGCCACGAGACCTGAAGAAGTTATCGACGGCGTCGTTGGGACCGGCCGAGTTGTAATGGTCGGAGGCGGTGCCACCAACGGCCATTTTGCCGGCGGCGACGTCGGAGCAGCAGTTGCCCATGGGCTGAAGTAAACGTGTAGTAGGTGACTGGAAAGACAGTGAAAAAAAAAAGTCGAAAATTGAAAGGAATATCGAGAAAAGAAAACTTAAGACCCGGAATATCCTATTATGTATCTACTCTGCATATTACCAAATTATCTGTTCTTTTTCTTTTCCTCTCGTTACTCTTTATGTACAAAAATAATTGTTAATTCGTTTAAAATAAATTATTTTAATAACTTGCAGTATTTTAATAATACTAAATCGAATTTTTATTCTCACTTTCTATTTTTTATTTTTTTTTCGTTTATAATGTATTGGCTAATTTAATAATTACTTCTATTTAATATTATTTTAACTCAATCAACTAACATATTACCTACTAACCAGTATTTTAATTTTCATTTATCACATTCCTTAATTTTATCAAACATGCTGTATATAAAATGCCCTTAAAGTTATTTTTGATGAGTTGGTATATAAAAATCGATATTAAACCAGTACATTCAAAATTAGTTAAACGAGAAAAAAAAGATGAAAAATTATTAAAAATTAATATAAAAATATAAATTATATTTGAAGAAAAGACACTACTTTTGTTATATTGATTAATTTTTCTATTTAAAAACAATTTTATAAAGTCATTGTATTTAACGGCTGATATAATTACTTCACCGTCATTGAATTTAACGGCTGACATAGTTATATAAACTTCCAAATCTTCTTATCAATAGTTATTTAAATAAAAGTAAAAAAAAAATCATGTTAACGTTGACTTTTGTTAACCTCGAAATAGCTATTTGCAGCTTTTTGACCTCTTTGTGTAGTGTATAATAATTAACAATGATAATTTTGAATGCATATGATTAGAATCCTTTATGCTCTTATTTTTACCGTGCTTATTACTAATCATTTTAAACATTTGTTATAATACCTTTTAACAAATGAAATAATAATATATAACAATTAATATTTGAATGAAGTGTAGTTAAGTAATATGGTTTCACAAGTCGATTGGGCTCGAATCAATTGAGCCTAGCGGGCCCAAACCGATTTCGAGTTTCTCAGGCCCGAGCCGATGTTGAGTGGTCTGGTCCTGGGTCTATGTCGATTCAATTGGGCCCTAGTCAATGTCGAGCTGATGTGAAGTCGAGCGGGCTCAAGCCAATGTCGAGTCGTCCGAGTTCGAGCCGATGTCGAGTCGTACGGGCTCAGGCCAATGTCAAGTCGCATGGGCTCGAGCCGATGTCGGGTGGAGCAGGCCCGGGCAGTTGTCCAATCATCTAGGCTCGGGCCATTGTCGAGTCGTTTGCGCCGATGTCGAGCCGAACAGCTGGCCTCAGCCAATGTCGAGTCTCCCGGACTCGGACCGATGAAAAGCCGAACGAATCGGGGTCAATATGGAGTGGAACGGGCCCGAATTAATGCGGAGTGGAATAGGCCCGAGTCGATGTCAAGTCAATTGAGCCCTAACCATTGTCGAGCGGAACGGGTCCAAACTGATGTCGAGTTTCCCAGGCCCGGACCGATGTCGAGTCGATTGGGCTCGGACCAATGTCGAGCCTAGAAGGCCCGAAACGATGTCGAGTCTCCCAAGTCCGGGCCGATATCGAGTGGAGCCGTCCTGGGTCTATGTCGAGTCAATTGGGCCCTAGCCAATGTCGAGCCGAGCGGTCTCAAGCCAATGTCCAGTCGTCCGGGTCCGGGCCAATGTCGAGTCATATGGGTTCGAGTCAATGTCGAGTGGAGCAGGCTCGAGCCCTTGTCCAATCATCTAGGCTCGGGCCATTGTCGAGTTGAACGGGCCAAGCCAATGTCGAGCTAAGCAAGCTCGTGCCGATGTCAAGTCGAACAGGCCCGGACCGATGTCGAGTCTCCCGGACCCAGGTCGATGTCGAGTTGATTAGGCTCGGGCCAATGTTGACCCGAGCGAGTCGAGCCAATGTTGAGCCGAGCGAGTCGAGCCAATGTCGAGTCTCCCAAGCTTGAGTCGATGTTGAGCTGAATGGGCCCAGGCCAATTCGAGTTGAGCAAGCCCAGGATGATGTCGAGCCGAACGGGCCCGAGCCGATGTCGAGTCTCCCAAACCTGGGACAATGTCAAGTCAATTCGGTCGGGGTCAATGTCGAGCCGATGTCAAGCCGAACGGGTCGAGGTTGATGTTGAGTGGAACGGGCCCGGGTTGATGTGGAGTTGAACAGGCCCGAGTCGATGTCAAGTTGATTGGACCCTGACCAATGTCGAGCGGATCGGGCCCAAACGGTTGTCAAGTCTCCCGTGCCGGGGCCGATGTCGAGTAGATTGGGCTCGGACCAATGTCGAGTCTAGCGGGCTCGAACCAATGTCGAGTCTCCCTGGCCCAAGCTGATGTCGAGTGGAGCGAGCCTAGGTCTATGCCGATGTCGAGTGGAGGAGACTCGGGCCAATGTCGAGCCGAACGGGCCAGGCCAATGTCGAGCTAAGCAAGCCCGGGCCGATGTGAAGCCGAACTGGCCCGGGCCGATATCGAGTCTCCCGGACCTAGGTCGATGTCGAGTCGATTGGACCCGGGCCAATGTCGAGCCGAGCGAGCTGAGGCAATGTCAAGTCACCCGAGCTTGGGCCGATGTTGAGCCGAACAGGCCCAGGACAATGTCGAGATGAGCAAGCCCAGGCTGATGTTGAGTCGAACGGGCCAAGCCAATGTCAAGTTGATTGGGCCCGAGCCTATGTCGAGTCTCCCGGGCTCGGGCCGATGTCAAGCTGAACGAGTCGAGGTCGATGTTGATTGTAATGGGCCAAGGTCGATTTGGAGTGGAACAGGTTCGAGTCGATGTCAAGTCAATTGGGCCCTGGCAATGTCGAGCGAAACGGGCCCAAACCGATGTCGAGTCTCTCGGGGCCAGGCCGATGTCGAGTCGATTGGGCTCAGACCAATGTCGAGCCTAGCGGGCACGAACCGATGTCGAGTCTCCCAAGCCCGGGCCGATGTTGAGTGGAACGATCCTAGGTCAATGTCGAGTCAATTGGGCCCTAACCAATGTCGAGTCGTCCGGGTTCGGGTCGATGTCGAGTCATCCGAGCTCGGGCCGATGTCAAGTCATATGGGCTCGAGTCGATGTTGAGTCGTATAGGCTCGAGCCGATGTGGAGTGGAGCAGGCCCAGAACATTGTCGAATCATGTAGGCTCGGGTCATTATCGAGTCGTCTGGGCCTGGGCCGATGTCAAGTCTCCTGGACTCGAGTCGATGTCTAGCTGAACGATCCCATACTGATGTCGAGTGGAGCAAGCCTAGGTCTATGTTGAGTCGATTGGGCCCTATCCAATGTCGAGCCAAGCGGGCCCAGGTCGATGTCAAGCCGAGCAGGCCCAAGCCGATGTCTAGGCATCCGGGCCCGGGTCGATGTCAATTCGTCTGGGTCGATGTCGAGTCAATTGGGCCATGGCTAATGTTGAGCCGAGCAAGCCTGGGCCGATATCAAGTCGAATAGGCCCGAGCCAATGTTAAGTCGAACAGGCTCAGGCTGATGTCGAATCATTCAGGTCCGGGCTCATTGTCGAGTCGTCCTGGTCCGGACCGATGTGGAACCAAGTTGATTCGCATTCAGGTTGAGTCAACTTAGACCTGGTTCGAGCCAATTTAATATGTGTCCATATCAAAATGGATTTATTCTAATTAACAAAATGAATTGAATCTAGATTTAATCCACTTTAAATGGATTTAAAAATATCCATTTAAATTTGATCTAGTTAAAATGGATTTGGATTTATAATGGATTTAGAAAAATCCAATGACCAATAAATTTGAACTTTATGTGAACAATAAATATTAAACAACAGAAAAGTAATAAATATAATGTTGTCTAGTTTAGTTAGATCCATTTTTGACTTCCAAAGTTGAACCGAGTAACACTGTTCAAAAGTTATCGAACACAATTTGACGAAGTTCAAACATTATGATTTGTTTTTAACATGTTCTACACAACTTGGTGTAACCCAAGTCTGAGATCAGATGATATGGAAATGAGCAAGGGAAGAGAGCGAAGCCACATGACTCTGAAGACTCGTTTGTCATGAGATTCTATAGATTGGGAAGGTTTACGACCATTATATCTTATGTCAAATATGTGAAACATGGGATCAGCCGAACCAGATGTGATGTAGACTCCATTTGGAGACCAAGCCTGATTTATCAAAGCTGACTGAGACTCACTGCTTTCTTGCTTCCATCCAAAGGCATGAAGTTCTGTCCGTTTTGATCTAATATCAAACAATCGAAGCTGCCTCTCAGGAGTTCTGTAGTACAATAAATAAATAAAAAAAAGGTTACATTTGATCTCTTTCTTAACTTAGAAGCAACAAAAGAATACAATCAAAATATCTGTCAACAAGGGTAAGAAAATGTTGAGCATGAATTGACTTCATGTACAGAACAGATAAGTATTTGTGAAAATGCAGTTCCAAACATTATTAATATAGCAAAGATTGTGAACCTTACCCCGTTTGAACCATGAATAAATTGAAGTCACACGGATTTGGCAGAACACTCAAACATTTACTATCAACTTGCTGCTTGAAATCTGTTCTTCCTACATGAGCATCGTACCCCAAAATTCTCTTGTCTTTGCCGACAGACAACACAAGTTGCCTGTACTGCATACCAGATACCCCCATGACGGCTGAAGAATGAAGATTCCTGTGTAATGCTTCTGGCTTCCATTTGTTATGACCATTCTCACGCCACAATACGACAGCATGGTCAGTTCCTCCGGTTACAAAACTGGTATTCTCCCGAGGCAGAAAAGCAATGCTATTTATAACACCCTTCGTGTGAGGTTTGTCCTCTAAGAAATTGACATAATTTGATATCTGTCAATTACATCCATGTTTTGCATAACATCAATCTCTATAAAAGAAAACAAAATTCTAAATTGATATTTCCAAACCAATTTATTGGGGTCAAAATTTGTGTCTTACCCCACCATCTTTTACTCTACTGAAGTCCGTAACTGATATTTGAGAGTCTAGACCATCAGCACTATATACCGAAAGCAAGCTGTTTCCGTTTGGGTGCCAAACTATGTCTTCTGGCCATCTCTGCTGTGGGGATATACAATTTGTGCTTGTAATAAGATGTGGATTTGATCTACAAAATCAGGATGGGAGAAAAATAAAATTATGAAATATATCATTTTTCTATATCATATGGGTAGGAATATTTTAAACTTCCAACAAAACTTCATACATAGAATGGAACAAATTGTCACTCATGGAGGAAAGAAGAGCAAGCTTTAATAAATCAAGGAATCAAATAGTATTGCAAAATGCATGCCATAAGACCTATTGCTCTCCAACACTATTAATTAATGAAGAATGCAGTGACCATATCTATTGAAAAGCCTACCATGCATTAGAGATGTCGCAATATTAGAATCATGAGATGCATTTTAAATTCATCTGTGCTGTCTTCACAAATATATTATTTGATTTTTCATAGTCAACAACTATGTAGCTATGACAATACAATAACAATTTTAAAACAAGGCTCAAAAGAAAAACGACGACATACTTTGATTGAAAAACTTCCCACACGTTGACCACTCCATCCAAAGCACTGCAATCATTCCCAGTCAAAAAAGAAGCAGGCATCAAATTATGTAACAGACTTGTTGAACCAGGAAAAATATCAAACAAATGATAAAATATGACACAAAGTTATGATTGCGTTATAATTGTGTAGGCAGTCTTCGAGGATAAAAGGAGCTTTCAAACCATTAATGCATTTTTTGGACAAGGTTCTCTAGAGAAAAATAGGTTGAAAAAATAAATAGACTTTTCTATTAATTAAAATTAGTTTATTTGTGAACTTCTACAAGTCAATTTCATTTCATATTTTATCATATCCAAAAATGTACTTCACCAGAATCTGGGAGAAGAAAAAGAGGTACATGACTAAAAAAAAAGCGAATTCTTCATATTCAGTTACTTTAAACAATAATTGAGTTGTATTTAAACATGATTGTATCATAAATGCAGAAGACATAGAGACCTTTTTTTTCTCTGGGCTTGCAAACTATAATCCTAACATATCACATAGTATTTTTCATTAGAAAAACCAGAATCAAATCAAAACATAAGCAAAATGCTTTCAAGAAAAATTATTCTAAACCTGGTCACAAACTGGCGATCATTTACAGGAGACAAAGCAATACATCGCAATCTCCTCTTATGTTGACTTGAGCAGGGATAATAGCTTGTTTGAAAAAGCACTGATTCTGGTTTAGAATTCTTACATATCAAGCGAATCACTCCCTCAGCCTCTTTCTGTTCTGTAAAGAAAATGAATCCCATGCCAAAGTTAGCCATAGTTATGGATACAAGTGACCAAATTTACACACAAACAACAATTAATATACCAAAAACCTTCCTTTTGCTCCCTCTGCCTTGGACTTCAATGCTTTCCCGTTCAGTAGATATACTCTGAGTCTGAGTCTTTTCAGACTTTACCTTTACCCTAGCAAGAGAAGAAGGTGGCAACGGTACGGAGTGCGAACATTTTGAACCCACATGAGCAAGGCGTAACCCAGACTGAAGGTGGTTTTTGGAAGAACAAGAACCGTCACTTTTATGAAAGGAACCAATTTTTGATTCACGTTCTACCTTCACTTGTTCAGCGTCAACGTGTGATGAACTTGCACTAGTTACACCTCGTAAAAGAGCCAACTTGGATTTAGACTCCGACAACCTCTTTTCTGCTTCCTCAAGCTGCAAATATTTTCAAAACATGCAATCAACTCATGATTTTCCACACAAAGATTCTACCTTTTTTGGATTTTCTTTGCATAAACAACGTCCCAAACAAGTGGGGTTAACGCTCCTCCATCAAACAACCCACACAACACTTCTTTCACGTAAAACCTCTGCGTGTCAGTCTCTTTTCATTAAAAAAAAAAACTTTCTTTAACAATTCTTAAAATTCAACGTAACAACATGATGCAATACGAGAGTAGCAACGAACCTGGGAAGTGTAATAAGAGATATAATAACGGAGGTGTTTGACTTCACGGGTACGGTGTTCGACGAGAGCCAGCAATGCTTCTTCGTGTTCTTGCCTGCCATTGACGACGCCGTTTTCATGGTGTTCCATTTTGCAGTGAGTGGCAGTGATAGATAGAAAGTGTTGTTGTTGCTTCGAAATTTGAAAGAAATGAAGTGGCGGTGAAGAACGCTGATTGGTTAATTGTGTTATTAAAAACGTGTTTGGGAAGTAACCGCCAACTAAGAGACATGTGCAAAATAAAACCTGTGTTAACGCGTAATTAGGGGTGAGGATAATGATAAATATCTGTTTTGCTTTTTGTATAATAAACTAATTTTTTTTTTTAATTTCTTAAATTTCGGAATATATAAGTTTTCTAACTCATTTAATGCTGTACTTAATATATATGTACGAAGGTTACATGGGTTTAAATTTTATTAAAGGATTATAAAAGTTGTATAAGGAGGTGAAAATAGTAATAGTTTTAGTTTTTTTGAGTGGAATTGAACTTAGAAAATTTGGGGTGCATATGATAAACTTGATGGAACTCCTCTTTAGTTGCATGCAGTTACTTTTGTGCTCTCTCTTCGTATTCTTTATTTTTTAATAGTTAATTTATTACAATAAATATTAACATGTATTTTATTTTTAGTTTAAGAGAATAAAATTACAATCATTTAAAGTATTTGTTAATTTGCTTGAACTTCGCCCTCACTCATAATAAGGTAGTTAAACACATTAATTATTCTTTAGTAATTGATTGTCATGTTTATTAAAAAAAAATAACGTTAATATGTAAATAATAGTGGTTAATTGCATATTAACATTGATTTCTCCCTCAATAAGCGTATGTGACAATTAGTAAAGATAAAATACGTGTTTAATTATCTTAATGGAGTCCAAATAAAATTAATAGACAATTAAAGTTTATAAGCTCTTCAATAAAATAACAAAAAAAAAAGATTCACTATAAGAAAAATATAACTTACGTAAATCAAAACTCTAATTAAACCATTTATTTATTACGGTTTCCAAAGATGTAATGAGTTTAGAAAAGTTTGCGGAATAGATAGTTTGTTAGCTAATAATTTTAAAGAAAATTTAAATTTCTACAAAAATAAAGTTCAAATAAAAATAAAGAATGAATTTATAAACTTTTTCTTGAGACTTTTTCATTCTTTCATTATTTTTAATCATATCTCTTAATATAAATCAGATCTTCCGTAACACGCTCTTGAAAGTTTTTTTTTTCTAGCTATTCAAAACATTCTAAATAACACTTTATCATTACTTAAAATTTGTAAAAAAATATAAAATAAGTGAAACTTATTAAATAAAAAATAAAACCGAATATTTGTAAAATCTAGTAAACTATACTAATAGTAGAGTCGGATATTTATAGTATGTATATAAATTACCTTTTGTATACGAGTACAAAATTTTCAATTGTAGAAGTTTTTTATACAGACCTTTTTATTTTGGATCGTACAACCCACATTGTAAAGAATGTAAAAGTTTGGGACCATCTGCACTCACAATCCAAGTCAATTACGTAAAAAGCTTGCCTTTAAAGTTTAAATTAAAGTGTGTATAAAAGTTTAAACAGGAGAATTTGATTTATTTTAAATCTATTAGTCTCTAAAATATTATTAATTAAAAATTAATCTTTAAATTTTTCTATTTGAATCTTGGAATTAGAGTTGTTTCTTTTTACACTTTAAATATATTTGGTAATTATATTTGAATTTAGAAACAACCTTTTTCGATGAATATTGTGAAATAGGTGTAGTGTGCTAAAATTATTACCACTTTAAAATACGCTTTGAAAGAATGTTTGAGGTTTTTTAATCGAGCTAGTGTAATTTGACAAGAAAATTATTGAAATTGACAGATTTTTTTTTTTTAAATTATATAAATAAGTTGTGTTAGGATGATAAAAGTGTGGATTTGTGAAAGTGAATACAACTTTATTGTGGGAAAAAAAGTTGTATGACTCAGAAAACTTTGATTAATATCAATCGAGGTTTATTTTGTATTTTAAGTAAAGTCTTGACAATTGTTTTTGTATTAAATGAGTTACGTTTACATGACTTTTGTATTAGATTTTTAACGTCTTATATTATTTAAAAAAAAGTGTTTGATATTTTAGTATAATTTTTTTATATGAAAATATTGATTGTAAAAATAAAATTAATATTTTGCAACTGAGAAATAAATAAGAAAAGTAGGTAATTTCAATTTGTAATTAAATTAAATATGAATATTCTTATATTACATAAAGTAATTTATATATTAGAGGATGATAATCAAAAGGAGGTGGAGGTGGATTATCATTTTTATCTTTGTCGTCATACATTGGATGGTGGAGTGATTGTAGGGATTTTCAAATTCTTTGAATGTTTTATTGTCATGTTATTGTTGTTTGTTTATTTTCTCATACAGTTAACTATAATTGTTGTCTCCAATGTACAAATCTCACAATATTATAATGTTCAATTTCATCCTATTTGAAATAAAGATTATTGATTAACCTATAATGGACCAAATTTCATACTTAACCACATGATGCGATGACACAAATTTTGAAGACCAAATACTCATCACATCCATAACAAAATTGATAAGCCAAAACAAAATTGATAAGCCAAAAAAAATGTTTTTATTGGAAGGTTATATTAATTTACTTTCAATTTTCATTATTAATTTCTTTTTTTCTATTTTACACTGTTGATTTATAACTTAACGGTCTATCATACAAAATAATGAAACAAATATTAATACTAATTACATAAAAGTAAGAAGTTGATTTCTATGTTATCTCTAATCACAATCCTAATAATAATTTATATATTTTTAACATTTTTATTTTTGTTATAATTTTTATAAAATTATTCGTTGATCTTATTTTTTTAATAATTATGTTTAATTTTTACTTTCACAAATAATATTTTTATAAAAATAATTAATATTAACATGTTAATATTATTTTATATAAAGCCATATGTATTAATATTTACATTAATAATAAAATAATCCAAAGTTATGTAAACGTACCACAACCTAAAATATTAATATAAAAACAACTAAAGTTATTAGAGTATAATTTGATTTGAAATTAAATTGTGTCATACTGAGATGACTTTATTTAAAATAAATAAAAAAATACAAAATTTAATTAACATTAATAAGTAATTGACACAACAAAGTCATTTCATTTCAAACTGTAACGACTTCACTCTCACAAATCCAAAGTTAAATCCAAACTTACCCATATGCTACCTATATCGGTAAATTTAATGTTAAATTGCACCAATTCTTTAAAAAAAATCAATGTTTTTCAACGCATCATTGTCTATGGTAGACTTGTTATTTTATTAAAAGGGAGTGAGAATCTTTAATTCTTTGTTTGGAATTTGGTCTGCAATTCAATAAACTTTTAAAATAAAACTTTTTTCAAATTTTTTATGACTGGTTTAAAAAAAAAACTGTTTTATTTTCTTTATAAAGAAAAAGAATAAGTGCCAACAGGGTTAGCACTATTGACGGCTGAGAAACAAAAGAGTAGTTGGCAGAATTTGGTATGGCCGCAAGAATAAATGCAACAAAAATAACATTATCCGAATTCCGAAATAACAAAGTCAAAATAAAGATGTTCCTGGACATTAACTTTCTTATAGACAAAAACTGATCCCATAAGGGCACAAACGCCCAGCAGTTATAACATTAAAAGGAAAAAAATACATATGAACAACAATAATGAACGACAAAATCTGCAATTAAAGCCCCAAAGTTGAACCCCACAATTCTGAAGGGAGCTTAATGCAAATGACATTGTCCTTACACAGCTAACAAAAATTTTGAGCTTCAATTAAGCCATTCTTCTCTAAGTTGTGAGAAGATAGCAGGACTCCATCATGCAAAAATTTAGGCAAATAAGGAAAGTTACTACAATCAGTTACTTCATTCTGGTTATGTACCTCAGCCTCAGAAACTTGTGTTCAAGGCTCCTCTATAGGCAAAAAAATTGTGAGCCCTTTTTCCTCTTGGCTCTCTCATAAAAAGAAAATGTCAATATACAGACTTGGGGTTGGCATGGCATGACATGACATTATGGTGCAATGTTGAAGAGTTAGTGCCCAAGGAATGATAAATCGGTTAGATTTTTGAAGAGTCTATCCCCTCACCACACTCTTCTCCACTTGCCAAAGCTGAAGGACTCCCTAGGCTTCGAATCTCCTCGCTGCCGGAAATGCGAGATTTTCCGGCTCGCAGTCTAATATTGGCACCCATGGGGAAAGGTTCCTGCAGTCACAAAAACATTGATCAAATTTATCACCAGAAGAATCAGATATAAAAAGTCCTCCTAAATCAATATCTGTTTGGGCAAACTTCTCCATATGTTATGTTTTTCATAGGTTAAAATTAACTTATTGATAAGCTAATTTATAGAATTTCTTTCATATCTTCTTTAATTTTTTAACTTATACATAAACTAATTTTAAGTAAGGGAGAAGTTTATTTCATTTTTCTCTTCTTATTTCTCTTTCATTGAAGTCTTTATGAAGAAAGTAAGATCATGCATGGAAGGCCTTAAACCATCAAAGCAAGTGTAATTTTATTGCGCCATCAAATCCTGCTTAAACTAAGAACCACTAAGTTTTGTAACTTTCATTTTCTTCTACCAGTAAGACAGGTTCTCATAAGTATCAGCAAAATTACATCTATGATCCCCAGATTATGGGGAGAAAAGAGAAGTAATTAAGTAGACCAGCTTCTTATTAGTAAAGAGCAGTGGCAACTGGAAAACAAGTATAACTAAAGAACAAGCTTGACTTACCGGATCACCAGCATTTGGGCCATCAGTATGGAAGAGAATAGGGCGGCAACGCTTGTCTTCGTTCATCAGGCTAGAGTTCTGGAAATGAGCAATGAGAGAAGATTTTCCTTGAATTCGGGCATATGCCAGTGAGGCTACTTTTTCACTATTAAACTTCTCCCATTTTTTCCCATCAAAAGCCTGCAAAACATTCTTCCTTAGTTCCATCAACACAGGGAACTCAAAACTCATAGTACACAGACAAATAGCTCAAACTAATATTACATAAAAACATACAAATAACCTGATGGAAAGGAATAATTTGACCAGGATCAATCATGTTTATGAATGCATAGCCAACATTACATTTGTTCTGCAACAATTGTAGAATTAAATTAGAAACATGCTTATTATTTCTTCGCAAAAGGAAACCAATCAACCATAAATACTTACCTTGAAATCAATCGGTAAATACAGAAAATCATAAGTTCCCTTACATTGCTCATCTATTGCAGCAAGAAGCATCTTTGAAGTATACCTACCAAACAAACAGCAAATAAAAGCAGAAACAGGTCATATCAAGAGACTAATGCAAGAGTTTTTGGATTCTTTAATGTCTCTAAAATCTGATTGATCAAGATAAAAAGAGCATGTCAAATGAGCAATCATGCATAAATGTGTCCGTGGAAACATTAGCAAGCACGAACTAAGACTTCAAAAATAAAAAGGCAAGCGCCAAATGCTCAGCTGCCAGCCTGGATAAAATAATTAAATGTAAAACATCTTTCTATGTTAGCATTGCTAGATCCTAAAACAATCTATAAAAATAAAATAATGGCTTTGGGGAAACTAACAGTTTAATAAGTACAACATTCAATTGAAGGAAAATTAAGCAAAAAGAAGATTCAAAAAGCTGTGGTGGCAATTAACATACTTGTTGGGAATATTTTTTATCATAAGGGTAGTTCGGCTGTCTTCCCCACGCAATATACGACCTAGGTCAAGTTCGTATTGCTTCTTATCAACATTGTTGGTGCTTGCTTCATTTCTACGGTGATAAAGGTTTCTCATTCGTTCATTGGTAACATCAAATTTTGACATTGAAGTCATGGGATGTCTCGCAGGGAAAACATGGGACAACTGCTTAGGAGAGTTCTGTCCAGCATTGGACGTCAGTTCAGTGCCATTCCCACCAACATGAGAAAACACATTGTGAGAAGGAAAATCCAGGGGACGCAATTGCCAGGAACCATGAAAACCTCCACTCCCTAGAGAACCCAAGCGAAAACCAGAGGCATCAGGGGACCCTCCCAAATAAGAATTTGCCCTTTCCCAGGGTGAGGCTGTAACAACTGGTGCTGATCCGACATGGTGGTCCATCATATGTGGTGTTCTCAGCAAATGAGGCGGTGTTCTAGCAAAGCTTGACATCTGTGGAAGGCTCGGAGAAAGAGCATCATTAACAAATGATGGTGATTTCTGCCAAAGCACATTACTAGATGAAGGTTGCTGTTGCAAATTGGAGCTGTTCCACATATGATAAAGTCCATGTGGGCGTATCCCATTTCCTGAAGCGAAAATAAACCAACAACGCAACATCAGGATTTAAATATAACAGTTAAAATCACGTTAAATTTGTGCAGCTTACAATTGCCCAGATCCAATAACTTTGAAATTGGCACAAGATTTTATTTTCTATAGACAGTAATCATTTGAAATTCTTAATCATAGATAGTTAGGCAACTCTAAGTTCATTCAAATCAATAGTTTGATTTGTGGTATTTATTTCCAAAAAGAAACAAGATTTTAGGGGTTATTAAGAAACTATGGGACTGTGTCTTCCTTAGCAACCAAGTCATTATTGTAATGTTTTAAATTGCTGGGATGCTGTTCAAATAACCAATTGTATCCTCTTCCATAGACAGTAATCGTTTGAAAACTGTTGAACAAAAGGAAAATTATAAATGAAGCCCTTAGCACATAAACATATGATGCACTAACCTCCCGCATTAAATTCTGCTATGTTCCCAGTTGAGCCCATTCCCTGAATATGCCTACCATCAGAGGCTTCTGCAGCTCCAGCACCTATATTGTTAGACAAGTTGCTAATGGTGCTAGAAAAGTTATAAGGACTACCATTAGCTAAACTATCATGATACTCGGGTAAGGAATGAGGATGAAATCTCGAACTAGATGCAAATTTCATTGCATCAACATAGCCACTAGACTCACTAACTCCAGACACTTTTCCAGCAGATGCCCCTCTCACAGTGTTGTGAATACCAGAGTTCACATTAATGAATGCATTATCCATAAATGCATTAATAGGTTGCCGCACTGTAGATTGAAACCTCTGGTTATATCCATTTTCCAAGCAACCAGATCCAATTACTCCAGAAGACCCTGATGCTGTAAATGATGTCTAGTGAGACCAAGAAGAGTCGCTTCATAAGAAAAAAAACAAATGTAGGCAGATAAATCTTACCCTTTGGTCTTAATGGTAAATTGTCCATAATACTTTGACCAAAATCTCGCTCATCTTGCCCCTTATGAGACTGGTGCATCAAACTACAAAAGCAAGTTTCCATGGTTGTTAACTGAAGAAAATAATTTCTTAGCAGAACTACTTTTGCATCCAGGTGATCTAACAACTTTTACATTCAATTAACTGTCAAAGTCAATAGAAAAAGAATAGTAATCAAAGATAATACAAGTAGACATGCATATCCAAAACAAAATCATCTGCGCGATATCATTTTGTAGGCACACATAAAATAAAGGAAAAAGTCACATAAGCTACTACAAATTAGAGAAGAAATTAAATTAACAAAAAAAAGAGGGTATAGCCAGCATGTTTCAAACCTAGGATGACCAGGTTCAAGCTTGATCTGCTTTCCAGCAATGTCCATCTTGTTCAAAGCACGAAGGGCAGATTCCGCAGCTCGGACATCATAAAACTCTATAAATTTGTGATGATTCATTTCAGGATATTCATAGATCTGAAATTAAGGACATAATGTTTAAGTAAGCTTGCATTATCTTCGTATAACACACGCAACTAAAACAGGGGAAAACCAACAATGAACAACTTACTTCTTTAATTTCTCCATAAAATCCAAAAATCTTTTTCAGCTCATCATTTAAAACAGATGAATCAAGACCAGATAGCATCAGTGTACCATGGCCAATATCCTTTTCTGGAGCATTGACCTAACATGTCTTCAAGTTAACATACATCTATAACCAAAATATAAAATGGAATTATGCAAACAGGATAAGCTATTAACATTATACCTTAGGAATTGAATAATGTATATCAAGTTTCCTAGACCTCAATGGCCTATTTTGAAGTGCTTGCATTGCATTTTGTGCTGCCCTTAGATCATGATAAGAAATCATGACAAATCCACGATGCTTACAGGCTGTATAAATGGTTCGGATATCTCCATATTGCTGTCAGAATAAAGATAATAGTTCAATCACATTTTATGATTAATGGTATGAAATGCTTCCAGAAAAATCTAAGATAACATCATGCAGCAAACAAGAATATAGACGCACCTCAAAGAGATCCTTTAGCTCAGAGTCTTCTACATAGCTATTAATGTTTCTAACAAAAAGTGTTCTAGAAGGCTGTTCACCAAAAGGAAGTTTTCCTTTAGAACCTCCAAAGAAACCATAATCTCCATCAAGACCATTCATCATTTTTCCTGAACTTAAATGTTCGTCTCCTTCCATCTCCATGCCTCCACCACTGCTAAACAGATCAAAATCTTCAAAATCATCATTTGTTTTGGCATGAGAACTGCATCCTAACTCGTCAACAACACCAGAAAACAGATCCTCTTCGTCGGGAAGGAGATTCCCTATAGTGTCAGCCTCCATTTCTTTAAGAGATTTATATGGTTCCTCAGGAAAACCAGCAGTAATAGACTGATCAGATTGAACATCATTTCCAAACAACCGTACTGCACCAAGGTATGCAAATAAGCAGACAGATAGGATATCAATTTAATTAAAGTAAAATCAGAAAAACATAACAGATAAAAAAAACTTATAAGACAGATGAAAAGACATTAGTACCCATCAAACATGCATGCAGCAGGCATGAAACAAAGACTTACACTTTCGGCTAAATATCTCAGACATAGAGCTTGAGAATAAACTACTTTCACAGGGGGCAGCACTGGTCACAATCTTGTTCCCAATTAAACCATATGAGGTAGGTGCCGAATGCAGAGATGCATCAGACAATGATTTGGGACAATAATTCAATGATTCCTTGGAATCTATACTATTCCCAGGTAGACTAGCCTGGGACATCAGCAAACCAGCTTTTGCATTTACATCAAGGGGTGGTGTACTGTTCAAAATGCTGCCTGGTGATGCTACCATTCCATTGCTTCCTGATAAAAAGAAAATAGAACAACTTACTTATCCAGCAACTACCGTGTTTTGCAGATAAAAATTTGTAGGAATACTACAACCTTCAAAATTAGCACAATAAAATGAAAGCCGCGAAGTCACAGATAATATCTATATCAAAAGCACATTTATGAGCTCCAATGCAGCAAAACGCAGTATTTATCTTCATGAAACCACCCACCCTTATTTTTACAACTAAAAGCAATGCCACAAATTACAAAGCTGCAAGAACATAGTTGCAGACACATGTATTCATTATTTCAGTAAAAATTTCAGAAATTAGGTGTGAACCAATTACCACAACCAGGAAAAATAGTTTTTGTCTTGACATCAATAACTGGTTCAAACTTCAAAGTACTTTACTATATTGATTGATAACTGATGGTCATTATATCGGATTCAGGTGTAACTAGACATTTATATATATATATATATATATATATATATATATATATATATATATATATATATATATATATAT
>Ga0123342_1000109_pt1 | contig 97111 bp, 60 predicted proteins | sample Turbeawhitnodule_FD_89960 | JGI IMG/M metagenome (GOLD analysis project Ga0123342, IMG submission 89960) | Root nodule microbial communities of legume samples collected from Mexico - Turtle bean Mexico white nodule | ecosystem: Host-associated > Plants > Roots > Nodule | place: Mexico: Nepantla...
TGGCTATTAGATAAATAATTAGCAATAGCACAACTATAGTTATCATCAAAGGTTTGGTACTTGGTCTTGATTGATAATGAAGGATTCAAACAAGTTCCGGAGACAAGCAAAACTGAAACAGATGTGACTTGGATTGCACTTATAACCCAAATAGTTAAGATGCTTGAAAACAAAGCCAACAATGACATGATACACAAGTCCAACAAGTTCCACAGTGCCATTTAATCTTATAACCCCTATATCAATCTGACTTGTATGAGATCCAGTACAATACATAAATATGAAAATAACCAAACAAAAAAGATCATGTCTATCAAGCAAGCCTGTTAGATCAAAACTTCTGAAAGATCCGTGCTCTTTGCATAAATATAAACAGCATATATCAAACAAATAGTAGAGTCCTCAACATTTGAAGATACACTTTTATGTAAATAAAAATATGTAGCCAGTGTAGGTACATTAAAATAAACAAACCTGCAAAACTGGAGTTTTAACTTCAAGAAAACCTAAAGAATCCATAGTCCTCCGTATCTCTGATTCAACCTATTTGAATGAAATTGATTAGAAGAACGATTTGAATTGGGTTCCTTGCTCAGGCAATACATAAGAGAAGTTCATTAATCAGTCTAAATGGACAGAAGGTGAGCCTATGATCCCTGAAACCAAAATTCTAAATCTTCTTTCAAATCAAATCCAATCAAATATATAATTAAGGCAAAAATGAAAAAGTATCATTAAACTTACAGCCACAAGATTTCAAGAAAAATAAATGTAAACATGTGATAATGTATTACAACCCAAAATAGACATACTGAATATCATTCTTTTACCAATAATAAAGAAAATTAAGTACCACAATGCCATAAGGCTCCTTGCTATGTGATGTTATGCGAGAGGGTCATTAGCATATGCAAAAAGATTTTTTCTGGATTCAAATGCATGACCAAACAAACTGGTCACCGAGGTTGAACTTTACCGTAATAGTTTTATCAAAATTCTACACCAAACAACATGATGGCTGTAATTTTTTTTTCTTTTTTAGTCTAGTTTATTTTGGAGGAGAAAAACATTAAAAGTGTAAGACATTCTATAGCTGAACTGAAAACACTCCCCTAGGAACTCAAAGTACAATTATAACCTAATTATCTTTGTTGTTCACTTATTCCACTGAGTCCAATACCTAGAGTCCTTTCACTTTTGCTTAAGAGTTGTAGTTTTGACCCTTGATATCCTCCCATGAATTAATAGAATAAATTGTTCTGCCTGATTTGTTCCTTATTCCACATATCTATAGAAAAGAACAATACTATATAGAAAATAGGCACAGCACAAGAAGGTGAGAATAAGATATCTCAATTAACTCAATACGAAACATGGAAACAAAAAATAGTTATAACTCAATTAAGAGACATGGGACAGGAGAGAAAATACACTTAATGAATCTTCAACATTACAATTATCTAAAAACAGTTGAATACCATTTCATTTCAACTCTTAAGAGATAAAGAAGTTTGAAAGATGAACCACCTTTCCTCTTTTACGTAATACATCTTTTACCTCTGGATTTGCGGTCATATCTAGATACCTAACCACAAGTCCACAACAAACAGTGAAGAAACATTTTAAAAGATAGGCAATCAATTTATAGTCCAAAAGTGTGAGGGACAATTAGAGAAGTCATGCAACAAAGAAGTAATAAGAAATAATTGAACAAAAAAAAAGAATAAGATATAATACAAAGTCTTCACAAAATAAGAAATAAATAAAAAATATAATGTATTTAAAAATTTGAAAGATGAAGATATTTATTTGAAAAGAAGAAAGAACACGAGTAGATGTAGATATCCTATTACAAAAAAGAGAATGAACTACACAAAAGGAGAAAAAAAAAACTAGTGTGGAAGAATTGTAATCATGGTCACTGATAAAATAACAAATGCATTAGTATATAACATATTTCAATAGGTAAGGAACAAACACAAATGTTAAATTATGAGCTTACCTCTGTCGATAACGTTTATCTTTATCGGTTAGTCCATGATATTTGTCAGGCAGTGGAAGCAGAGATTTTGTAAGGATTGCAAAAGATAGGACACACACAGAAAGTTCTCCTGAAATAAGACCAGAAAAAAACATGAGAAGATGGTCAAATGTTTCATAACAATCAGCCTATCAGCTGGCATTTGTCAAAGAGCATATTTGATCCAGTAGAGAAAAGATATCAATCTCAGCTCAGGTGTTAACTATTTCTCAGTCCGCAATTATCATAACTAGTTCCTAGTAACTTGAAAGAGTAATTACAGGTATGACATATACTAGAAATCTTCAGTAGATAGACACTCATAAGACAACAAAAAAATCATATATGAAACCAAACCAAAGATGGCTGAGCAAACTCCAGTTGAACATAATACAACTATCAGCAAATATTGTAAAAAATTATTTGGTTTAATAGCTTGAGACTTCCAATTTGGGTAAACATGTTCTTTACATTTGTAACCTCTTTTACCTTTTACCTATAAAGAGAAAAACTTCTAGAAAATAACCATATCCCCTGAACTCTCATATTTGCTAACATACTAGAATTTGTGTATGATAACATCAGCTGCAAAATTTCAGTAACACAATTTTTATATTATCTTAGCAAGGGCATATGCATGCGAGTTTACAAACATACAACAGTCACAGAATTACTGAAAGTTCTTACCTTTATTCACACTGAGATAAAAGATAATACTGATGGAAATCTGGAATAAATTATAAATTTTGGGCACAAGATATAGCATGTTGCAAATGCAAGCCATGTCAATTTACTAAAAACATATTTTTAGCCTAAAAAATCATTTAATACCTTTTTTTGTGCGTTTTATTGTTCCTTTTACACCTAATATATCACCAGTATCAACATACGCCTTTAACTGTTCAAACTGATCGTTTATGAGTCTCTCCTTATCAAAATAGAGCTGAAATCATAGATTTTAAAAACTTCAGTTAGCAGCTCCCTATATACCATTCACTTTATCGAAGGACAGTAATTTCTATCCTCTACATGAATAAAATATGCATCTAACAATTAAAACTAGATTAAGAACAAAGAAAAATGATAACATACCCTAAACTTACAAAAGCCCAACATGTCTTGCTTAAAGTTACTGTTAGAGATTACGTAAATATCCTATTTAGGGTTTGTCTCTTTTCAAGAATTAGACAACATGCTGACAAAATAAGAGAACAAGAGACATGTGATGAATTCGTGTGTTTAATTTACACAATGGGGGCTCTTATTTATATTATAATATGCTTCATAACTATAACGAATAATGGTTTCCTAATTTACATAAATACAGACAGCTCACAATAGCTAATAAATGTCCTCACTTACAATACTTACAGACTCTACCTTGAATGTATAAAAAGAGAAAAACAAAACCTGAATTGACCCATAATCATCTATTAATGTGAGAAATGCAAGCTTTCCGAAATCCCTCCAGGCCACAATTCTTCCCGCAACAGATACGTGGTCACTCTCGCTATTTTTTTCCTCACCATTTGCCAAATCCTTGTAGATATCTTGCAGCTGACTAGCACCGTGAGTTTTGTCCCATTCATAAGCATACGGATCAAGCCCCTTGCTTCTCAATTCTTCAACCTACAAACAACCACAAAGAAGGATTGTCAAAATTGATAAGCCTTTCTCCAAAAAAAGAGAAGACAGTCTAAAAATAAAGACCCTTAGCTTGTTAGTCCTCTGACAAACACTACATCTCAACCAAACTCTTTACACTGTCCAACCATGCATTCAATTTTTGCATCCTATCCCCCAGAAAAAAAAAAATGCTGCTAAGCAAAATTAGTCTTAAGTTTTTCCTTTTTAACACACAAGATAATCTCATTTTGCTAGAACTGTAAACAAACCGGGAGAACAGATAAATACAAAGAGAAGTTTTAATAACAAAATTAACTACAGGGCAATTAATAGCATTCCTACATTGAATTTCAACGAAAAACCATACAACGCTGAATTTTCCAATTCAAAACTCAACTTCAATTCAGCTTTAAACTCATTCATACACGAAACACGGCAATGAAAACAGAAGAAAGCGACACCGTTGCAATTGAGCGAGAGCCACGTACCTTCTTCAAGCGAATGGCTCGAATGGCATCCCTGTCGGAAGTCGAATTGGACGACGACGACGACGACGATGCCGAGCTCCAGCGATTGCGACCGGCAGCCCTGGTATCGGCGGTGGTGGAAGTTGAGCAGGCGCGGAAAATGAGCGTTTGAGGTGTTCGACGAAATGCGTGATTCATTGGGTTCCATGTTAGAGTGCACAGTTCTAGCGCTTCCATTCTCGTATTTATGGAACACTGACGCACGGGGAAATACCTATCAATATATTATATAATTATAAATTATAAATTATATAAATTAATAAATATTTATGTATATGAGTATGTTTTAGATATTTTTTGAAAACATGTATTTTCTATGACTGATTTCAATTTTATTTTATTTTTATTTTTATAATTATAATAAAAAATTATTGTATTTATCTTTTTAAAATTGTGTTAGAATTTTCATAAATTTAATAAATATTTTTTAAATTGAACTTCACCAATAAGAGTCTTACGAGTATCGTACGAATGTTAACATCAATAAACATGTATGATGCGGACACGTCATTTAAAAAAAATGTCTAAGTTTCATAAATGGTACCATAGTCTCTTTATTTATCTTTCTGTTTTGGGATGTAGATTAGACACAACACTTTGAGACGGGAACAATATCTAAATTATTATATTTTTAAAATAAATAAGGTAAAACAAGTTGTAAAGACCATTTTTCTCAACTGTCCCCATCAAGAATGATTGCTAAATCATAAGGAAAAACAAAGAAAAGAATAATGGATCTTTAAAATAAAAATGAACTTCCTCTGTTTCAAAAAGTGATTAGGTAGAATTAATTCTTAACTCCTTAGCTATGGTACGATCTGATCAGATTTTGAAATAAATGAAAATTAGAGGGAGAAATTAAGAAAGATGGGATAGGAATAGACTTATAAATAGATGATAAATCTAAAAAAGTACTCACTTAACTCTTCATAATCTCTTATATTCTCCTATACTCACAAACATTTTGTACTCTTACACCTGAGAGTCGAATTTTTTCAGGTGAATCTTCCTACTTTTCGTGTGATGAATCAACACCATAAAATTCAATCCAAAAAGAAGTTCTCTTTTTTTTTCTACCTCATAATTTTCCTCGATAAGAACCTCTAACATAGAAAGTGTCAAGCCATTTGGACTATGAGATTGGACCATCAACGAGTTCTTATGAAAAATAAAAGATTCTATGTTATTAGAAAAAACCCACAAGAAAACAACTCAAGTTTTCAGGAATAATTAACCTTTTAAATCAAAACTAGTCTTTAAATTTTTTATAGAAACAATATCCTATATGTAAAAAATAAAATAAAAAATAAAGGGCATGTTTGATTCCCCACTATCTTTTTATTTTTATTTTTAAATTGTCCTCTAAAACAATTCCACACACTACTCATGAATCAATTTTTTCATCAAAAATTTATTAAGTTCTGAAAATTGTTTACAGCCAAATGTTTCTAAAACGCAGAAACCATGGGAAATATATTGTCGTGTTCTTCTTCTTTTATCTTGTTCAATCTCTCTTCAAATCCACACTCAGTTCTGTGTCGTATACCACCCTCCAGCACCAACTATCTGAACAACTTGATTTAGTTGCATTTTAAAAATTAAAAACAGTTTTAAAGTAAGAAACCAAACACATCCTGAGAACCTCTCAGATAAACTCTCTCTGATTATTCGTAAAAAAAACAAAAATCATGTCCCATACAAAAAAAAGAAGAAAACATGATATGTAAGTGGTTCAGATCTTGGCTGCAAATAACATAGTAGAGGATATAACTATAACTGATATATGAGAAGAGTTGTTTTTAGATCATGTAGATAGCAAGTACAAACATAATATGTTTTTATCTCTATCTTTCTCTCGTTAACTTTGAGGATGATATAAATTTAATATATATATATATAAAAATAATTTTGGATGAGTCTGAAAAAGCATAAAATAACATATAAAAGAAAAATGAAAAAATATGAATTGTGAAAGAGGAGGGACCCAATATTTAAGAACATTATTCTGGTCTTTTTAGTTTAAGAAAAGTAAATAATTAACTCGGCCCAAAATGATAATAGACTCAAGGCAGATTCTTCATGCACCATATCATTTTGGATTGTACCCAATATACACAAAAAAGGACTAAAATATCCTTAATGAAATGAAAATTAGGGTTTAGATAATATGTGCACCCAACCCACACCCAACTCACCCAGCAGCCTTGCACCCTTCATTTTTATTCTTGCCGTCACTGTGGCTGTCGGAACTCGAAGCAACATTGAGACACTGCGACGATAGCAAATGAAGCCACCAGAGAAGGAGATGAAGTCACCGGAAAAGGATTGAAGCCACCAGAGAAGGAGACAAATCGCAGAAAGTGAGTTTTGAGGTTGCCAGTGAGTTCTGCACTTTTATCTTGAAAGTGTAAAAATAGAAGAATGTCACAACGATAATCTTTGGGAATGTCAATTGATGTCGTCGCGGTGCCTCTGCTGTTTTCGAGTTCCGTTGCTGCAACAGTCACGACAAGAACAAGAATGGAGGTGCTTGGGTTGATCTGTGTTTAAGTTTCCAAGCTTCTGTGCGCTGCCTCACATTGATCACCGAAAAATTAAGGGTGCAAGGCTGTTGGGTGGGTTGGGTGCACATTTTACCTAAACCTTAATTTTCATTTCATTAAGGATATTTTGGTCTTTTTCTGTGTGTATATTGGGTGCAATCCAAAATGATATGGTGCAGGAAGAATTTGCCTAGGCTCAATAATGCGTTGAGAAGTCAGCCCAATGATGTGTTAAGGAGTCGACCCAAACATACTTGCAAAATATATTAAAAAGTCAGTAATGAATATAAAAACAACTGAAAATATAACTTAATATTTTCAACATATTAAAAAGGCATGTGTATTTATAATTAATATAGTAACTAATTATTTGTTGTTTGTAAGATTAATTTCTATGTGAGTTTCTAGTATTATTTTGGTAACTTTTTATGAAAAATAAAATCCAAAAGAACCCTAAACAATGAATATGTATACATTTGACTTGTCAACTCAATACACCTTTCGGCACTAGATCATTCGATTAGGCAAACATTATTAACTATCAATCGATTTTTTGATCTAGCAAATCAAACACCTAAAATGAAGGTTAATTATAAAATAAACCTTATTATTCTGAGTCTAAAATAACCCGCTTCCTAATCCATAACAAAAATTATAAATAGGTGAATGTTTTTAAGATTTTATTAATTTTTAACATAGAATTTTCTAGATTTTGTACAAATGAGTTAGATATGATTTAAGTTATTTAAAAATACACATTTGGTATATCTTAAATTACATAAACAGCTGACTGTTAATTCCTTGTAATTTATTAAATACGATAAATATTTATGTGACAACCAATTTTGATGTAAATGAGTTTTAATTAAAGAAACTCGGTCATTCTTCACATTTAACTATGTAAATTAATCATAACTATAGATACATATGTCATTAAAAATTGATAAAATTAGATGGAGATGTATTAAGAAATGAACTTTAAACTTAACTCAATCTCATAAAATCAACTTACGAGGTAAGGTTTGTATCTACTTATATACTATAAAATGTTATAATATTTATTTAATGTGAGATTCCCAACCAGATGTTCTATCATGTCTCAGATTCAACTGAAATTTTGTGAAAGATGGTCTCTCATACAATATGAAATGCTCTAATATTTAATCGATGTGTGATGTTTTACAAGATATTCTATCAGATGTCTCAGATTCAACTGAAATTTTGTCAAATATAGTCTATCATATGCAGCAGTGAAAGAGTTGCTTAGTCGAGATTGAAGAGTTGAGATTCGTCATCAGCACGAGTGCAACAGAGGTTTCCAAGTAATGGAGGATTCAACTTGTAATTTTTTTTGGTTTGTTCTTTTATTTCCCGACTCTATGTTTTAGGAATATTATTTTATCAATAATTAATTTTGAGATCATTGTTTTTGTCTTGCAATAGATTTTCAACAATTTATGAAGTTAAATACTAATTAGTGGTTGTATTGTGTTATCATTATCGATAACTCCACTCATCAACCATATCTATTAAAATTTCACATCAATTAGAGATTAAAACATTTTATAGTATATAGATAAGTGTAAACCTCTAATTTATGAGATTGTGGTAGGTTTAAAGTCCACTATTTAATATGATATCAGAGTCATTTTCAGTCTATACTATTGATTGTTTGGTGAACTTATCCAATTATTATTATCAGACCATTATCGAATCACGCATAAATATATTGTCTCACTCACACTTTTGGAGGATGATAAGAAAAACCATGTAAGAGTTATTAATGTTGACACCATCATCAAAGTATTTATTTAGCAGTAAAAAAATTACAGCATGGTATGGGAATGAGAAAAGATATGTTTACAAAGGCCAATTTCTATACCATCCAGCCCAAGCAGAAACCAAGCCACTGATGCCAAGAGTAACAGTGTGGTTGCAGAAGCGATTTGGCTCAATCTCTGCTACTGCTATGAGCAAATCAGCAACATTAGCAGCCACACCCATCAGCCTCATCACTCTATCACTTCTGATCTCCTCAATCCTCTTCTCTTCTTCCTCTGTTTTCTCCTTGCAGCTTCTCACCTTCCTCTCTTCCTTCACCCCTTTTCTAAGCATGATGAAATCAGCTATGATGAAGAAAACATACCCCACAGACTCACCAAACGCTGAGATGAAGCTCATCCTCTTAGCCAAGTTTACATCTATGGTCCCAATTCTCGCCAGCCAGAGAAAGTGGTCGAAGAAGAAGTACACCATCTCCCCTGCATTAGCAAACACTGCTAGTAGCCTCAGGGAATGAGTGGCACCAGGGTTTCTCCTGAGAGCGTTGAAGCCAGTGAGAAACCTCCCTGTTCTGAAGGCTTTTCTGCTGAGCCCTGAAGCCACTTCCCATTGCTTGAACCTCTTGGATATGTCAGGGCTTGTGGCTTCCACGTGCCAGTTCACAAGCTTGGACACGTACTGAAAGGTCTTCACAAGCTTGTCAATGCCATCTCTCTTCGCGAGGAAGATAACCAGCTTGTCCACTGAATCATTCATGGTGGGAGTGTGGTTCTGTTCATGAACAGAGGAAGTGAACTCTGTTTTGTTGTGGCAGAAAATGTTAAGTTTAGTCACAGATGAAGCTGGTTTTTGGATAAGAGAAGCTTGTGGTTACACTTTGGTGCCACCATTCATTTTTTCTTTGGAATTTTGTTAGCATTTATTAAGACACTTGCTTTTGTTCTTATTCTTCTGCTTCTTATGGCTACGTGTACGTGTTGTTCTGCTTTCATCTCATCTCTCAAGAAAATATTGTTCCTCTGTTTTTAATTTCTTTTCAAATTAATTATTTTCTCCATTTCAATCATAATAAATATATTTATTAATACTCATTTTTATTTTTTAGTAACTTTCTTTCAGAAGTTATTATATTTACATTTACCTCAGGAAAAAAAATCATATGACTCGTACTTTACTTTACCTCAATAAAAATTTAAATGGAATCATTTCATTTGGATAAATTTAATTTAAAATATACATTTGACATTATAAAAAATATTTAAATAAAAATTAATTGTGAAAAATAATATAATTAGTTATTATATTGATTAAATTAGATATTATTTTAAAAATTAATTTTTTATTAATAATAAAAATTATTCTATAAATTAATATTTTATAACTTTTAAAATAGGATCTAATTTAATTGTAATTATTTATTTTTTATTTGATTATATTTAATAATTTTGTACGAATATCTATCATTGAAATTTTATTTAATAGTTCAAATTTTCCTAATCCTATTAAGCAAGAAGTGGATTACCTAACATTATAAATAAATAATTGGATTTTACTCATTTATAATGAAGAGACAAAAACTAAACAAAGATATAATAATAAGATATATAATTAACAAATTTTTTAACTAAGATAGTTATGCTAGTTAATTTTATAATTAATGGTTTTTATTCTCCTTTATCTTCTAAAAATATTTTGTTAAGAATGAAATCTAAATAAATGAACGTTAAATCATCATTATTATATTAATAGAAAACAAATTTAAGATACAACTACAATCAATTATTTATAAAAAAAATATTACTTTTTCTTTCTTTCTTTATTTTATTTGTAGTGTAATATTTGTTGTTATTATTATTATTTTTTAATAAATATTTACATTTAAAGTAGAAAATTAGAAAGAAAAAAAAGTAAAAAGAGAAAGATAGAAGAAAGTGGTAACTGTCCATTTAACTAGTGTTCACAAACCCTACCCTATAAACCAAATTCGCAATCCATTATTCTGAACACTTCTCTTCTCATTCCAATTTGGAGAACAAGTTTTTCGAATTAGGGTTATCTCTTTTCTTCAATTCATCATGGACGCTCAGAGAGCTTTGCTCGACGAACTCATGGGTGCAGGTGCGTCTCTGTTCATCGCATTCTGAATCACGAATTCGAATTCCAATACTGTCTAATTGATTGGGTTGTTTGTTTTGTTGTTACTGCGGTGAATTTCTCAGCCCGCAACTTGACGGAGGAAGAGAGAAAGGGGTATAAGGAAGTTACTTGGGACGATAAGGAAGTGTGTGGATTCTACATGGTGCGCTTTTGCCCTCACGATCTCTTCGTCAACACGCGCAGTGATCTTGGTGCGTTTGATCAATTTTATCACGAATAATTCAATTTTAATTCTCTGTCGTGTCTTGATGTCAATCCAACTGCACTTTACTTCGTCTATTAGATTGTTGCGATGGCTTTGGTTTGGAGTGTTTTTTTTATGTTTCTTTTTGTGAGCTTTGACTGAGGATAAGTAGATGAATTCATAAGTAATGTGTCTGTTGAATTGAATTCCCTCGTCGACATAGGGATCTTCTTTATTGTGATGGCTGCGGCTGGATTTCATTATTCTTCCTTCTGCTTAATTTGCTGTTAAATTTGATGCAGGTCCTTGCCCGAGAATTCACGACCCAAAATTGAAAGAAAGGTGAACAAATAAATTTGATTTTATGTAATTTAGGATTTTGTAAATGAGCCGTATAAGATTTCTATTGATTAGCTGTATGGAACTTCTTCGGTCTTGCTGCAGATATTTGGCAATAAGTGCAAAAACTATTATATTTCTGATCGTTAGATGTGCGTGTATGAAGTTGTAGTTGTCTATTTTTTAAATTTTAGGCAGTGGTTTTTCTTGTGGCTCTATTACGAAAATTTTGCTACTGTTAATCCCATATTGATGTGTTGAAGTTTGTTTAATGTCGTGCTGCTAGCAAAATTTCATTTAAAAGTGGATCCTAGTATTATATTAACTTTTTCAGTTTATATAATCATATTCAATATAGGGTTTACGATTTCTGCTTCAATTGGTGTTTTTTTCGTATTTCAACATGGACCTTACTGATGTTGCTTCTGTTTCAAGTTTACTATCTTTTGCTGATTTTACTTTGTCATATGTGTACATTTGATGATAAGATGCTGATAAATGAAAGCACAAGTCTCAGTGCATTGTTTTAGGTTTTTACATACGATATTATTGAGTTTTAGATTTAATGAGCTTTACTGTATTGATGACTTCAGTTTTGAGAAATCTCCAAGACATGATGCATATGTACCCAAATTTGAAGCCGAACTTTCTCAATTTTGTGAGAAATTGGTAGGTTACCCATCTGTTGTCCTTCCCTCCCAAAACACATAAATTTACTGTTGTTTGTATCTTGATGAATCATTCTTCATATGTTCTGCAATAACCACAGGTGATGGACTTAGATAGAAGAGTAAGACGTGGACGAGAACGCCTTGCTCAAGAGGTTGAGCCAGCACCACCCCCACCTCTGACAGCTGAAAAATCCGAGCAGTTATCTGTTGTGGAGGAGAAAATAAAGAACCTTCTTGAACAAGTTGAATCTCTTGGCGAAGCTGGGAAAGTTGATGAAGCTGAAGCTCTTATGAGGAAGGTGCTGGACATTATGCAATACCTTTTTTTCCCTTGCATACAAGTTGAACTAATAATGATTTACTATTGGCATATCTTAAGCACTTTTTGGGGGTTTGGGTGGGACTTACTCTTACAGGTGGAGACACTTAATGCTGAGAAGACAGCTTTAACACAACCTCAAAATGATAAGGTGTTGATGCTTGGTCAGGAGAAGAAGATGGCACTATGTGAAATTTGTGGTTCTTTTCTTGTGGCAAATGATGCTGCAGAAAGGACACAGTCACATGTAACAGGAAAGCAACATGTTGGTTATGGCATGGTTCGTGACTTCATAACTGAGTATAAGGTGAGTTTTGTTGTCTTGAACTAATTTGCACACTAAAAAAATTATTAAATGTTTCTTTATATATGTTGGTACTGTTTTCAGACTGCTAAGGAGAAAGCTGATGATGAGGAAAAGTTAGCTCGGGAAAAAGAGACCGAAGAACGGAAGAAACAAAGGGAGAAGGAATCTGAGAGGAGGAGACGAAGTGATTCAAGTGATAGGGATAGGCATCGTGATAAAGATCACAATAGGGAGCGGGATAGATATAGGGATAGAGACTCGGAGCGTGAAAGGTCTCGGGAACATGATGGTAGAGGCTATCGAGATGGGGGAAGGGGAGTGGATTATAGGTTGAGGAATGGACGAAATGGAGGTAGAGACAGGTACCGTGATCGGAGCAGATCACGTTCTCCTGTTAAGCATGGCTACAGAAGGTCTTCTTGAAGTCCCGTTTGCTCAAATTAGAGGAATTTCTTGATAGATGTCAGAATTTGAATTTAAAAGAGGTAGTCTTTAATATCCCAAGACTTATATGAATATGTGCTTTTGGAGTCTTGAGTTTCTTTTTGTCATCATCAAGGGTGAATTTACACTTTTGCCATCTCAGAGCTTTGTTGAGACTATACAATCTCCGTTTCATCAAATATTATTAATGGAGAAAAAGGGTTGAGGTAGGTATTTCACTGTTGTAACTTCTCTTACAATTTGTTTTGCACCTTGATTTAAGTTATTTATGATGATTCATCTCTGAAGCATTGTGTGTAGTCTTTCTTTTCTCTCATTTCTGGGAATCAATTGATTGATTTAAGATGTCAGACACAAAATTACATGAATGAATGTCATTGCTGCCGAGGGGGATGGTTTTCTCTTGTATTGAGGTAACTTGTGAATCTTATACCCTGCGACAAATATATTGATATTTGTTCAGCATAGAAATGTTTGTTTTCTTTCCCCTTTCCTTTTTCTGTTTCATTACCGTTGTTTCTTAAGTTGATATAAACCAACACAGGTTTAAAAAAATGCTGCTTAGTCTGACATGAAATTTGACATTGAACTACATTCCGAAGGCACCAGTATAGAAGATATAGGTAACCTTACTGAATCTGTTGTTAGTTATCTACCAAATCCATGGTAACATAGCATATTTATAATATATTTGGTGTGTGATATCATCCGATATGATCATATTCTGAATGAAGAATTAATTTTTATTCCCTAGCTTCCTGATGTCATTCTTTATATGGGGTTCCGATGGGGAAAAGATTATTAGTTCATGTAGTCCAGTATAAGTAAACAGTTATTTTACCCAATTGGGAACTTTGGAAGGGTAAGTAATTACAGGATGGCGAATCATCCTCTGTAAAAATAACGATTTACAGTGTTTGAATAGAAAATGAAAGGACTGGCAAATACAGGGATTTGATATTGTTGACATTCGCTTGAAAAACTTTCGATGATGTGGAATGCAGAATCTCTCCTTTCATGAACAAACGTCCTTCCTTTATTGTCTGGGTGATTGGAGGTAATTGTCTCTCATATCTGGGTTAGAGCGTTTAATTTGGTGTTCAGGAACTCAAATTTCCTTGTGATATTTGATAGATAGATACGTGCATGAAAACAACCCTTGCCTCTTGTTATAAAAAACGAGGCCAAATGAAAATTAAGCCTATTATTTTTGTATTCTTTTTATATGTGGAGAAAGCGATGTGCTTTTTATTATTCAAAATAGCAGTCCAATCTCTGATGAACCTAGGACTTGGGTCAATACACTTCCAACTTGCGATCTTAAAGATTGTAAAGATTCAAGGAAATAAAATGAGCCCTTTTTTGGAGCAAAGACTCACCCAGCCTCTTGCATTTTTGTTATTTCTCAAGCCTCTTCCTCCTGTTTAAACTTGTTTTTGTTTGTTACTAAGTGTAATTCATGGAATGATTAAACACAACACAAATGTGAAATGAAGATAGATTTTTTTTTTCTTAGCAATTGCCTTGCGACGAATGAGGTAGTAGACTCGCTGAGATGATGCCTTACCTAATACAGTAGCTTGTATGGTACTTATAATTATCATCATCCATTACCATTTTCGAACAGTAATGTTACAATACATTGACAACTTGTTCGTGATTCATGATATAAATAAAGGATATTTTTGTCATTTCATGAAAAAATTTGAAATTTTAGGTAAATGGGTTGTAGATTGGTACAGTTATGAATGTATCACTTACAAATTCGCGAAAATAAAGAAAGTTTCTACATTTTCGCAAATAAAAAAGGTAGCTGGGTTATGTTGGACCAAAAAACGACAAATCAATTAGGACCAATAAGTTCTAATTTTGGGTTGATTGAACCACGGACTCTGTCCTTAAATCATTACACTTTCTCAAGTAATGTAACTTCTGAAGTATTTAATATTTATTATTATTTGCCCAGTGATGGATGTTCAGAGATCAATTTTTAAAGGATATTTAAATATTTGCAGGATTATTGAACACTACTTTTAATATTTGCAAGACTAGGGTTTTTCATCAAGAACTCAAGTGTTCCGTATATTTTTTTGTAAATATCTTGAAGACGAAAAAAAATGACTTTATGAGTGGTGATTTTTTGTTGAAAAAATTGTGATATTCTTTCCGATAAAAACAATTGTAGCTGTTGTTTGTGATAAATGATTTTTTATAGTTTCTTTTTGCAATCTTACCTACCTATTAATATTGATTTTGATAAATTATGTATTTATATAAATAAAGAATTAGGTAGAGTATTAAGTAAAAGACATTTTAATTATATTTCTTAGTAACATTTGGCTTTAATTTGTTCTTAAATTCTTGGATGAAGTAAAAGGCACATTGTTTTACGACTGATGAAATTTCGGTATATACTTGGAAACTGTTTGAACCTACAATATGCTATTTCAACCATTTATATTTGGAGAAAAACACACCCTTTAATATTGAATTAAACTTTTATTATTTTACTATGATTACTCCGCAAGTAGACTTCAATATATTAATGATAGTTTATTTTATATCGTACTATTTGTTTAACCATTATATTTGTTAACGTAATGAAACTATGATCTTTCTTTCAAATTATTGTATTTCAAAATTTGATTAGACATCTTAAGATATAGTCTCAAACGAATGATAGAATAAGTATTAGGAAAACATATAATAATATAAAAGGAAAAATATAGTTGTAAATTGTAATAAGTGATATGCGAATAAAATTTTATTGAAAAATTGAAATCCTATAAAATAGATTTCATCGATACAATAAAAATATATAAAATATTGTAGTAAGATTTATTCCTGTTAGTTTATACTTATTAACAGCTACAACAGATAATTTAACCATATATTTATATTTTAAAATTTTTGGTATCAACCATCCACTCTTATCTTTCATATAATCTTAGTTTTTAGGGAGCTTTTGAGATTTTTTTTACAAACATTATTGATAGTGAAGTTGAGTTTCAAATTGGGACACATTGAGATTTTTCTAGTTGTGGACGAATATGACGTTTTAAATTATAAATTTCGAAATAAGAGGTTTAAAAGTAGTCAATTTAGCATATGAATATTTGAAATAAAAATATGAAGATTTGAATCTGTAGGTGTAAAAACATGATAGAAAATATGCATTGCAACAATTGTATAATATTAAGATATTAAATTTAAGAAAAAATTGTTAAAAGAATAAATTCACGCCTCGGTCTACACCAATTTTTTTATCCTTAAATAAATATATTAAAACAAAATTGTATTGTACAAAAACTGTGTAATCTTCTTGATAAATATACTTGGACACCCTCTGATAATATTTAATGTACACCAAAAGAAAAGGAAAATATTCTCTTTACAAACAATCAAACAAGTTTTATTGCCTCTAAAGGTCTTTTCTTATAAACATGAAAGTTTTTATTTTAAAAAAAAAAGGTCTTTTCTTATAAGTACACACACACATATATATATATATATATATATGAAATACAATTAATAAATAAAAGTAACTTTAAATAACAGTTTCACATAGTATCAATTATTTAACATTTAATTAATGAAAGTGAAACAAAAAATGAACACAAATCTTGCGACTTGAAAACGTCACATGATAAGATTCATTATCCTTTCAGCCCTCTGAATCCACTCCAAACAATGTGTAGCAGGCCTTATCAGTTTCTATTCGAATATTATTTATATTTTTAAGGCAAATTCTTCCTACGCAAATCTTTTTGAACCTGCCCCATAGTTTTAAATTTCCAAAAATACCTTTCATTCCAGAAATAAAAATCCAAAATTAAAAATAATACATTCCAGAAAGAAAAATAGATTTAGAAAAGATTATTGTGTTCTAGAAATAAAAATCCGGAAACAAAAATCAAAATCTCATTACCCCCATTTTATTTAAGAGCTTTTTCTTCTTTTCATACTCAAATTGGGTGCATTGATATGTGCAGGAAGTAATTGCCTATTTTTTAAAATTAAAATAAGTTTGTTAAACTTATTTGAATCAAACTAGAGATCTGCACATAAATACAAAAAGGGATGGAAGATTGGCTTCAAACAAAGGAGAGAAAGACACAACAATACATTGTTATGATGATAGACTAATCTTCCATTCCCCAGATTATAACCCTTTTGTAAGTAGTTACAAATTCAATATGAGAGTAGGGTATACCTACACGACGAATAATTGGAAGGAAGCACTGCCGGTGTAAAAGAATCTCCTCTGCAAGGCAAAAACATATGTTGGTAGAATGGGCTTCATTGGTTGAAGTTATTAAGGAACATTCATGAGTCCAAATTCACTCGTCGCATCTTACAAACAAGGTTTGCTGTTGGCATATCAAGTTGGTTTCCTGAATCTGTCTTTAAAAGATCTTTTAGTTGGTTTCTTGGAGAAGAAAGACAACTTTGAAATGTAGCCAGAACTGGAGGAATTGGCATTGATAGAGCAGAAAGCACATTGCTAAGATACTCAATATCAACTGATAGCTGCTGTGCTCCACGATCCGAAATGTATTGAATCCCACGCAACTGATCTATGTAAAGTGCAGTTGCACCCTCCGCAACCTAAAATTTTACAGTTGAATCCCACAACGGAAAAAATTATTTTCATTAGTAATTTAATGTGCATACAGAAAAGAGATTCATGGTCTTAAGAAGGATATCATATCAAGATCAGAATCATTTTGAATAATCCTTATGTTGGTTTCTCTCTTTTTTTTCAAAAGCTACTCAGTAGCCTCCAAAATAATCAGATATTTGATTCTTATTTTTTGAGAAGCTCAAGACACTTAACAGTTTTAACGTGATGTTAAAAACGAAAATTATTATTTTTGTTTGTGAAAAAGGTTAAACAAACAGGCTGAAAAAAAGTGTTTTTTTTTTGTAACTTTGATCTTCCTTTTATATTATAAGTTACCTTGAACATCCATTCAGTTGCAAAGAACTGCGCTTCATCATTGGCTTCACTGTTGGAGATTCCCTCAGCAAGTGGCTCCAGTTGTTGGGGTAAAGTTAGAAGATATTCACCAACACTGGTAACATAGGACTGTGGATATGCACTGAAAGTAGGGAGAGGATAGCCTCCTTGTTCCTCAACTGATGACCAAATTGGCAAACGGGACACCTCACTGAGGCGTTGTCGCACTTTGGATATGAGGACATCATATACAAGTTCGTTAACTGTGTCTGCAAATGCTGCAACTCTTTGAGATGCAAGGGGAAGTGCGTGAAATCGGGGATCTTTAGACTGCAAATAGTAAGATATTTTATGTAAGACCAGAGAATATAAAGAAAATAGAAGTGCTCGAAGTGATTTGTCAAAGTGTGTCAGCACATAGCTAAAGGAACAATACCAATGCAATCTTGTGGCCTTAAAAAAGCAATGAATCACATTCATACAAAACCACATGCATAAATTTTTAATTGTGGTTTAAATTTCCACTAACCATTTTCCCGCGTGCAATGCAAACAAATTCCATAAAAACTCTGATTTTAGAATATTACTTATTTAATTTCTTAAGTTACAAATTTTACCAATGTGAATAACTATAAAACAAACAAAGGGTTATGGTAGAAGCATGTAGATGGAGGAAAACAGAACAAAGGACATGTGCAAATCAATTCCATAAGAACTCTGACTTCAGAAGCTTGTTTCTTATTTAATTTTTTAAATTATAATATTAATCAATGTGAATAGGAGGGTAGGGATAGTTAAATCATCACCATATTGCAAAATCTCACAAGGAGGGAGAAAGGAATATTCAAAAAGAGTGTTTAAAGGATTGGGTTGTACGATACATTCTTATCATTATTCCTTTCATTATATCTTTAAGGTTCCTCCAAATTTCAAATTCACAATCTATTCACTATTCCTTCTATCAATTTCTAAACCAAAAGAAAAAGAAAGATGAGACCAAAATAAAGCTAATCTTATATATACCTGATTCAAAAGGTTAAAGAGTTTCCTGGCCTTCTCAGGCACATCAACCAACCGCAGTGTTGCCATATCCAAGGCAGCCCTTCCACCATAAGAAGCTTCCCTTTCTACCCTACTATTAATAGTCTGGTTTTGGTCCAGAGTTGAACCAAATGCAGAAAAAGATAAAGTTGTGCTCAATCTAGCAAGAGTAGCTCTTAAAGATGCTTCAAATACAGAAGATCTGCTAGTCAAGCTATCTGCAACTGTCAGGATCTGCAATGCCCCTTGGACTATGGACCATTCCTCCTCATTTGAGATCAAATCAACTCTCCGAGAATTTTGGTTTCCATCCTTCTTCTCTGTCTCCTTCTTAAAAGTACTATCACTTCCATAATCCACACCACAAACAGTTCGCAGTGACTTGAGTGTTTCTTGCAGAGTGGAAATGTATTGTAACATTATGTCATCAAGGGCAAGAATCAGCTCATCTGCCTCAGAACCTCCAGTGAAGCTGATGCATCTCTCTGCAGCTTCTTCGAGAAGTATAATTATTTGAGGAATAGACTCCTCCATCCTACGAACTGTTTCACTGAGTTCAACTCCTTGGGCTCCCACCCCTCGAATAACAGCTCCTCTTAAATCTACTGCAATCTCGGAGGAAAGGATGGCACGCTCCATTTGTCCATACCTGTAAGATGGAGTAAGGATAAATTGGATATTTGTAGTAGGAATTCTAAAAGGGTTTCATACATACAGATAATGTGCATGATAAATCAAAAGACCCAAAAAAAAAGAAAAACAGTTTATTAAAATTTATCTTTCTGCTCCTCTGGCTTTATATTTCTACTTCTCGAGACATTGTGAGATGTGAAGCTAGCATTCTCTTCCATAGACCCACTCAATGCTTAAATAACAATGAAGCAATGTGCTAAAAGGCATGATTAGCCACATTTAATTTAAATATTTCAGTTATTCTTTAAATTAAAATAAGTTTTTACCTCTGTTTAAACAATTCATAAGGCAAGTACACAGCTTTCAGCACATCCATTAAAACTCGGACATCAGAACCAGAAAATAAGTGCTGAATATTCCTCGCAAAGGTCCCAGTCATATTGTGCAAATCAATCAAGGCCTCAAGATGCTTCGTTTGAATCTTAATGCCTTTATGTATATCTCCCGCTAAAGTATCTAGTAAACCTATGAAAATTCATGAGCTAATATGTCAACAACTTGTAGAGTTAACACATAGCATAATAGTTGTTAAATTACACGTTAGTTAAATGTAAGGTATACAATGAATTGTCACAGTTCTAAACTTAAAACCTCTGGTTTCTTCAAGAACACGGAATCCCTATACTAAATCTAATTCAAAAGGTCACTGTAGAGAGAAGGAACAAAATATAAGATTTCATGATCCATTGCAGCTTTGCATAAATGATAAAGGGACCCAGAAACTCGGCATTAATCAAGATACAATAACTAGTAAACCATGATCAATTACGTATACTGGGACTTACTGGAGAACTAAGGGAAGTATTTGTTTGTTATATACCTCAATGTAAACCACAAGTTTTGTTAGTCCCTCGTAGCTCTTCAAGTGTGAACAGAAAGAACAATTCACTGGAGCAAGAACTAATGACCAAGATAGTTCTCCAAGGGGAACAACAGTTTCAACTATTTTATATTTTTATTAACATATAGGAAACAGCCGGGTGTTGAGGGCTCAAATCCATTATGACTTAAAAAGAAAAAGAAAAAGGCTAACCATTTATTTATAGTGAAAAGTCCTATCATATGCAATGAAATGTTATAAATATGTAAATAAAGTCAACATCTTCCCAACAGGAAATCATTCAAAAGATCTAAGAACAACCTTTAGCCAATGCTTTTGTTTCTGGAACAGCATCTCCAATGGCAAGGTTGATACGAGATATGAAACCAGTTCCTATAGTCATCATAGTCTCACTAAGTAGCCTCGGGACAAGAGTTTTATAATCTTCAGGAAAAGCAACCATACACCTGCAAGTAACAGCTCAAATGCTTTTATTATCCGACTTCAATATGCAAATCTGATTAGTATTATCATGTTTGTGCTAGCTGGTTTTTCAGTAGGTTGACATGAAAAATGAAGATGCATTAGCACCAAATTTTGTTCAGTAGTAAGTGGAAGCTAACACTAGTAAAGGTACCATTTCCATTCTTGTTCAAGATAAAGCAATAGCTCATCATAAAAGCTTGGTAACCAAGTGGAGAATGGTATTGCGGGTGAAACTGAATGAAAATCACCACCACTTGATATCCTCTCCATCTCATTTTTCTCATTGGCAGGCTTATTACCGCGTTCTCTAGAATCAAAATCTTCCCAAAGCTGCTTAATTGGTTTCAGATGCACCTTTATATATTGTGATTCCAGAGACTTAAACCTTCCAATTCTAATGAGAATAGCCCGTAAATCTTGAGCAGCATCGGCCTGAACAATAACAAAGAGTTAAGACAAGGGATTCAATGCAAATCATAGGACAAAATAACGTATTTGATACTATAATTCTATAACCTTGCGACTAGATAATGCGTCTGTAATACGAGGTTGCACCATCGTGTCTAGCCTATCCTCCAAGACTTCAAGTTGCTTTCTTATGTTGGCAAATTCAGCAACCTAAAAATAGAGGGCGAGGGTGGGTGAAAATAAACAAAAATACATGAAACCAATAATAAATCTAAAGCCTAAGCCACTTGATAAGCATCCGGAACAGGAAATTTGTACCTCCCCAACTGCTGACAAGCAATGCCTCATGTTAGCAAGAGTTTCTGCAGCACGAGGGAGATCTCCACTGGCAAATACATCCTCCACAGTCGAACTCAATTGAGTTAATCCCGCAGCATCCTGTCATTAAATTGCGAAGGAAGTGAATTTGATTTGTCTCGTTATAGAGAGTGTCTCTGAATTAAGTTAACAACAATCAGCCATGCAAATTAACAATCCCTACCTGCAACGTGTCATATGCAGCTTCCATCCTCTGTTTGACAACGTCGACTTTAGCAAGTGCAGCTATAGATTCAGCAGACGATCCCTCTGCCTATAATATGAAAAGCAAAATAACAGGTGCTAGATCTCAGGGACCAGATCAAAATTTCAGATCATTCAATGAAACCAAAAGCATTGTAAAACTACAATTCAATTCTTATAATCGATGCATTGCTGAGCTCAACGAGATGACAGATTTCAATGTTCCAAAACCTAAGGTAGAAACAAGACAGAATGAAACCTACTCCGATCCGGAATTTCTTCGTACCTTCTTGAGCTTCTGGAGGATGGAGGAGACCGCGGAGCGGAGAGAGACGGCGTCATCGCGGAGGCGGATGACGTCGCGAGTGGCGCGTGGGACACGGAGGAGAGCGGCGGAGCTCTGCTCCTCGAGCGACGCGGCGATTTCCTCGGATACCATCTGGAGCTTCATCTCCATGTCCACAAGGTGTTTGTCCAAAGAGTCCTGAGGGTGACGACTCTGAGATGCCGAGTTGATCCATTTCTTGGGATCGAAGTTCTCGTTCGAGAACGGACCCAAATCTAGCATCATTGTCACAGCAACGGAACCAGAACCGGGAACTCACCACTTCACACAATCGTCTTCTTTTCTTCTCTCTTCAGACTCACCCAACAGTTTCAATGGTGGTTTCTCTAGCACAAATTTACCCCAATGAGCAAACTATAATATCCAAAATCGCAGGGGTCTGCATGAAAATTTAACAGTTTTAAAACGCACCGTTTTTCTTTCACGCTCCTCTTAAATGACGTGTACAAATAAATGATGTGTATGTATCGGACACTGACATTCTTACAACCTATATAACACAAACACTGAAATAAATAAGTATAATCTCTCAAATATAGGACACTATGACACGTATTTATATATTATATAATTATGAATTATATAAATTGTTAATAAAGATTTATGTACATTAAGTATGTTTCATTTTTCTTTTAGAAAGATGTTTTTATGACGAGTGTCATGTCTGATACATGTCGGACACGGACATGTCATTTAAGATAAGTGTGTCCGAGTTTCATAGCTTACCACACTTGTACGCAAGACACGTATTGGAAAAGTGTAGTTCAAAAAATATTTATTGTATTTCTGACAATTTTAACACAATCTTTTTTCAAAAATACATTAATTTTCAAAAAAAAAATAAATTATTATATAAATATTTTATTATAATTATAAAAATAAGAAATAAATCATTTTAAACCATTAATAAAAAAACATCTTTCTACTTAAAAAAATTAAAATATAATTATATATATAAATCTTTATTATCAATTTATATAATTTATATTTATATAATTTATAATTATATAATATATAAATTTGTCATTCTACATTTTAAACCTTATATATATCTCTTTATCTTATTCTTTAAAAATTATATATACTTTTATGTTCATGTAGTTGTGTGCTATTAATGTCGTGTTAGTAATAAAGTTACTAAGTATCTAAATTCTTATTGGGATAACATTTTTCTTGTAAAAGACAATAAATGGAAAACTTACATAATTTAACAAATTTTACAGACTATATAAATTATATTTTGGGAAAATTATAACATATACTTTTATATTATATTGAAGTTCAAATTATACCTATGTTACGTGAATTTAATTTTTTTACATATTAAATATATACTTGATAATACTAATTATAAATTTCATTTTGAATTATAAATTAACTAGTAGTTGATCAAATTGTAACTTACAAATTGTAAGTTAATCATTTATTCTATAAAAAACACTTAGTATAACTAGCTAATAAAATAATTAGGTAAAAACAAATCCACATAGTTATATCAATTTTATCATATAGATAAAATAATATTTTTTAAGCAAAAATATATTATTATGTATTTATAATTTTACTTTTTAAAATAATTAAATTCTTATTAGTATCTTTATTTACTTTTTAACAAGTTATATAATTTATTGATTTAAATAAATCATTTTATTTAAATGAGTTAATATAATCAAATTTGTTTTCTTATTTATTTCTAGAAATTACATTGTTTGATTTTTCAATTATATTAAATTTATTTTTTTGTATTATTTATTATATATTTTTTACATGGAGTTATATAATAAAATATCAATTACTTCAATTTATAATGATGTTTTTTTATTTTAAGGATATAAAAATTTAAAATTTAAATTAATCAGTTGTTTATATGAAATTGAAATAAATAATAGAAAATTAAAAAAATAATAAGACAATTTATTAAAGTATAAAAAATAATAAATAAATTACAACTTAATTATGGTAATTTATAATTTATAAGTTAAAATTTTCTAAAAGAAATGATTCTGATGTATTCATTAAACAATTTTTTAGATACTGAATTATAAATTAGTTAAATTAATTAATACCTAGTTTATTCACTTTAATAAGCACCTTAGTCATATGAAAAATGATAAACAGTTAATAGAATGGAATATTTATGATTTTTTTTATCATGTTAAAATAATAAACCGTTGAAATTGATCATATATAGGTAGTTTTTCAAGATCTAATTAGTTCTAATAAGTATTTTTAAATCAGAAAAATAATTGAGAATATATTCTCAAGTTCATTTTTTAACAGATGATCTTTAAAAACAAACTTATCAGTTGTTCGTTAAGCTTTTATATTTTACTTATATTTAGAGATCAATACAAAGAGTTATTTCATACTTTTAATGAACATTAATTTTAATACTTAGAAGATTATTTGTTTAGTTTTTTAGAATCATTTTAACTCTAAGTTTGATGTTAAAGAAATAGTAACTCCACAATTTAACTAAATACTGATTGTGTGAAAAGAATTTTAAGATTTTAGACTATTTTATCTTTATATATTTGATGTTTGTTCCTCTTATAATTTGTAACAATTAATTTTTATTGAAACAGTTTATACTCTATAACATAATTTTAAGTTTATTAATTATAATTTTTTTTGGTCTAAATTGAAGATGATTTATAAGGGATAAAATTTCATTTCCAACTTACATATATATCACAAATATGACTACTAATAACGAGAAAAATTATATTGTTAGAATGAAAATGACAACAGAAAAAACTACTCTTACAAACACGAAAAATATTATGCAAACAAATTATTTATATTTAATTACAAATATCTTTTTTTCATTTAATGATATATTTTTTATTTTTTATTTCTTAGATTATAAATACTTGACATCATTCATTTAACCAATAAACTTATTTCCATGCATTATAATTATAAATTTTCACACAATTATTTAATTTAAGACAAAAAGTACATTAAAGAAAATACAATATAATTTAAAAAATAAAATAAAAAAACATAAAAAAAACCACTAAAAAATAACATTTTTTTAAAGTCGTAACTCAACCCATATAGTTAACAGAATACAAAAACCCATTTAAAAAAATAAAATGAAGAAGTTCTGTTCCATTCAATTTATAAAAAAAATTGATTTTTTTTTCATTATGTACAACTTCTATAAAAATAATAAATAAATAAATTAATATATATATATATATATATATATATATATATATATTCATATTGAATTAAGTATAATTTGATTTATGGAGAGTAAAAATCGTCTTTACATTTAAAAGTCCCTTACCCAAACACGATTTATCTGGGTTTATAAGAAAATATTTATTATTTTTGATAAATTTTAAAATGAATCCTATATAGATAAAAAAAAATCCAAAAAACTCACTTGGATACTTTGCCTCTAGATTCTTCCGAAAATATGATATTATACAAATTTTAAAGAAAAGAAAATAGTAATTACAATGCTACGATGATAGATAACAAAAATTAAAATTATTATTACAAAAAATATTAATTAGACCGCATCTATCCGTAATACTTATTTTAAATAATAAAAAATAAAATATTTATTAAAAGATGGTTTTAGTAAATATATCATAATTTTTTTTTTTAAATAATTATAATAGATTTGCTTGTTCCCCAAGACAGACACCCACCTTCCAGAATCTCTTACAACCGAATATGACTGCTCTGGAACCTTCTGGACCTTGTTCTAGTGCCTTCTAGCTCCTCCCAAACCTTCTCCTCAAATATCGCAAACTGCCACTTCCATTTCACTGCACAGAGAATCTCTCAATCGAAGCTACCTTCTGCAATCTCAATGGCGTCCTCTCTCGCTGCGAAGCGCTTCCTCTCTTCTTCTCTACTCTCCAAGTCTCTCCTTCGTCCCGCCGCCTCCGCCTCTCGCTCTTTCAACACCAACGCCATGCGCCACTATGACGACCAGAACGTCGACGTCGAAAGTCGCTCAGAACGCTCTTTCCCTCGCACCGCGCGTCGCGACGATGTCTTCTCAGGTAGTTGTAGTCGCGCTCCCTAACCTCTCCCGCACTAAGCGAATCTCTGCAATAATTTCTGCGGTTATGTTGATCGATTTGGTTTTGTGAATCTCATTGCTGAACGTTTCGGCTTTTCCTTGGATTATTCCGTTTTGCAGGCGTGCTGGATCCGTTTTTTCCTACTCGGAGCTTGAGCCAGGTTCTGAACATGATGGATCAGTTCATGGACAATCCTTTCCTCTCTGCGCCGCGCGGTATCGGAGCCGGAGCCGGAGTCCGTCGCGGATGGGACGCGAGAGAGACGGAAGATGCTCTGCTTCTCCGCGTGGACATGCCTGGACTTGGCAAGGAAGACGTGAAGATCTCCGTGGAGCAGAACACTCTTACTATCAAAGGTGAAGGTGCCAAAGAAGGCGACGAGGAAGAGAGCACTCGTCGCTATACTAGCAGAATTGACTTGCCGGACAAGGTCTACAAGGTAGATGATATCAAAGCTGAGATGAAGAACGGTGTGCTGAAGGTCGTTTTGCCTAAAATGAAGGAGGAGGAGAGAAGAGATGTGATCAATGTCAATGTTGAGTAGAATCAGTTGTTTGGTATTTGTGTTGACTCTGTTATGTTTTCTTTTGAGGTGGTGATGGATGTATTTATCTCTGTTACTTCAAATTTTCTCTATAATAAATGGTTATAGAGTTATGAAGGAGCTTGTTAATTACCAATATGCTATCTGATTTTTGACTTTTCCATGGAATTTCTGTGTCCTCTCAAATTTGAATAGAACATTAAACTATTATACTGTTATGAAAACTGTGAGCAAATAAGTGGAGAACTAAACAACAGTCACTTCTTTCTCCTTCTCCTTATGGGAGCATGCAAGACTCAAAAGCTTGTGTGTGGCCTTAAGATGCAGAAGTTCAGAAGCTGGATTTGTGGAGACCCTCCATCATTGCCCCCATAAACCAATTTGCTATTTAAATTTAGATCTAACATATTAATAATCCCCAACACATTTGGATAACATGAAATCACAAAAAATGTCCTGGAATTTTATTTATGCCGTTAAATAAGAAATGTCCTGAAATTTTATTTATAGAACAAAAAATCTATTTCAGAAAAAAAATCTATTTTCTGAAATGTATTTTTTTATATTTAGAATTATCAATTTTAGAATAAAGAATAATTTTGAAAAATTAAAACTGGATCGGACAGGTCACAAAAATTAAAGTAGTAACTCAAGCCAATACTTCTAATTAACAAAAAAAAATATTTAAAATAAATAAATAAAGAAGTTGTGGTTTAATGCTCTACTTCCATACAATCTATAAAAAACAAATTTTTTGAAAATAAAAAGAGGTTGTTTTATGTAAAATTTCTATAAAAAAAAAAAAAATTAATAATGAAGTTCAACTTCAGTAAAAAATATATAATTCAATCTAGAGTAGAAATCATGTTTTAGTTACACAAATTTTCTATTTCAAAATAGCTTTCCCGAACACCACTTATTCAGGTTTGTGAAGAAAATATTTATTATTGATAAATTTTAAAAAAAAATCACTATATCGACAAAAAAAAAAAATCCAAAAAAGACTGACTAGGATATTATGCCTGTAGATTCTTCCGAAAATATAATATTATTTAAATTTTAAAGAAGAAATTTGTAATTACGATGCTATCATGAGAGATCAGAAAAATTAAATTAAAATTATTATTACAATAAATATTAATGAGACCACATCTCTCCCTAATACTAATTTTAAATAATAAAAAAGAAAATATTTATTGAAAGATGGTTTTAGTAAATATATATCATAAATTTTTTAAAACTAAATTATAACGGATTTGTTTGTTCCCCAAGAATCTCTTACAGAACCTCTTGCAGAATCTCTTACAACCGAATATTGTTCTAGAACCTTCTGCACCTTGTCCTCAAATATCGCACACTGTCGCTTCCATTTCTCTGCACAGAGAAGCTACCTTGCATTCTCAATGGCGTCGTATCTCGCAGCAAAGCGCTTCTTCTCCTCTTCTCTCCTCTCCAAGTCTCTCCTTCCTCCCGCCGCTTCCGCCTCTCGCTCTGTGCACACCAATGCCATGCACAACTACGACGACGACCAGAACGTCGAATTCGAAAGTCGTTCAGAACGCTCTTTCCCTCGCACCGCGCGTCGCGACTGTACCTTCTCAGGTAGTTGTAGTCGCGCTCTCTAACCTCCCGCACTAACGAATCTCTGCAATAATTTTCGCGGTTATGTTGATTGATTTGGTTGTGTGAATCTCATTGCTGAACGTTTCGGCTTTTCCTTGGATTATTCTGTTTTGCAGACGTGCTGGTGCTGAATCCGTTTTTTCCTGCTTGGAGTTTAAGCCAGAGTCTGAACATGATGGATCAGTTCAAGCACAATCCATTCCTCTCTGCGCCGCGCGGTATCGGAGCCGGAGCCGGAGTCCGTCCCGGAGCCGGAGACCGTTCGGGTGCCGGAGACCGTCCCGGTGCTGGAGACCGTCCCGGATTCCGTGGCAGATTGGAATCGAGAGAGACGGAAGATGCTCTGCTTCTCCGCGTGAACATGGCTGGGTTTGGCAAGGAGGACGTGAAGATCTTCGTGGGGAAGAACAGTCTTACTATCAAAGGTGAAGATGCCAAAGAAGGCGAGGAAGAGAGCGCTCCTTGTTATGTTAAGATTGGCTTGCTGTCCATGTTTTACAAGGTAGATCATATCAAAGCTGAGATGAAGAATGGTGTACTGAAGATCATTTTGCCTAAGATCAAGGAGGAGGAGATGACAGATGTGATCAATGTTATCGTTGACTAGAAAAAGTTGTTAGGTATGATTCTATGTGTTGATTCTGTTTTGCTTTTGTTTTTAGGTGGTGATGGAAGTACATAGCTCTGTTACTTCAAATTTTCTCTATAGTAAATGGTTGCAGAGTTTCGAACTTTTCCATGGAATTTCTGTGTTGTCCTCTCAAATTCATAAGAATAGAACATTATGCTATTATACTGTTAGGAAAACTGTGAGCAAATAAGTGTTCTTCTTTGTTCTTCTCCTTATGGGAGCATTGCAAGGCTCAAAAGCTTGTGTGGTCTTAAGATACAGAAGTTCATCAGAACCATACAAAAAAATTTCATTGCAGTGATTCTTCACCCTAAAGACCCACCATCATTGCCCCCATAAACCAATCTGCTATTTACATTAGGTCTAACATACTAATAATCCCCAACACATGGACTACTATGAAATTACAAAAATGTCCTGGAATTTTATTTATGCCCTTAAATAAGAAATGTCCTGAAATTTTATTTGTAGAACAGATAATAATTCTATCTCAGAAAGAGATCTATTTTCTGAAATGTATTTCTTTTATATTTAGAATTATCAATTTTAGAATAAAGAATAGTTTTGAAAAATTAAAACTGGAAGAATTAGCTGCATTTGGGCTGGCAGAATCTGAGTCAATTGGGTTTGGTTTTGTGGATCCATTGGGTCTTTGAGATGGATAGTTCTTCCTGCACCCCTACATTTTTCTTCCTGCACTCTTATATTTTTTAAAATATTAAAATTATCCTTATAATTTTGGGAAATTTCAGAATAAAAATTCCATAAAAACAAAAGGTGTTTTTGAAATAAGGGTTTCGTAATCAAAATTTGTTTCTGAAATAGAAAATTAGGAAGGCAAAAATTATTTCAGAATATTCTTTTCAAAAAAACATGTTTTTATGTTCGAATATTTTGGAAATATTTCAGAAAGAGTAATCTAATGATATTTAAAAAAAAAAGATAAAATGGTCTTTTTCCAAAAATTATGAGGTGCATGAAGTTGGATGCGGGGAGAAACACCCTTTGAGATTAGGTTTCCTATTCTGTTAATCCTACACGCAATATTTTTAAACTGCACCTAATATAATTTTTTATTACTGAAAAATTCTTTCATTCTGAATAAAAAATCTGAAATTGAAAATAATACAATCCAGAAAAGTATATCCAGAATTCAAAATTTAAAAGTTCTCTGGATAAAAAAAATCTGTAATACATAAAATTGTTATAAAAAAAAAACAGAAACATTCAGAAAAAGAAGATCCAGAAAAAGAAGATCCGTAATTTATAACCCTATTTATTTAAGGATATTTTCGTCTTTTTACACTGAAATTGGTTCAGTAATATAGTGCAAGAAGTAATTGCCTAAATTGAATTTACTTACCAGTTTAGGTGCAATGCAAGGTTTTGGATTTTTTTTCCACATTTGGGCTCCGCTAATTATTTGATCTGTAGGGCTTCACAGTACAAATCTAACCCCATGTTTTTAGGACTTATTTTTTTGGTTCTTTTACTATAATTCGTTTTGAACAAGTTTTTTCCAATTTTTTGTTCACTGATTTTTTAGAAATAGAATCGAAGACTCTGATTGGTAGTTGTAATGTACCGAACACTATAGTTGTGAAGACTGATTGATCTAGTTTTATTCTGAAGATAAATATCTAAACAATTTAATTAATTTGTTAACACGTCTCAATAACACATTAAATCAGCTCCATATAAAAAACCTAAAGTAATAAAATGACATTAATGTTATAGACACATTATACGAACTTACAACAAAACCTTTTTAAATTTAAACAACTAAAATCTAAAGCGGAAATAAATAAACATTTTTTTTATTTTATTCTTTTCATATTGTTTGCGTTCATTTTATTCTAAATGATTTTAACAAGTTCATATTATTCGTTTGTTATTTTTGCACTCAAAGTTATTAGAGTAACAAGCTGTATTAGATACTTGTTAATCAGATATCTGTTTAGTCAAGATTCAAAAAATACATTCACAAAAGAAAAAAAAAAAGAGTTGTGATGTGAGTTTCTTAGAGTAGTAAGATTCTTTAGTCGTGTTCTCCACTAAATCTAAAAAAATGTTATTGTATAATTGACAATATTAGCACCCCTTATCACACTTCTATGACTATTGTATGAACAATCCAAACCTATTATGATTTGAAGGACTTCACTTGTGAAAAGAGTTTTGAATGAATTGTGATATGTATCACTCATAATTTTTTTTAAAATTTTAAATTATTCTTGTTATCCTTTTTGAAATTTACATTCATAATGAGAAAAAAGGTTTCTAGATTTTAATATCTAAAATACATTTCCGTAATGAGGATAGTCACGAAATAAGGGTGGTAAAGTGGGGCGAACCGTGCCACTAAAAAAATACGGGACAAGTTGTTTATTTCAACCCGTTGGCCCGTTTAGGCCCGTTCACGCGGGTCAAGTGCAGGACGAGACGGGTTGGTCCGTATATATAATTTTTTTCTACACCTCCATATTTTCTTCATGTAACCTCATATTTTACATTATGAAATTTTTAATAATATCTTATTACGCATGTTTTATAAAAATAATATTTTGAGACAATTTACCTAATGTATTTAAATAAAAAAATTCAAAATTTGTATTTAAAAAATTATTTTTTTAACAAATATTTCTTATGCAAGTTTATCCACAGGTTCGTGAATCAATCCTTATATAAGACGGGTTAGAAAAATCGGTTCACAAATTTTATGCGGGACAGACCAAGTGCGGAACGAGCCTATGCAATCCAAAACCCTTATCAGTATACTGTATATAGTCATATCCAAAAGATAAATCTAGTTTCAGTAAGATTTGGTGCACGAAGAATTAGTCAAAGAACTTTCATGATGAACATTCATTTTAACGGAAGTCCAATTTGGTGGGAGCCAAACAAAAAGTGTTGGTTGCACTGAGAAAGACCAAGTTCAAAGATTTGTGTGGTCAAGTTATGCAACAACTGAATTTGACTTCTACCAAATAAGCTATGGTTTCTCTTCACTTTTTTCATCGTTCACTTCTCCATATATCCCAGCAAGAAATTGCAAGCCATTTCTCACAACAAAAACCATTCCTTAAAACCCAGAACACAGAATTGGTGTTCATGATCCAACTCCTCCAAAACCTTCAATCTTTCTAACAATCATGGAGCAGATGACTCATGAATCCGTGATGATGATCGTGATAAGAATCAAAGAAAAAATTATAGATAAAACAAAAGAAGTAATCCAGCACATACCCTTCCTGATTTTTATATGTTCCTCACGTCTCGTGCTATCAGATATTGCATAAATTAGCAACGTTTTTCACCAAACATTAAGAAATGTTGTTACAGATCATGAAACAATGAATAATTAATAATGTTGCGTGTCTCAGTGAAAGAGTGTACACTCTACAGCATCAACAAATAATTGGGTACACTCTTTTCGATTAGACTTATCCAAGCTTTTGTTATCAAAACTTGAGAAGAAAAAAAAGCATCATTTTGGGTTTTGTTTTCATACTCCATTATCCACATTCACATCAAAACAACGCAGCGAAGTAGACTTACAAAGGCATAAGCTATGTGGTATAGATACAGATCTAGACACGGATAAGGAGATAATATAGAATAGAAAAATATAAATTTATATATTATATAATTATAAATTATGAATTATATAAATTAATAATAAAAATTTATATGTATAAATTTGTATTTGTAGCATAAAGATTAAGTGTTCTATTACGTATAGGTGTCCGATATGTATAATATAAATATATTATTTAAGAGGTGTGTAAGAGTGTCCCATTAGCTATAACTAATGTAAAATGGAATTGATTCTTATAATCTCTCAATTTGAATCTGCACTCTACAATTTTTTAATTTTTTCAGAATAATTATTTTATCTTTCTTTAAAGTAGTTTTTGGATTATCTGAAATATTTTATCAGAGTGCGATTTTTAAAATTTATGAAAGACACCATAGAACACCTTATCTGAAATAGGATAGGTTTTTTATATATTATTTTAAAAATACATTTTTTGAAACAAAATTTTCGAGATTTTTTGAAATATGTTTTCTAAGAAGATTTTCTTAAAACAAATTTTATTTGTTTCATAAAAAAATTCTAAAATATTCTCTTTTTTTTTTCTCTCCTTCTCTCATGCTTTTGCAACAACTATTTTATAAAAGTAGAGATCTTACCTAGAATATAAATATGACTATTTGATAGTATATAAAAGAATTCAAATCTAATTTTAGTTTTATTTTTATGTTATTAAAATTATTTAGAATTTAATGAGAGTTTATTAAAAAACTTTTATATCGCTATCATCTTGTTATTGGATCACCTATTAATATATAGTGTCACATAAATTTACATTAAAATCTTAATGTGAAAAAGATATGTTAAAGATTTTACTATCAACTAAAAATAAAAATATTTAATAGTATAAGTGAAAACTTCATTTTATAAATCAATCTAAATTAAGTTAGACTTAAGCTTTTTTTTTAAATTATAAAATAACACCTGCTGTGTGAGGTGTAGTGAGAAATAAGTGAACAGGGTAATTCGATTATTTCACCCATTGTAAGGTGCATGTAAAAAAATGGGGTGTCGGAAGTAATTGTTGGCGAAAAGAAGCCGAAAAACGCAGGTGTCTACTCGACAATCACCGTCCGCTAGTTTCAACACGTCAAAGGCCCACGTAGGACAATCAGAATAAGTGGGCCCAGATGGGGCCCAATTTTTCTGGAGCGGATATCCGCTTCACAAAAGGAATAATTCCAATTGGATATTCGAATATCCATTTTTCTCTTCCTTTTTTTAATTTTGAATTAAGTAACACTCACACCTTTCTTATTATCACTATTTTACCCCTGCAAGTTGGCGTGCATTTTTGTATAATGAGGTTCCTGTTCGGGTGCATTGACCAAACTACCCTTTCCAAAATATTTCAAGCTACAGTAGCAGCAGAATTTAAGCTGTTTATTTTTATTTTATTTTTTAGTTTGAGGCAAGTTGGGGTGCATTGACAAAAATACCCTTTTTAAAATATTTATTTCAAATATTAATTGTTTGAGGCAACTTCTTAGACCTTTCCAGCAACTTCTCTATTTGTTTCTTCCTCACATACTCATTATTTTATTTATTAGCTTTTAGTACATTTAAAATATTAATTTAAATAATATAAACCATTTTTAAATATTAACATTTTTTACTCTTCTACTTCTCAGTCTCTGTTTGGAACAAATCATTGACATTGATGAGAAAGAAACCCAACCAAACAAAGTACTAAGGATTTGTTTGGGTACAACAGGAACCTATAATATAAAGGGATCCCACTTCACTCATTTATGGTTGTATTTCCTCAAACTACTCATACCCACACAGAAACATAAATGTCAATATTTTGAAATTTAAACTAAACCACATAAAAAAAACAAATAGTTATTAAAATTAATATATACATGTAAAATAGACTCAATTCCTTATATAGCACTATTTACACTTTTATTTTCCTATCTAACATCTTTTTGTTTTTATTTTTCTATCTAGCACCCTTTTGTTTTTATTTTCCTATCTAACATCTTTTTATTTTTTATTTTCCTATCTAGCATCATTTCAAAAATAAATAAATAAATAATAAATTTTTTTGATAATTTTAATTTTGAATATATATTAAAAAATAAGTATTTTTAATGTTTAAAATAATTAGAAATATAATTAATGAATAAAGAAATGAGTTTTTACAAAATAAAAAAAAAGTAATAAATTAAAAATGTTTAGTTTAATTTTTTTTATTTGTAAAAACTCATTTCTTTATTCATTAATTATATTTCTAATTATTTTAAACATTAAAAATACTTATTTTTCAATGCATTTAAAATTAAAATTATCAAAAAAATAATAATTTATTATTTATTTATTTATTTTTGAAATTGTGCTAATTAGAGAAATAAAAAATAAAATGGTATTAGATAGAGAAATAAAAATAAAAAAGTGTTAGATAGGGAAATAAAAGTAAAAGGGTACTAGTTAGGGAAATAAAAGCAAAAGGGTAAATAAATATGTAAATGATGCTAGATAGGGAATTTACCCTGTAAAATAATAATAATAATAATTAAAAATTAAAATGTTTACTTTCCTAAGAGTGTGATTGTCTGTTCCAGAGGGTTTAGAATTTTGAATATAGTTTGTTTTATAGTCAAAATAACATCATCAAAAAATCAATTATTTGAATAACAAAAATAACTGTGACTCATGTTAATCAAGGTTGTTTTAAGTATAAACATTATCTTATATAGTAGTTAATTACATTTTTTAAATAATTTTATAAATTTTAATAAATTAAGTGAAGAATAAAAAATATTGTTTTTAAAACAAGGAGTGTTAATATTTTTAACTTTAATGCAATCATATTTATTTAGTAATTAATAATTCATAGTAATTTTTCAGCAAGAACATTGTGTAGAGTAAAAATTTGAAGTATTAGACATCATACAAAGGAATTTAAATATATAACAATGGATTATATAATATGATGTTTTATTTAAATTAATATTGTTAAAGTCTCATTATAAGTCATTTAAGTAGTAATTTTTTTATATAAAATATAAACTTTTAAGTTACTATTAATATTTTGTGTGTGAAAAAATCATAAAAAAAAACTGAACCTTCTATGACAGTTTTATTTTAGAATAAGTTTTATTTTAGAAAAGTATATTAAAATTCTTATACGAGTTTATTATATTGTTTTATTTTAGAAGGCACAAAGTTGCCCATGTGATCATTCACACAAATAAAAAAGCTTTTAAATATTAATGATATTTTATTTAAGGAGACATCATAAAAAGAATAGGACACTGAATCTATTAAAAGAATTTAAAAAAGCATAAACCTTGATTAATTTTCAAATATATTATGAATATTTATTACCTCATTATGATTCTGAGGTTCATTTATTATAATTATTGATCATATCTTATTTAAATTTGATTATAGAGTTTATTAACCATTAACACGCATTTAATAAAATTATCTAAAATCTTAAAAAGATAAAAAATATTTATATACTACTTAAAGTTAGTTGACTTTAACAATTAAATAACATTAGTTAAAATTTAGAGATAATAAATTATAAGTTATATCCTACATCTTTCATTATAATAAGGAACTCATTTCTTTTATGCTTTAAAATCGTTTAAATTTTGAAATAAAATATTTAAGTTTAAAAGATTAAATAATATTAATTAAGATTTATATCTTATCAAATAAACTTTTAACAAAATTCAACCTGTTATCAAGTTATTTAAACTTTAAAGTAGAAAAACAGAATTTAACGAAATTTAAAAATAAAATAATATTAATTAATATTTAAAAGATAACGTATAACTAACTAAAACTTATAAATATATATATTTCATAAAAAAAACTCAACTTTTTGAACCAATTTCATTTAAAGATTATATAATATTGATTAAGATATAAATATTACAATAAAATATAAAAATTTGTACTCGTTAAAAAAAATCAATCAAACTATGCAACATCTTAATAAAAAATAAGAAATATAACTGTGCTACTTGAAATCAATTAAACTTAAGAATTAAATAATATTATTTAATATTATTTAATTTTAAACTCAACAATTTACTAAAAGTTATAAAATATATATCTTATTATAAAAAGAGAACAATTATACATATATTTTAAAAATATTGATTCATATTGTGTGACCCACCTCATTCTCATTAGTTAGTACCAAACAGAGGGTATTTTGGGAAATTCGAGGGGCGGGTGGCATTATGGTAATTGCCGAAACACGTACTCGGGGGCAAAACGGAGATTTCAGAAAATAGAAAAACATTAGAGTTCAGCATAAGTAACCACACGTTGTCTTTGTTTCTAAGTATTGAGAAGAGAGAAGAAGAAGAAAATTTTCCTTTTTCTTGGTGAAGTTTCAGCAACCCGCACCTAAGTGCAGTGCAGGAACAGACGCAATTTCCATTAACGGTGCTGAAGGTTCAAACACTTCAACTACACTTTGCTTTAAAGGTACGTTTTCTCTTTTTTTTTTGTTTTTTTTTTCTGAGGGGGCAAATTTTCTTCATTGCACTCTTTCAAGCTTCTTTCTGTTGTTTGTTCAGCTTCTTCCTTATTTTGATTACTGGGGTGCGTTTAATTTCTTGTTATCCAAAGTTTTTTTGGTTTTCGGAGATCAAAGATTCATCTTTGCATGTTGGAGTAACCGTCCAGAGGATAATAGTTTGGTTGTTTTGTTTTTTTGTTTGTCTGAGTTTTTTTGTTGCCCGAGGTGGTTTCATCTTCATTAATGAAGGAAGGTTGTTTTGGATTTTGTTTCAGATTCTATTGGGATGTTGTCCATCAATACTGCACCTGTCACTGTTATAAAAAAATTTATATAAAGTTTTTGGAAATTTGGAACTATTTTCGGGAGTCAAATCAGAGGGAATTCTGTTCTTTCTGACCTTACGTCTTGCTTTTGATTTTGATGATTATGCTCTGTAGTGGTGGGCGCAAGAAAAGTATCTGGTTTTTTCTTGAGAGATGTTTTCCTGGGATTAAGAAAAGTATTGTCTCTTGAATTGTTTTGCGATTCTGGGGAATTGTGATCTATTCATTTTATATATAAAAGGTATTTTTGTGTGGGTTTTTGATTTGGTTTGTTTGAAAAACAATCATGATTGATATGATGATCTTACTGTTGTTTTTTGTTTTCAAATCTAATGTTTGGTGCAGGAAAGATAGCATAGTTATAAGTCTTGCTTATGTTTTCTTTCATCTCATTTTTTTGCAGTTCTATTCTACTAGGGGAAGCTCAACTTCTTCCTCTTTGTTGCAACTGTTATTATAATACATGGGTTTAGCACCAGAAGTGTTGGCTCGGAGAAGTGGTGGCAAGCTCGTTGGAATTCGGGTTCTGCAGTACTTAAATGGAGGCCCTCTCTCCTTCAAAACTCACCAACTCATCGTTCTGATTGTAACATTTTTGGCTTATACTAGTTATCATGCAACCAGAAAAACCACTAGTATTGTAAAGAGTGTGCTTGATCCACAATCGGCAGACACAGGCCTGACCTTCTTTCGGTTAAGGCCAATCAATGAGTCAAATGGATTAAGAGGAGTTTCTTCCAAACTTGGAGATGGTTGGGCACCCTTTAATGGATCCGATGGAACATCCCTTCTGGGTCAATTGGATGTTGCTTTTCTTGCAGTGTATGCTTTTGGGATGTATTTTTCTGGGCATTTGGGCGATCGGTGTAATTTGAGGATTTTTCTAACAGTTGGGATGGTAGGAACTGGTTTGTTTACTTCACTATTTGGAGTAGGGTACTGGGGAAACATCCACAACTTTTACTATTTCTTAGTGGTTCAAATGATTGCTGGATTGTTTCAATCCACTGGATGGCCCTCTGTGGTGGCCGTGGTGGGTAACTGGTTTGGAAAGAGCAAGAGAGGATTGATCATGGGAGTTTGGAATGCTCACACTTCAATTGGGAACATTGCTGGTTCTTTGATTGGTTCTGTGATGTTGACCTATGGATGGGGTTGGTCCTTTGTTGTGCCAGGAGTAATAACTGCTTTCATTGGTTTGGTGGTTTTCCTTATCTTGCCGGTTACACCTGAGTCTGTGGGAGCTGACAGAGAAGAAGATGAAATCAGTTTTCCTGTAAAAAGTGGAGAAGAAGCTGCAGAGCCTTTGTTAAGGCAAGAGACCCCAGTTGAGGAGAGAGAAGCAGTTGGGTTCTTAGAGGCATGGAAAATTCCTGGGGTTGCTCCCTTTGCTCTCTGTCTCTTTTTTGCCAAATTGGTTGCATATACGTTTCTCTATTGGCTCCCATTCTATGTTAGCCACACAGGTACTTAAACTTTCTCCATATTTTGAATTTCTCTTTATGTTCAATATGTTTGTTGTTTACCTTCTACAATTTCAGCAAACACTTATGCCTCAAAATCTTCAGTGTTTCTCATTGATGTTCATTATAATGCAGCAATTGATGGGAAATATCTATCTAGTGGAACATCAGGAACTCTATCCACTTTATTTGATGTTGGAGGAGTGCTGGGAGGGATTCTAGCTGGTCACATTTCTGATCGCTTAGACGCTAGAGCCATTACAGCAGCAAGTTTCATGTACTGTGCAATCCCTGCTCTCTTCTTCTACAGAAGCTACGGGCACGTTTCCTTGGTTATCAATGGAGCATTGATGTTCATCACTGGCATGTTTGTGAACGGTCCTTACGCTCTTATAACCACTGCAGTTTCAGCTGACCTGGGAACACACAAGTCACTGAAGGGCAATTCAAGAGCTCTTGCAACTGTGACAGCAATCATTGATGGAACCGGTTCTATAGGGGCTGCAGTTGGACCCCTCTTAACAGGTTACATTTCTGCAAAGAGTTGGAGTGCTGTTTTCACAATGTTGATGGCAGCAGCTTTAGTTGCAGGGTTGCTTTTGACCAAGCTAGTAGTGGCAGAGGTGACCACAAAGATGGAAGAATCAAGGTCTAACAGGGCACGTGAATGTTCACTCAATGTATAAGATTAATCTATAGGGTCACGGCAATGTTTTGTTGCTGTATGTGTAGTGTAGGAGTGTCTATGAAGTCTCATTCAAAGCTTCATTTCATTAAATTAAAGAGGAGTGTGCCCAACAGTGTTTATATGGAGAGGGCATCTTCAGCTTTTATGCTTCTTAATATCGGTAGATAGGTTCAGATGTTGTCTTTTTTGTACATTGTGTGAGATACCCAATTAGCAATTGTAGCATAGTATCTTCCCTAAGCACAAGCTATTCAAGATTTGCTTGTCAAGAATGAAACTTGTCTAGTGAGTTTGCAATTTTGATTTGTGTACCATTTTTCAATGGCGTGATGGGTTCATCAAACGGAATTGCCAATACAAATTGCTGGTAAAGCTTAAGCTTCTCAGTTGGATTTATGGCCTTTGCTTCTTATGCTTTGATCATGGACTTTTCTTTCAATATCGATGATATCAGATGATAGTTGACCAACCCCTTTCCACTTTCGTCAGATTCTAACCAACATTATAAAGTATTTAGTTTTCGTTTCTGATCTCAACTTTAGATCATACTTATAATGTGAAATGATTGATAGTTTTTTTTTGAGATTGCTAGTTAAATTGAAGTTCAGCTTAACTAATAATTACTTCTAATAGGATTATTTGTAGTGTGAAGATTGTTAGTTATTATAATGTGAAATGATTGATAGTTTTTTTTTAGACTGCTAATTAAATTGAAGTTCAGCTTAACTAATAATTATTTCTAATAAAATTGAAGTTCAGCTTAACTAATAATTACTTCTAATAGGTTGATTGATAAATAGAAAAGAGAAATTTCAAAGTAATAGGTTGATTGATAAAGAGAAATTTCAAATTGAATCAACCGTAACTACTTCTGAACGAAGGGTTTAGGATTCTGAAACAATCGATAGTTTTTGAAATTTCAAATTAAACCAATCGTAACTATTTTAATAGGTTGATAAAGTAAAATTTCAAATTGAATCAATTTCATGTACAACATGATTTATTTCAATCATTTTCATACTACAAACATCTTAATGAATCAATTTCACGTACAACATGATTTATTTCAATCATTTTCATGGTCTAATGTTTGAACTAGATACTAAAATCAATTTTGTGTTATAGCACGAAAATATATTTAACCTTTGAAAATTATTGCTTTTGGTGTGGAGGTTGTCGCACGGACGTGTCAAATAATGTTCAATCCAATGAATGGAAAACAGTTATCATTTTGAGTATCTGTCTAGAACCATTGTGTTCTTCTGAACCGGATTGCAATTTCCACTTGTGTTTATGGTCAAGTTGTGAGGGTTTTGGTGCAAAATAAAGCGTGTCACTTTTCAACAAAAACAAATTGCAAGGCACACAATCTCTTGCAAAGGACACAATTGGCATGCCAACTTGATTGGGCTGTATTATTGCACATAAAGATTATAATTTCTAAATGTCTGATGCTACAAGTTCACAACTCTATTTATGGTCCAAAATTGACGTTGCCATTATTCAAGTTTCTAATGCATTGCTGTTTTTTGGGGTGTGAGAACGAAGGAAAAAATGGTCCACAAATAAGTCCATTTTGTTAACAAGCGTGAAAGAAAGAAAGAACATAGCTTTCAAAGCTTTACCTTCATTGGTTAAGTTCGTGGTCCACGTTGAGGGGTTTTTGTCCTAAGTTGGAGGGATAATTTCTATCTACAATGTTCTTTCGTTTGATGTAGATGTACCTTTGACAACTTCAATCACCTAAATCAAAATAGTGTGTGAACCGTGTGTCTCAATATCTTGGGACATGCAAATCTAATTCATCACTTTGCTATTCATAAATGTAGTTTTAGTTGAACAATGTTCACATTAGTCTATGATTTAGTTCTATATAAAAAAAATTGTTTGAAGAAAAAAAATTGTTCTAATTGAATATCTTTTTATTTGGGTAGATTTCTCTTCCGAAATCATTATTAATCATGATTACTTTTGTAGTAGTGATTCTTACTTGTACCATAATGAGACATGTTTGTCATAAAATTTTGTCAAAAATACACTCAATACATAAACCATTTTTATATTGTAGTTATGTGAGATGGTCACCAAGAAAAAAAATTATCGGCTTTGGTATTTTTATTAAATTTTTTAAGAAAAATTTGTTAGGAAAATTTAAATTAATGAGACTCGAGTCAAAGTAATGAATGAAACTCAAGTCGCATCTCCAACCTAAAATCTTAATAAAATGAAATTATGGATTTTTTTCTTATATTGTTCAATTTTTTTCATTTCTAATTAACGTGAAATTAGACTATCACTTGGTTTCTTAATTAAAAAAATTATTGATCAAGATTTGAGGTACACTTGTTTATATTGTAAATTGGGCAGATTGAAGAAGTTCAATCTGAGTGATGGTGAGTTCAAAATTTAGTTTTTTCTATACATGTGAACATTATTGAAAAAGGGATGAAGAAGAATGGGAAATGAAGATGATGGGAGAGAGACAGTTCATGGATGAATGTTATCCATGGCAAAACTTCTTTCTCAACCGATAGAAATGGCAATAGCTAGCAATAATGCACGCAAGAAATAGATAGCCAGTGACAACAATGTTTCCTTACACTTTACCAAAAGAAATAAAATAATGTTTCTCTGGAATAATGGGTCGAACCCGTTTGAGAACACACGTGGGTCAAAAGAAATAAAATAATGTTCCTCTGGAATCATGGGTCGAACCCGTTTGAGAATACACGTGGGTCAAAAGAAATAAAATAATGTTCCTCTGGAATCATGGGTCGAACCCGTTTGAGAATATACGTGGTCAGTGGAAGATCGTCAGTTTAAACTTGATTTTTAGTCTCATTGACTTATGTCTGAGGTTAGGGGTCTGTAACATCATGGACCGAGTCCGACTGTGTGAATATACCGTTCGCAAAAGGACTTTAATGTCGTATCAGCACAAAAGAAGGAATACCGAATAATTAATTTTTATTATTAAATTAAGTCAATATCAAAACTCAATACAGAAAGGATTATGGGATATTTTCATTATATATCAAAAAACACACAAGTAAAAAAGACCCAATACAAAAGGGATTAGAAAATATTTTCAGTATATATCAAAAAACACAAAAGAAAAAAGATAAATTACACACTCGACTAAAAAATACGCTTATTCTTAACTACACTAAATCTTCTGAGTTTGAGATTGTTTATACTTTTCTCTCGAACATCACTTAAATATCATTAAATATCAAAGATTTTTAATAGATGAAGTTGCATTCTAGGTAAAGCTTGAACATGTGATTTATTTATTATTACAAGTGAGTAGTGGGATGAGTCAGCATCTTTAACAACGCAGTTAGTGATTTCCAAATTTTGATTAAGACTCAAATTAACATTAATTAATCTGTCCCAACAATTTTGAACCATGAATTTGATTGATATCACTTTGAGGATAGTTGAAGGTGACAAATATAATAAGGTGATAAAAGTATTGGCCACTATGGTAAAGTCGATTTACCAATAATAAGATACTCCAACGTGATTTGGAAAGTCTATAGCCACTAATGTAAAGCTTAATGATATTATTAGTAAATATTGTAATCAAATCACACTATTACTTTATTTAAAACTAGGGCACTGATATTGAATTCTACTTCTTCATTTTCAAACCAGCACGGAACTCTTGACTCTTACCAACCAAACAACTAATCCCACTCACTTCCACCCTCTTCTTCATATAGATACAATAAGCCTGCACAACTATATTTTAACACAACATTAGAAAAATATCCATAAATGCATCAAGTTTTTTTTTTCTAGTTCTGGTTGCTTAGCTCATCTTTGCAGATATTTGAACCCTATTGGTTTTTTCAAATAAGATTAGATGATAGATGTAATTTCATATAAATATTTTAATTTGTTAGTTATAATGGTACTGGACCGAACGGTCAATATCATGGCTCGACTCTCACAGCGGGACCGACCGGATAACACACTCCCGTGTGGGCCGATTGATAACTTCGGTCCATTAATGCTCAATCAAGATCAATAAAAATAAACTATGATTAAGAATTAGGTAATACACCTTTAACTACGACCCACCTCACTAATATGACCCAACAAGGTAAGTCCATTAAAATAATATAAATAGCGCACATTCCAAGAAGTAGGTACATCAATTACTGTACTCTGACATCAGAGTGTCGAACACTTTTTGCTGACTTAAGCGTCGGGGTGTCTTCTGTAGGTACCCCCATTCGGCATTTCCCATGAGATCGATTGATCAGGTAACCGAGACCCAAAGAATTAGCATGAAGACTGAGGGAGTAAGCTGAAGTACAAATCGACTGCCTAATAGGAATGAGAAAGACGAAGCTTCTCAATAGTTCTATAGGTCTCATCTCCCTAGCAGGAACAATAACTATTTGATTAAGTTATGCTACTTTTAGCTTTATGTTAATAATTTATCGTGATTTCTGTGTTCTTAGACTTAAGCATTGGAAAGTCTTTTGCAAGTGGACCTCTCCCTCTCATTAGAGACTAACTAAAAACTTGTTTTTCTAAAAACACAATGACTTCGACGAGTTTCACTCCTCCAATTCATTTTTAGTAAAATATCATTTATTATCAATTAATTATATTATACATGTGATTTATATCATACATATGATTTATATGCATCAGTTTGAAGTATTGAATGTAATTAACTCAGTTAATAGTTTCTCTTATTTTTTTTTATAAATAGAAACATCCTTTTATGTGTTTATTTTATTCTAGAAATATTTGTTTTCTTTATTTTTAATATGATATTTACAGTATAGGATTGAGATTCAAATTTTTTTAGTTTGCCGATATACTAAAATGTATTTTGAAATTAATTGTACACTTTTTAGTGTATGTTAGTAAATCGTACAAACATTTGTTAATGAGTTTTAAATCAAATAATTATATGTTAATGTTTCTTTTGATGTTAAATAATTTACATTAATTGTGTGTAAGAAAATTATAAACAAAAAAATCCCTTGATGGGAAAGCAAAGCATAGCTGGAGTCTGCCAATTCCTTTAGGCGTTTTGAGGATGAAATGCATATAGATTTCAGCCACGTACTCGGTTATTACTTTTGGCACTCTCTTTTTCTTATTTGTACACCCTCATTTTCCTTTATATTTTTCTTCAGAAATACCCTTTTTTATGTTTTTTTTATACAAAATGATTGATATGGCAAGATTAGTTTCAAGTTTATAAAAAATATTTTTAAAATGTAAAAACTTTAATATTTATAAATTTAAATATTAAAAAAATGTACTCTACTTCTTCAAAATAATAGTAGGAAGCATAAGCAAGCAAGGCATTGCAAAAAGTAATTTTTTCCAATCTCAGAGAATGCTTTAGGTGTAAGGATAGGAACACCATCGAATGAGACCTATCATGCAACCTTGTCCACATCATAATAATTCAAAGAAAAGATAGAAAAAACTATTTTTGTAGTTATAAGTGGGGGTTCTAACGATAAATATTAGTCTTAAATTTTGTATTAAAAGTTAAAGATCATAATTAATGTGGTTAAAAAAAATTATTAACAAGAAATTTTTTTTGGGAAAAGGTAATCTAGTTTTGGAAATCGTTAAAACTAAGTATAATGCAAAAACTTAATTTAGAATATAAAAAAAATAATAGAAAGAAGAAGAGGAATGTGTGAATAATCAACGCCAAGTTAAGGGATTAAAATGGGAAGATTTTTTTTTATTGAGCAGTGTAAAATGTTTATTTTAATATTTTTCATATAATTTTTAATATTTAAAAAAATCGGAATCGGTGTTCTAAACACACTTTTCAGAAAGACTCTAAATAAAAAGGAAGGTTAGAAAAGCAATAAGTGGATATTCAGTCTTGGGCTGCATCTTTTAGCCCAGTGTTTGTATGTCTTTGGGCCCTCTCTTGTTAGTCTTATGGCCCTTCTTATAGGAATTGGTAGCAAACAATCCTAATAGGACTGTTTCTTCCTGCACCTCCATATCTTCTTCTGCCATCTCCATACACAACATGAAAATACATTTTTTTCCTTCTTGTGTCACCCCCATAGAGTAGTTTCCAGATTATGTTATCTGGAAACTCATTTGAAAAAAGACTTATGGATTACATAATCCGGAACCTAAATAAGACTTTCAGATTATGTAATCTGGAAAGTAATCATGTATCTGAAAAAAGACTACCGGATTATGTAATCCAGAATATTATAGAGGGGCATTTTCAGAAATTTAAAAATTTATGGAGATGAGAGAAGAAGGGATGGAGGTGCAGGAAGAAACAGTCTCCTAATAGGCTACTCTCAATCTCATGCAGTACCTCCATGATTTTGAGAAGGATCCAGTAGTCGCAGATCATAAAAAGGCTAATTCACCCGGCACCATATCATTTATGAACTGCACCCAACACATTCACGTGAAATGTTCATTTTGTCCTTAATGATTTTAAATTTTTGCCTTTTGGATATTCGTATCCGTAAGTCAAAATACAAAATTTTGGATATATAAATCCGGAACTAATATGTCACTTTTGGATTTCACCATCCAGAAGCTTATTTGGACATCATAAATGACCTTTTGGATGTCAATATCCATAAACAAACATAAATGAGTTTTGGATCTCAATCATCAGCACCATTTACAACACACCATTTCAGATATAAAATCCAGAACTCATTACTCACTTCCAGATATGACCATCTGGGAGCTTAAATGAAATATGAAAATGACATTCCATATTTCAAAATCTAGAATGTATAAAAATGACTTCTGGATATTAAAATCCGTAAGCAAATGTGTGAGTCAAAATTGATTGGGTGCAGGAAGTAATTATCTCATAAAAATTCCTCATACATCATTTGTTCTTACGGTCACAAGTTGGCAACCACGAAGAACAAACAAAAATTTTCTTATTAAGATTGTATCATTCTATATTGTACAAACTAAAAAACATTTTTTGATCCAAAAACATCTTCTAGATTGTACAATCCATAACATGTCATGTTAGACAATATAATCCAAAAGATTTTTTTAAATTCATAATTAGTTTTTGAATTGCACGATTTAGAATCTATTTGCTTGTAAAAAAGGTATTATGGATTCTACAATCTGAAATATATTTTTATACTCAGAAAAAATTGTTAGATTGTATAATTCAGAAAAAATTGTTAGATTGTATAATCCAAAATGTATTTTTTTAAAAATGTATTATGAATTGTATAATCCACAATTTATTCCTATGTCTGAAAAAGTCTTATAGATGGCTTAATCTGAAATGTTTTTTTAAACATATTTTATATTATATAATCCTAAACATATTCTTGGATGTAGAAATTTTTTTTATACTGTACAATTTAAAATGCAAAATTTTGTATTATTTGAGAAGTTCATGAATTTCACACTCCAAAATTAAAAAAAAAACATGAATTTAAAAGAGTATTTTTTAAATTTACTGAATTATGAATGAACCTTCCAGAAAAAAAATATGGAGTCCATGAAGAAAACAAAGAAAAAATAGTAAAATAAGGATTGATCTTGAAATCGTATCTTTATAGTTAAGATTAATTAAATCATGCTTAAACTTGTAAAGTACACCCAAGATGTACTTGTGTTTTACACTTACACGTGATTTGTTTGCATTCAGTAATACAAAAAAATCTATTAGCACATAGAATTATAGAAAAAAAGAAGTTATGGATAAAAACATAAAAAGAACGTTGAATCCATAGCGAACGTGGAACTAAGAGAAGAGAGAACATAACGCATCATACACCACACAAGGTTGGTCCCAATATCTGTTTCAGCCAATAATCTTTCATTCTTCCATATCTTTATCTTCACATTTTTTTCTCATTTCTGTTTTTTCATTTTATTTTCTATTTTCTCTTCCTTTCTCTCTCTCAACCAGTTTAACTTCCTCCTCACACCATCAAGAACAAATAAAAGGAGGGAAAAAGAAAGAGAAAAAAAATCTAACTGTTCTGTGAGTGAAGCCTTTTCAATTGGTGCAGCTGATTCAATGATTCAAATTCCAAATTGTAATTTTTTTTTTCTGGAACTCCATTCACACACATGCCATGCACTGTTTTTTGAGCTTCTATTTTTGCAGGTTTTTAATTTCCATTGAGAATTTTGTTGGGTTTCATTTAGATTCTTCAGTTTTATTTGTATTGTTTTCAAGAAACTGTTTGTATTATTTGGATTGGGGAAGAAACTATTAATCCTCTTTTAACTGAAAATGTTGACCGATTCATTGTTTTTATTGGAACTGTAATTAATATGATTTTTGTTGTTCTTTGATTTTATCAGAAGGATTGAGAGAATTTGGGAAGCTTCTGAAGGAAGTAGTGGAGACGGTTTAGGATCATTGTTACAGTAGGAAAATATGAATTGATGGTAATCTTAGGGATATAATGGCTAGTGCTGCAGTTATTGGACTCAGTGGAGGGAAGAGATTGTTGAGTTCATCTTATCATTACTCTGATATTATAGAAAAGCTTTCTTATGGAAGTGATTTTGGATCCACACACTATCAGATTGTTTCAACAAAATCTGTGATAGTTGCCAAGAAGTCATCCAACTACACTCCAACTTTTCCAGCACCGAACCGGCAGAATCAGTCCATTAAGGTTCTTAAGGAGATTGTTGATGATGCTGCTACCGTTGCGGATGCATGGTTTCAGAGTTTGAGTTCTAATGACTTGGAAGTGGAAAGCTCTGAAATGGGTTATTCTGTGGAGGCTCTTCTTTTGCTGCAGAAGTCAATGCTGGAAAAGCAATGGAGCCTTTCCTTTGAAGGGGAAGGGGTAACAGAACATTCTAGTAAAGAAAAAAACTGCAGGAAAGTGGCAGCGGTGACCTGTTCTGGGGTGTCTGCAAGGCAAAGAAGAATGAATGCCAAGCGGAAGACCGCGGTTAAAACCGGTGGTGCTGTGCAGCTGAAGTCCAAGATCAGTCCAGAGCTGCTTCAAAACCGTTTGAAGGGCTATGTGAAAGGAGTAGTGAGTGAGGAATTGCTCTCTCATGCACAAGTTGTAAGCCTATCAGAGAAAATCAAAGTTGGGCTTTCCTTAGAGGAGCATAAATCCAGGTAATTCCATAATTGGTTGATTTGATTGATCCTATGATTAACAAAAGTGATGAAGAATTTCTTCATTTTATAGTCTGCCTGTTAGCTTCCACATTATGTAATTGTTACTTTGCTAGTGTCTTTTTGTGTTAAACAGTGCAGTGCTTTTAAGATTATCTGGATCACTTGCATGGAAGTTTTGGTACTGAAGTTTTAAACCTTATTTTTTCAACCTTTTATTTGAATCATGCTAATCTTAAAGGGGAATTAGTAATTAATAATGCAAAAAAAGGTAAAGATGATTCTAGTCTGCTTTTGTTCTTTGCAACTTGTTCTGTAAAGGTATCATTTTAACAGTTTCATTTTCTTATAACAACCCTGCTGTGCTCAATGCCATAACCTTGGTTTTCTTGACAGGTTTATGTTTCATATAGTGCATATGTTATGACTTTATTACAAGTTGAACACAGAGAACCAATTTTGAATTTCTTTTACCTTGTTTAATTAATGAAACTCAAATATTTCCTTCCCAGCAGCTTTCAACAGCTTATAGCTGGGGATAGAGGCAGAAATGTTTCTGTTAAGAATTGGCTTAGGTTGTAGAAAAGGTTATATAAATCATTAATCACGTATCCACTTCTTATAAAGTTATAACATAATAGTCTTTTCTGATGAAAAATTTCATTCTTCAGGGTACTTTTTATTTTATGTGTCTTCATAGAAATGCTAGCAATCATTTTTTGACTTGGCTTCCATTGGTTATGGTTTTACCTCAAAGAGAATGATAACTGACTGAAACCTTTTATATGAGTTTCAGGATGAAGGAGAGACTAGGATGTGAACCCTCTGACGATGAAATTGCAACTTCATTGAAGATTTCTAGTACTGAACTACGAGAAAAAATGCTAGAGTGCTCTCTGGCAAGAGAAAAGTTGGCTATGAGCAATGTTCGCTTAGTGATGTCTATTGCTCAAAGATATGAAAACGCTGGTACAGAAATGGGTGACCTTGTTCAGGTGATTATAAACATAGCTCCGTTTCACATCCGATTGGTTCTGCTCCTTTCTCTGCTGTAAAATACTCATCTTATTTTCTCTCTAGGGTGGCTTGATTGGACTACTTCGTGGTATTGAGAAGTTTGATTCTTCAAAAGGGTTTAAGATTTCAACTTACGTTTACTGGTGGATACGTCAGGTGAGGTTTTACATGTTTTCTTCTAGACTCTCCTTCTATATGGTTGTTTATCAGACATCCTTATCATAGTTGTTCTTTACACAGATGTCATAAGATTCATCCAATTTATTCATTTAAATCAATAGAAAGAAAAACAGCATACTAGAAAATATTGTCATGAAATTTCTTAGAAGGGTATTATGAAACTTTTATTTTGTAGTCAGTATTAAATCTCTGGCAGTTCTTGCACTCATAATGTTTGAATCTGGGTGTCTTTGATCAGTTTCACATGTTGGGGATTGTTATTGTTGTTGGGTATGATTAATCAGCTTCACCAATTGGGTGTTATTGTTATTGCTGAACCAATCAAGTCAAAATTTTAGGTGTAGAGAATGCATCTTCTTCATCATTTTGATCCCTTTCCATTAGAATCCTATATGATTGTGCTGTTTACATCTCAAATTTGTCCAATCACCATGGACACTGTTTTTCTGCTGACAGGGTGTTTCAAAAGCCTTAATTGAGAATTCAAGAACATTAAGATTGCCTGCTCATTTGCATGAGAGATTATCTTTAATCCGCAATGCAAAGCTTAGACTAGAAGAGAGAGGCATTACTCCAACTATTGATGTAAGTCTGTATCAAATTTTAAAAAATTTCTAGATATTGGTACACCTGCCTGAACTGTTTCCTTCTTTTGCAGAGGATTGCACAGCACCTTAACATGTCTCAAAAGAAAGTCAGAAATGCTACTGAGGTAACAAACCATTGAGAATTACACGATCCTCATACTTGGTACATGTAATGTCTCTGCACTCTCTATTCTCCACTTGTTCACCATGTCTCTACACTCTCTATTGCAGGCAATCAGCAAAACTATCTCGCTTGATAGAGAAGCATTCCCCTCTCTGAATGGTCTACGAGGAGACACTCATCATAGTGTAAGATCTAATACCTTTCTACTGATTCCTCCGTCAAGGAGAAGATCATAAGAACTACTTATTTTTTGCCTTCTGTTTTCTTTTTCTCAAGAATACCCATTATCTCATTGGTGTTTTATGCTTTCCTCTCCCAGTACATTGCAGATAATCGCGTTGAGAACATCCCCTGGGAGGGAGTAGATGAGTGGGCATTAAAGGTATTCAGGAAAACATTTTGATTGAAACTTGACTTAATTTCAAAGCATAGGCATTTCATTGTTGGCCTGCAGAAAACTGTTTTAATGTCTGTTATCCTTCAATGCTGTGTTTGCTGGTTCTCTTTTAAGCATATGTATATTGATTTGAAGTCATTGGATAATGACAAAAAATTCTCATAACAGGGATGATATATTGACAACCTGCTCCACTATACAACCTGTAATTTGTTGTCATTTTATAGAAAATAAATTGAAATTTTAGATAAAGAAAGAATGTTGTATATGGAACAAAGTTGTATACCGGATCAAGATTGTCAATGTATCATTTTTCATAACTTTAATAGTTGAAAACATGATGATTATGTAGACATTCAAATGCTATAAACTTCCATGATGATTAATACCAGTTGTAAATATTCACAGGATGAAGTGAACAGACTCATCAATGTGACCCTTAAGGAACGAGAGAGAGAAATTATTCGACTTTATTATGGACTGGGTAAAGAATGTCTTACATGGGAAGACATTAGTAAAAGGTGAGTTCAACCTCCATTTTCTTTCACTTCTTTTCTTAAATGGCCATACCAACCAAAGTTTATACCATATTTGATGCATCCTAAAGCATAAGCTTTTGCAACCCACTGATTACTGTTCTTGTGTTGTATCTGAAGGATGGGTTTATCAAGAGAAAGAGTAAGGCAAGTTGGGCTTGTTGCATTGGAGAAACTAAAACATGGTGCAAGGAATAGAGAATTGGAGGCCATGCTATTGAAACATTAAATTTGGACTCATCACAGAAATTTGATACAATGTATATATACAGAGCGGAAGAATGTACCTAGAAATTTCACTTCCTCATTCAAAAAGAGGACAACGATATAAGGGAACATCCAAGATTTGTAAATCCCCTTTCAAATATGGTTTTAGTACCAATGAATATGGGTAATTTTGGTTTTAGGCAAATTCTCCCTACACAAAATAATGCTCCCTAAACCCTAAATATACCCTACATAATTTTAAGTTTTTGAAAATGCTTTTCATTTTTAAATGAAAATTTGGAATTGTAGACAATACATTTTGAAAAAGTAGATTTCAAAGAGATTATTGTGTTCCAGAAATAAACATTCTAAAACAAAAATCAAAATAACATTTTGGATAAAAAATTCCGTATTGAAAAACAAAATATTTCAGAAAAGAGAATCCAAAATATATTTTATTTTATATGTACTCCATTTTATTTTTTCATACTGAAATTGGATGTTGTGTCTTTTCATACTGAAATTGGATGTTTGATATGGTGTTAACACTCCAAAAATGTTGTTGAGTTCTTAAAAATTTCATTGCATTTTTTATAATAGTTTTTATGTATTTAGAAACGTTAAATGAATAATTTTTCACGTTTCATATGTGTAGAAACATATCACATCATTAATAGATAATGACAGAAATCGTTTTAAAAAAACTAAATTTATAGAAATAAAAATAAAATAAAAAAAACTGAAAAATCGTGAATAAAGGTATAATAATGTTAGTTTGGTGGGTAAATTCTCTATCTAACACCATTTACACTTTTATTTCTCCTATATAGGATTCTTTTGTTTTTATTTCTTTTTGTAACACCTTTTATAATCATGTTAATTTCAAGTAAAAGTATGCTAGATAGGAAAATAAAAACAAAAGAGTATTATATAAGGAAATAAAAACAAAAGGGTGTTAGATAGAGAAATAAAAGTGTAAATGGTGTTAGATAAGAAATTTACCCTAACTTGGTTAACGAGGTTCTTTAAAAAAAAAGATAAAGGAAGATAAAAGTGTTAAAAAAATATTTATTTGAAAAGGTTAAGTTTAAGATTATTCAAATTGGTATTTTAAAACTAAGAATTTAAGTGAACGTAAATAGTCATTTGATTGCATAATTATTATACCAAATTTATTTTATGTGTTCTTATTTTTTAAATATCTTTTTGCTGTTGTGTTTTTTTATTATAGATATTGTATTATAAATTTGTAATAATTATAATTTTATTGAATTAATATAAAAGGTAAATTTATTAAATGTCATTATAAATTTTACTAGATATTTCTATTTATACATGCTTTAAAAACAAAAAAAGTAATTTACACTCTCAGTACAAGTTATATGAGAGAAAAAAACAATGAATTAGAGATAATGAATTATCTGGTATACTATTAGAGAAAATAATGAATTTAAATACATGCATATTGTAAGAAATTGATTTTTCTTCTTTTTTAAATTCAAATTTTCATTTTAAATTAAATAACTATCATAAAAACGAAATGTCTTATACATGTAAATATTAAACATTTATAAATTCTCAACAAAATAAATACTCTAATATTATATTAAAAATAAAATTTAAGTCTAATTTAATATTTGAAATATACTCATTATATATTATATAATATTTTATCCTTTTTCACCTTAATAAATGATCCACTCTCGATCAGACCTATTAAAGATATATTTAAATAAACTTACATCTGAAGCTATTGACTTTCAAAAATAAAATTTGATCCAAAAAAAGTGGTACCAGTTTAAATAAAGTATTCTTTAATCTAGCTTCTTGCTCTCTCTATTTGTTTATGCTACCCATTTTTATTCAACACACCACTTTTTTTTTAATATTTTGAAATAATCCTCCACAAGCTTTCAACTAATCTTGGAAATGGGTTTAATTCAATTTTTAAGATTATGATTTGGTTATATATTAATTTATTTCATACAATATATAATGAAATAACTCAACTGATGATTAATTTAAATTCGGTCCATTTTGTACCGGTCGGTACCGGACGACCGCATGATACTCACGGCAAAATCATCACAAAACCCTGCGTCTTATACGACTCTTCGTCCTTCCATTACCTCTAGCCGGACGACCGAATGGTTTATGTCGAATAAATCTAATTTTATCCTGAACGTGGCTACACGTGTAGAAAAGAGCAGTTATAACAACCATTGAATAAGTCAAAACACGTTCTCTAGATCACTTCCCTGGTTTTCAGGAAACCACCAGGCACGACCCAAAATCCACTAAGCATGTCTCTAACCATCAACTAATTGGCCCACATGGCCAAGGCCCAGGTCAACCTACTAAAGGGACTTCTGAAAAAGGGGGAAAGGTACGTTTTCCATACCATCAGAGAATTCTCACTTGAGCACCATCGCTGACTTGAGCGTCGGAGTGCAATCGCAGGTACCCCCGCCGACCGACCGAAGCACGCGAAGAGAAAGAAGACTTGAAGAATAGGACAACCAAGAGTGAAGAAGACACCTTGTATCGACGTGGATCAACATTACTCAGTCCCCAATATCCATACAGGTACACATTTATTAATGAATCCAAATTTAGTAAAGTTTAACTTATTTAATTTAAATTGGGTGTGAACTCTATTTTTAGAGTGTCAATGTCCTTTTCACTGTCTCTTCTCCGTCCAAACTTTCTCGTGCGAACTCCGAGTATAATTGAATGCATAACTTTTAAAATAATTAATTAATTCATAAATCATAAAGAAACGCTAATCCTCAAACAATATTTACATTTCTTTATGTTATATTTATTTAGGATAAATTGTATTTTATATTTTTAGAGGTGTAACACGAGGATTGTCACTAGTACTATTTTCTCGTCAAAATGCGCTTAATCCAAGATTCTCTAATAGGATCCACGTGGCAGTATTATTCTATTTTAAATAATAATAAGGTTGAAAGAGGAGAGAGTGTGTGAAGTAAGAGATACTATTATATTCTATTTCCGATCGGCTTATACCTATATATATACACGGATACAGAAATATAAATTTATATATTATATAATTATAAATTATATTAATTAATAATATATATTTATGTTATAAGTATGTTTCAGTTTTTTTTAACAGAAATTTTCATGAGAAGTTGAAAATAATTTATTCTTTACTTTTATAATTATACTAAAAATTCATAAAATAAATTTGAGTTTTTAGAAAATAAACGTGCTTTTCATTTTTAAAATTGTGTAAAAATCGTATTAGAATTATTAGAGTTCTAACAAATACTTTTTAAATTTGACATTTCACTTATAATTAACTAACATGTGTCTTTTGAATGTCGATATCTGATTTATATCCTACACAACACGTCTTTTAAAATTAGTATTTGAAACTTATGTAGCTCAGACAATGATACGACACGGACGCGACACGGAGATACGTAAAATCTCTAAAATGTAAGACACGACACACAAATCTATATATTATATAATTATTAATTATATAAATTGACAATAAAAATTTATGTGCACCAGTATGTTTTAGATTATATTTTTGGAACAAAAAGATTTTTTCATGATTGGTTCACAATGATTTGTTTCTTATTTTTATAATCAAAATAACAATTTATCCAAAAAAATTTGATTTTTTAAAAATTAATATATTTTTTATTTTTAAAATTGTGTTAGAACTGTACTAGAACTGTAAAAAATCTAATACATACTTTTTAAATTTGACACTTCACAAATATGTGTCCTACCAGTATTCAATACAAATATCGATATTCGATACAAATATCAGACACAAACACACCATTAAAGAGAAGTGTAAATAAGCAATGTCAACAAAACATTTTTCCATTATGAAATCACAAACAAACATATCTCTCCACCGTGTATTGCAAAAGTAAAGGGTTAATCCACGTGTGTTGTCCTCGAGATACGCATATCTCTCCACCGTCCAATCCCTGCACCAGTCACTCACTTCTCTTCTCTTCTCTTCTGTTCCTTTCCTTCTTCATTTCTCAAATCACAAACAAACAAACAATGCATTCGTTTCTATTCCAATAATCCAGCTTCAAACCATGGCCAGTTCCTTACTCTCTACACCTCTCGCTCCTCCTTATCCACGCTACCGTAACCGTTTTCAACAACATTCTCACACCACCAATTTTCCACAATTCAAACACCTTAACCTCACTCTAACCGTTTCTCCTTCTTCTCGCTTCCGACTCTTCGCTTTCCCTCCGCGCCGCCCTGATTTCGCTCTACAAGCTCTCGATTCCGGCGCCGGAAACCAGGTACCTCTTCCACTCGCTGCTCAATTCGTTGCTTCTTCTTCTCGTTGATTAACTTCGAGCACTGTTCGAAGGGATCAGTTGGCGTCGGGAGAAGTCAAAGCTACCAGCAATGGGATTCGCTCACCTCGAGATTCTCCGCCGCCGCCAATATTCCGTTTCTGTTGCTGCAAATGCCGCAAATCATACTCAATGCTCGGAATCTTTTATCCGGAAACAAATCCGCTCTCTCCGCTGTCCCCTGGCTGGTAAACCATTGTTCAAACTTTTGAAGCCGTGGAATTATTGCATTCATCGATTTTGTTTGAAAAGAGTAAATCATCATTTTAGAATATCAGAGAAAACATGTGATGCTGAATCGCGTTTATTTTGTTGAATGATACGACGTATGTGATTTTCGAGAGTGGTTGTGCTTATATAGCAATTAGAAAGATAAGAAGAAAAGGAAACTATCAAATAAAACTAACAACCAGAAAAGTTAACTGAAACTTAAACATATTTTAAACGAGTCCATTAGTGCAATCAGTCTAATGCACTAGTTCTATGATGAAACGTGTGTGTTTAGATCAAAACTATAGCGCGTGTTTAAGTTTTTGGACTTCGATGACGAAACAACTGAAAGTTTCATAAAGTTTTTTTGACATTTCTTGGTTTTAGAAGGATCAATTTAATGTACACTATTAGAGACCAGAATGACGGTTTATTTTTTGTTTACTTTTTCAAAAGTGAAAATTGACTTTGTTTAATTGGCTTTTTTCAAAATTATGCTATGACCTAACGTGGGTAATGACATGGGTGTTAACGCAGGGAATGTTAACTAGTCTGCTTGGGAACCTGTCTCTGCTTTCATACTTTGCCAAAAAAAGGGAAAAGGAAGCTGTTGTAGTGCAGACATTGGGTGTGGTTTCAACATATGTTGTCCTTGTTCAGCTGGCACTGGCTGAAACCATGCCTTTGCCTTATTTTTTGGCTACTTCTGTTATTGTGATCTCTGGCCTTGTTCTGAATTTCTTGAATTACTTTGGTTTACTAAATGCTGGACTCTGGAGCTTTTGGGAAGATTTCATTACAATTGGGGGTCTTTCAGTGCTTCCCCAAGTAACATGCTTTCCTTCTCTCATCCTAGGATCAATACAATTACGACATTATATCAATTTATAATGACATTTTCAAGTACATAGCAAGCACGCCAATTCACATAAGTCTTTTCACGCAGATGGATACACTAACTTTTACTTCTTCACACTGCCTAATTTCTAATCTGGATGCAGATAATGTGGTCTACATTTGTTCCCTATGTACCTAACAGCATCTTACCAGGGGCAACTGCCTTTGTGATTGCTGTCTTGGCTGTTACATTGGTAATCTTCTTATTCCCTTTGGATTTGTTTTGATTATGGATTAGTGCTAAATCCAGGTTGCGTACCATACCAATGCTGGTGCTCATACCATCACACCCTTATCAGTGCAACACAAAACTCCATTGATTTTTCACATAACTTATTTCACAAACCTATGCAATAGAAGGTAATGCCAAAATGGATTTTCTAGTTAATGTGTTCAAATGGCATGGAATTTGTTTACTGAAACCAGGAAATTTGAATTTGGGGTCTTTTTCTAGATTGAGACCTTTGCTATTGTAAATAGGCTTCAGTTTCATTGTCATTCTAAACGCAGTGCTCTAAAATTTGCAGGCCAGAACTGGAAAACTTTCTGAGAAAGGTGTTAAATTCGTTGGAGGAATATCTGGATGGACAGCTACACTACTCTTCATGTGGATGCCAGTTTCTCAAATGGTAAACTTTATATTTTAGAATCTTAATTACATCAGAAGCTGTGCAATTCAACTTTTATCTCCTATGTGTTTCTATTAACCTTTTTATTCTGCCACAGTGGACAAATTATCTCAATCCTGAGAACATGAAAGGATTGTCAGCTTTTTCGATGCTGCTTGCCATGCTTGGTAATGGGCTTATGCTTCCACGTGCTCTCTTGATTCGTGATTTGATGTGGTAATTATCTTTCTTCTGTTGATTCTTATACTCTATTAATCACAAATTATGGCAATGCCATATTTGCTTCGAGACATAATATCTAAAAGTAGTGTTATGGTCTAACCCTTCACTCAAGGATATCCTTCACATTATCCAAAAGTTACTGTCTTTTATAACCTGCAAGAAAGTTGCCCGAGAAATGCTGTTTGTGTACTTCACCTTACATTTTGTAGCACTATCTAGTATTTTTAAAACTATTGTGAATTATTCTGCAAAATAGTTGACTTATTTACAAAAACTCTTATTAGTTAAATGACAATTTTTGTAGAATCGTTGATAGCAGTAAAGTGTATAAATTGCTGTATTACTGAGATTGCCTTGTCGATAATGATGGGTGGTGAATTGTGATTCAATTTAAAAATGCTACTTTCATGATGAGTATTACTTTTATTTGCTTACCTCCAATGATAACCACTTCAGCAAAGACTTTGATTGCATGTCACTCATATACCCAACTTTTCCATTTAATTGCCGTGTTAATTGTAATCTTGTTAAGTTGCTTCTGCATATGTTAACCCTATGAATTCAATTAACTGTGATGGTAGGTTCACTGGTTCGGCATGGGCTACCCTCTTTTATGGATACGGGAATATTGCATGCCTATATTTGTAAGTTTTATGCCCAGTCTACTTACACACTTTTCTTTCTGGTGTTCTTTCCAGCAAAGCATAGAATCAACTATAAACTAATATTGCGCCTTTTCCAGTTTAAACATTATCAGCAAGGAATTCTTCTTAGCAGCAACTGCTGGTCTGGTTTCTTGGATAGGTTCCTCTCTTAACCTTATAGCACTCATAATCAGTGTCACTTATATATCTGTTACCATGCCTAGGCTGTGACGCAGTGTTATGTCATATTTGAGTCATGGCCCATGTATAATAATGCTGATTTACCGTTGCTGCTGATTGTGCATTAGTCATTGTACTGCCATGTCTTGAGGGACTTTATTGCTAAATCTATGAAATAGGTATTCCCGTGGGGAACATTGCTCCATACATTCCAAAAACTGTTATTCTTTAGGTATTGTTAAGTACTTTTATTTGAAAAAATAACTATTTGGTTGTTGTGTGATTGTCATAAATAGCCCATTTTTAGTATAGTTATATATCTTTTGTCTTCATGAATCATAATCAACTATAACGGTGTTATAACTATTCTATGTAACTGTAGCTTATGGATAGTACAAATTGCCTAACCTTTTTTTGCCCCATTGCAGCAAACATAATTTGGTTTTCTCCTTGTGATAGGAGCGGCTTTCTGGAGAGACAGTGTAGTGCACGATCACAGCTCACCTTTGGCTTCTTTACGTGACTTGGTTTTTGGATCGTGAAGTTGAAGCCAGCTATGATACACTGAAGCTATTTCTCCTGTCACTGCAACTACGGTACAAAATATTATATACTTCATTGGACCAATATAGTATTGTATAAACTCATACTTAATACCCATTCTTAATCATGGGGTTGAAAATGAGAGTTGTAACATATACGCGTTTTAAGTGACTTCTCATACAAGCAATGATGTAGGGCTACATTGAACTTAGGATATTGATAGGATATGATTGTATTTGACATCCCTCTTAATTGTTTTAGGGAAAAGATTTATTTGACACCCTGCACAATAAAAACATATATTTGACATCACATTATAATAATATAATAATATTTAAAATAAAAAATAAATTAAATATGATTAAAATATTAATTTTTTGTTTGTCATGTGAATGTTTTTTACTCTTTGTGGTGTTAAGATATCACCACCCTTGTTTTAGATACTCCTAAATATAAATATTTATAGTTGTCACTTTTAAGATGTCCCCTAACAAGGGATCCACTTCCACAAAGAATATGTCTTGTCCAACTTCACAAAATACTCCTATGACATCGAATTTTCATTAATCTAGTTTTTGTAGAGCTCTTATTAGATAAACAATATAAAAGCTTATATAATTTAAAAATCTTTAATACTTTATCTAAAATTTGATATATATTAAGATTATATGAAATAATTTAACAGTTAAATTTATGAAATTTGCCTTAGGAAAATTTATTATTATTGAAATTATCAAATACCTTCCATTTTTGGCAAAAAAAATGCAAATTGTATTATGAGGTTTATGTCATGTACTGTTTAATTCTTGTAAGTCTGGAAAATGAATATTTCAAAACTCACAACGTAGTTGGGAGTTGGGTTTCGAAGGAGAAGAGAGAATGAATATTTTATATTCAAATTAAAAGAGTAATGTTCATACAAATATTAACACCTAAGGCTTAAGGTTTGTTTGGATTAGAGGGTGTGGAAAAGTGAAAATGTGAAGAAAATTGAGGTTGTTTGGATTGGAGTATGTTAGAGTGAATGTGAGTGAATGTTTGAAGAAAGTTTATTGAAATTGGTGAGTAATTTGATGGTTATAAGAATATTATAAATTATTTTGAATAATCAAAATTGTAAGATTACAAATTTATCATTTCCTATATAAAAAAATAATAAATAATGATTATTTTGTGTGTGCATATTTTAGTTAATTAAAATAGTTTAAAATTTCATTTATAAATAAAAAAAATGTAAAATTGAAAGAAATAATGAATTATAATTTAAAATTTAAGTATAATTTTATTATTTAACATTTTATTGTTTTTTTTTACTTAATTTTTTTTACATAATTTTAATATTATTTATGATTCTTTAAATTATGTTATATTATATATATAAATATATAAAATTATTTTTAATAATGATTTTCATTATTATCAATAACAAAATGAATATATTTTTTTAAAAAATAGATATTTAGAATATAGCATAAATATTAACTAATTGTCAAAATATATAATATAAAGTCATTATATTTGATGTAAAAAGAGATAAAGACATGTTAATTTGTTTGTAATTTTAAAATTATGTAAAAATAAAGAACATAATAATGTTAATTAGAAAAAAATAAAATATTCTCACTAGTTAGAATTTAAATATTTAAATGAATTTTGTATTCTCATTAATAAATTAATATAATATATAATTTAAATATAATAAATTTTATTATTATGAATATATAAATATAATTTTAGGTATATTAAAAATATATTTAATATTTTTATTTTTATTATGAATATATTAAATATTTCTTGAATATTTACAGTTTATTTAGGATAAAATTAAGTGATTTTAATTTATATTTATTATTATTATTTAAATATATTTGAAATAAAATATATTTAATATTTTATTATATGTGCAGTTCTGTTAAAAAAAAAATAGAATGTGAATAATTTATAGTAAATATTGTAATAGAATAAGGATATATAAGTTATTTTACATATTTATGATCTTTATTTCTATGCTACTTTGTGAAAATAATAGACCAAACTTTTCTCCTTTCGGCCCATCCAAAAAATTCGCTTAGACAATATAAAGATAAATTCGAGAAATATAATATTTATTACAAATGTTTTAAAAAAAAATCTATATTAAAAAATTTTTATCAAAAACTAACACTTGATTTATTTTATTTTAAGCTCTCTATGCATCTTGAAATTCAAAATAAATTGAAGATATTCATTTTTTAAATAATGCATGTTATGGATTCTACTTAAAAATGAAAAAGTTGAATAACTTATCAAATAAGACTTACAAATTTATAGTGTGTTTTTTTATGGATTATTATAGTTCGTTAATATTGATTTTTCTTAATATATCTCTCTCTTGAAATACACAATTTATGTAGAAAATTACCATAAATTGTTTCCTTAAAACTAACCTAAAATCAATCAAAAAATAATTTTAACCAAAACACACATTATCCAAACCAACGAACAACTAAAATAGTCAAAACACACATTTACAATCATTTATTACACCCACTCCTGGTTACAAGATCTTTTAATTTTTTTCAAAAAGTCATTCCAAATTAAATATTATATCCCATGATATTCAAACTCCAATCCATAACTAACTCAATTTATAAAGTGACTTTTTTGAAATTTATATAACTTATATAAATACTCTAGTTATTGAGTGTTCATTTTATAAAAATTATTTAATGGAAAATATTATTTTATCCTACATATAAAAAAGATAAAGTTATCTTTCCTTTTTAAACTTTAAATCTTGGTGTATATTTTATCAAGATTTGATTTTAACAGAAAAGATTTTACTAGTCATTTAAATAGAATATAAAAAGATTCTTACAAATATATATCATATTTTACACTATAAATAAGTTCAATTTCAGATAAATTTCTCATCACTCTTGTGTTTTTCATTACTGCCATACCCAATCGCTAATCTGGAGATTGCAAGTTCGGTGTTTTATAACAGCAAAGGTATTTCTAATTGTTTCATGTTATTTTTCTGTTCAGTGATTTTTTTTGGTGACTATTGTCTTTTCTTTTAATTTCATCTCAGTGTTTATAATTTGATCTCACCTTTCGAAACAAAAAGAACACACTTCTTGTTCTTTAAAATCACTTAAAATTGAAAATGATTTTTCCTCAATTCTTAGTGTTAGTTTTTGACAAATTTACTTAATATGGATTTTATTGGAAGAAAATAATAATAAATTTTTTTTTTTATATAATATCTTTTAAATATTCCGAGAGTGTTTCTTTCTGTCCTCCAAAAAAAATACTTCCTGCACCCATCATTCTCAGAAAAATACCATTTTACACTTTTTAAAAATGACTTTCGGATTAGATTTTTTGGAATATTTTCATAACATACTTTTCAGAATACATTTTTATAAATTCAGATTTACAATTTTGGAAATTAAAAAAATGTGTTATGGAAAAAATATTCCATAATGATTTTTTCTCTTCCAGATTTTCTATTTTAAAAACACTTTACTTACGAAATTCTTATTCCAGAAATACCTTTTGCTTATGAAACTCTTATTCCATAATCAATCACAATTAACAAAGATAATTCTGGTGGTATTATAATACGTAGTACAGACACTGACACGAACATTGATACTACACGGACACAAACACGAAGATAAGTATAATAAAAAATTTAGGACACGAGGACAAAGATCTATATATTATATAATTATGAATTATATAAATTGACAATAAAGATTTATGTACACAAGTATGTTCTAAATTATTTTTTTGGAGCATAGAGATGTTTTTCATAACTGGTTTAAAAAGATTTGTTTCTTATTTTTATAATCATAATAAAAATTTATACAGTAAGTTTGAGTTTTTAGAAAATTAATGTATTTTTTTTTTTTAAAATTGTGTTTGAACCGTACTAGAATTGTCATAAATCAAACAAATATTTTTTGAATTAGACACTTCACGAATATGTGTCTTACAAGTGTTATATGAGTGTCGGTGTTCGATATGAGTATCCAGTACCGACACGCCATTTAAGAGGAGTGTTTGAGCTTTATTACAAAGAATGTAAAGATGAAGGACGAAAAATATAGGAGTGTAGAAAGTAAAATGTAGGGGTGTAGAAAGTAAAACGTAGGGGTGTAGAAAGTAAAATGTAGGGGTGCAAGAAGAAATAGCCTCTAAGGAGAAATAACATGGCCCATTGGGCCATTGGTGTCAGAAAGACAAAGAAAGAGTGAAAGAGAGGAAAAACGTTAGCTGAAAGAAAGTAATCGGACAGAGAAAAACAGAGCGGAACCTGACATCTGTAAAATTGTATTGTATCGTATTGCTTCATATCTTCTTATATCTCATCCGAAATTCGCCGAGTCGAGTTGGACTCACCCACCCTAACTCGTTCTCTCTCTCTCTTTCTTCTTCCCCTTTGGTTGTATCTGTGAGCTACCCACCCTCCTCCCACTATTCTTCCTCCACCTCAACCCACCCTCATTCGCATCCTTTCCGGTAATCAATCCCTTCTCTATTTCATTCTTCACTTCCTGTTACTTCCTCCAATCTCTGCAATTTCTTCAAAGATCTTTCTTTTCCCACCATTTCCCCTTTCCCCCTTTCACCTTCTGCATGCTCCTCTTCTTCCTCCTCGAATCCCCACACGCCCTAAACCTCCACCTTTCTCGTTGCTTCTCCCAATTTTGGATTGAGATTTTAACTTGTGCGTGCGTGGGTTCGTGATTGTTCAGGTTTTTTGGATAAAACCCTCGTTTTCTCAGCTCTTTTACACCGCGATAATAATCGTAATAGGCTCTCGCGAGCTTCGTAATACGAGTTCCTCGCTTTCTTTTTGCTTCCGCCCGTTGAATGTGTGTTTTCGTCTTTTCTTGGGTTTGAGCTTTTGATTTTTGTATGTTTGTTTATTGGAATCTGATGTAGGCTAGGGTAGTAGCTTGTTAGTTGCCTATTCATTCCCACCTTTTTTGTTGTTTTCATGCAATCCCCAGCTGCTGCTGTCCTTTTGTTTATATGTTATTGGGGTTTTTGTTTTTCTTTGTGTGTGTGAGCGAGTATGAGTTATAGGGCATTCTTCTTGGTTCAATTGGGCAGCTTATGCCAATGCTACACCTTCAGGACATAGCTTTTACCGTGATTTTTTTTATGGATGTTTTAGTCTTGTTATTTTCGATAGTTTGAATGGGAATTGCTGGGTTGGGTTTGCAATTCGTTCTTTCAGATGACAGCGGGATTTAAATAATTTTTTTGATCTATTTGTGATGATATTTTAATCAGTTCTTGTATGGATTAGGTTGTTATCCCTTTTGTTGCAATTGAAACCCCTTTGTCTTTATAGTTCTGTATTGGTGATGTTACTTTATGTTTGGTTTGGAAATTTAAAACTTGATGTTTGATGATTAATTGAAATTTCATTTTTTTTATCCAGAATTTGTATCTGATGTACATGCCCACACTTTCAATAGTTGAATAATGGCTGTTGAGACTTCCGATAAACCAAATTTACCTCATGATTTTGACGACGATGATGATGCACCCATAATATACAAAAGGTTATCAGCTAAGAAAAATCAATCACTTCCAGAAGCACCAAATTTACCTCATGATTTTGACGATGATGATGATGCACCCATAATTTACAAAAGGTTATCAGCTAAGAAAAATCAATCACTTTCAGAAGCAAGGAAGTCAAGTTCTCACATTCATGAGGGACAGTCATATAGACAGATTCCTAATGCATCTTCTTCGAATGGCCAAACTTCTAGCATGCAGAAAGGTAATACTGCCCCATCTCTTAAGCCATCAGCCATGAAGCCTTCTGTAGGTATCTCAAGAGCTCCAAATTCTGTTGGCAACACCTCCTCTGTGAAGTTTCCTGTAGCAAATTCAAAATCACCTTCATTGGCAGATAAGCAGAAAATGTTCATTGACGTCAAGGTGGAACCAAAATCTACTGTACACAGTGGTAAAGATTTCTGTGAAGATTCTGAAGATGATGAGGATAATAAACCGTTGAGTTTTAGGCTGAAGAATTCTAACCATGATAACAAGGTGACGTCTGTCGTCAAGAAATCTTATGAAGACTCTGATGGTGATGATGATGTCCCTTTGTCAAAAAAGTTACCTCGTAATTTCAATTTGGGAACAAGTAGCAGTAACCATGACGACTCTGATAAGAAGCCTATTTCTAAAATTCAGAAAGAGCGGCAAAATGGTTCTGGCATGAGTAATAAACAGGACAGGCCATCTCTATTGCCAGCTAAAAGACCACTAGATAATAGTAATTCCTTGCACCCTTCTGTTAAGAAGCCTAAGGTCTCAGGCTCAGATGCATCTATCAAAACCAAGCCAGGCTTTCAGAAACGTGAGCTGAAGCTAGAGGATGATGATGATGATGATGATATTCCTATTTCCCAGAGAATAAAGAAACAAACCGTGTCAGGTGATAAATCATCTTCCATGAAGAAGGTGATTACAAAGGTTGCTAAAGTTAACAAGTCTAGCTCAAAATCTTTCAAGAAACAGACCAAGAAGCCAGTTAAAAAATCAGGCAGTGGTTCAGAATATTCCAAATCTAGCAAACTTCTTCCTAGCTCTGGTGATGGGCAGAAAAAATGGACTACTTTGGTTCACAATGGTGTCATTTTCCCCCCTCCTTACCAGCGGCATGGTGTAAAGATGCTCTATAAGGGAAGACCAGTTGATTTGACTCCTGAGCAAGAGGAGGTAGGGTTTTATCTCTGAAGACTACGCTCTTCAGATTTTGGTTGACGAACTGCTCTTGTACCTTTTCTTTTTTGATGAATTGGGATTATTTAAGTACATTAATGTGCAAGTTTCTTTCTGAATTCTCTTTTGAGCCTTTTTCCAAATTATAAACTTCAAAATTATTTTTCAGGTTGCTACAATGTATGCAGTCATGCGAGATACTGAGTACATGCAGAAAGATAAGTTCAAGGATAATTTCTGGTCTGACTGGCGAAAGTTGCTTGGAAGAAATCATGTTATCCAGAACTTGAAAGACTGTGATTTCACTCCAATATATGACTGGTACCAAAGTGAGAAGGAAAAGAAGAAGCAAATGACCACCGATGTAAGTTTGTCATTTGTTACATTACACTTCACTTGACAATGATAGCAATTTACATATTAGAGCACTATCTGATTTTTAAGCAGATTTTTTATTTATTTCCAATGTGAGAAGGAAAAGAAGAAGCAAATGACCCCTCATACTGCAGTTTTAAATGATCCTTCACACTGCAGTTTTAATTTATTTTATGAAAGACTCACATTATATATATACCCAATTAAAGTGTGCCTAAAATGGGAAATCAAATTCACAAAGAGACACAGCTCACACGGGGAGGTAGGCAGATGGACCACAGAAAATTCTCACTATAGGAATAACAGAACTCACACATGGCAAAATGATGGGGAAATTGAGTTCTGTTCGAAAGAAGGCAGTGGACTGTGAGCAGCAGGGTAGATAGACATTTAGTGGAAAATTTAGGGAAAATTGTGTCTGTATTTATTTCTTTTCCCTTTACCGTATTCAGAAGTTTGTTTTCTGTAAGAACTTCTTTGGGGGTTGATATTAGGAAAGAGTGATTTAGTGAATTGCAGAAATATATATTCTATGCACATTTTTCATACCCTATTTGTATGAATTTGAATTGTGGCAAGTTTGATCTGAGTTAGCCTGAGAGGTTTATTCTTGTTGTGTTTATTATTTTTTGTTTTGATTATTGACCCCTTTTTGTCTTGTCTTTATGCAGGAGAAGAAAACTGTGAAGGAAGAGAAAATGAAACAAGAGGAGAAATACATGTGGGCTATTGTAGATGGTGTTAAAGAGAAGGTTTAATTTTCTCTCTCTCTAATTTGTGTAGATTTCTATCTTAAAATTTCCGTCAGACTTTATGAACTGTGATCGGGCATTCTATTTTTTGTTGGAGAATTATTCATGTTGCTTTCTCGTGTAGTTGTTGAGTTATTGTTACTGTGGTTGGATATTGACTTACTTTTTATATCTCCATACTTGTTTAATGCTAGATTGCTTTGTGAAGTTAATAATGCTGACCAGAACAATGTCAGTCACCATCATGTTGCCAATTTAATATAGACAAGTTTACACCCTTTAATTTTGGGCCATGTGTATATTAGACCTTAGTGTTCAAATTTTGTGCATATACCCTGCTGTTAGGGGAATACAAAGTGACTGACCCTATGTTAAAATATTTAACCTGATAATACATTATTGATTACATAATCCATGTTTAGATGGAAGAAGTAGAAAATCTGGTTTTCAAGGGATTACTTGCACTTCGTTAAACCATAAAGGTTTAATCTGTTCAAGGTCTAAAGTTAAAGGGCTTAATTTAAAATTATACTAACTTTTCATGTATATTGAATTTTCACTTCTCCCATTAGTAGACACCTTTTGCTGAATAATTGGCACTGTAAGGATGCTCTATATCTTTCTTTCCATATAATGTGTTTCTGTATTCTTTACAACATGGTTGTTTTCAAGGGAGTTGTATATGTGCTTGAAGCTCCACTTTTTTCTCCTATTTAATTGTGTGGCATTCTATACTCAATCCTTTCTCTAATATACTCATTAGGAATCATTTTAATTTATGACTATTTTTATCAAATCTTTGTTTTTAGGTTGGGAATTTTAGAGTTGAACCACCAGGATTGTTCCGAGGCCGGGGAGAGCACCCCAAGGTTGTTACTGGAACAAGATACACTTATTTTTTTCAGATACAGTGGTTTTATATATGGTGACTTCAACTTCTGGATTTTGACTGGCTTTTACAGTTTATAATGTATACTTATTGACTGTAATTTATGTTACTAGATGGGAAAATTGAAAAAACGCATTCATCCAGGTGACATCACAATTAATATTGGAAAGGATGCCCCAATTCCTGAATGTCCTATTCCTGGTGAAAGGTATTACTTCCATTATTTGACATAGAGAAGAAATTTAAAAGAATATTGAATATGCTACCAAGTTGAAAGCCAGTTTTTCTAATCATTAGTTGTCAAACCTTGGCAGGTGGAAGGAGATAAGACATGATAATACAGTTACCTGGTTAGCCTATTGGAGTGACCCTATAAATCCAAAGTTATTCAAATATGTGTTTCTGGCTGCTAGTAGTTCCTTGAAGGGTCAAAGTGACAAGGAAAAGTATGAGAAAGCTAGGATGTTAAAGGTGCTTTCATGCTGTGTTCGCCAGCCTTGTGAATTTCATGTTTTTCGTTTGATATTTTGGGATGACATTTTTAAGGGCCTGTCTAATTATTGTAGTTCTTGACTTCTTGGTGCAGGATTATATAGAGAACATTAGGTCTGCATACACAAAAGATTTTACCAATAAAGATATTACTAAGCTGCAAATTGCTGTTGCTACTTATCTTATTGATAAACTAGCTCTGAGGGCTGGCAATGAGAAGGTATTATGTTGGTATATGCACTTACACACTCTCATTTGTTAACAGCAAGTTACATTCTTCAACAAAACATACATTTGTATACATGATGTCAAAAGCCATAGAAATGCATACTTTGCTAGCATTTGATTTTTTTTTTGTCAATTGGACTCTTAGGCTCTTGCTAATTTCATTTAAATTACCCCAATATCTAAAGAATCAATTAATCATGTACTACTTGAATATTTTGTTTTTAATTCCATGTTTATAATATCTATATCTATCTATCTATATGTATATAGTAGAATCTGACTTGGCAAAGGAAGGCAGACTGATTAAAGTTATAAGTTGTCACTATAAAGTCTTGCTTGTTAACCTGAGTAAATTTCGATAAAATTTCCTAAAGAAATTAATTGTATGTAAGGCTTTGTTAGGAAATGCCATGGAGGTATTCCTACCCTCGACTAAATATCATATACTTTTTTTATAGTGCAAAACCTAGAGGTGAATAAATGTATACATTATTTCAATTTGTTGAAATAACTTGTTCTACACATGCAACTTCCACAGTGTGTTTGACTGTGTTCATAGTAGATGATTATTTTGATTGTAGTTGTTAAATTTGGTATTTCATAATTGCATTTCTTCAGGATGACGATGAAGCTGATACTGTTGGTTGCTGCACATTAAAAGTAGAGAATGTGATAAGAGAACCTCCCAACAAACTCAAGGTATTTGGATTTCTAATTATTTTCACTTCATGTTAAGGTTGATGAGTTTCAAGTCCTTCAGGGGTTTTTCTAAGTTTAGTAGTCCTTCTCAGATTGTTTTAATGGTAGCCTCCCTTGATAATTATATTTATTAGTAACGTTGTTACCTGTGTCTTGTACAGTTTAACTTCCTTGGTAAAGATTCTATCAAGTATGAAAATACAGTTGAGGTTGAGCTTCCTGTATATAATGCAATCTTGAAGTTACAAAAAGGTGGGAAATTAGCTATTAATTTTTTTATGTTTTAAGCATGAGACTGAAGCACTTAATAATTTTTTCCCTGTAATACTCAGATAAACGTCCTGGTGATGATCTTTTTGATAAGCTGGATACAAGTAAATTGAATGCTCATCTAAAGGAACTCATGCCTGGTCTAACAGCAAAAGTCTTCCGTACATTCAATGCATCAATCACATTGGATAATATGGTACAAGTTGATTTTGAAAATTCCTGATATTCACATTTCTTGCAGATAAAATAAAGAAAAAGGAAAAAAGCTAGTTCTCTTGTTCTGTTTTTCACTGTTCCTATATGATCTCAGCCTCAGTATACATTGTTATTTGATTGTATGTTTAATGACTGAGTTTTTAAATGTGGGACCTCCCACCCCCTAAGAAAATAGCTAAGACAGCATGTCTTATTAGAGACCAATACACCAAAGCCTCTCGTTTATACGCTTTCAGATTTGTCTGTGTGGTCATATAAAAAAAATTCTATACATTTTGTATGCAATATAATGACTCCGCACAAATACAAAATTGCATTCCCTTGTAAAAATTGTTGCTTCTGGTGAAATTGTTATGCATGTCTTAAAAATTCTCATGTTATCAATATGTCGTAAAGTCAACCATATGTTTATTGGATCATGTATATACTATGATTTCTTTTATTGGATATACAATAGACTAACATGATTTTTGTGGAATTTTGTGAGGACAGTTAAACAAAGGAACTAAAGACGGAGATGTTGGGGAGAAAATTGTTGTTTATCAGCATGCAAATAAACAGGTGAGTTGGCTAAAGCATGTTGCTTATTTATACCTATGATATTGCATTTTAGTATTTTGATTTTTTCATATTTAAGTTGTAATGACTTGTGTCTTTCATAACAGGTTGCTATCATTTGCAATCATCAACGTAGTGTTTCAAAATCTCATGATGCACAAATGTCAAAGTTAACTGAAAAAATTGATGAACTTCAGGTATGCATAATAATAATATCTGAAAATTGTTAATATGAGACTGCGATGGTTTGGGTGGCCCATTCACACAGTTATATGTGGCTTATCTTTACTTGTAGGCTGTTCTGAAGGAGCTGAAAACGGATTTAGACAGGGCAAGGAAAGGGAAGCCTCCTTCAAAGAGTTCAGATGGAAAGACAAAAAAGAACTTGACTCCTGAAGTGTAATTTAGCTTTTCATAACATCTTTAGTCATTGATTGTCAATTGATTGCTTAAACATGATGTTTGATTGTGGTTTATGTAATCTACAGACTAGAGAAAAAGATATCTCAAACCAATGCAAAAATCGAGAAGATGCAACGTGATATGAAGACAAAAGAAGATTTAAAAACTGTGGCATTAGGCACATCCAAGATAAACTACCTTGACCCTAGGATTACAGTTGCTTGGTGCAAGCGGCATGAGGTTCCTATCGAAAAGGTGCTGGCTTCTTCCTTGTTTAGATCATGTTATTAATATTGTTGCGATATCAATTTCTAGAAGCAGGAGTGGTCTAGTAGAACCATGTTCAGTCCCAAAGTATTTTAAGTTTATTTAATAATTACAAATTTTTTTGGCACCCCTAAAATTTTTAAAAGGGTTTTTTACTTGATCCATATAATGTACTATTCTTGTACTCACAACAATTATGTAGTATTTTGTTCAGAGGAAAATATTAGTTAGATATTATGCATGTGGAAATACTAAAATTTCTTAGTTTATATAATGCATGTGGAAATTTAAATTTTCTTTATGGTCATTTATTTATTCTTGTGCTCTAAAAGACCCTTTGTGTGCTTTATTATTACTGGCAGGCATGCTTCTTTGCCCCATGGGCTGCATTTTCAATAATGTTTCATCTGTGGTCAAAACTGACAGGATCTTGTGCTTGGTTGGTTTATATGCATGCCTTCATCACTCATTTTGTTTTTTAATCTTGAGCTACTTGCCTGAAATGTTACAGATTTTCAACAAATCTCTGCTGGCAAAATTCTGTTGGGCAATGGATGTGGATCCTGACTTCAGATTCTGAGAACTATGGAATGGAGCTATGTTGTGATGCTGGGGAAAAACAGTTCTTTTTTACTTATTTATTTTCTATAAAAAAATTATTTTTTTCTATTTGTCAATTTTAACGGAAATTGATGTTGTAAGTCCATCTAATCTAATTATGGGGTGAGTTTCCCCTTTTCTTCATTGACCAGTTTTATACTTAAAACTCTTAACCATTCATAGTCATGATTTTAATGTGATACACATTACCAAACCTGCAAAATGACCTATAATTTCGTTCTTTTATTTCATTTAGTAGTCTGTGATTGGTACTTGTTTCTATCTTGCTGCAAATTTCTCCTCTTTTTTAACTGGACACAAATTTGCTGTTTTAGAAGGGATCATTCATGGGATAGAAAACTTAAATCTTCAATTATTCTTCACTTTTGCTAACCAAATTTGAAGTATTGAGGGCTTTGAAATCAGCTTGCAATTTTGGTGTAGATTTTAACTCTGGAGGTATTTTAATCAATCAATCATGAGGCAGTTTGTTAGAAAAAGAAATCTTTTGAATAGATTTGTTTGCAATATTAACACAAGTTTTAATTCAATTTTTTTTTCATGCAAATCAAATTGAATTAAATTACTTTAAGGAAGAAAAAAACAGAACATTGAGATTTTCTATAATCCTTGGAACTATTTAAATTCCTCAAGGTCCTAATTATTAATCAAATCAACCTATAGTAAAAGACATCTTATTACCAATTATGATAATTTTGATAGAGTTATAATTTCTGAAGCTTGAAAATTTAAAAAGCAAATATTTATTATTCCTTTTTTCCAGACTATGTGATTATTTTAAAAAATTAATTAAACCAAAATCTAAAGACATTGTGTAGTTGAATAAAGTTATTATAATACAATGTTTCCAGCTCAACTTATTTTGGCCTTTTTTGTAAGCAAAAGATTGTGAGTGAATAAAACATCAGCATTCAATAATATGAAAGGAAATAACACTCAAATTCCAATGAATAACACCCTTCAAATTTTCTTCTGTTCTCTGATGCTATCTTTTAGGATCTTTTAAACCAAATAAATCATCAATTTGATTTTTAAGTATTACCTTAGAAACATTTATAATAGTTCCTTAAATATTTAAAATCCTTTCAAACTAGTCCATGAACTCAAGAACTGAGTACTGGGCAGATAGAGAGTAGTAGTTCAAGTGCAAAATTGGTGGTTTATAATTATATATTTATCATTTTATACATAAAGAATCATCCGAGAAAAAAATATTATGAATAAAATTATTTTATGCTAGTTTTAAATTGTGTATAAATAAAAATGACTATTTTATATATTATATATAATTTTAATATGACATAATTGGTAATTCTAAAAATACAAAACATAGTTTACGATTTTTTGTCTTTAGGAATAAAATCCTTGAGAAAATAAATGCCTTTATATAATTCAAAATTAATATAAATAAAAAATTACAAGAGTTTGAGTAAATTTTTATTATTTCTAAAAAAATACAATATTAAAAGTAAATTACTGAATAAAAGAAGTAAAATAAGTATCTTATTTATATTAAATAATAAATATATTACTTAATAAAATTAAGTAAAAAAATATAATTATCTTAATTTAACTTATTATTTTTTACATTAACTATAATTAGTTATAAGATCTAAAAGAGAATATTTAGAAAATATTTCTGTAGGGACTAAAGAAAATGAATTATATTTAAAGGGATAAATACTTATTTAATCAAACAGTCCATGAAAATCAACCGAATGCTGATATATTAACACCCTCAACAATAAAAACATACACTTCACATCTTAATAAATTAATAATCTATTTTATTTTATTTTTTAATTTAAAAATATTACTCTATTATTATAAACGATATCAAATGTATGTTATACTGTTCATTGTTCATAGTGTGAACAAAACTCTTTTCAAACAAAAATCTTTCTTGATTGCTACTAATTAACCATAAATGAACATTGAAAAGAATCTAACAACGCCTTATCAGTTTTACCTGTTAAATTAAAAGCAACATTAAAAGAAAAAGTAACACTCAAATCTCAATCCTTTAACTTTTTCTCTGATTGTTCTGTTTGTTCATAGTTTATCATGCACTCATTCTCATCATACATGGAAACGTGGTTCATTCTCTCTGTTCTGTGTTTTTGCCTTTGGCTGATTCTCAAATTCACATGTAACGTTCTCTTTCCTTCCCTCCCTCCGGGGCCTCCCAAATGCAACTTTACATTGCTACGAGGATACCTCACTGACCCCAAAACCATTCTTCAAAAACTCCATGCAAAATATGGTCCCTTTTTCACTGTTCATGTTGGTTATTCTCACACTGATATTTTCATCGCAAGTGGTTTCCTTGCACACCAAGCTTTGATCCAACATGGCACCATTTTTGCTGACCGTCCCAAGGCTAACCCCACCAACAAGGTTATAAGTAGCAACCAAAATGACATTCTTTTCAGCTTCTATGGCCCCAGATGGCGCCTCCTTAGGCGCAACCTCACTTCAAGAATCCTTCATCCCTTAAAGGTCAACTCTTTTGCACACGCACGCAAATGGGTCCTAGCCATGCTCCTACAAGGCCTCATATCTGATTCTCATGCCAACAGCCCCATAAGGGTCATTGACCAATTTCAATATGGCATGTTTTCTTTGATGGTTTTGATGTGCTTTGGTGACAAACTCGATGAGAAGCAAATAAGGGAAATTGAGGAGAGTCAACGTGACATGCTTGTGAGCTATGCTAGGTACAGTGTCTTGAATTTTTGGCCACCAGTTACTAGGATTTTGTTCTGGAAGAGGTGGAAGGAGTTCTTGCAGAAGCGGAGAGACCAAGATGCCGTGTTGATTCCTCACATCAATGCTCGAAGGAAGGCTAAGGAAGAGAGAGTGAGCAATGGCTCAAGTCAGAAGAGTGATTCTGAGCTGTCATATGTGGACAGTTTGTTGGATTTGCAAATGTTGGAGGATGAGGAGGGGTTAAATCTTGATGATGGTAAAATTTGCACCTTGTGTTCGGAGTTTCTGAATGCTGGATCTGATACAACTTCAACTGCATTGGAGTGGATCATGGCAAATTTGGTGAAATACCCTGAAATCCAAGAAAGTGTAGTGGAGGAAATTAGAGGGGTGATGGTTGGTAGAGAGGATAGGGAAGTGAAGGAGGAGGATTTGCATAAATTGCCTTATCTCAAGGCTGTGATTTTGGAGGGGTTGAGGCGTCACCCTCCACTACACTTTGTGGCTCCTCACAAGGTAACAAAAGATGTTGTTTTAAATGGTTATTTGGTGCCTACCTATGCCTCAGTGAATTTCTTGGTGGCAGAGATAGGGAGGGACCCAACTGCTTGGGATGATCCTATGGCCTTTAAGCCAGAGAGGTTCATGAACATTGGGGAGCAAAAGGGAGGCACAACTTTTGACATAATGGGAAGTAAAGAGATAAAGATGATGCCATTTGGGGCAGGGAGGAGAATGTGTCCTGGCTATGCTTTGGCAATACTGCACTTGGAGTACTTTGTGGCCAATTTTCTTTGGAATTTTGAGTGGAAGGCTGTTGATGGAGACCATGTTGATCTGTCAGAGGAGCTGCAGTTCACAACAGTAATGAAGAATCCTTTGAAGGTTCATATATTACCTAGGGAAATTATTGGTGACATTTTGCTCTAAACAAAATTCCACTTCTGTTTAATGAGTATATTTCAAAAGATTATTCAGTTGACTCGATTGCTCGTTTGTTTGCTGCTATTAACATTCATGTAACCAGAAGTTAGTCCCCTATCCTATTACTCTGTTAGAAAAATGATATTCAAGGAGAATAAAAGTAACTCTTTCTTAAATAAATAAATAAATTGGAAGTTTGAAATGTTGGTTTCATGGAATGAGTTTTTCAAAAACCATCTTCCTCACACCTCTATGCTTTTCATTATTATGCATTAGTTAAAGCCTTTCAAGCTTCAAATCGTACTAGTTTCAGGTTTTCCTATAATAACCGCAGAAAGAATGTTTGAAAAGTGCAACAAATAAAGTTAAATAAAATAGCAAAAAATGGTAATAATTGCAGTACTTGTACAGTCTTAGTTGTTTTCTATTTCCTTGCTACAAGACATAAATTGACTGGTAAATCAAATATCAGTTTGAACATTATTGATATTTGCCTCCGAGCTACGAGATCCATGATCAAGCAGAGTGCAGTTGCTTCCACACATTAAGAATTATGAATGAGCTAAATAACAGGATATATAGACATCCTTTTTTGGTGAGCTTCAAGGATGCATTTGATGCATGAAAAAAATAAAAAAAAACATTACACTTCAAGATGGTGCAAGGTGTCTTTACTTTCTGGAGCCTTAACTGCATCTCTCTCTAAATATTGAATAAAATCCATTACCAAAGGATCAGTCCAAGGGGCTCCCAGTGGAGCTTCATCACCAGCAACCCACCCCAGGTGGCCACCTTTGGGTGTCACTATTAACAAGCAGTTTGGATTTTCCTGACATGATAAACAGTATTATAGTTAAAATAAGATTCAAAATAAAATGAATGAAAATCAAATAAAGAGGAAGAAATGTAGATGATTTGATAGAAAAAGAATAAACAAAATTGGAGTTTGTTCAATCAGCCTACAGAGGGAGAAAGATTAGTACAAACCTAGAGAGGTAATGTAGATTATTTTGACAGATGCTCTAGCATACATGAAAGCAAAACACCCAACAATGTGATGGTAAAACATGTACACATAACAAAACCATTACTACAAACACATGATTTTGGTATTACCAAGAGGTATTTGGAACTTCTATTAGTCACCCAATCAATTCCCCTTCACCAGGTTGGATCTTTTATGAGTAAAGAGTTATTTCAAGTTTAAATCCTTGGTTAAGAAACACAAGTATTTGTGACTTATGTACTTTGGATATTATCAAACACATTTTAGTCAAGAATGGAATGGTAATACTAAATTTCATAATCCCATCTCTAAATACAAAATTACATACCTTGATATCTTCACGTGGAATTCCCCTATAAGGAGCAATCGGATCATTGGCTGCCTGAAAAAAAGTAAGATATTCTTTTGAGTTCAATAATTTATTTATTTATTCACAACAGAAGGTGCAAAAACCTAGACACTCTCAGTTCAAGAGATCTAAGCTAGTACCACTTCGGTTACAAGCTCAATATCTTGATTTATAAAAATAAAACTCAATCTAGATTGAAGATTCATTTTACAATTCCCGAATACTTTCTTCTTCCTTTGTAATATAAGGAGAGCATTGTGTCACTTTGAAAGAGATAGTATAAAAAGATCAATAAATAGAGTTCAAAAAGCATAAATGACAAAATATTAATCAACAATGCAGGAAATAGGTTATCATTTCAATTTTACACAACTAAACACCAGAAGAAACATAGATAAAACTATTTTGAGTCAACAACAAATTTTACCTGAATGCAAAGCAAAGGGGTTTTAACATGTTTTATGGAATCTGAACTGCTTGAATTGGAGTAGTATTCATCCACAGACTTGAATCCAAAAGAAACTGCGAACCTCATAGATGAATATCTGAGCAGACATAATTCACAAGTGTGATCTATCTATTTATCTATCAAGCTTCCATTGAGTAGGGGCACATACCACGGGTCAGTCCATCATCAAATTCCCTAACAGACTTGGCATTGGCAGCCATTGGAATATTATATTCACCACCCATATCTTCAAAGAGTAAAGCATGTCTGTAATCAAAGAAGGAAAATACAAGACATTAGTGATACCATCCATCATAGCCAGCAAACGGATCCATTAACAAGTAGCTAGAATAACCACAACAACATATAAATTTGTATCACTTCTTGAAAATCTTGCAAAGAGCCTTTAAAGGGCCTTGTCATAAATAATGTTAAAGCCCTTTCGGAAGTCCTCATCCGCGACAACTAAATTGAAAGGATTACACAACGATACCGCGCCAGAAAGAGGACAATTGTGAGACTCCTGAAATTAGCATATGAAAAATATAAATAACATGGCAGAAGCAGTAATCAATGGATACAGGCAAAGATAATCCACCTAAAATCACTTCTAATTGTTTTTACACTGTGAGAATAAAGTGTAATTTCAATCTCCATTTCCCATTTTTTTCATACAAAACAGGTTTTTGGTAATCTCCTCATTCAAGCAAACACCTTTACTATTTTTCAAACCAAAATAAACCACCAATTTCATCCGTAAGGATTACCTTCAGTCTTGAATGGTCCTTAAAGTAAAACAAGTTACATGAGCAATCTCAGAAGTATTAAAAATCATTCTGAGTAGTTCCCTAAATATTAACAATCCCTTCAAACTATACAAAATTTACTGAAATATATAAACTTAGCCACAAACTAATTGACACTCAATACTTCAATATTACTTCAATAATTTAATTACTTTAGAGACTCTTTGGGAGAAACAGCAATAGTTCAAGAGCGAAATTGACAATTTCTTCCTTTCTTAAAAGACAACATACCGTTGATCCCTAGTTACACCTTCCAAAGCAACAAAACAATATTCTACACCAAAACCTGAAGCAACACAATGCATTTATGTTTTCAAAACAAATTAACGCAGGAATGAGCAACAATGCTACCTGACCCAAGTAACGAACGAGAATGTTGGCCCCAAGAGACCATCCAACCGCATATAGATTAACATTGGGGTATCTACCAGTGACATGGGAGACAACCTCAGACATGTCTCCTAAAAACGAAGCTGAATAGAACTGCACATCAATGTTCACAACACACACTAGCAGAATCAGTGTCACTTATAGTTGTTCTTCTGTTCATCCAATGTCAAATTCAAAACAAACCCAACTCTTAGATTTAGTTTCATTAGCAACAACAATATTGAGCTGAACCTGAGGAGTAGTAACAGGGCTATCTCCACAACCGCGACTATTGAAAACCACAACACGCCATCCATTGCTGCGAGCTCTGATCAACATATGTCTCACGTACGCATCTTCACTACCTCCGGTTAAACCTGGCTGCACAAACCCGTTACAATTTTCAACACCCCATTACTTCAAATCAACAAAAAAAGTGTTCTTTATCGTTTTTTCAGTTACGGACCAGCAAGATTAGGACGGGAGAGTCGGGGGGCAAACGGCGGTCGTCGCCGGCGACCCAGTCGAGGGCGACAGCGCCGCCGTCATGGGTCCGGAGGCACTCCCGGCGGAGCCTGATGTCAGGGACGGAGCGGAAGAAGGCGGCGAATATCGTTTCGAGGTGACGGTTGGCGGCGAGGAGGGGGAAAGGGCGGTAGGGGCGAGACAGGTGAGGTAGGGCTGGGAGGAAACGGTCGTGTGCGCCGCCGAGGATTTCGAAGGAGGGATGGGCGGCGGCAGTGGGCATGGGTGCGGCGGAAAAGGTGACGTGGCAGGCGGAGAAGGAGAAGTGGAGGGGTGTGATTAGTGAATTAGTGGTGTTTTTGCATTTGCGAGAAAAAATGAGTGTGGACCCCACCAAACACTTTGCCATTCTCTCTTCTTACCTTATTGGCTAGGAAACACTATCTTCCTTTTATTTTAATCATTTTATTTTCTCTTATTCACTTCTCTCTATTTATGCACCACTCTCACACTATTCACACTATTCATATTCATTGATATAAAAAATTAAAAGTCATTTTTAACAAACAAAAACAAAAATTGTACGACGACATGTGTTAAGTGTCCTCATCGGGACATAATGGATCAACACGACTAAAATCATTAAGTTTTTAAAAAATTAATAAGATCAAACAGTAATCAAATATTAGATAATATACTCTTAATTATGATTCAAAATCTTAATTCGGTCCAACAATAAGGATTCATGACAATTATATAGTCACAGATTTGGAGACTAAGTTATGTCATTATCATGCATTAATTGTACCAAACACCTGAGATCTTACTTGACCGTTGGAGTATCTTTTGCAGATATCATTTAAGTTTGGGATTTAAAAAAGGAGAAACGTGAAAGAAGAGTTGTGAAACTATTCCGAAAAACAAAGATACCTGAAAAAAAAACAATTATTCTCTTGATTCCACTCGTTTGAAAAACTAAATTTAAATATTTTTTACTAACTTTTTATCTTAAAAAAAATTGTTTCCATTCTTCATATTTTACTCTATTTTCTCTTAAGTATTAACTTTTTGTTTGAGAACTTACAATATTTTCTTATTTTTTAATTATTTTCTTTGGAAAAATTGATGGTCTTATAAGAATGAAAAGTAATATTGTAATAAAATTTAAATACAATATCACTAACTAAAATTAAATATTACAAAAACTAAAAGTTGAAGAACAACAAAAATATCGAAATAAATATTACTATATGATAGAGATTCAAAATTTAATTGAGTAAAAAATCAAACGAAGTTTTAAAATATTACTTAACCAACTAGTTTCAAGAGAAGTATTAAAAGCACATTGTTTGATATCGATTTGGCCCTTAGATTCTAAAATTATAACCTTGAAAAAAAATCATTAATTTAATTTGAGTTTCTACGAAAAAAAAAAAAATTCATAAAAACAAGTACATATACAGTAAATGTATTTCTTTTTTATTTAAATTAGTAAAATCCATAATTTAAATTAAAAATAATAATTTGTATTCTTAATAATCACCGAATTACATCTCTAACTCAAGCATTTTAAATTCGACTATTCAGGGTTCAAATTATTAAAAATATAAAACTAAATTTATTAGTTTCAGTATTGCATAAAAACTGATAGCATATGATGTAAGATCAATATCAAATATAAGAAAAAAACACAAATCTATATAATATATAATTATAAATTATATAAATTAATTCTTATTGTTATTTATTTTTATAATTATAATAAATTTAAATTTTAAAAAAATTAATGTATTTTTTATTTTTAAAATTATATTAAAATAGAAATTTAATAAATATTTTTTAAGTTAAATAGTTAGCCAATATGTATTATATAAGTATGTCTGATATGTTCACTTTTAAGAGGTGTTTTAACCTTCAATTACAACAAAATTAAGGTCGAAGAACTGAAGAAAAAATTAAAATCCCTAAAACTTATTTTATCCTCAATTTTTTTGAGTGTCAACTTATAATTTTGAATTTTCTTTTTGACTTATTTGGGTGTTTTGAGGAGTGGTTGATGGTGAAAAAAAGAAAAAGAAAAAAAAATAAAAAACAGAGAGATGCATCTGGGTCACACTGCATTCCGCGGAGGGTGAGAGTGTGAACGGCAACAAAAACGATTGTGTCGATTCAAATTCCAAAGATAAAACCGCAGAAACTAAGATCATGAAACCAGGGATATAAATTTTGGAGAAACACACACTCTTCAAAATCCTCTCTCTTTCTCTCTCTCTCTCTTCTTCTTCTTCAATTTCAGACCCACAAATTCAGATTCCAAATAGTGGGGATTTGAGCGGTTATAATCAGATTTTGCAGCAAAAATGGAAGAGGCAAAGGCATTGCACCAGCAACAGCAGCAGCAACAACAGCAACTTCTGTTGCAGCAGCAGCAGCAACAACATCAACAACATTTTCTGCTGTTGCAGCAGTTGCAGAAGCAGCAGCATCAACAACAGCAAGCAGCTGCAATTTCTCGTTTTCCTTCCAACATTGACGCTCACTTGCGACCCATAAGACCCCTCAATCTCCAACAAAACCCTAACCCTAACCCAAATCCTCCTACCAACCCTAACCCTAATCCGATCATCAATTTGCACCAGAACCCTAATTCCAACCACCTTCCGCCCCAGCAGCCGCAGCAACCGCCGCAGCAGCAACAGCAGCAGCAGCAGAAGATTATTCGACCCGGGAACCAGATGGAGCTCCAGATGGCTTACCAGGACGCGTGGCGGGTCTGCCATCCGGACTTCAAGCGACCCTTTTCTTCTCTTGAAGATGCCTGCGAGAGGTTTGTTCTTTAACCCTACCAACATCGTGCTTTCTGTTTTTCCCTTTGGTCACTGTGGAAACAAAAACAATGATGGTGTTTTCCATGCTTGAATTTCAATTTTATATTTTTTTTTACTTGTGACCCCTGCTGTGCTACTATATTTCATTTTTCTAATCTTTCTCCGACCTTGCTGACTGTGATTTCCCTGCTGTTTTTCTGAATAACTTGAGAGTGAGTTACGTTTCGCTGAGTTTTTAGTGTAGAAAGAAGCTAGATACCTGTTCTGTGTGTGCTTTCTTATTCATATTACTTAACGTTAGGATGGGAAAAGTAGCGATATCTTGTTACACTTGGCCATTCCCAGTGTATTGTGTAGTGACAAAGTGGTGTTGAAGAGGCTTGTTTGATCAATTAAGGTTTTCTCCTTAAAATTGGGACGGTCACAAGAATGGTAATGACCAATGGCTTTTGGATTTATCTGACATATGATGAAACCCTTCTTGAACTGAAAATTTGTATGATCGAAATCGATACTGTCATTGAAGCTTTTGCACATAAATTTCTGGGGTGCCATGCCAGCCCCTTTGTATACATCAGTGGTTGACTGCATGAACTATTTGTATGGCCATGCACTTACTCTATTACAGCTTATTCAGAAGTTATTTTTTACTCCCAGCTCATAGTCTTATATCTCTCAAGCTCCCTATTTTGTGATTTTTGTTCTTGCTTTACCATTAAGTCAATAGTCTTTGGATGAGAAAAACACTTGCCATCAAATGAAGCTATTATTATACTCTGTATAGATAGTTTAGACTTTAGTACACCAGGGAATCTACTTAAAGAAGTAATATTCAAGATGAGCTATGCTATTTCACTCACGTATAGATGAGTATGTGGAGGTTTTTGTTGCTGCAGCACGTGGAAAAAATTGTGTCCTCCTAAAGCCACCAGATCAAATATGTTTATCAAACAATGATTTTCAACTACATGTGAGAACAAGAACAAAATCCCTATCCCATTACTTCACATGATGTCATTTGATTTGGTTAAAGACCAAATTTTTAGTAATATTATTCACATTGAGGTCCCTCTAAACAAATTATTTCAATGTTTTATTCGTTTCCATCTATCCATTTTCACTAGACTAAAAGTCATGCAATCTATTCTCCTAACTGAATGGTATAAAGAATGACCTTTGTATGTGTCTAAATCAATTTAACCAATTTTTTGTCCTTTTTTCCTCAAATGGTGTCCTCCAAATATTTTCTCATATACATTCATTTCTTATTTTGTCATTTTAACAACCTTGTTTGTATTTTGTGTGATATCTTCATTAATTTTTCATCATTTTATAATAATAATGTTCCTTTTGTCTCTGGGTAAAGATGCAATGCATATATTTTACCTTACTCCTAGTTTAGCAAAAATCTTTTGTTTCCAAAGTTTGTCTGCAAAGCTCAAGTTTAAAATTAATTGTTTGCATTGATTCCTGAATCAATTAGATGTGAGAAGTATGATAAAAAAAAAAATACTAGGATTATTAGATGAATATTGGTATATTACGTAGTCTGTTGCTGTGAAATAAGTCTTTTACATGATATATTCTTCTCCTATCCCATCATAGATAAACAAATGTTTGTAATATCTCTGTTTCATTGTGAGAAAATAGCCTGTAAGAGTTACAGAGTAATGCTTTTGATCATACTCTTTATATTCATTTTAGATTTTCTTTTTGAGAAAAAGGGTTGTAAATGTAATTAGAGTGCCCTCTCCAATAAAGGTGTATGTATTTTAGGAAATTGCTTATTGTTGGAGAAATAATAATAATAATAACATTCTTCTGGAAGTTGGTAGAAATAAGTAACTCTTTCTCCAAAATAAACTAAACCAAATACACAATAACTTGTGGAACTTCTCGACTAACTTTGTGAGAATCAGATGGAATGTGCTTGTGAAAAGGAGAATAATAGATTTCATTTTAATACTGCTCACTTGCCCTTATTGATGAAGAGTTGGAGACATTCATGTTACTGTGAGTTTTAAAGACGGCCTTCACTCTGGTCATAAGTTGCCTCAGCTTATTTGCAGCCATTGTTTGTGTGTTGAAGGGCCCACTTCTGAATAAGATTTCACCATTGCACTATCCAAAATAGACAAAAAAAATTGTTTAAGAACTGTTTTTTCTTATGAATTGATTTCCAATTTGCAATATTTTTCTTCATGATGTTAATTTAGCAAAAGGAAAATATGAGACTTTATGGGGTGTTTGTCTCATTTTTGGATGGGATTACAAAGATAATGAAAGTATTGTTGATGGAGCTTGGTTTTTCTTTCATTCATTTAAGCTGTTTCATGCCAAAAAATCTAATCCACGTATTTGTCATATGCTTAGAGTCCTATAGTCTATTTACAACTATATTTGTCAGTTTTTTTCTGGTCTGAATACTGTTTTTATCTCTTCACTTGCAATTTCCCTCACTGCAACCTGCTCCTTATGTGGATTTTTTATGCACAGTCAGAATACTGTCATGTTACTTTCTCCTTTTTATTTGATTTCAAGTTATATTCTAATGTGTCCTTTTGGTCTTGTGTATAGAGTAATTTTTTGTTAGATATTTGGCTCCTTGTTATGTTTTGTTGCTCTGCTTTCAAACTTATTATTGTCATCCTCTATCCCATATTCATTTTCCTTGCCACTGACCCTGATTCTAATAACAAATCAATCCATTTATCTATGTTTGCACAGCTAGATTAATTTGTTATCTATGCCATGCTCTTATTTGTTATTTTACTATATGTATATTTTATTTAGTAGATATAGTTCTCCAGAACCTGTAACATTTAGATTCTATCAAATTTTATTCTTGCTCTGTCCTATGGTAATTGATACGTGATAATGTACTTGAATAAAGGGAAACAAAACTTTCAGTTTGATTACTATAATGCAGAAATGAACTGGGAACTCATTTATTACCATGGTGCAAATGTGTGAAGTTTTTCCTTTTAGAAAATCTGACCTTGATATGCTTGTTCGTGATGATCTTACTAAAATGAAATTAGACATTAATGCTTTCGTATTTTACTTCCCACAATTTAGTTTTTAAATGGTTTTTAATATGATAAATTAAAACAACAATGAGTGCTGATCAGCTTCCTATTACTTGCTGCATATGTATTTTATCATAGCATTAAATGCTTTTGGTCCTGATTGCATTTCATTGAGATATGCTAATACCAATCTAAACACATTATTTCTCGCTTCAAAGAAAAATAATGCTAGTATCCCCCCATTAAGAGAGAATACTTATGTTTGATCCAACCGGAAAATGTTCTGTCATGGAATTCTTATGTTTCAGAATTTCCCTAATTTTTCTTTCCGCAGGTTATTGCCTTACCATGTTGTGGCAGACTATGAAGAAGAAGAGGATGATAGGATACTCGATTCCGACACTACTGGCCAGATGCTTTCACGGTCACAGCAGTGGGATAATAATATTGCTGCTAAAATTGCCGAGTTCACTGCAACTTTTGAGAAACAAGCACTTGCCTTCAACATAATATCCCAAAAGAGAGGTTTGGGGGAATTCCGGTCGGAGGAGAGATTGATGATCGAGCAGGCACTTCTCCAAGAAGAAAAAAGAGCCAATTATGAACTAAGAGCAGAGCTAGAGTCTAGGGAAAAGGCCGGCCGTGAAGCCCACGAGGCGAAACTTCGGATGGCAGCAATGTTTCAAGCAGAACAGGCACAGGCACGAGCAGATTTACAGTCGCATGCTGAAATGATGTCTCGAGCACCCATGAGAGGGAGTGCACTTGGGTCCCAAGGCAATGACATGGTGATTGGCCATGACATGGGAGAGCAAGATCAGGGAGGTAACCCTGGTGAGATGATTAATGGGTGGGGAAACAATACACAGAGAGATGAGAAGGAGCCATCAGAGGATTTCTTGAACGATGAAGCCGAAAATGGAGACACTGGAACCCAGGATGGCTGGCGCGAAGTTGGTGAATTTGATTTGAATGCTAGGTGATTCTCGACACTGATTGAATAAAGCCAATTGGGAGAGTTTAAACTATGTGTAAGGGATCAATATCCATTTTAAAAATCATTATCCTGGGTTTCAATCAATGTCTTCAAGTTAGTATCTTAAAGATTACTTTCAAGATCAAAATCTATTTCACAAGGGCGCAAGGAAAAACTATTGAACCAGTATTAGATTGGATGAATATCAAAGTTTATGCTCTAGACTAGTACAGTGCACATGGTTCATCATTCAGTGCTCATAAGTGTTATATAACCATACAAATTCAGTCAAATGTATATCGTTAGTTTTCTGGGAAACACTGGTTTCATCGTTTTGGCATTCGATTTTTCAGGTTGTCTAAGTCTTTACAATCCTTCTACCATTATAAAGAATCAAAATGTTTGAACATGTTTTGGGAACAAATTATCCTTGTGATGGAAGAAAGGAAGAACATATGAATGAAAGCAATGAAGAGTTAAAACATGGTTTTAATGTTAAAAAATGCTGTACAAATAGCGTAATTCTCAACGCAAAGGGTGGTTGGTGTAGCATCGGAATTTTAAAAGCTATGGGTTCCAAAAAAGTGGGGATTTCATAACTCACAAGAAAAAAAATTACAATATAAGATAAATTTCTTAAATGATTTGCCGTTGAGAATACAAGAAAAAAATGTTCATAAGCAATTCGTGTTAGTTTTTATGATAATTTTGTTGATAAGAGTTTATCTATAATATATAAAATGTATAAAGTTGATATATTTTTTGGTTTATACTATTTTAATTTTTTTTATTTATTTCGTAAAGTAGAAGTTCCATACAAAATAGATAATCATACTACTTTCTACAAAATAGATAAAAAAAAACGCCTTAAATATTTTTTTCATTTTTACTATATAATATTTAATAACATTATAATAATTATTGTAATAAAACAATTTTATAATAATAAAAAAATTAAAAACTAATCTAAAACAAACTACAAACTATTTATTTCATTTGATTCGAATTTTATATTAACCTGAAAATATTTCCTGAATCACATGGTACTCGAGGATTTGACGGAGACATTTCCTAACATTGTATCTTTGGTACTTTATTCTTTTCTTTAACATTCTTTATGTTTCTCTTATTTTACTTTTAGTTCATAGTTATATTTTATGCTTTATCTTTATCTTTTCAAGTTCATTATTTTTGGCACTTTATTTTACTTTGCTGTTTAATTTCTTATTTCACTCAAATTTAAAAAGTTTATTTTAATCTCTCAAATTTTAACAGAAGAGTTTTAGTTTCTTAAAAGAAACTAAAATGACTTCTATTTTTTATTTTTACTCCTTAATTTAATAGTTAAGATTAAAACTATACATTTTCAAATTTAAAAGATAAAGTATTTTTAAATAACTTTAAATAAAAAAATAATTTACTTCAAATTTCATATACTAAAAAAATATTTAAACTTTGTTGAAACTACAAAATTGTTGTATAACTTGATTCTAAATGGCATAAATCATAACTACATAGATATATTTTCAGAATAAAGTTGCAAGGTGTTATATTAAAGCTTCATAGGAATCTTACTAGTTTGTGTTATGGACTCATGCTTCTGTTCCCATTTTCACTTATAATAATCTTTTAATTAATTCTCACTCTTTGAAACAATTACTTTCTATATTCTTTGATATAAAACATTAATATATATATATATATACAAATATACAAATATTTGTTATTTTTTAAAATTATTATTAAAATACTCTTTTCACTGTTTATTAATACAGAACAGAAGTTATTTATATTGTTTAATAGAAGTAAACCTGAAAAGTAAATCTAAAATCATAAAGAAATTTAAAGTATCTTATAAAATTTTAACAATCTATTTTAAAATGTAATTTATAATAAGAAAGGGGGAGAATAGTTAAATTAGTTGAAGATAATAAATTTATCAACAATTTGTTCATATTCTAAAATTATTGGTATTATATTTAAAATTAAAGTAATTGAGTGAAAGTGTAATATACATGATATCGTAGAAACATGTAAATTAATTAAAGATATTTAAAAAAATGTTCTCGTAAATTTAATTACAAATAGTCTTATAATGAATTATAACATATTTGTTGAAAGGAATCTCATACAGTAAGGGAGAAACTATTTTACTAATATTTAAATGAATTTAATATATTATTAATAGAAATGAAACTGAAATTGAATTTACAAATAAGTTTTTAAAAGATATAATTAGAAAACTCTGTAAAAGTGGTTAGTCCAATTTTAATAATAATTAATAAAATTGATTGATACTTACGTGAAATTGATTGTTTTAGGCATTCTTAATGATGATAGGGAGACATTCTAGGATGCATGATTTGTTAGCATTTAATGTAGTGTGACCTGATCCCAATGAATACTACTGAAAAAAATGCTTTATAATATTATTATTCCTATATTGTAATTAATGCAAAACACACAAAAATATTCCATTTAATTTTGTTTATTATTTTATATTATAACCAATTAATTAATAAAATCTATAGTATTTGAGAAACAGTCTATAATTTCTTCTGGGATTTGCTTCATTTAAGAAAATATTTTTTCTTTTATTTATAATCCTTAAAGGTATAATTTTAGTTTATTTTACTTTAAATGAAAAAGATAAATAATGTTTATATAATCATTTATCAAAAAAATACATGGTAACTAAGAATTGTCTTAAACTGCAATTTTTTTTATTTTAATTTCCTTCTTAATTATTTTCCAACAACTTTCTCAATTGCTACAGCTCCATGAACCATTGACACTTAACTAATTTCCAACAACTCTGAACTAATATTTAACATATTGTCTAAATTAACACCCCAAAGGAATACTCCTAATAACAAAGGACAACATGAATTTATTCTTATGGTTGTAAAAAATTAAAGTCACAGATCTGAAACTATAATTTCATAACAACTAAACTGTTTTTTTAAAGACCAAAATTTGAATATAAATTTTCTTGTTGGAAAGAAGCAAATGGCCTTTATACCCTTAAAATATTTGTATCTCAATTTCTTCCTAAGCAATTTTCTTTTATTCTATTGATTGCAAAACTAATGTCAAAATTATTGTCTTGGTACCACCACCACCACCACCACCCTATCTCCAACCAATGGACTGTTTTTGTCAACCAACCAACACAAACCCCACATGATCAACTAGTACTAAAACAACATGCTGACAAGGAAAAAGTGTTATTTTGTCATGTATAGTGGCAACTGTATATTTTTACTCTAAATATATAAAAAAAAAAAAACTATTTTTGTATTTATGCATTCATCTTGCCATTTTTAATATGCAGCACTCATTAATCAGCAGCACACATTGCACAAACTCGAAATATATTGAGCTAATTACAGAGAAAATAAAGAATGAGGAAGAAGGCAGTGAAGATTTGTGAAATGAAAAGAACCAAAGTATTCACAAAGTAGACAACTTCTACAAAATATTAGGCAGCTGAGAATCCAATCTATGCTGCAATTCCCTGACTTTCATAGAGAGTTCAGTCTTTTGCTCCTTGTAGCTCTGGAGCAAGTATTCTTTTCCTTCTATCACCTCTTTCAACTCTCCTACTTGCCTTTTCAGCAACTCAACTCTCTCCTCCTCATCCCTTGGTTTTTCAGGGGAATCAGAATTACTGTCCCCATCAAGATGCCCATTTAAAAAGCCATTTCTAATCTCAGCAGGAGAAGTTGTCACTTTGGAAGATTTGTCATGGGGAACATATCCAACACAGTGATCTGCAATTGCTTTCCTCAGCCTTTGGATCTCTCTCTCGGAATCAAATAAGTCCCTGTTTGTAGCATCAAGCTGCAATTGCAAATGTGAAGAAAGCCCCATCTGAGAGTTGAGTGAATTTTGCAATTCAGCTAATTGATCTTGCATTTCTAGTATCATGTCATCTCTTCTCTTCAACTGTTGCCGCAGTTTCTGAATGACCTCTCGCTTACTGAAAATATCAGAACCAGATTCTGATACACATGGTGAATCTGAGCAGTTTGAATGGTGGAATGGCTTTGATGGCAACTCAAGATGATGATCAGGGGAGCATGCCCACATAACACCATTTTCCTTACTAAATTCAGCAGCAGGAGCAGGAACAGTCACCAATGGGAGAGCTCCATCAAACTCATTCAGCATCTGTCCATTTGGTGGACACTTTACTTCCATGGTACCACCAGTTCCTGCCCAAAACAATATCACATTGATACTTAAAATCTAGGTAAGACACAAAACGAAACAGAACAGTAATTGAAAGGAATTAGGTGAATAATATCACAGAGAATGTAGAATCAGATCCACAAACTACAATCACCAATTATTTACAAGTGACTCATGTACAAAGTTTACACCATCTCTGACAGAATTTCAAATGGAAGTCCATCAACTTGTGCATGCTTAAGAGTAAGTAAATCCAGGTTTACTTTAAATACTGAACTATTTGTGTAGTTTGCATCTCTTTGCTGGTAAAGAAAAAAAAATATGATGATACCAAATAAAAAGTTTTATCTCCATAACTGCAAGCAGACAAAGTCAAGTATCAATTGCTATAGATCACTGAGCTAAAATTTGTTTCAGAACGTTTAGCTGAGCTGCTTAATTAGAACATTGAAGTGTCCATCCCCACCCTATCTTATGAGAGCAGATGATCTTCACACCACTTCATACATTACCAACTTCAGGTGGAATACTGTTTATTACTAGCACATGTAATGAAGACACTCAATAGTAATGCTAGTGATATAAAACTGGGAGCAGAGATAACAATTAAATGAGATGGGAACAAAACTAAAGGAAGACAACTTGGTAAAAAATTATTTGATGAGCACTAATCATCATAAGGCATCAGGGTATAAAGATGAGTGGAAAATGTTCCACTAACACTCTTAACACTTGATGTAGAAGAAATAGACTAAGATAAAAGAACATAATTAACAAGTACTAGCAGATAATAATAAGCTCAACATCCTACAACAAATATTAATAATCATCCAACAACATTCCAAATTCAGAAACAAAATCTTGTCAGAAAAAAAAAAATCTTCTAAATAAGAAGAAAAATACTAGACAGCATAACAACCAGTCATCAACTTGAAGCATATGGTAAACCACCTGAAATACAACTGAAGCATCCGTGGTTATCTTGTGTTTGGGAATATCCATTAGTCTGCAAAAAATAGTCTGCAGATTTCTTCATGCTGGAGGATTTTCCATTTCCTGAAACATCAAAAGATATGAAGTTAGAATCCACTTAAACCAAAATACATATCCAAATTGACTATTAAATAAATTTTCACATCTACATAAAAAGGGAAAAGAGCTACAAAACAAGAAAAATGGTGTCCCCCCATCAGTACATAATGACCTTTCTGAATGGCAGTTGCATTCTGCTTGGGTTTGGAGTCCAATGCCTGCTTCAACTTGTAACCAAGGCGAATGGATAACGTACTCAACAAAGCACCAGCAGCAAAAATAAGCCAGTTAGGCCCTTCAACTTGAGTACCATTTGCCTTATGACCTCTAGACACCCCATTGGAATGTGGTTTCATTTTAAATAGCAGAAACAACCGAATGAGTTGTCCTCCAAGAACCTACATAAACAAATACCAAAATCTCATTACCTCAGAAACACACACTCACTCCACAGTGCATAATTTCAAATTTCCATTTCCACATTAATATCACCTTCCACCTTCACCATAGAAAAACAAATTTATCTTTCTATATCTATTATATTATATATACGAAATAATATATATATATGCGAAATAATATATATATATATATGTATATGTATTAATATTAATAATTCTTCTTCTGAAATATTAACCCCTCTTCTGACCCTTTTTCTTTCCTATTTGGGGCTCACTCCACCGCCACCGTTTCCCTGCTAAACTCCAAAAAATTGCAGAGAGAGATTTCAATCTTCTGGCAACAATAAAATTTTAGACACATTGGCACTTGTCGGTTCGACACCTTCGAAAAAACCCAAAAAAGAGAACAGGAAATTTCCCACAAAGATCTCAGCCATACCCATTCCTTAAACCCTTTTCATATTCACTTTTTTCTCTCCCATTTCCCACCTCAGATCAAACACCATCATCTCCCAATCAAGACACGTTTCACCCGAGAGCAGTGCCAGTTTTCCAAAATCCAAAATACCCAGAAAAAAACAATGAAAACAACAACAACAACAAAAAAGAAAGAGAATGAAAAGTAGAAGAAGAAAAGAAGAGAGAGAGAACCTGAGAGGTCTAAGAAAACATGGTGGTGAAGAATGGATAGGGAGTGAGAGTGGAAGAAGGCAAAGTGAAAGGGTTTTTGGGCATAGCGGCTAACCAACTGAGGCAAGAGACAGTGGCTGGGAAAGAGAGAGAATGGGTTTCCCAAAAAGAAATATTTGACTGGTAAAAAAGAGAAACAAAAATAATAATATAATAATTAATTAATTATTTAATACAATATATTATGTAGAGAGAGAGAAAAAGAAGAATTTGGTTAGGAACAACTTCTCAATATACCATACTTTATTCCATCTTCTCCTACAGACATACACCTCAATAATATCTTTTTTTTTTTTTTTGGAAATTTATAAAACTCCAAATTTAATCACCAAACAAACATGTGGCATGTATACTCTACACTTCCTCTTAAATGTGTGTCATCTGTAAAACCGTACATGAAATATTTAATTTAAAAAATATTTATTAAATTTATAATAATTTGAGTATAATTTTAAATAAAATATATTAATTTTTTAAAAAACTTAAATTTATTATAAATTTTAATAAAAAATAAAGAATAAATTTTTTTAATCATCTACGAAAAAATATCTAATATAATTAAAATATACTTATACACATAAATTTTTTTTATTATCTGTGTCTATGTATTTTATATTTTAAAAATTACACATATTTTTGTATTTGTGTGAATTATTCGTATTTGTGTGAGGTAGGTGTGATATATGTACCGGTGCTACATAGTCATAAAAAGGCTAAGATGGTTTATGTATTAAAAAAAACAAAACATAATTACAGTTTCATTACCAAAATAAATATGTGTTAAAAAAAGTTTATTGTGGTTATTTCTCTCTCAATAGAACTTGTACTTATTTTTTAAAACAAATCCTTGTATGTTAAATATTTTGAGAACAAATATTTATAAAGCAGACAGAACTTAAGACAAAACTCTAGCTGCGAATACGAAAAAGAAAAAAAAAAAAGTGAATACCGGTGAAAATGTTGATTTATTTCTTAATTCTTATGTTTTTAAATACATTATAGAATATTTTATTTGAAATATCAAATACTTTTTAAGCATATTATAATTTGTTAATTATTAGTATAACCTATTATACCACTCTAAAGTATATTCTTTTGAAAAATGAAAACATGTATATTATTAATAAAAGTATACTTTACTACTATCTGTATTAAAATAATGGAGAAATTCAATATCATTGAGACCTGTAAAATTTTGGTTACAATATTTTTTTCCTCCATGCATCGTTGCTTCTTGTTCATACTTGGAGCATGTTTGAAGAAATTATATATCAATATTATCATATTGTTAATAGGGATTCCAATGAGGATTGTTGCATTAATCCGTTATAAATTTCACTCACAAAATATAGGTTGAATTAGTCTCTATCGCATAAAAAAATACGGATTAATTTTGTTAGTTTACATTAAATACAAGTTTGTCTCTATAAAAAAAAGCTTTTTAAAAAGATTGTTTGAACGTAGAATGAGGAGTTGTACTTAAGAGGAAAATGACATTATGGTGTTATTTTTAGAGATTGAAATAAAATCTACATGAACTTTAATTATAATAACAAACCTAAACAGATCAGCAAATTAAATTAGTGAACTCATCTCGTATTACAAACCAGCCACATTGAACAACCTACATTGTAGTTCCTAATTGTTAAATATATTTTTCCCAAAAATATTTATTGTAATATGTTTTATGATCTAGTGTGCTTTGGGCATTTTTTTTTATCTAACCTCAATTACTCCTATGGCTTAACTCAAAGTACTTATGGTAATTGCTGATATATATAATTGAAATAAAGTTAAATAATATTCATTTTGTTGTTAACTACTCCAAGTATAAAACAAAAGATGTATATTCTTTCACACCTTCCCTTTTCTCATACAATTACGAGTCATTTATACACTTCACACACTCCCCAACTATACACTTGGTCAACATTGAAGATTTATAACTAATATACAATTTATTTCTAAAAAATCAATACATTCTAATATTATTTGTCATTGACTAATAAAGTGTAAATTGAGGTTATTTAATAAAGTTTATGTTAAGAAGTGGACTATATATTATGGGTGGTCCGATAGCGGATGACACGATAGGCCTAACACAAACACTTGCTAGAATAGGTTCAAAATGGCTCTGATACCATGTTAAGAAGTGGACTTTAAGCCTACCTCAACCCCATAAAACTGACTCATGAGGTTGAGGTTTGCACCCACTTATATATAATGGAAGACTTTAATCTCTAGTTAATGTGGGATCTCCAACCATTTATAAACAAATATTTATACTTCGTGCCAATTAAATAACATCTTTAATAAATGTGTAAATTAAGATTATTTTCAAACTGTTGGAATATAATTTAAACGAGTATAAAAAAATTATCTATATCATTACATAAAATAATTTCAAATTAGGTAAACATTTCAAAAGAATCTCCAGCTCAAGAAAATAATGTTTGTTTATGTAATTAGAAATACGCCCTCAAAATTAATTTGAGAAAAAAACAAAGATGAATACCATTTATACGAATAAAATAGGAACCATGTAGGATTAAGTGTTAATAGAATAAAAACAAATAATGGCATAAGATATTGGTTCATTCATTCGAGACAACCATAATATTAATGAGAAGTTTGCAAAAAATAAAAAAGAAGAAAAAGAAATTGAGTGATAAAGAATGAGAGCAAACAAAACATAATACAAAAAGTACATGGCATTTGCTTTTTGCACTATATTAAATTCCAACTTGGCACTATCATAGAGGTGAAGTTACCAAAATAGTCTTGTTATTATATTGTTTTGTTGTATGTGTTGGAAGAACATTATTTTCGAAATTTTGACTGTTGAATGCGATTTTTTAGTTTTGTTGCTGATTTTGAAAGTGTTTTTTTAGAAGAAAAAAACTTTTGAAATATTAACTTTTTTTGTCTTCTTTCGGATTATAATATGCCTAAAATTTTTGAAATTTCATTTCATAATTTAAGTTGACTGTGTAGGCATTGTTTATTCTGAATTTTACACTAAAAATAAAAATATAATTTTTATTATATTGATTAAATTAAATATTATTTTAAAGATTAAAAAATTATTTGTATATAAAATTATTTCTATTATTAATACAAATTTATAAATTAATATTTTTTTAGTTTATAAAACGATATGTAATTTAATCAAATAATAATAAATTATTTTTGTCTCTAAAATTATTTTTTATTTAATAATTTTTTTAATATTTTGTTCCGTAAGTCCATTATGCACTAGCTATTCCAAAAACTTTCTTCCAGAAATTCAAATTCATAAGCCAAAATTCCTCTGCCAAAATTTCTCTTCCAAAATTTTTCTTTTAAAGAAAAAAATACAAAAATATTTTAAACATTTAAAATAATTTGTATTGTACATGTCCTAAAATATATAGTGGCGAAGCAAAAACCAAAGTATTGTCATTTTGTATTCTTTTAGCCCTGCTAGCCTGCAATGACTTATGGGTAAGATAAGAGACCAAAGTTATTGGGCTACAACACCATAAACTTAAAGCAATATATATTGTTTTAATAATTATATGTGGAATAAAATAATTTGTTGTGATCCATTTTGTTAAAACAGTGTGATATTATATATATATATATATATATATATATATATGTATATATATCAATTTATTTTAAGTTGATTAACTCTAAGTGAATCAAAGTAAAATTAATAAAAACTAAGAAAAGCATTTTAAGGAAACAATTTCATGAAATTATTTTTGGAAAATTTTGGTTGCATGTGTAAAGAGTTAGAAGTGATTAAGAGAACACTATCTCTCACCCGTTTATTATATTAATAAATAATACAAAGAAAAAAATAGAAATATTGTGCACACTTGTATTATTTTAATATCTTGTACTCAAGTAAAGATTAAGTTTATAATTAAGATGATCAAATTTATATATTCTATATTAGAACAAATTTTCTCAGTAAAAGAATATAAGATAATCATAATCAAATATAATATAAACCATCATTAGTTTTTTTTGCATAATTTATAGAATCCAAATGCATTTGTATATCATAGGAGAAAATGATCATAAAAATGGTCCATAATTTAAACCATAGTAGGATTCACATTATATTCAAGAGGTGATGTCAAGTGAAGTTAATAGATGCATTTTTTGGAGTGACTTACTAACTTATGTTAGTAATTATCATAAAGTCAATTACTCTTACTCATTAAATCAATACCTTCATTCATTCAATTTTAAAAATTCTATTTAAATATCATCACCTTATTTTTTATTAATACCTTCATTTATTGAATTTTAAAAATTATATATAAATATCATCGCCTTATTTGTTATGTTTATCAGTGAAAAAATTATTAAAAAATCATTAAATATAAATTATTTTATAAAAAAATAATTAATTATTATATTAACTAAATTTGAGAAACTAAAAAATTATTAATATATAAGATAGTTAATATAATAGATCTAATTAATTAAATTATAAAATTAATAACTAATATTTTGGTAGTTAATTAGATTTTAATTTAAAAAATATGTAGTAATAATAAAAATTACTTTATTTTTTAATATTTAAAATAATATTTAATTTAATTAATATAATAATTAATTTTAAAAAAATCTATTAAATAATTTTCTTTGACTGTTTTATAAAATTCAATAACCTCAAATATGTTGAAAAAAAAAAAATCCATCAACTGTATATATACTAACGTTGTGTTGCGTTTACTGCTAGGACTAATGTTCCGTGGATCGTAATCGATGAAATATTTGTCTTAATTTCTGTAGGACAATCAGGTTTAGGGTTACTCATATTTTTCGTGAGGGAAATGCATGTGCTGATAAGTTGGCTAATTTAGGGTTCATTCATAGACAATCATTTCATTGGTATAA
>Ga0123342_1000110_pt1 | contig 96999 bp, 65 predicted proteins | sample Turbeawhitnodule_FD_89960 | JGI IMG/M metagenome (GOLD analysis project Ga0123342, IMG submission 89960) | Root nodule microbial communities of legume samples collected from Mexico - Turtle bean Mexico white nodule | ecosystem: Host-associated > Plants > Roots > Nodule | place: Mexico: Nepantla...
AGAGTGTGAGAGAGATATAAATTAAATATATATATCATATAAACTTTTTTTTAACTCTTATAAAAACAGAATATAACACACAAAAATATATATATATATATATATATATATATATATATATATATATATATATATTGGTGAATGTATTCGTTATAATATTAAAATTTGGAAGATGCAAAAGATGAATAATTCTCATTATTCTTTATCAGGCACCATTTTTTATTTGGTAAGTGCTGTTCATATTACTTAATATATCCTGAATTTAATAATTTTTTAAAACCTAATAATTAATAATTAATTCCATACATATATAAACCAGTTGTCCTCATAAGGTGAATGAATCTTGTGTAAGGAACACATACATAAATAAATAAGTATATATATAGAGAGATTTATATATTTAAGGAGAAATTAATTTAAACTTAAATGCAGACATAAAAAAAACTCACAAGTAATGGACATTTAAAATGCTTATATTTGGAAGACAACAATTACCAAATTCTTCTGAACCAAAATAAGAAAACTAGTTACAATAAGTTTGATTATTTGTACTGATTCCAAGATTTCACGATTTTTGGAACTATAACTTTACCCAAAAAAACTATATTTATTATATATACATTATTAATAAGTATTTTTTTTATACAGACATTTACTCGGATTAACTTACTATAACACATTGGCTATGTTCTTGGGTATCGAGTTATGTGAATATTTTTCTTTGATGAGATTATTATTTCCTAGGTAATAAGAATATATAATTATTCATTTTCAGTTTCATTGTTCTCGTCCTTCTAATTGAGTTATCTTGTAATTTCATGGGTCTTTAAGAGTATGATTCTTCTAAAAGTTTTGTTCAATTAGTTTATACCTTTAATCATTGTGAGCAAAGCTTAATAGTGTGTCCATTAATTTGAATGATAAAAAAATCAATTTTGACCATGGTTTGTCAAGTTGATTATCACACTTGTATACTATAGAATAAAAGGTATAAAACTCAACTTAGCTGATAAATATTTAGATGAAGCCTACCTACTCTATGTATACATGTTTACACCTTACATATGCCCTAATTAAGTAGTGTTGTTTCTTTATGCACTTCATACCTTCTTCAGACGTCCTATAATTTCAAAAATACTTTTATATAAAACAATTAAATTTTATGGAGTTTTCTTTGAGGAGGTGAGTGGGGTAAATAAGTGAAGAGCTTGTAAAGGCCACGAAGATGGTTGCTTTCATCGTGAGTTGCAAGGTGATCCGTTGTGGTTGTTTGTCATGGTGATAATAGTCGGAGGTGCATATTTGCGATGAGTTTTTTTTTCATTTATAATATATGTTCTGGTGTGATTTTGATTATATTTTGGATTGTGTAATTCAGTGATTCATTGAATTTTGAATTTTGTTTATACTTTATGGATTAGGCAATTCACAATCCATAAATATGAACAATCCATAATGCAATGTTGTATTCCAAATTGGGTAATTAAGAATGTTTGTCTAAATCTGAAAACAAATTCTAGATTGCCTAATTAGAAAGATATAAACACTTTTCAAATAATTATGGATTGTGTAATCCATAACATGTTACCAAATATGGGAAAATGTTCTAGAATGGCCAATCCAAAATATAATATCATAATCATGAAAGTTCAATCCGAAATGTGTTCTTTCTTGAATTAGAGCATTTGGCGTTTAACTTTCAGATTGATCAATCTGAAAGTCAAACACTTGGCAGAAACCTTTTCCAAATTTAAAAATACCTTCTAGATCCTCCAATCTAGAATGTATTATTTAAAAAAAAATTCAAATTTAAAAATAACATCCAAATTTTGTAATTCAAAATGTGTTTATAAAACGAAATATATGATAGGAGGTTCAAATCAATAAAAAAAACTCAAATACCAGTGAAAAACCAATGTTTTCCACCACAAAACCAACGCAAATCTTCAATACAGGATGACTATATCACAAATGGCTTGCAAAACGCTAGAAAACATTGTAAAGAACCACCACACAACTTGAAGGAGCGCAAATGGGTTGCAGCGAGGGTAAAAGCTAGGAAAAAGTTGAAATGTTGGGGGATGTAGGATTTTTTATACTTGAGAAAAGAAAAACGTCTTTTCACTTAACCTATGGAAGTGTCAGAAGAAAGAATGAAGGTGCATGAAGAAGCAACCATAACCATTAAGTAGCAGTGATTGTGTAATGTTAAAATTTTGTAATATTTTAATAACATCACTCAATAAATCAAGTCAAGCACATTTAAACAGGTATGCATGGATGCATGTAGTAAGTTATGGACGAGTATATGAAGTAATAAATAACTGAGTTCAGGAACAATATAATTTCCTAAGACATGATAAAAGCAATGTCCTTGAGGATTTATCTGTTATATTTTATACAAACCTTAAGTTACAACATGAACCTGTAGAATAATATACAGAGATTACAAAACTGACAAAAGTACAAATCACTATTTATACATCACGAAGAGAATACATCGTAGATTTCCCAAGAAAGAGAGGTAAGTTGTGGAATGGTAAAAAAGAACCATGGGAGATAAGCATCCTACGTTTTCAGGAAATGGAATATCATCCTAAACGGTAATATTAAAAAAACACCGACATGCAAAAGGGGAAAATTGACAGATTTTTAACTACCTTGAATCTGAGGTCCAATACATTAGGCTCATGTGTGAAAACCCACACCTTTAGTTAGCCACTTTGTACATTTTAGGTACAAGTTGGTAAATAAACCCTTTGAAAAATTATGTCTCTAGATTACGTGAGACTCTTGCCACGTGTAAAACACGACAATGGATATATAGAGAAGTCAAATTGAGAACTCAGAGAAGTTTCAATTTTAGTTTTTTCACGACATGCACATTATACCAGAACAAAATGACCAACTTACTTTCAGATTTTCCGCAAGAAATGATAATGCAGTAAAAATGACAATTGCAGTAAAATCAAAATTATCACAGATGAAAGCTAAAGTATGTATAATGCAAGCCTAAAGCTTTCATTAAAAATTTTATGACATGTTCTACAGTCGATCAAGGAGAGATAGGGAAACTGGTAGTATACAAGCAGATCACACTCATTCTTCTCACAAGGCATCACGAGCAGCTATTCGGCAAACTATTGCATCAGCAAGTGATGATACTCCAAGTTCCGGTGCAGATATCTTGTAATGCTGAATGATAACAAATTACTGAATATGCTATACATGCACAAAAAGATACAAAGTCATTTGGATCAGAGCTATTACAAACCTTCTGTATCTGGGATTGGTTTGCTCTCCCTTCTAGCTCCTCCAGGTCAATCTCTTTGCCATTTACGAGATTCTCTATAGCTTGTATCTAGTAAAGATACAGAGATCACTTTAGTTATGTGGGTGAAAGAAATAAATGTGTGCTATGTTTTAATGTAGAATTATCTCACCTCATCAGGAGAAGCCGCAAATCGAGCAGCAAGGATATAAGTTCTGCTGTCAGAGATGCCACATCTTTTCAAAGATTCAGTAATCTAGTCACAAGAAATGCCAAAGTAAGTACTCTAATTGAAAATATGAACAATAACAGGTTAAATGGCAATGCATAATTACATGCTTGGACCCTGAGTAGTTGTAAACGAGCTCTGAATGAGGAGTGCGTGTGGTCAATGAGTCTCGTGACTTGGCTACTAGAGTCTTGTATGCAGCCGCTAGAACAGGGAAAATATTTGGAATCTGGTTCAGTTGATAACAATGGTAACATGAGAAAGAAGTAAAAGTGTTGATAATTGTTATTGCTAAAAGTTTAAGCACCAGCATAATTAGGACCTTCAAATGTTACATACTCACATGAGATGGTAGTCACAGATTGAAAGAGAAAGAAACGAGTAAAACTATTAAATCCTCTTTAGAAATTGGTGGATCCAACCATAAATACTTCTGCATACTTTTCTCTAATAACATCACCTTCTTGTGTTAGTAAATGACATAAAAATGGTTTTGACATAAAATACAAATAATAAGAAATCATACAAGTAAAGCATTGAGGAATGCAACTTCTGGCTTCAGAGTCCCGGTTTGCATACTTTCCAAGAGTTCTCTGTGAGAATATCAATTTCATAACACACTTTAGCTATGAGCAGGTTCACAATCTTTTGAATCAACTACAGATAAATAGATAAAGTCTTTTACAGTGTGTGCTGTATATTTACTTTTATAGATTGGCATATGACCATAAATAGAAAAACTTTTGCAATTAGCCAAACTACTGTAACTGCACTACTAGTGCATAATGTAAGAGAACCTGGCTCATCAATTATCACAGATTAACTACTGTAACTGCACTACTAGTGCATAATGTTCTTACTTGTTATAACAAGCAAATGCAAATCAAACTCTAACTACGTTTAAACCGAATTTTGAGGTGAAGTGATCCCTTCTGTTGTGTCTTATATAGAAAGCAATATTTCAAAGTTATCCAAAAAAAAGCATTCCCCTTATATCCATGCCCAATGGCAGAATAAAGAAATTTGACTTCAACATAGTTCAGTTAATAACAAATACCTTTTAGATAGCTTCCATGATAAAAGAAAATCTTAAATTTAATTCTAAATCACAAGCAAGCTGATCACTATCTTGGCTTATACTTAATACTAACAACCCCAAGAGAGAGAGAAAGACTAACTTTGAATTGGTTACATCAGCGTAGAGTGCAAGAGAGAGAGTAGTTCCATTTATATTGAACGACTTCATAGCTTCTTCTGGCTTAAATCTGCAACAAGAGCATTGGCCCGTTAAAGAAAAAGAAAGAAACACGAAAATGAGATTTCTTGAACCTATCAATTCTCTTCTCCATTTCACTTTCAATTTGTCTTATTTTCTTAACAAAGAAAATTATTTTCACTGCCCCATTTATTTATTTCCCTCCACATTTCTTTCTTTCCCATTTTTTCCCAGCATTTGACCAAACTCTACGTAGTTAGTACATATATATTCAATTTTGAGAGCAAGAAATTGTAGTTAATGTCATGAAGAATAAAATAGAATTTGCATAAATGAGGATGAACCAAAACTTTGAGGACCCCACCATCATCAAACACACTGGGAGAGAGAGTCGCAGAAAAACTTACTATTAAACACATTCGTCTGACTGACTTCGCAGAAATTTTGTTGTCGGAATCGAACCCTTATGGATTAGGATTTGAGAAGGATTGCAACTACTCCACAATACTGGGAAAAAACACAGTGAGAATAAACAATTTTGAGGGAGGAGAATGTAATAAAAATAAATAAAGACTAAATTATATGTTTATTTTTATATTTGTTAATTTATAATCAGTTTACTATCTATAAACTATAAGGTTACGCCATTTAAACACCGTTTCGACTTCTATGACCACCTTGTAAAAGACTGAAACATTAAATTAAAAATTGAATCAAAATTTATTCCGTATATATAATTAAGTTATTTAAAGTAAACAACTACAACATTAACATTGGATTAAAGTTATTCAAGGTATATAATAAAGTTGTTCAAAATAAAATTTTAAAATGTCTTATAAAAGTTATTTGATACATATAATTAAGTCATCAAAATAAATAATTAAAATTATTTAGTGTATATAGTTAACTCATTCAAAGTAAATAATTAAAATATTATACAAAGATATTGATGAAATTAACTTAATCATTCAAAATAAATGACTAACCATTGGATTAAAAAAAATATTCAATGTGCAATTAAAATCGTTCAAAATAAATGATTAAACATTAAATTAAAGGTTTAGAAGTTAAGTCATTCAAATAAACTAATGAACACGAGATAAATAAAATTGATCAAAAATCATAAACTACAATTGGTCAATATAATAAAACTTATTTATCTAATAATTTATAGATTTTGAGGGACTTATGACCGCCAATATAATCACTCTATTATAATCAATTTATATATATATATAACGGATAAATATTGTGTTATGTATGATTATAAATATTTCTTGCATTTCTCAAAATCGGGTAAGTATAGATACATTAAAAATATCAGGGTTTAAAATTTTTTAGATTTAATTACTCTTTACTACTAAATTATAATCATTTTGCAACTTTTACTATTCAATTTACACCTTTGTCAACATATTTTTCAGCTTTTATAGATTTTACTTATATGTTAAATGTGTTATACAAAATATTTAAAAAAATAAAAATAAAAAAATTCAAAATACATAGAAGAAAAAAGGGAGGTGCATATAAGAGACTGGGTGGCACAATTTGCATAACCACAATAGACTCCCAAAGTCAGCTCCAATTTCTTCGTGTTTTTCTTAGTGATAGTTGCCATATCCATTTGATCTTTTATTAGAGTAGGGCAATTTATGGTCCAATACTGAGTGGCTAACCATGAATTCTAATCGTACCACTGCACTTTTCCTTCCATTACAAATTCATTCACTATAGTGTTGTATGATTTGCAAAGAGGGCAAAACTAGGCTTTTTCTCTAAAAAATTAACACCATGAAAGTCCTCGTAATCTATGGTTAATGGTATCTTGTGTGTACTACTTACAATCCTGCACCTGAATTATTGACATCATTTTTCAGTAATACATTCATATACACTTGTACTAGTATTTTGTAATTTCATCACAACCAACCAAGTACAACAATTTTCGCATATTCCTGGCGTATCTAGCTCGCTAGAATAACATCTGCTGAAGTGCTAACAATCAGAAGAAAAATGAATTGACATGAGTTGCAATTAAACACTCATACAATGTAAGTTTGCTTCAAATTTTTGCGCCCACGCTTTCCTCTAGGATTGGCAGTAATCAAAGCATTCACAAGCTCAGAATCCTCTTCAGTGATTAGTATGTTTGCTTTACTTGGGTCTGCAAGCAGCAGCTTAGCCACAAGGTATCCAGCAATTGACCAAGTCTGATATAGTCGAGATTGCTTTCCAATGAGCCGAGATCTCTTGGTGTCATAATATTCTGGCCACCTGTCTCTTGATATGCGTCTCTCAGCAATCTCAACAGCCTTTGCAGCAATATGTGTTCGCTTCATCTTTATGCATGCAACTGTGAGCTGCAATAGGCATGTTTCATGTTAAAGGCTTGAACCTGATATTTCCAACTTGTAATACTTGTATAAACAAGCCAAGTACACTAAGAAAAGGATTTTATACGTAAATAAAATAAATGGGACATTAGTGGCTAGACAAAGACAACTAAACTGGTTCAGTCACACGTCTAGCTAATAAGAGCTAAGGAGAAAAAAGAAATAGAAACTTTAAACCAGAACAGCTTCAACTAGAGAGATTCAATTCAAGTGTCAGACTTTGCCACTGTAACAAACCTGCCAGAGCAGTGTCGGCCAGGAGCCTGCATTATGGTAGGACCAAGGCCTGCCAAAAAATAAAAATATGAAAATCATTTGATGAAAAATAAAATAGAATAACAAAAAGGCACAAACACAGAAAATTAGATGCAATACGTGTTCTTAGGATCACTGCCTGTGATTATCTGCCACTCCTGACCATCAAGAGCAGGATAACAAATCTTGAATGGCATATCTGCCACTAAATCTGACCATTTGGCCTCAATAAGATCCAATATGGCATGCGATTGCTCCACTGTGGCCAAACTGTTTACAACAGACCACAAGTTTCCCAGTGAAAAAAATCGGAAATCCATGTGAGCTGGTTGTAGGTTCCCAATTAAATAGCCTCCTTTGTTTGGCATCCATTCCACTAACCAAGAAGAAATCTGGTCTGGGTATATGTTGAACTTGTTAACTGCATCATAGGAGTACTCCTCTGTCGTGTAACGGTAGATCTCATTTAATTTTTTCATATCAATCCAATAGTATTCTCTAATATGAAATGAAAGAGCTACCAGACGGTTGTTCAGTGCCCGTATAAGATCAGCTGATCCATCCTCTGGAGTAAGCATCTCACGTGCACAGAGTAAGGCAGAATAAAACAGTGCCTAGAAACAGAAAAATAAAACAAGAAAAAGATAATAAATATTAGAAAAGATACATGAATACTAACTTCATCTCTAATTATAAGTATCTCAGACATACAAATTTTTCTTAAAAAAATAGAAAGTTATTAGACGAGAATATAAACAAAATTTAAGAACAGAACAGGTAAACTGTAATAGTGAATTTGGTAAAATTGTATCAAAGATTCGTTTTTACCTTCTCCGTGCGTAATTCCTTCATTTTCCAAAAGGGAAAAATATTTATTAAGATATTGTTGTATTTACAAAATGGAACAGAGCAACAAATTCAATTTATTCATGTTGTTGTGACTTAAACAAGGCATTTTATAAAGACATAGGTAATTGTATATAATGAGAGCTAGGGGTATGATGTCTTAACTTATGTCAGTCAATTAATTGTTAGAAAGGAGAAATTACACAACTTTATTACAAGAATTCACTTCTTGGCTAACATAAGGGCAGGCAAAATAAGGAAAGAAAGAATGTGTCTAAGCATTACAAAAATAGGTATCAAGTAGTATCAATACATGTTACTAAAGTGCAAGCCCAAAATAATAAAAGCTATGGAGCCTTCTGTTGCCTTCTTAATCTAGGAAAGAGATGTGTCATGTTTGTAATTTCAATAATTTATTGGTTTAATTTTTAAGCCCAATAGCATTTGAATATATAATATCACTTCATATTGATTAACTTTAATATTTGTTTAGTTTATTTAACACCACTCCTTTCCAAAAAGGATAAATTTATGAACTCTAATGTATCTCTGATAGTTTTACTGCTGCTGCTGCCTACAAATATGAATTTAGCCAGCACTCCAACCTTGTTCTTCAATTAGAACACCATCAGATAAAATTAATGAAAGATAATTGTTGAAGAGAAGGAATAGTAGGCACAGAGATGCTGAAAAAACAAGTGTGCCAATACAGACATATACTGGTTTACATAGGCTTTATTATATTAATTTCACATGATTAGAGGACATTTCGTTTGCTCTAAATCAGATATTAGTTTCTCATAAACTGCTATACAATAAATGCATAATATTTGGTTGAGTTTCAATAATAATATTGAACAGTGAAATCACACACAATATTGCAATACAATATTTAACACTGAAATCAAACACAATATTGCAATACACTTGCTGTCCCAGAAAAATAACTTGATACACCTGATGACACAAACTACTGTCAAAAATTCCTAATACATAACTACCGCCAGTTATTTTCTACACAAAACTTTCATCCTTCAGTTTCTAATACAAAACTAACTATAAGCTATTATTTTCTACATATAACTGCCATCTAGGGGCTTCTAATGCAGAATTGATTCCTAAAACACTTATTTTCTACACATAAATGCATTCACTGTCATTGACTATCAATTCTTATCATCAATCAATTCAAACTCTTATACCATAATCCCTTTATTCACGAGAATATAACTAATTTTTTCATACCTGTTAAAACAAAGGTGAAGTTGAATCTTTCAAGCATAAAAATATGTAAAATCAACTACTTTCAAATGCATACACACCTAATATCACCACCCTCTTAAAAGTAAAATAAGAGAAAGCTCAATCATTAATAAGAATAAGGCATAGGAATGATGCAGGTCCTCAATCTATAACATCAAAATTTCTTCTTGCTTCTTGTCAAAATGGTACACATAAGTGCAAATTTTCTCCTAATCTAAGCAAATGTATAATCATAAATAAGCAGCATTTTTTCAATCCTGACCTTACAAAATACAAATATACAAATATCTAACAATTGAAGAAAGACAATCTTATTTACCTGAATCTCCAAAGGATGCCCATGAATTCCCATCCTCCGATCTATCATGCAAGAACCATCTGTTACTAATAAGGTCGGGAACATATCAAAGCCATCAGCAAGACACAACCTCAAAATCATCTTAATTCCTGTTTGCACATCAACTCTCTCTTGAACTGATAGATCACCAGAGCACTTTCCATATGCTCGTAACAAAATAATCCACCACAATCCTAAGATCACATGTGAAATACGTTCAGCAGACCAAGAAGAATTATAGAAAGCTTGTTCTGCAATTTAAAAAAAATAATCTATTTTTTTTATTATTTATTTTACCAGAATCAACAGGAGCAACACGCCCAATGGCTGCCTCTCCAAAGTCAGGATCCAAAACTTCTTCTGTTGCAGAATCATCACCATCTAGAGGAACTGTCCGAACTTTAAAACTTGCAGGCATCAAACCTTGTCCTGGACTATGACAATCCATTGTTTTCTCCCAGCTCTGAAATATGGATGTGTTAGTTTAAAACGGTATCAGAAACAACAAAGTACTTCTTGATAAGAATTTGAGGACTTCCCCCACTGATAAAAAACCAAAAAAAAAGGACTTCTCCCAAATGGTTGTTTTTTCCCAAGTTAGGACAAATGAAGTGCTAACAAAATAATATTACTAATGAAAAGTATTATTTAATGTCCTTTTCATTAATTATGTGCAGCAGGTGAGACTGGTGGAGTTCTATCTGTAGCCAATTCACATCAATAATACTAATTGCCAAACACAAGCCTTTTCAGCATGTTTCTTAAAAGAAAACCAGTATTTTACTTTATTCACCAAAAAAGTTACTAGCCAATGGAGAAACAACGATAGATAGATTTGTAGAAAGGAATAACACAAATAGCAATTGCATGACTCTGGAATGATCCATTAAAAAAGAAAATACATATCTAAGGAGTGTAAATGACCAAGTTGAATCAAATTTAGCTGTTACCAGCACACATTATATCATTCGACCAAGATTCCAAGACATTACCTGCAACTGAAGTGTATAAAGGATAAAATTCCGAACAATATCATACTCCCCCTTCAATAGGAAGGCAACTCCTGAAGGAATGAAATCACGAATAAAGACCTGGTCATAATTCAAAGTATTTGAACTGGTTGGGTCCTTTGCAGCAATAGTTCCGATGGGATTGTTACAATAGTAAACTACAGACTCCCTTAGTAAATCCCATGCTTCTTCCTCAATGGAGATGTCAAAGCTGTCTTTAATAGTTCCATTTGAAACATTAGATGCCAAAACCTCTTTCTGTTTCAACTGATGGACTTGGACATCTTCAAACTCTAAGATATGCTTTGTATTCATCACATTGCTTGCTGAATTTGATGTTTCAACATCATTCAAAAGTCTCGATCCATTTCCATCTCCTGCGGCTACGCCACTACCACTTTCAGCCCGTTGGCATTTGCATGTCTTTAACCATGGACGACTGTAGGTTTTATTATGGTCATGCAAACTTTCACCCATCCACTGAAATTGATGAGTTCTTAACCGACTTTGGAGCATGCTATAACACACGGTTAAATCCCTTTTCCTTGAGGATCTTTTCTTCATACATTTTACTCCAAACTGGGAATGTAAAGAGTTCACACGAGGCTCATTATACCCAGTTTGAGGCACAGCCCTGGACAGAACCTGAAAAACTGCTTTGGAAGTACCCAGGGACATGCTGTTTTACAAAAAGGAAACTGTACCAACTTAAATTTGCTTCCTGTTAAGTGCCTTTGATTAGATTACACCTGCGAGAAGAGAAAACTACATAAATCAGCATAATTGAATGACAAACATGGCAATTTCAACTAAATAAAGATTGCAAGATACTATCAGCAGCTTGCAATTTAGAAGAGGTGAAGAAATAGTTTATTATGAAACCATATATGAAATTTAACTCATTTGTTTTACCAAACCCAGAAAACTCTAAAACAAAAAAAAAAATCAAGGATAACAAAACGAATGCTCAATTTGGCATCAGAACAACCAGCTTCTGGAGAGCACAAAATTTGAGATTAACATTCACTTAACCGAAACTAACCTAAAATCACACCAATATATTCATATATACATGTAATAATTCAATAACTGAAAAACCAATAAAATTATATTCTACGTAATTATTTAACCATTGTTCAGAGCTCAGAAAATTTACCAGGAAAAAACAAAAAAAAGCATAGCAAACCAAACCTTAGTTTAATTATCAAGAAACAGGCACAGATGTAAATGACAAACATAAATAAATACATAGCAAAATTCACAAAAAACAAAGTATGTGGTTTCCCAGAGAACAAACCTATGACCGGAGAAGTACTGAGAGTGCCGCGGATCTTGTGATTAGTCGAACAGAGAACAACGAATTATGATGTTAATTCCTCACTTTGCAATTTTTATTTTATTTTTTATTTTCTTTGTTCTGGTCTCAATGATATTTCAGTTTCTTCTTCTTATCTTATACTGTTCTTCTTTTGCGCAATTGCAATTATGAGATTTTTTTGCATTCGCTTTTTTATCGATGACACGTGATATTCGAACATGACCTCTGCGCCTCCTCGCAAAGCAAATATGAGAAAAACGGAGATTGTGTGTCCATAAAAAAAACAATTTTTTTGGGTGTCTTTTTTATTTTCCGTCACCAATAGAAGAAACGATTTTGTAAGAAATTAAAAACAAAAAGGTTTTGTTATATTATACAAAATGAATTCTTTTGTCATTTTTCATAACATATATTCTTGCATAATTTTTAATACAAAAAATTTCTTTTAATCTATTAATCGGTAATCTAAAATATTAGTTAATAAAGTTCTTTATTTTCTACTTTTCCCAATTTTCAATATGGTTGAATATAAATTTGGATATATTTTATAATGTTTTCTCTGAACATTTTTAGGAGATAAATATATAAACACACTTATATATATATATGAAAATTATTTTTATTTTATTTTTTTTATAAGTATTTATGAAAAAATTGATTCAAACATCTCATTAGAGAAATTGGCAATTCACCTTTAAGGATATGGATATAAGAGTTATAGAATGATGTTAATATTAATTGTGTGTTTTTCTAATTCTTAATTTTTTTTTTTTTATAGAGTTGAATAACATTTATTTTGTCTGTTATGATTCTAATATTTATTGATTGGTTATTTCTCTCTTTTGCTAAACCCGAGTGTACTACTAGTATATATTCAAACTATTTGTTTTGATTTCAATATATAATAAAAGAGATATTCATTCTCATATTTTTTTACTCTTTTGTTCATCTCTATTATATTTTATAATATGGTATCATATCCATTTTAAGTTTATCCTAGCTTTGGTGGGTTTATCATACCACCTACTATTGGACCGTTATCAAACCATCTATAATATGTTGTTTCACGCACAAATTGTTACTCTAGGTGTGAGAGATGTGTTATTAGAGCATTTCATAATATATAAGTGATTGCAAACATCATTTTTTAAACGATGACATTGAGTTAGTCTCAAATACACTTCTTAATATGAAATGAGAAATTGGTAATACTTTTATTTTGTTTTATCTATTTGTATAAGCCTGCTTTTTACAAGATATTTACAAATTTAAATAAAATAAAAATATATAAGGATACAAGTACAATTATTGTTAAATAACGATGATGAAATTACATGTTTTAAGAAAAATAAAATTGAAATAAATTATATTTTATTTTATTAGATAGGGTTATATTAAATGAATATGACATTTAAAGAGAAGAGTATAAAATAAAATTCAAGCATTCTTCTAATTAATTTTTTTTTCTTCACCATAGATGATGAATATGTAGTACATATTAAAAGTAATTTATTAATGATTAAATATTTGAACAAATCGAAATAAATTTTAATAACCTCTAAAAAAATATTTTTCATTTTAAATGTCCAAGCAATAATAATAAGTTATACACATTAGTCATTGATAGATGAAATTGTACAAACATTATAAGTAAAATAATGGTAGATAAACTTGATGAGTAACTATTATCACTCATAACCTTACTAACTCTAATGATTAAATAAAGGGAGTAAATAATTTCTTTATGAATAAGTCTTCAGTTTTTATTTTTCTTTTTACTTTGCAAATATCAAAACAAAAACAAAGTTATATTTCACCGTACAACAATGTTTAGGTTTTATTTTTTTAAAGAACTTATAATTTGTTGACTAATTCTCTTAAAGAAGGGGAAGATAATATGCTCACTGATAAAAAAAATACTTCGAAAAGATCATATGGTATATTTAGTTTTTTGTAATAAACCTTTATTTAGATACAAGAATAATATGTGGTATATTTAGTTTATTCATTTAGTAGTTTAATCTTTAGTTTTAGGGTGGGAAAGGTTAATGTTTATTCCCTTTACTTTGAAGTGACTTTGGTATGTTTACTATTAATTTTCATGTTCCATCCTTAAAAATAAAGATGTCAATTAAATCAATGTGAAGAAGACATTCTTTCATTTCAACTATTATTAAGGAAATTTAATTTTTTATTAATTAAATTGAGAAAGTTTTATAATTTTAAACATTAAAATAAGGGTTTTTTTTGTGACCCTTGTAAGTTAAGTGCTAACAAGACTCTTAACGTGTCACATTACTGTAGTCAACATTATTAATTTTAATTGATTGATTAATTTTAATTTTGAGGATTAAGACTCTAAATCTAAAATATGAAAATGAATAGTAACCATACCAAAGTCACTTCAAAGTAAAGGGAAGACCCAGATACCAAAGTTCCAAACAAAAATGGTGGTCAAGTTGATTCAGGTTGAAAATGACAATCCGATAACCGAGATAATTTATTTAATTTAAACTTAACATAAATTATAACAAAGGTAATGGAAAGATCCAGATAATAAAGTTTCAAAAAGAAAAAAAAAATCAAGTAACCAAGTTGATTCAAGTTGAAAGCGATAATTTGGCAACAGATGATTCAATTATAATTTAATTCATTTAAATTTAAAATAAAATGACCAACTTTTTAAACTGAATAAGTTTGAATTATCATATTCTTTAAATTAATTCAATCCAATGCACACCAATTATCAGCTATTTAAGTGTGATTGGAATTTCATTCTATGGGATGATAACTTGAACAAGGTCACAAATGTGGCACCGAAATTCTAATTTAAACATTTAAAGAGCAGAAGGAGCACTAGCATTAAGCATACGCTAAACCTTGTTCAACTCAGTCTTGTGTTTGTCTAACTGGTCTTTCAACCCTTTTTTCCATTCCTGAATTAAATTTTCTTGTTTTTTTATCAGCTCGTCTTTTATGTTAAGTTCCTCTTCCATCAGAGCAATCTCCTGCGTAGAAGATAAGTCATACAGCAGAAGTTTAGATGGCAAATTACAGTCTCCATGACTGATGGAAAATCATTTTATAGTGTATGTCATACCTTTCTAAGCATTTCAACTTTTGTTGGTTTATCCTCACGTTGCAGGCTAATAAAATAAAGCTGAAGCTTCTTGGCAGCCTCCATAAAGTCTCTTGCATACCTGTCCACATCAACTGAAAAAAAATTCCAAAAACCAGGAAAGTTCAGTTGGATGATTGATTAAACTTACTAAGAATTGCAAGAGAAAAACATTTTGCAAATATAGTTTCCAACACGGGACTATGACAAAGACAAGACTTCTCCTCTCCCTGTAAGTCCAAGGACATAAGTGAACCTAATTAGTCTTGCAACTGATGTTAAACTTTATACATGTCGCGGTTACATGACCATTTTCTACTAACTTCAATAGCTTTGTTTAGCATACGCTAGTGACAGTGTGATGAACTTCAATAGATACATGTTATACATGAAAAAGTTCTAACTTTGCATTCAAACCAGAAGAGTGTCATAATCCATATGAACCTTACTTAAGGCTAAAGGTCTAAATAGTGCAAAACTTAACCTATGCCCCATATGGAATTAAGAAAAATGACATGCGTAAAAAAACTGAAGTTCATGTTCATACAAAGATCAGACATCAGTTTATGGCATTGGCACTCATTTCTAAGGGTTATTATATACTTAGATTGCACAAAGTCAATGGTTTTGATGAAACATGGTTCTTTACAAATTTAGTAAGCTACAAAATCATCCATGTGAACTTTTTTACCACCCTTCTTCACTCCCTGCTCTACCTTCCTGACCTGGATAATCAATGTGTGCATTATTGCACATTGAACCCTCTATAATTGCAGATGAGAGAATTATTAAAAGGATGTTTATTCAGCTTTAAATGTCGGGCAAATTACTTTGACAGGTTAACCTAATAGCCCAAATTGACAAAAATATCCATCCCATCATCACATAATACGTTTCGAGTTGATAGCATGTCAAGACAACACATAAATAGAAATTATGCTTCCTCTCAGTTTGAAGGTGTATGTATCATCGTATCAGATACATGGTGCTTTAAGGTTTATTGTAACTGAAACTCAATAATTACTTCACAGTAAAATGACTCAAAAACTTTTGATAAAACAATAAACATACAGCGGACAACATTTTAAAATATCCTTTTAATATAAAGAGTACATAATTTTGAAAAGAAAAAAAAACTAGACACAATAAATTCAATTGAAAAAGGGGAAAAATGATATATTGACCTTCTAAAACTTCTAGCATCTATTAGAGATTACTGGTAATATTCAACCAAGCAATCATTTCAACTTAGCAACACGTCACCAAAGTACAGTCTTTCAGTGTAGAAAGGATGTGGTACAGTCGAAATTTCTTCTGTTACTTCTGCAGGCTCTATACATCTTTCTTTTACATAAATATTTCAAAAAGAACATGTTTTTCCCCTTGTTTAAACTCCTCAAATCTTAAGAGAAAGTAGTACACATATATTTCCTTGATCTCCTAATTCATTTTATTGTTAATTTAAGCATTGTACATGTATATAGAAAAATGACTAACTGCAATCCCTAAATAAAGTTTCAAAGGCCTTTTGATGCTGATGGTTGATGCATAGTTATCCATCACGGTTAGCATGAGTTTTTAAACCACAGTAAAAAATTTGAAAGACTTGCAGCTACTCACTTTGATGTGAAGGGTGGGGAGAACGGTCTATTGCTTGAAGTTCCCTGGCTGGTAAACAGGGAAGCAAAGCAGCTTCCAAAGCCATAACACACGAAACCATATCATCCTTTGAGGGAGGAGAAGATGGCAGCTGTGGATCACCTATGTGCTGTTGCTCAATTACTTGCCGATCACCCATATTCCTTTTCAGCCTGCCAAGGGAGAAAGATAGGAATAACAAAAGTTCTCCCCAAGCCTTACTACGTATAAATTTCATGTAATAACATAAAATATTAAGAGTGCTTGACAAGCTCCATTTCCATGCCACAAAATATAAAAGACAAAAATACTATAATTTAAAAAGAAAACAAAAAAGTTTCATCGAGAAAAACAGTGTTTTTCACATTAAAAAATTTCTTCTGTTTTTGTGTAAAAAAAAAATTCCTGGGTTATATACATAAAACAAACGAGATTAACACATAGTTGGTAAATGAATATTTTTCTGGGTAAAGTTCAGTTTTGAATAACATTATTTTCCAATTTCAATCCAGTTTTTAACAAAGAGAATAAGCATGTTTCTGAGAAACCCCACATCGAATGAAAAACAAGAAAAATGCTACCGTCGACAAGCATCATTGATGAAAAGAGTCCAATCCACCAATTCAGTGTCAAAAGGCGAAGGAAATAAAAGTCGTGAAACTAGATAAACCCAAGTTAGATAAATAGCAACGAAACCTATTAAAATTTGAAAATGCAATTTAAGCAAAACTAAGAGTAACAATTGCAACACTACATGGAGAGGAAGTGAAACTAGGAAACTCACGTGGTAGCGACTGAGAAGATGACGCGCGTGAGTGAAGACTGGAGATGAAGAAGAATGAAGATGCATTTGGGTTTTCTTATTAGATTGAAAAACCTAATTTGGCTCCGGGGAAAACCTAATCGTTAAATTACTTCCTGAAAAAAAATATATTTACTTCTTATAAAAAAATCTATCTATTGCAATTCCCTATGTAAAGATTAAAATTTATGCTATAAATAAATGTATTTTCAATTAATAAATTGATTTTTTTTTCATTCGTGAGTAATTTTGTAAGAAAATAGTTTACGTACACCCAAAATTGTCTTGAAAATTAATTAAAATCCAACCTTCTTCCAAATTTAATTGTTGAGAAAATTAGTATTTTAGTTCTGTAAATCTTTTAACTTTTTCTTTCATCTAGTTTGATCTTCGATTAGTTAATTTAATTTAATCTTATACGTGGATCATAAAAAAGTCTTAAGGTAGTTTAGGTAACCAATTTTTTAAAATGAATTTTGTAAAACTGTTAGTTTTTAAAATTTAGTGTTTCAAGACTAAATTTATATTTTAATAAACTTCACATACTAAAATGAGTTTTTTTTAATTTAATGAATTAAAAAAATTGTCCTGGGTTTGGAAAAATAAAAACATAATTAACCAAAAATTTAGAAATAAAAGAGTTACAAGTTAATTTTTGCTAAATCTTTTCATTTGTTATCATAATAAATTATTTAATATAAGAGAGTAAAAGATCATCACCCTAAAGTAAACCCTAATCCTAAATATTAAAAAAAACATATTTTTCCAACTTTTAGAAGAAAAAATATCACTTTTTTTTATATCAATAAGTCGTTTTTTCAATGAGCAGGGAACACAGAGACAAAGGGTGCGAAATAAATCCAAATTCTTCTCTTTCTGTGAAACCATTCTGTGTCCTCCCCCAACATGCTAACACAAAGCAAGCATAGACTTTGAATCTGTAACTAAATGGGAAATATTTTGCTTCTAGGTATTAAACCAGAACATGAATCATCTGACCCAAAAGGGAACCTGATTTTGCTATAAAATGGTGACACCACTTTATTTACATGAACTTGTGTTTATGTTTAATGATCCGTTTCAGAAGATACTGATAGTACATTATAGTCTTGTGTTTTTGGGGTAGAAGTAACGGGTAAGCTGACATACTCCTTCCCTTCTGGCTTAGAAGATGCATTGCCATACCATATCATTCCCGCTATTGCAATGAGCATGCCCAGAATCACTTGCAAATTCAGACCTTCTTTTCCAAAGAAAACGAATCCTAGGGACAATACCAGAATTGTCTTCATGTGACCAAGCACTTGGAAGGTTACGGCTGTGAACCTGCCAATGCAGATGAACTGGCTCAGGTTTGTCCCTACTGCGATGGTGCAAGAGATAATGATCAAAACCTGCACAAACATGGAGTAGATGTAGATTAGTTTAATACTACTTCGGTTTCAACATAATTGCAAACAAGCAACAACTATGTTACTTATTGAAATAGTTTTAATGAAATAACATTATTCTTGGAATAAACATGACATACTAATTTATCTGGAACAAATTAGTCAATCATGTCATTGTCTTTAGGCACTAATGAGTTGGTGTATTGTATTCAGGATCTTGATTTTTCAACTTGTTTGTATAGCATATCTTTCAACTTTAAACAACATTCTAGAAGAGAGTTGAAATCGATATGTGGACATGATTTTTATATGGTGATACTACTAAGTACTGGAAAATTATGGTTGAACTAAACATATGCTACAGGGAATAAAAAACATTCACGTATTTGGCACTGGAATTTCGCACATTCAGGTAAAAACACGACAACATAGTAATTAACACTAGTTACGTGTCAAGAATCAATAAAGCATGTAATTAAGTAGCAAATAGAAAGAGAAGCTTACAGTGGATGTCAAACCATAGTTGTAGTGATCAACTCGTTTGTTTGTCAACCAGTAGTCCACAAAGGGACCTACTAGCAGTAAACTTGCGGCCTGTACTGGTGCAGTGTGACCTAACAAGTTAAACGATCGAAGAGAATACTTCCGCTGAAGAAAATGCACATACTGCAAAAAAGTAGAAGTGCAGGATCAGCTCAAAAAATTATAGATCATGAATGCCAAACAAATTAGCAAGAGTTAGAATTGGAATGATCTGATATAAAGTTACATAATTCTGTCCAAGTTTACAAAGAAAATTTGCTGTGTCAGTTTTAGATATACAATTCTTTATCTGTGACCATTTATAATTGAAATATTCCATTTGGTGTACCTATTTTATTTTCAATAGATATTAATATTACAAATATTATCATTCAACTGTGGTTCCCTCCAAATTTAACACACTCCAAATTTATCAGTCCCTCTCTAGTATGCATGAACACCTGAAAGTGCAAATTCACCAATTCTATAACCATATGAAAAAGAATTCAATTTTGATCTACTGCAATGCCTCAATTCAAACTCAGGGTTGATATAGTGTTAGTAGTATGTTACTTACATACTGCTGCAGTGAGGTGCTCCAAACTGCAACTGCAGCAGCTATGAAACCCTTAACATTGATGCTCACATCAGTGACAGTACATACAGCTACACCAAGGAGAACCAGAGAAATGCTAAGCTTTGTGTCCCTTGAATATCGTACGTTGTCCAAGATGACTTCCAGGAAACAAGATACCGGAATCATACTCAGCTTAGCAATCTGAAATTTTCATTTCAAAGGGAAGAAACACTGTAAATACCAATATTTTTCACTGGCAGTGTTAAATTTTGATACTTAAAATAAATTCCAGATGTTACCTGATAGAAACCGACAGAGTTCCACATCAAACTCACATTCATTCCGACGATAGAGAAATTTGCAAATAAGACAAATTTGATAAGATCGGGTAAGGGAAGATGAGAGGTTTGGATATATCCCAGCCACTTAAGAAAGAGTGTCAGCAAGGTAGTTGTGGCAAAATGCAAACCAGTTAACGTTGTTGCTGCATAATAGTATATCATATACAATGTCAAAACTCAATGTTAGTAGGGAACTTCAAAAGTTACCTGGCATAAGAAGAAACCATAAATTACATTCTTCTTTCTTTGGTCAAATAGTTATACAATAAATTTTAAATCATTCATCGAGTGTTTTTCTCAGAACTTGGTTATTGTAACTCTAATTCATCTACCACCTTTATTCTCTCAATGTATTAAATACTTTCATATCTACTGCACATGATCATTAAAAGACAGACTCAACGAATGCATTGTAACTCAAAGCAATGAACTACAGAGAAAGTAAAATGAAAGTGGAGAATAAAGTATCTGGGATTAGAGAAAGGTATAGAAACGCTATACCAAAGCTGAAACCATATGTAGCCATGAGGGCTTTATTCACAAGGATTATCCCCACAGATGTGACTATATTGAACATCCACGATGCTACATCAATTGCAGTCTTCCTATCACCCTTGGTTGCAGAAGACATACTCGCTGTATCACAAATTTTGAAATCCAATGACTTTGTCTGCATGAGAAGACATGTCATCAGAAGTGGCACAGATTCCGACGAAACAAGTTAAACTCACTTTACACCATTCTTTACCATTTTTAAATACAGTTTAATCTGTTACATGTGTTTTCTACAAATATGTTCCACAAACACTTAAACAGAACATTTAAAGAAGAGAACGACAAAGTATTTTAAGTTTCTAAGACACTTATTTCAAAAACAATCTTCGAAATTTGATAGAATTTGTACCCTGATTGCTGAAAAGTGTCAAACCAAGTGTGTGAACAAACACAACTGGTTCTTGGTGTCGTAGCATGTAAAACCAGCAAAGAGAGAGAGAAAGAATGAAAAAGCTTATGAAGATTGCTTTGTTCACTCACCAGAATTGCAGGTACCTGACCACTACAAAGAGTGAGCTCTTCCTCGCGATCAACAAAGCTATATAAGAAAAAAAAGAATAATCAAGCATGAATGTGAATCAAATCCGATATCCCTTTTTATACAATTTTATCTTTTTAGAAGAGTCCTGTGAAAATTTGGTCTCAGATTTTTCAAGATAGGAAAGATGTGATATTTTCAAGACGGCAAACAAGACCCTCATTCCAGAAAATAGAGTTCAGTTCAGAGGAACAGAATCATGAAAGAGCAATAATTTCAAAACACAGAACTAATGAATAACAGTGATAATACTAATAACTTGAACAAAAAGTTAGTCTAAACGGAATTCAAAAAGACGCGATCAGTTATGAAGAAGTGAACCATAGGAACAGTGGCAAGAACGTTGGTTGTTCTTGAATTGAAAGAAGAGGCCAAAACGACAACGTAGGTGGTGAGAGGAGGTTGTGGGAGAAGAAAAGTTATATATAGAGAAAGTTTCGGTTCGGTTGTGTTCGGTGTTTTTGTACTTTGTTGTTTGTGTTTTCTCTTTGTACTCTGTTTTGGTTCTTAAAACATGATTCTGGCGCGTGTGCTTTTTTGTAACGTTCTGCTTCAGTGAGGTTGGGGAGGGAAACAGCAACAGCGTAAACGCAATGTCATCAAAGAACAACGGTCTATTTTGTACACAACACAAAATTAATGTATTAGTTAATCATTTGTGTATTTGCATGTTACATGTCCATTGTTGATAGTTTTTTTTTACCTTAAATTTAAGGTTAGTTTGAGCCCAAAATTCGATGGCCTGTCACACAAATAATTGTGGTTCTTCTTCCTGCCTTCGCTCACAAATAATGATTAAGGTAAAAATTGGTAGGAACTATGCAGATTAAAGCTCAATTGTTTGAAATTATACTTTTTAAAAGCATATATATAATGTTATAAAACAATACAAAACATTCCTAAGTTTCTACCATATCTAATAAATTTTTGAAAAAATAATAATAAAATGAAGTTTGTATTAACAAGCATCGTTTTTTAAATAAAAACTTTTATATCAGGCATCACTATACAACTTAACATCTCATATATGCTGACACCTCAAGTAATAACAATCATTTGTCATCATATGAAAAAAAATATTATTAAAAAAAACACAAAAATATGGGGTACTAGACCAAAACACATATGTTAACAAAAACAATACAGAGGTAAACTATATCTATTTATAAAGAATTCTGAGAACAAATTAGATGGTAGTCTATTATACCAATGAAAAAGATTCTCTATGAACAAATCTTAAATTAACCAACTTATCAGCACACGCATTTCCTTCACGAAAAATAAGACTAACCCTAGACCTGATTTTTCCACAGTATTTAAGACAAGTATTTAATCGATTACGAAACATCCAAGAAACATTAGTCTTAGTAGTAAACGCAACACAAATCAAAGCAGAATTGCTTTAAGTCTAATTCAACTCTATAAAATTAACTCGTAACTCATAAAATTTACATTCACTTATATATTATTAAATATTCTTATTTCTAGTTAATGTGAGATTTTCAATACAAGTCCTCACATCATAATTTGTGTATGGACTATATATGTTTGGGTGGTCTAATAACGATAACCTGATATGTCCAACAAATTCTCACTATGATAATTTCTAAATGATATCATATTAAGAATTGGACTTTAAGTCTAACTTTACCTTATAAAATCGGTTTATTAAACAAGATTAACACTCACTTATATATTATAAAAATACTTTTATCTCCAACTATTTGTATTTATTCATCCTTTGAGGAAATCATTCCGTAAACAATATCATTTTTTTATTGTTTTGCATGCTTTGGTAGAGACATCACTTGTGAGTAGTAGTGGCGTGGAGATAGATAGAGAGAGAAAGAAGGAAGAAAGGAAATAAATGGTTGATCAAAACTTTTCTTTTCTATTTTGGGTTTTGTCTGGCTATCTGTGTTTAAATTTGTACGTGGTGTTAATGTTGATAGTAAAAGCAAAGAATATTAATGGTGATGGAAACGCAAAGGAAAAAATGTAATTAAGCAGTTTAAATTGAAAACTTCTTTTTCTGATTTTGGTGTGAGGTTGGGGCGTTGGGCAGTGCCATAAAGGGAGTAATGACAGGTTTGGGGTCATTTTCTTTGCATGCCTTTTGAATTTGTCCAAGAAGTGTTCATTAGCCACCATCAATTGTTCTGTCCTTTTATTTCCTTTTTCTCCAATCAAAGTGGATTTTCTGATGGTTGCAAAGAAATTTTCAGACAGTTCAAAAATAAAGTTAGAATGTATCAATCATGTCATCATCTTGCTCATCGGTGGATTGCATTCACTTGATCATAACATTGGAAATGTATTTTGCTAATTCATCAAAGATTTCATCAACTACTTCACTTAGTTTAGGTGATTTTTTTAAAAATATTATATTCTTTTCTGATTAACTTTCTCTAGTTTTTTTTATTAATAAGTCGCATTTTTTAATTTTATCATAAACATGTGTATCTATATTTTTTAAATATTATTATAAATTTATATGATAATATTTTAATCTGTGTAGAAAAAACACGTAAAGAAGATGGAAGAATTAGAATAAAATAAAATAAAAATGAATTAAAATACCATAGGAAGAAAAAAAAATAAGAATGAAAATGTATATACAGATAAAAGAGAAAAAGAAAAGGTGAAAATGGAAGTGAAAGAAGTTATTAAATTAATAAGAGAAAATATTGAATTAATAATGGTTATCTTTTTAAAGAAATTGGAAAAATATTGTGTATGCAAAAAAAAAAGGCTTATGAGGAAAATCCTAAGTTATATATGGTTATACATAATTTCATTTTGAATATTAATACAAAGATTTTGAAATTTGAATTACTAAAATTATATCATCACGAACTATATTTTTTATTTTATATATTAATGTTTTAATATGATGAAAATATTATATGTTGGCTAAACATATCAAATTGTGTTAGCTATATAATATATATTTTTTGTGTTTTCAGTATATATAAATATGTATTGGGTGAATCAAATTTATGCCAACCGACATTGTTGGATAAAATCCACAACAAATATAAAATAAGTATTTTTAATGGATATATATAAGTAAGAGTATAAGTATTTTAATGGTTCACTTACTAATATGTGGGTATAATTATTAATGTATCCATACTAATTAATACCTACTATCCGATGTTAATAATTTTTATTTTGATAATTTTTTAAACGAAATAATCAAAATAAAATTATTGATAAGAAAAAAATGTTAAAAATAGAAAAATAATTATAATTTAATTTAATATTTTATTTATATTTTGTATTTAAACTTATGAAATTAAAATAATTTTTAGATAGCTTAATTTTATTTAAACATATATTTTATAGTGTAAAATTGTTTGACATGGTAAGTAAATCTTCACACTTATGTACATACTCACAAAAATATTAAAACACCTCCAGCCATCTCATTATACAAAATTACTTCACTCTTTATTTAATAATTAGTAGATCAATTTTTATTATATTTTTTCACTACTGGAAAGAAATCTATGGAATAGTGAATAAAAGTTTATTTGATTTATGAAAACAATTTATAATTTTCATTATTTTTTAAACAAATTGTTAACATAACTCACTAATTGAAAACTGTTTTGTATGTCATAATGATTTGGAAATAATAAAAAAATAGGCGTAGCCAAGTTTCACTAATTAAAAATGTTAAAAACTACGCAAAATGCAAAACATTATACAACTACAACAACATTAATTTTGGTTGTTTTCGTGTCTAAAACATTCTTAAACGTGTTTCATTAAGTGTACGTAAATTGACAATGAAATTTTCCTATGACAACAATTATTCTACAAGCAAAGTGAACCTCTCCTTTATAGGAATATACGTTGAAAATTGAGATGAAAGTAAACAGAAAATTCCTTCTAGGATGGGAAATGGTAGAAACTACACACCACTAGTACCTATATCACAAAACCCCATACAAATGTGAAATTTGTGTATATGAGTAGAAAAATAAATTGAAATTTTTCAATGATTGAGATATATTTTTCGAAATTAGAAACATGAAACCCATTTTAGTTTCCACAACCTTGATACAAACATTATCAACACTAACTAAAATATGTGTTGTATGTTTTTTTTCCAAAAATAAAATAACAGTTATCAAAACAGTTTATATAAAAGAAGTTCACAAAATATTGTAAAAGTAAAAAGCAAAAATCGTACAAAGAAAGTATATATACGAATCTATATTCACTTCGTATATTGGTATACATTAAATAAGCTGAAATAACCCTTATAAAAGTTAATTTTCTTTTAAAATGAAATTAACTAAGTTCAACCTAAAAATTAGAGTCGCTTTTCCATCAAACAAAGCCAACACAAATTGTCAGCTGAAATCAACAAAAAATCTCATTTTCAAGCTTGCTCCATATTAAATTAGAGTCCTTTTTCCATCAAACAAATCCAACACAAATTGTCAGCTGAAATCAACAAAAATTATCATTTCCAAGCTTGCTCATATTATCAACCAGTTGCTTTTTATTTTTTGTTCTAAACGGTGTTTTTTCAAAAACATTTACAAAACTATTGTTGAAAACAAAACAAAATTCTCCGCAGCTTCAAACAAGTCATAATTTATCACTAACATTTCGAAACAAGCTTTGAAAGTTTTCAAGTCAAACTGCCCCTATGTGTAACTGATACCATTTTGTAACATGTTAAACTCTTTTGAAAGTTGTTCAATACACCTTTTACAAATCTCTTCTACTAGCCAAATAGTACATAGTACCAGACATAAAACACTGCAGCTAATGAGAACAAGATTAATCCATAAAGAGTAATCCGTGAACTCGAAAGACAATTTCTGTTCGAATCTCTCTCAACTTCTACAAAAGAATCTAAATATCATGTTCAAAACACAGGGAGGATACAGACTATATGAATGGCGATCACCTCCTCACTGGTGGTACACCCCTTCCAGGTGCAGCTCCACGACCAGCAGCTTGAGCCTGCAAACAATGAGAGTTACATGTGTCGCATGGTATGTCCTTAACTAGCAGGACACCAAATAAGCATTTAAGGCAACCAATAAACTAGTAATGAATAAATAAAAGAAGAATATAAGAACCTTTGCTCGCATTGCAACTGCTCTGCCCCTACCAACACCGAGTGATGCACCCTTGCCCTTCAAGAGATTCAGAAAGCATAAGACACTAAAGCAAACATAAAACAACCACAGAGTACTTTATAACTAAGAAAATATGAAGATACCTTGATTCTTGCATCCAAACGCTTAAACATAGGAGCATTCTTCAGCATGTCTGGTATGACCATAAACCTGCAAAACTTATCCTGTCAAAACACTATCCTTACAGAAAATGCAATCTACAAATTCAACCTTATTCATATATAAATTTTACTTAGTAGTATATAAAATAATGAAGTTACTGAGCAACATCCATACCTGACTTTGCTTCCTCGAATAAACACGTGCTCTAGTTGCGATGTTTTTCCATCCTGAAAAAAGATTTAGCTAATATTAACAACTAATGTAAATTAATGTGTTTTAACAAATATAGTTGAAACTAGATATATCAGACATCCCAAAGACATTGAAAAATGCAATTCCATAAGCTCCTCCTGTATCCAGAATCATTATACCCCACAAAATACATAGTTGAAAATGAAACGGTATAAAGTACAGTGATACAAGGTTAATACTCAAAAAAAATCCTAATTAATCACACCAAAGCTTAAATTCAAGTAAGGTTCATAATAGAGACACACAGACAGACATAGCACAACATGTATAGAGCAGATGTTATCTCCATAGGTCACCTGGATGCTTGCATACACAAGTGATATAAACCCTCCATAAACCTATTATTATTCATTCCCAACATACATACCCCAATCTGCATTTGTCCATACTGCATGGTCCTCTTTCAACATCAAAGAAATTCGACAGCCAATACATAACACTCTCGGTAGTACATTGTTATGACTGGGTAGTGCTAGATAACATGCTTACAATTTCAACATCGGTTACAGCAAATAGCAGTTCAATCCAGCCCAAATCAAACTTAAGGGGCCAGAGTCAATTATCCTTCTTCCTAACGAGTTATGTCTCCCTTTCTCAAGGGTTATGAACTTCGAAATGGTTTACTACACCCAAAATCTCCAAAGTACCGTCATAGATGTCCCTGAAATGTTCATATTGAAAAATACCTTCTCATTTTTTTTTTGCTCCCACTCTTAACACATTTCCAACACTCACACCCAATAGCACAAAAACAACGAAATACCCTATTCAAATTATGATTTCCCAACCTCGAATAACAGTTAAAAAAACCCTAAATTGAACCATATTTGGCATAAAAGCAAAATAAGGGATAAATAACCTTGGCAGTGTAGGTAATGCTCTCAAGTTGACAATTCCAATTGTCTTCGCACTCGATCATGCTCCCTCTGTAGAGTTCACCGCTCTTGAGCTCCACCGTCACCACGTGTCCCGAAGCCTCATGGAGAAGCTTCACCGGAATTCCCAAACTTCTGCTCATGATGATTTTTCGCTTTCTCTCTCAGACTAACAAACGCAAAAACCCTACCTCACTGAAGCACCAGATTTGTGATTGTATTGCATTCACTATACCCTAATTTTTCCTTTACCCTCCACACTATTTTTTTTATACTAATTTATTTTGATCCAATATCAAAATGGGTATTATTGGTACCCGCTACCCGAACCCGTTCATTATTGCTTTTTTACTTTCTAAATTTGCTAATTTGACCCCTGATCTGATTACATTATTCAATTTAAAATTTAAAAATACGATTATGTTCTTAATTTTATGAATATTTTTTTTTGCCATTTTTTTCTTCTAGTTATTTAAATTGAGAGTTACTTTATGATTTTTTATGATTCAATTAAATTATTATTATGAAATAAATTTTTAAATTTTTTTCTTGTGGTACTTATAAATTATTATAATGATAAGAAAATCCTTTTATAAATTGAAGTTATTCACTTTTAAAAATAAATTTAATTCTTTTTTTAACTAAAAGTACATTTCTACCTGACTCATGGTTTGTAAATTTATATTAAATTAATATTTTATATGACTTTAACTTTTTAAAATTAAAATTTCAAACTCTTGCTATCTATTTGTGAAATTTTTATAATAAAAATCTTTTATCAACTAAATGTTAAGATGGTTTGATTTACAATATTTCATAAGTATTTATAAAAGTGTATAATACATGTATACTTAATTTATTTTACTCATTTTGTAGAAGATGTTAATATGTTCTTATTAAGTTTTTAAAAAAAAATTAAGAAAATAATAACTACTAGGGTGTATAATAGGTCACTAAAGCATGGGATAATCATGTCAACAATCATTATTTTTTTTGTTATAATTCATTGAAATCATTATGTATGTTGTAATGTATCATTCTTTATACAAACTTCATAATGATAATTTATTACAAGAAAATATAATTCATTAAAATAAATAAATCTCTATTTTTTTTTTATGACATGAATAAATCTCAGAAATTAAAAGTTAACATACAATTACATATTTTTAATTAATATCATTATGTTAAGTAACAAAAATTATACCAAAAAGTTCTTTTATATATCATTATCATGTGACTATGTTTTGTTTACCTTATTTTGTAAAAAGTATATATACCTCTTCCTCACATTTGTGAGAAAGGGTGGTTAGGTAACCCATTTTGTGACATGAAAGGAAATACTGTAAAAAAAGAAAGTGTGAATGTTTAAAAAAATATTTTTTTAAATTGAATTTTACATTATATATATAATGTAAAATAAAATAAAAGATAATTACATTTTATAATTATTGTATTTTTTTACCATTTTTATCTTAATAAATATAACTAAATTTATTATTTATTGTATGAAAAATTTAAGATTTTACAAATATTAATAAAATATAATTATTTTTTTTTGTATACTTTTTATAATTTCAATATAAATTTTATCATAATAATTTATTATAATAGTTAACTTTTTTAAGTAAATATATTTTTATTATAACAAAAATATATACACTTATCCGCACGCGCGAAAAAAAAAATATATATATATATATATGTGTGAAAATTAAAAAAAAATGTTTATTAAATTTTTTTTAAAAAAAAAATACATAATTTTGTTTGATAGACACAAATAAACAAAGTTTATATTTTATAAGACATTGTTAAAAAAAATTAAAATTAGACACAACTTTTGATAAATGCATTATAAAAACATATTTTTCAGGACTTTTCATCTCAAAATCTTTCTCATTTGGATTAGATGCAAGTTAGTAACATGCAACATAAAAAAGGTAAATATATAAAGATTCATACACATTATTTCTATATTATTTTATATAATCATCAAAATTATATAAGTTCGTGGTCAATACAAGCAAGGTTCCACTAAAGTTGACGAGCACTACAAGTTACAAAGTATTGTTTGGACTTAACTAGTTTTTTGGACTACGTCACTCATGATATGATTAAACATGAGTATTATTTGGAATGAAAAAATCACTTGTGAATAAGAATCAATGTTTTTTGGGATGTAATTTGCTCAGACTAAGTATTATGTATTATTTATAACATAATCACTCCTACCTAAAACATTTTTTTATTAAAAAAGAGGTTATTATCAAAATAATATCGGGTTTCAGTCATTAAAGGAAAGTTAATGTCATGAGACAAATTACACTCCTTCAAATATTTATGAACACAACCAATGTTTTTCCTCACAAAAAAACTCAGTGAATCTTTCTTCTTCACAAATACATTCTCCTATAGAGAGTTGAGAATTAAATAGTTGTTACAAATCTCTTTAGAGTCATTACTAGGTTTACAAGTTTTTTTTTTTTTTTTATTTTCTTATGATCATGCTCGAGCACATCAAATATTTTTTTACTTAACATTTACTATTTATTTGCACAACTTATCCAATACATGACACGACTTATCCAACCTAGACATGTAACTTATTTTTTCTTTAATGCAACAGAAAGACTTTATGTAGTTGGTTGACTCGGCAACACTAACTCATTTTGTGTGGTATGTGTCTCACCCACCTAACTCAAAATGAGTTGTTGATACTAAAAAGAGTTATCATTATTTATTTTAGTTTGTCTTACATCCAAAACAATTAAGGTGAACTAAAAAATTTATCTGAGTGAGTTGATTGATTAGCAATACAGAAATGGAAACAAGAAAAAAAAAACAAAAATTCTTATTTAATAAAAGTAATCAAATTGAAAAAAATAAAACAAGAACTTGAAGTATATATATATATATATAATAACTTAATCTGAATTTGAATTATTTGTAAACTTTTCCTATTAATATTAGAAAAATAAAGGTTATGTAATAAAATAAATCATAAACCAAAGATAACTATAGACAATTAATTTTAATACTAACAAATAACAAATATATTTATGAAAATGATTTATTTATACAATTGGTGTTTCGTTTAGGAGTGTCTTCGTCATCTATATAGTTTAAAACAAATATTTTCATAAGTTGAATATTATCTGCTTTGGAAGTTAGTGTTATGTTATAATTTTATCTTTAAAAAGTGTCTAAAAAAGGAAAAAATATATAAATTGTCATTGACTTTAACTGTTGAGCGATATAAGATTATATTAATGATAACGAATGTATTCATTATATTATTAAAAAATATACCCTACCCATAAAAATGAAAAATATTACATTTGTAGAAGTTATAATTACTTTTTGCAAGTTTCATTATGTTATTACTTTATTTTTAAATTTCATGTTTATTTTTCTACAATGCAAAAGTTTTATACTTCATCGTATTTTTTTTATTGATCATTTTGAATTATTCTTTCCTATTTATAGTTGGGTAACGTTTTTTCTGCATAAGAGTGTTTTTTAATAAAAAAAACTCTACCCCTATATTTTAAATTTAATATTTTTAAACATAACCAGTGCACTAGACATATTATATAGATAATATAAAATAAGTAATATATTTTATCTGATCAAAATATAAAGTTGGTAAAATATATTTAATAATTTAATAACATTTAATACATCATATTAACGTTATCTATATATGTGAATTTCTAGAAAAAGCCATGGAAAGTCACAATATATCTCTAAACTCTCTCCAAGCTCATGTATTATTCAATAACCTGTATACACAAGAATGTAAGTCTTCATATACACATAGAAAAATTATTGAGGATGTTAAAAATGAAACTCTATTAAATTTCTCTCACACCATATAAACTTATTTAACTTCAAGTTTAACCACTAATTAGGCTTAACATAAAACAACTGCTCTTCAATATGTGATATAAAATATAACAATTAATATGAATTGAAAATTACAGTTTTTAAACTTTTTAATATTAATGATAGAGACAAATAATAATATGATATATTTTTGCTTTCTCTATTTTTAGTAAGATTTTTTGAAACTTAAAAACTTACGAAAGCCTTGTAGCTACAAAAAGTTTTTAAAAGTCTCAACTCTACTCCTTTTATATCACTAGTACAAAAAGGTAGATTAACGACGGTTAAAATCAACATTTAAAGACGGGCGGACGAGGTCGCGGACGGCGCGCAGTCGTGGGTTCGCGCGGGCGGTGCGGGGGTCGCGGGCGGCGCGCGGTCGCGGGTTCGCGCGGGCGGTGTGGGGGTCGCGGGCGGCGCGTGGTCGCGGGTTCGCGCGGGCGGTGCGGTCGCCGTGTGGGGGTCGCGGTGCGCGGTCGCGCAGGGGTGCCGTCGCGGTGAGCACGAGGTCACGGGTTCGCGTAATCGGCGGCGGGGTCGTGCGGGGTTTAGGGTTGCGGTGCGGTCGAGCGTTAGGGTTGCGGTCGCAGGTGGCAGTCGCAGTTGTGAGAAAGAAGACAAGTTTTTTGAATGAAAATGGGAGAGTGTGAAAAGTGTTTAAAAAATTTGAGTGTGAAAATAAACTTTTAACGACGGTTCTGGATGAACCGTATAAAAAAACCCAGCTTTTAACGACGGTTCTGGTTGAACCGCGTTGTATCTCACCCATGCCACTTTTAACGACGGTTTTGGGTTGAACCGTCGTTAAAAGTCCAAAAAAATTACAGGATTGCCACCGCCTAGTTTTTAACGATGGTTGTCTTCAAACCGTCTTTGAAAGGTGTCGTTATTGAAGAATTTTGTACTAGTGTATGTTGCTTTTGCGCTAACACTACTGTTTTTTTAAGTCCATTTTTGCTTAGTGAGAACATTATCAGGTTCTCAAACTTTATTAAATCTATTAAATGCTTTTTTTTTTTCATGTTGTTTAACTTTTCCTCTATAATAATCCACCTTTCAGTTTTTTTGTCTCTTGTTTGTTTTTTTTTTTTATCTTTTCGATCTCTTTAAGGTGACTACGTGACGCTTAAATCATCAGTGAATATATCTAGATTATAGGTATTATAGTCATAATACTTGTATTATAATTTGTCTCATTGTGCCCAAAGTTTTTTAATTAAATTTTATATTTTTCTGTTTGTAATAGGTTAGTTTTATAATTATTAGTTAACCATAAGAGATCTACAACAATAAAAAAATAAATTATTATTTATTATTTTCATTAATAGTATAATAATTTAGTAATACATATTTTTTTTATATTAAATGTTTGATTTAATTAACTTTTTTGTCCCAAAATTTAAGGTCAATATTCAATTTAGTGTCGTGGTTTTTAAAAAAAATAATTTGGTCCCTATGTTTTTTAAAATGTATCCAAAATGGTTCTTTCCGTTAAGTCGTACAAAACGACATTAAGTGGTGCTTATGTGGCAGAGACGTGTCAAGTGACGTGGATGATTATATTAGTTTACTTAAGAATGAATTGGGGATCAGTGTTACACTAATTTGAATTGGGGATTACGAATTTCGAATTAAAATCACAATTAGGGTTTCTAGAATACGAGGTGCGATTGTGAACAAGGATCTTGAGGTGTGATCCCGTTGTGCGATCGTGATGTTCGATTGTATGGTTCGATTGTGTAGTGCGTTCCCGTGGTGCGACTCGGAGTCCATTCTAAGGTGTTACTGTTGCACTTCTATTTGATTACAGTTGCATGATGATACAAATGCAGATCTATAGGCACACATTTCCACCACAAACGGACCTACACCCACGAACGAATCAAAACGCTGATTAATCCTCTCCAACCAACGAATCCTCAAACACCGGACTCCACCACAAACGGCGACCCTCCTATATGTAAACTCACTCGTTTATGTGAACAAGATAGAAACCAACAATGTTTACGCACACAAACCCTAACGACCACAATTTATAAATCTCTGCCTATCCAATCTCATTTCCAAAACCCTAATGACCCATAATGACGTGTCACTGACTTGGCAGTCCACATAACACCTTATCTCTGCCACATAAGCACCACTTAACGTCGTTTCGTGCGACTTAACGGAAAAGATCATTTTGGATACATTTTAGAAAACATAAAGACTAAATTATTTTTTTTAAAAACCACAATACTAAATTGAATATTGATCCTAAATGTAGGGACGAAAAATATAATTAAATCTAAATGTTTTTACCTTAATATTAATACGTGTTTTCAATCAATGCACTATTATTGACTTAAAAATAAAATAGCGTGTGAAGATATGTCTTATGGTAATCAATGCACTATTTACACTATTTTATTTATTTTTAAGTACGAATTTTCTCCAAAATCAATGCTCTACATTAATAAATATTTAATTTTAATTAATGCATATACTGCATAAAATATGTTTTTATACTTCTGCTAATTTTCAGGAAATAATTTCAAAGGGATTTGAATCTAATTTCAATTTTTTTTATCATAACAACATATTTACTTTAAAAGTTGGAATGAAAGTTTCAGCATATTAATATAAAATAACTTTTTAAATTTAAAATGTTTTAAGTTGCTGCAAGTGGCTGTATTTCAATTATTTTTGGGTGCATATTTTAATGAAACAATATATTATTATTTCATATAAATAAGTTAATAGTATATAATCTAACTTTTAATATATTATCAATAGTGATATTCATCATTTATAATTTTGTTCTATTTTTCATAGAGTGATCGACTTTTAATATTGCATTTAATATATATGTATATATATACATGATTTACTTTAAATATAATATAAATATAGTTTTAAACGAGTATAATATAGTTTATCTTAATACATGGCAATCTTTATTAAAAAAACATGCATAGTATAAAATGTAGCATAAATATAATTTTATTAATAATATATTAATTTGATTTTGTTATTATTATCTTTTACGTATAAAATAACAAAAAAGATCTATTATATTCGCAATCACCTTATTTATATATATATATATATCTTGGTTTCACATTTTACACGAGTAAAATATTGTGACGTAACAGAAAGGGAACCCAAACGTTCCAATTTTTTGACGGTGCAGCTGCTGCAAGGGTAGTTTCGATTTTCACCTTAAAAAGAGAAAAACGGCACACGCGCCACGTGTACGCCACTTGTACCGTGTCGTCTACACCGTATTTTTCTTTTTCTCGTTCGTTCATATATCATATCATATCGCGTTCTCTACCCTTTTTTCTTTTTTTCTTTCTCTCTGTCTCTCTCTCTCTCTCAACACACACAGCACCAAATAAAACACACCACCAACTTCGCAGTGCTCCTTCGATGGCGAAGAAGCGTAAGTCGGTGGCCACGCGCCTCGACGAAGTGGATCGCACCATGTACTCCACTTTCTGCAGCACCGCCAACTCCCTCTCTCATCTCTACACGCACGCCATGAACCAACAGAAACTCTCCTTCCAGGCCGGTGAACGACACGGTCTCGTGAGAACCCTTCTCTCCTACTCCGACGTTTCGTGCCCCTAATTTTTTAATACTTTTCTCTGACGATTAAATGGGATTTGCGCACGCGCGCACCATGAATGAAAGCTGCCTCCTTTTGTTTTAATTCATGTTTACCGTGTTAGGGTTACTGTGAACGATTTCAGATTTTGATTTAATTCGTGGTTTCTGTCTGAAGTTGTTCGAGCACTGCTCCGATTTCCAATTTGTTTGTTATTCGGTGAAACTAGAGATTGCTGCTTGTGTGTTTGGACTTTGGATGCGTCGATTGGAATTTGGTTCTGTTTCGTTTCTTGTGTGATTAAAGTTGCTTCCGTTTCGTCTTGACAGGAGAAATTGTACCAGTGGATTCTCAGGCAGCAGCAAGAAGGGTCTAGGGTGGCCACGATTGATATCGTTACCTATTTGCAGGTTTGATTTTTATGTCTATGCATGTTTTCTGATGTTTTTTTACTTTTGTGTGTTGTGCTTGCCTTGTGTTATTCTTTCAATAGAAATACTCTTTTTGCTGGCTTTTCCACCATCCAACAGGTTTTAAGGATATTTCATGTACTCTATTTGTTCATATAGCTTTTGGATCCCTTGTCAATTGCCTTTAATGTGAAATTTTCCATGCACTACATGTATGGAGTCACATTCAACTATTGACGGATTGACTTGATATTAGTAGGTATAAATGTTCACATGTTTAGTTCTACATTCAAGAATTGATTCTTGCTCCCCAGGTTATGGACAGCAGAGTATGGCGAAAGGCCAACATTCCACCATATAAACACACCATTACTGCCTATGGCCCTCCCCTGTGGTGGAGGGGTTTATGCCACATTATGCTTTAACTTTTGTTTAACAACATTGTTTGCCCCAACATTGTTTTTTAGTTCAAGTAACTTCTTAAGTGGCTATTGCATTTGATCGAGAATATTATAGGGAGTTTTACTAGTAGTCATTTCACCAAAAAATCCAAAACAATTCTTTAACTCTAAATTAATTTTGTAAAGCTAATTTCATCTAAGTTAATTTGCAAATGTTCACCTTAAAACTATTTTAAGGGACATGATCCCTAAACCCTTGGTTTTAGAATCTTAAAGCGCTATTGATACTGGTCTCCAAGTAGAAATAGAGTTTTACCTCAATAATCTATGGTAATCTTTAATGCAAAACACTTAGAAAATAACATACAAACACTTAGAAACTGCATCTTACAAGGACAATGGACTCATGGATATATCAGAAAACTTGTTAACTTATGATTTATCTGGGCAAGGAATTCAATGGCTGTCTGCCCTTTATACTGTCCCAATGTTTTACTCGTGTAAGAGTTAGGTCTTTTGATGTGTGTCAGTCAGATCTTGCTTGTTGGATACAGCTAGAGCGTGAAAAGTAAATTCTTTTTCTTTTTCGGTTCTCTTGAACTGGAAATTCCTTCATGTATTTTACAATGGTGTTATTTCAAGATATCCATCAAAATAAGTAAATCCATTTTTTTGATTTATCTGAATAACTGAATATAGATATAATGATGTGCTATGCGTGTGTTGTAGAATGAGCTTGAATATGGAGGAGAGGAGGCACCAGTGTCTCCAAGGCAGCCAGTGCATCAACAGAACTCCCAGACTGCAATGCACACTAACTTTGGTTCGAACATACCCTCTAATGCATTTGGAGCAACTGTGGCAGGGCAGGGGATACGAGCTGGGCAACCTGATCAACAAGCAAAGAACTCAGTGTTCTCAAATGCACTCTCTAGCCCTATTCGTCGCAGCCTTCAGCCATATCATCTGGCTCAGGGGAGCTATCCTTCAGGTAATATCATGTCATCAGGAAATGGAAATGGAACCCGGAACAGTGAGATGACTTATCCTAATGGCCAGAACAGGGACTCAAATTCTTCCAACTCCAGTGATTGCATGGACATGCATTCAGATAGTCCTGGTCATGATTTTTCATACTAGTGATGTCATAGTTAGAATAGGGAGAGAGAAAAGCGCTCATTTAAGAAATCGATGGTCGTAAATGTGTGATGAAAAATGTCAAATTTATTGTGGATACTCTTCAATTTATTTGTGTAGTAGCATTGTCGTCCAGGTTGGAGCTTGAACATCAGCTTTTACATGTTAAAACAGATCGTCTTCAAAAATGTTGGTCATTTCCCAAGCAATATATAGTCATACCAGTGTGTGATGTTTGCATGAGATTTTATATGTATGTATAATGATTATGTTATCTAAATTATACTGTAAGATCTTGTAGGGTTCGTTTGTTGCTTATGATAAATTAGATGTAATAATAAGATAATATCCTGATGGGATAAAATAATGTTTGCTGCACAAACTATCATAAGAACTAGATAATAACAAATTCAGGTAATTTTGATGGTAGTAATGGTCACCTTGCCACGAAACCATAGGAACAAGATTGTAAATGGTACTCAAGAAAAAATGAGAGTGGGATCAACCATGATGACGAAGATGTTTATGCTAAAATGGTAATATAAAAGCAATGAAGATAATAGTAGTTATGATGAAAATGATGATGATGACATAACTTTTTTAGTATGGAATGGTATGGTTGTAATGGAAGAGAAAGTGATGACGATCATCACGATAATTAAAGGTATTATATTTGGTCAACTTGTCAAATGATTTATTTCACAAAACAATCATTATATTTTATTACATTTTGGTGATCAAATGGAGTTTGTAAGCTAACCAAGCATGCATAAAAATATATGATTAAGTTTAATTTTTAGAGGTTAGAAGATGAGTGATAGATGTGTCTCTTGTAGATTTTTTTCTTAATTTTTTTTTAAAAGGAATTTGATTATACTTTGATTTTATTAAGTTTTCTTTTCTTTCAAAAAAGTTTAGATTTAAGAGTAAAACAGAAAATAATTACACCAATATACCGCTTTGAATTAAGTAAAAGAGCTATTAACGTTGAAAGGTATGTAAAAAGTATTTAACCGTTCAAATTTGGAGATAATAATTTATAGTATGATGATTAATTTCAAATCAAAATTTAATTTTACATATGTAAATTTTTTTCATCAAAACTTATAGTTTATACTAGTTTTCACAAAACAAAAATAAATGAAAAAACCCACAATTCTTAACTATTAGAATTTATAAAATCAACTAGAAAAAAATAACATTTGATTAGTCTTTGGACTTATACGGTTATGAACAAAAATCTTAATATTATTTCACTCATTCAAATATAAATAAAATATCTATTATATCATAAATTTTATAGTGTGCACCAAATTCTTATGTAATACAATACTTTATCTTACTCTATTATTATCGCCAAGCAAACTCCAACATTAAAATTTAGAAATATGATAGGTATGATGAGTGTGATTATTTTTCTAATCTTATAATTGATGTAGATTCTTTCGTTCCATATCATTTAGTGGAAATAAATTGTTTTTAAAGAAAGAGATATTTTTTATTTAGCATTAAAGAGGGTTTTAAAAAGCGTGCTATTAATGGTTTTTTAAAAATAAAATATATTCTTTAGTTATCCTCCTTTATTCTCGGTCTTCGTGTGTGAAGGACAGTATCAGTGGTCCCACTTAAACCCAAAATCGAAAGAACTTAAAATACTAATAATATATTATCTGTGGGCATTTGCATTTTTTATAGTTTTTATTCTTATTATTATTATATATAAACGTTTTTATTTTTACTATTATTATATATATATATATATATATTTATTGAATAATATAAATTCATGTGTATTTATATGTTCGAGAGGTATATTATTGGATTTTAAGAGATTTGAGGAAAGAGAGATAAAATAAGAGAAAACAAATTAAAAAATTACTCTACACTCAAAATTGTTTTTGATAACTATTTTAAATAGGAGAATCTCTCTACTTTCCTGTCAGTGATCACAAATAAAATAAAATTAACGTACCAATATCTCAACTTTTCTGTCAATTAAGTAAGAATCAATAAAATTAAATTAAATTAAAAAATTAAAAAAAAATTATTTAATAAAGAAGAATATCAATTTAAAACTGAAAAGTAACTAATTTTTCCACTCTCCTTCCAGTGACAACAAAATAGAATTAACGTACAAATCCTGTGAGAATAAATAAAATAAAAATTAAAAATTAAAAAATTATTTTATTAATTTCTAAAATTTTAAAATGTTGAAATAACCAAAATAGTTTCAATGGTCATTATGTAGAATGCCAAAGTCACAAATGAATTGTAGGTTCCTTCTTTAGTCTTTGTTAGATACATAAAGAATGTCTTGATCTAGCAATTGTTAGGTTGTGTGGCAAATTTCTTCTCCTTATTTTGTCTTTTCACATCTTTGATTTTTCCCCAAGTTAAATCAAAGTTTTCTGAAGCAATGTAGAACCCTGCTATAGCCATTTACAGGCTTTTCTTCTTACTACCCTTTTCTTCTTTTATGACTTAAAATGAATTCATCATCATCATCATCACTCTCAACAATTCTTTTCTTAGCTTTTATGTCACCATTCTTGGATGCCTGTTGTTGCTTCTGGGAAGTTTCAGTTTTAATTCCTGGCTTTGATGGCTTAAACGGAATTGCTGCCCGTAGCTCCTTTTGTTTCCTTTGCTTCTTCTCAAATGCTTTCTTAGCACTTTCTGGAGACAGCAACCCATGTTCCATTAACCTGCACATTCAAGGATATATGCCTTAGTTTGTAATTTCTGAGAAGTTTTACTCTACATATTGAAATAAGTTATAATGCATAAATATTTAATTGTAAGTGAACAATTAAAGAAAATATTGTTTCTGGGAAATATTTGATCAAAGATTGAAACAGAACATTTATTGTGGATGTTTCTGGGAAGAGTGGTATTATTGAACCTAGCATAAGATGAACTGAAGCTCTATCATACTTTAGAGTCCAGTATTGTGTACTGTGTTAGAACAAAGGCTAAACTTTTTCGTACGTAAATCCAAATGCTATCAACATTTCGTACATTCGGTCAATTCCCCCCCATATGTGAATATGGAATGCTCAACATTGCCTCAGTGTTTGAATGTAAAGGTTTAACCAAGTTGCTTCGATTTTCAATGTTGAAAAATACTCAACTCTAGATTAGTTGTAGTTGAATTCCAAAATTCCTATAGAATAAGAGAAAAAGAAAACAGAAAGGGAGTATTTAAGCAAAGGAAAATGTATCTAACATACGTGACTGTTGGAACAAAAAGAACTGTGACATGACAAGTACTGGAAGCAAATATGCTTATGTTGTACAATGAAAGGCTATCAAATCAAACTTGATGGTCTATGTAAACTTATGAAACTCTCTTAGAATTTCCCTCAACTCAACTTGTGAATTTATAAAATTGTAAGAGTTTATTAGATAACTCTTAAGTTTGACAACCTTGATCAAATGGGACGAACCAAATCCAATTGTTAATCCTAAATTACAAATTTATTCATTTTCCTCGTGAGCCATGACTAATTCGGTAAAAAGTGGGATTTATACTTGTATAGAGTATGGTTACCCAATCTATATGAAATGAAAGAAAAAGAAAAAGAAAAATAAAATTGAGGGTGCAAAATTTTGGAGAAGCAGGTATAAAGATAATGAAATGTATTGGAAAAATCATGGAAATATTCTTCCAACAGAATGCTTTGCAGTAACCAACAACAGAAGCTGCAAATTCCAAGAACAAAAGATCTAGGCAATTGATGAAAGAATCTTGGGAGAACCACATCATATAAGCTAGTTGTTGCAGTTGGAGAGGCCAAGGCCCTATAAACCCCAAACTATAATCTTGGGACTCAACTCCGGTTTTCCAGGATGCAATGAGAAGTCTAGAACCAATTGAATAACAGTTGAGCAAGACTGTCCATTGGTTGGATCATAAAGGATACTCAAAAAATGGTTTATGCAATAATTTCAGATCATGAAAACAAACAAAGTAGGAGAGGGAGTATCGGAAGGTGCTCTAGGATGTTTCATCATCCTACACTAGTAACTAATGTTAGAGAGGAAGAATAGGAAAGGAAGGAGACATTCTCTAATGAAACAAATGCAGTCAAAAGAAGAATTCACAATTGGTAACAGTATAAGTTTGTCAGTAAAATTTAGGACTTACTATCAATGATGTTAAACACTAATTTGTTTCAGAGTGATGCTAAATCTTTCTAACATCCACTTGATACTCTAAAGAAGGTATGAACTGAGAAGTAAAGGTGTCTAATGCCTTAAAAAGTCAAAGAGCGTTTAATTCATTCTTCTTTAAGTAATTAGAAAGCTTATCAGGAGGATATAATATAATTAATGTCTATTTAATTATAACAGAACAGTTGTAGACTTGTAGTTACACAGCTATTATGATAAGTTGGGTTTATATTATTTGAAACATTATTAATCTATTTCTTGAATTTGTATTTAAAGCATGTACGGTACCAAGCATTGACTGGAGAATCTGACAAATTAAGAAATAGATAATATCCAGCTACAAGGAATGTAGCTGAGGCAATACAAATCTCTGACAAACCAGAGAACAGGACAATATTCAGCTATAAGAAATGTAGCTGAATGAATTTAAAGCATATTTCAGGTTTTAAATTGGCAATGTCATGCATCCAATGCTCCTTCATGGAAATGAAAATGTAAGGTAAACAACTGTAAGATTGAAAGAATACTCACCAAAATTCAGCCATTTCACTTGTTGGAATTTGCTTTGACAATGATTCGTAGAAAACCCTCAGCGGTTCTTTCTGTCAACAAAGGCAATAACAAATCACAAAGATGAGCTAGAGTTGATAACCATATTTGGACATTAGTTTTGTAATTCTAGGAAATTCAATGCTCTGGGTTCAAACCTGTTCTGGAGGATCATGTTTCTGCCCGAGCAGAATGTAGACTTTCTTCTGTCTCACTTTTGTAGTTGTCTTCGTTATTGTCTCTGAAGACGACGAAGTCGATTTGGATTTAACCTTCAAACATTTTCGAGAAAAAATACAACTTAGACACACAATCATCCTAATCAAAATGAAAGCAGTCGAGATATTAAATATATGTTCAAATTAGGGAAAACAAAAAACAGATTCATATTGCAAATATGTGCAAGGAGAATCAAATGCAAAACAATGCAAGTTCTTGTAATAAATCACGATTTTATTATTTGAAAAATCCACAAAATTCTTAACCAACTTTCTCAATTGAGCATTCAAGTGATGAAAACCCACCTAACAAATTCAGAATTCTACACATATTGAAAGCATTTATCAATCCAATGCAACAACATGACACGTACCCAAAATCGTTCTTAAACCATAAAGCTCCAACTTTCAAATTCTCAAAGTTGAAGAGTGATTGGTACCTCAGATTTTGTTGAGGCAGATTCTACTTTCTTCTTGACGGCTGAAGAATAATTTTTTCCCTTGGAAGAACCATCTGGGGCACCCGATTTGAGCTTCGCAGTGCTGTTTTTGGTTTCTGTGGCCATAAACAATTATCTAAATTTAGATTTGATCTGATTGACGCTTCCTTTGTTCTGGTTACCCTTCTCAATTTCATTCACAGTTACACCATTTCATCGCCATTTTGTCTTTCTTGGTGAATATCTCTCTTCTCTTGTCTGGAAAGATACGATGAAGATAAAGAAAACCGTTCAGATTATTTGTTTAACTGTCTTGTTCCTACTGAGAGATAACTCCCCTGTTTTGGTTTTGCTAACGTGAACCTCGAAGCATGTGATTGTACCCCTACTTGGAAAGACGTTTATACCCTTTCAATCAGGTATTGGGAGTTTTGTAATCAAAATGGTGAAGGGATGCATGTGTTAATAGCTTAACTCTAGAATAAATGGCAAAGGAAAATTTTAATAATTTCAATTTTTTTTTAAAAAAATTACCGGGATTTTTTTTTATAACATTACACTAGCTAGATTTAGAATAGTTTCTACTTATGACCCAAACAACATTTGTTTATCCCTATACATCGGTTAATACTTATTCAAAAAGAGTTTTTCTAAAATAATGAGAATATTAGAATTGTCTTCCTTATCTAACACTACATAGTTATCAGAAAAATAAAGATGATTCGGTTTAACTAGTACATCCTTCATAAGATCTTAAAAGTATGTTGTGAACTTTTTCATATAAGCACAAAATACAATGAAAAACTATATCAAGAAAACAAAATCAGCCCAGAGGACACAAAAGCACTATCTTGTATTACTAAGTAGAGACAAAAGAATACACAAGTATTGCTAAGCGTAATAATTCAGTAATATTTTATATAAAATGATTGACACTTATATATTTTAATTGATAAAATAGTTATAATTCAATCCTTAATTTATGAATTTTAATCTTTATACATATTTTTTTATTATAAAATTAATGAAAATGATTTATTATCAAATTTGTGTTAATTTCAATAATTTAGGGAGAAATTTAGATAAAAAAAAGAGGCTAAAGGATAATGGACAAGTTAAAGACAAGACAAAAAGACAAAGTTGGAACATTGAAAACTCGTCCAAACAAGACCACTCAAAAGGAACTTGTCCAAGACTCGCTTAAGCGAGTTCACTCTAATGAGGCTGAGTTTTTTCTCGTAAAACTCATTTAAGCAAGTAATATCTCGCTTAAGCAAAATGTCACTTAACCCAAGCCCAATTAGGTTAAATAAAAGGTGTGAGACATAACCCTATACATCAATTGAGAGGAAGTAAAGGAAGGAAACCCTAAAGGAGACATTCATAAAGGAGAAATACTTTGAATCTTATTTTCTTACTATTTATGCTTGTAATAGCCACCACAAGTGACTAATTACTTTCTTTGAGATTGAGAGTATTATATTCAAACTCTTGTGTATTAAGGTGATATTTATCTATAATATTCAATTATTGATTGATTTTGGTGTTATTGATTGATGTTTGGTGTTATCATTTTATTCACAAAGCTTGAAACTATTCATGATTTTGATCCTTGAATTTGTCTGGAAAGTACTTTTAAGCATCTAATTTAAATGGTAATTCTTAACATATTTGAATGATATGAATATATTTGAAATGTTAATTACTTTACATCATCTATTTGTAATGATAAGGAGTTTTTATAACACATGCGTGAAATCGATATTTAAGAAAATCTCTTAATAATTTTGTATGCAGGGAATTGATATGAATAATTTTTATATGTGTACCAATGTTAATCAAGATGAAGTGTTATATGTTTAAAATTACAGACGAGTGAAAGGATCAACCTCGTCTCCAAATTTCTTAATTGATTGCTTTTATTTATTTTTCATGCAAACTTATGTCAATATTTTTCAAATCAATTTATTGTACATATTCTTATACTCAGTGAATGCTACTATTAGGATTTTAAATAACTATTCATTGTGGGTTCGATATCCGTCCTTAGGGACAAATTATTACTTTTGATTCGGTACATTTACCATAACAAAATCATAAAGTTACTGTCAACCTAACATCGTTAGGGTCGCCTTGGAATTTACACAATGGACAAGTGGTACATATTTAGTTAGAATAGAAAAACAAAATCTGACTAACTAACAAAACAATTATTACATACACCGAAAAGTTTACTACTCCACCAAATTGTTTACTATTAAATGTTTTATGAGAAGAATTCCACAAGAGTTTAGTGCACAAGCTATTAATTGCACCTTATACTACAACTTATTTAATCTATAATCACTTCCAACAATAAACATGGAACAAATCCAAATAATGCATGGATTTGCTTCTAGTAATTGACTTTGTGAACATATATATCGGGTTTTCCTTCATGTTGATATTTTTCTACTTTAGTCCTCTTCTCAAAACGAGTGAAGTGATATTTGATGTCAATGTGTCTGGTTATACCTTGTTGAAATTGGTTATTTGCAAAAAAAAAAAAATCATGCTTTAACTATTACAAGAGATTTCACATTTTGTAGAAATACAAGGTCATTTAGTAGAACCTTCAACTTCACACTTTCCTTAGCTCCTTCAACTGGAATCACAAACACTCTCTTATTGGATTTAACTTAAATTTTATCTTCATCAATATGGTAATGAGTTTACTTAAACACCTTAAAGAGTGAGTAGTGAATTAGTTTTTCAAATCATAATACCTTATTAAGAGTTTTGAAATCAATGATTCTCGATAAAGAACAATTAATTGAGAAACATGTTGTGTTAACCACTTTAATCCAATACCTTTTATCTAATATAGAATATGACAATATATACCTTGTTCTCTTTAACAATGTCTTCTTCATCCTTTCAACAAGACCAATATTTAAGATTTGACTTTTAAACATTTTGAATTACTCGTTATAAAATACCTCTCCTAATGAAAATAAACATTTGATAAATCCAGAATAATTAATTTAAATTAATTATTTAAAAAAAAATATGTATTTCACAATGAATTTTTGCACAAGTATTTTTAAGAAAAAAAAAGAAAGTTTGTTAAATGAATTTATGCACAAGTATTTTTAAGAAAAAGATAAAGTTTCTTAAAAGTTAAAATAAATTAATTGATATAAAAAAATATATAGAAATTATTTTATACTATTTATAATTAATATATAAACTAATTTGTAATTTATAACTACTTTCTTAATGCCTTTACTTACACACCGGTGTCACAGACAAAAGAAAGGTGTAATGATGAATATATCGAAATTTTGGGAATTACGGGATGCAACTAGCAAATCCTGACTTTATTTATTCCAGGCCCATCTTTTAGGCCCAGAAGAGAAAACGTGAACGGAAAGTAACTATTGGTGGTCCTTTTCTTTTTGGTTCCCTCGTTTTACAATGTTTCAACATTGATTCATTCCCGCGCACACTGTTTCAGTTCCTGTTCCTTCCTTCCCCTGCGATTCCGTTCAGTTATTCCTCGTTCCGTTGGTTGCTTCTTCTCGAAGGTTCTAAAACCAAACCCTTCTTAGACTATTGAATCTGACTTCGCTACACCGAATTCATTCCCACCGATTAAACGTGTTTTCGGTGTTCATCGCTGCATATCTGCATGTATCCCTATCCTTCGTCTTGTTTTTTTTCCCACTCAATTACTTCACGTGGTGACCTTCGTTTTCTGTAACAGTCTTGTAATATGGTTTTGTTGCATGTTGTGTTGGAATGCTGTTCTTTTTTGTAATCTGCATAAGCGTAATAGTCGAATTAGGGTTTTTTGTTAGTATGTAGTTACGATGATAGTCTGAGGGTTCTTAGGGTGTATCTTTATATTGATCCAAGGCACAATTAGGACTGTGTGATTGACTCTTGGGTCTTGCTTGTCTTGAAATTCAGTCTTCCTTGGCTTTTCTTAAGTTTGGCATGTATGATGATTGTGTGAATAAGCACGAAAAGTGTAAAGATGTAGATAGTTGTAGTGAAATATGGAAAAATGGTTGGTTATGATGAATTTCGTTTGCAATTGAGGTTTTAGTGTTGGCCTGAATTTTGAATCTGTACTAATTTGAAGCTTATACAGTGTCTGCATAAGTATACTTGTATGTTATCGGTAGCTTTTGATGTGCAATCTGATAACATGTCAGGACTCAGTATCCTTTGACTTCAATTTAATGTTATCTGTTTGGTTTTGTGATGTCAGAACAGTGGGTACTGAAAGCAAGCCTGGATGATTTTTGTTTGATGAATTTTCTGGTAATACTTAATCTTCATTATTTCTTTAGTCATTGAATCTCTTCATCTAAATTGTTGTTTAGTGCCTTCTCTTTCCATTATTTGCTGTTTTTCCAGCAAGGATTATTTTTATTAACATAAATTTTTGGAGGGTTCAGCTATAATGAAAAAGAATAGATCACTAGAAAGAAAAGTTGTGAAGGCTTCTGCAAAGTGCAATCTAAAGACAGGATCCATTGGAGTGAGAAATTCTCCCAAGAGAACAAATAAGTTGGAGCTCAAGGCAAGAGGTGATGTATTTTTGTTTTGGTTTCATATTTTCATCCCTTTTAATGCACTTTGTTTGCTGCCCTAGAAGAAATGAATCTTTTATTTTCTTTGATGTGGGGACACTATTTTCAATTTTACAGAAATGTTCAGTTGCCACTACCTTGTTCATTTTGTTTAACAGTTTAATATTTTACTGTTTAGGATGCAGTGAAGAGGTGTTGAATGATAAAGAGAATCAATATTTTCTGTTTAAGGAACATATGGGTACGTGCCCAGAAATTGTGAACAAAAATAATTTTAAAACAGAAAATAGAGGGGCTATTGAACTTCATCCTGGAGAAATTCTCACTTCCTCAAAAATCAAGTTACAACTTTTCCCACTTAACGAAGGAACTCGGATAGGACTTGAAAAGGTTAGGCTGATTTGTGTAGTATTTTGGCAAAATTGGATGTACTTTATGTTTCTCCTAGTCTACATGCAGTAGGTCTTGATTCTTAGACTATATCTCCTTTCAGGATGGGCATAATCCTTATTTGGAGCTCACACTTCGAGGTCGAAAGAAAATATCTTCAATATTAAAACACCTTGGTAAGAAGTGGGGAACTTCAAGTATAGCCAAAGGGGAGCTTATACTTTTCCCTTATAATATAGTGGAAAATCTATCTGACTGCAAAAGATGGACTATTAATGACAGTGACACAACAGCCTCTGCCGTTTATGCTGCTGTAGGAAGCCCTGCAATTTTCCGCTTGAAGTATTATATGATCATCTTCTATCTCATATCTCCTATTTTTATGTGAAAATTAGGTTGTTAATAGTTATATTGTAACTTGTTCTCTCTTTTAAGGTATGGATGGTTCTACATACATGAACCCAGATCTTCTGGTATACCTTCCACACCAACTCCCTATAAGCCTGTTGTAGATGGAGGTACCACTGCCAATGCTAATTTGGAGGAGACTTTATGTGGTGAACAGCACATGGTTCAGGTAGGCAAAGAATACTGAGAAACTGATGTGGGCATTGCAATAAGTGGAGCCATGGCTCAGAAAGTAGAAAATGCAGCTGTTGATCCTATGAAAAGCTGATAGTCCGATATTTTGTTGTGTAATAACTTGCAGATAATTGTATAGGTTGTACATCAATTTTGTTGCAGGAGATGTGGGTCTTACTGGTTGATCTGGTTTACAAATTTTAGTTTTGTGATTCAAAGAACATCAAAATGATTTTTATGATGGTTTTGCTTTATTTTGATTCAGAAGTATGGAAAAGTTTTGGAACGGGGTATAAAAATTTATTAGTTGAAGATCTAACATGAGGATAAAATCACTTGGGCATTTTTGTACATGTATAATTCATAGTTTTGGAACTTTATAGGATGTTTTAGAAATCCATTGTTGGTTGGTCCTGAATTTAAAGTGAATTTTGAATGCCAATCCTCTGACAGTTTAAATATGTTCTTTATGTTTTAATAAAAGCCTATTTTCCAATGCATTCCATCATAAATATTTGTTTTCTAAGATATTCATGTTTGTTCTAACTAGGATAATGAGCCAAGAGTAAGTAGTGGTCTTCAACAGTCATCATCTCCATGGATTGATAGTCTAAGCAATATAAGCATTGGGGCCTTCCTGTCTGAAGCATCATTGTTTGGTGGGCTTGATCCAAAATCATTTGCTGGCATACAGCCTTGTGATGTAACTTCTGATTCATTGGATGCTTTTATTGCCGCCCAAATTAGTAATCGTCCAGTTTCAAGACTATCTGCCGAAGACTTGCGCCCATCCATATTGGATGCTGAAGAAACATGTCATGCATTTCCTCTTCAGAAGTTATCTTCACCAACAGATGTGCTGACAAGTCGTAGAAAGGATTATTCTGTGGCATGCAGTCAGGATACTTCTTCAAACTTGTTAAAGTTTTCGAATACAGAAAAGGTCAGTTCTTCTCAGTCTTCAACGAGTATCCGTTACTGAAATGTGAAATAGGTTCATGTAGCTGGCTTGTCTGATGCAAAAGCTACATTGTTCTTTTCATAAGATAACTCACAAAACAAGTTCTTTAATTCTCTAAAATCTTTTTTTGGGAGATAGTTCACAAGATTGGTAATAGTTTTTTTTGGATCTTTTGACTAATTTAAATAATTGACTTCAAAATAAAGAAATTTATAAAATAGACCCTGGTTTTGATTTGAGTAACTTTGAAATAAAAAATGCTTTTGAGAAGGCAATGTATAACTTGTTATAATTTATCGCAGCTTTATAAATACATAGTATTAACAGGGCTTATATAAACATAATTTGCAGTTTCAGATGAACTTAAGGCTTCACAAAAAATGTTTTGCTAATAAAGTAACTTTTAATGTTGCATTGGGTCTGGGACGGATATTGGGCTTCAAATTGACGTGGGAATGAGATCATGTTTCTATAGGAGACTATATAGTCGTATGGATGCTTCGTTATCCATCATTACTTATTGTATCTCGTGGTTTTGTTAAGGTCAATGATCAAGATGGACCTTCACCAAACCCTCCATTTGGGAAGACTCAGACAGACTTGTTACTCTCTTCACGGCCATATGACGATGAAAGAAGTCTTGGGTTAACAGACATCAAATGGGTATTTAATTTCCTCATTGAAGCATTACATTGTTTATTATGTTTTAGTATATTGATTTCTGATTTAAGTAATGTTCTATCTGAACACAGAATGAATCTATGGGACCTTTTGATCTTGGCATGCCGGCACAGAAGGTTATTGGTGGAGACAGTGTTAGCATTGGCGGATTAGTTAAATAACCAGCGTATATGCAGAATTTGTTGACGAAATTATTCTAGTTCGAGGACACGTTCTTAGGAAAAGAAGAAAAAAGAGATTTTGTGTACATAATAGAAACACTTGCTGAAGAGACAAGGGTTGAAAAAGGAAAGAAAGATACGAGCCTGACAGATTATTGATTACTGAGTTGTCAGGTTTAAAAAATCATAGCCATTGGAGGAACTAATGTTTAGCTCTTTTGCAGTGACTTCGCCAAGGTCCTATAATTTGAAATAGTTCATCAACGATTTGGTTCTGCTGTATTTCAACTATCTTCAAGTGCGCTAATGGGCTGAAATGTAACTAAAATGGTCATGCTATACTTTTGAACCTTTCATCTTACTTACTCTTGAATAAACTATACCTTATTTGGTGCGAATTGAAAAGATCTTAGTGGGAAGAACATGATTGCTTTTCAAAAGTAGATTTGGTTGCCTGCGTTTGCAAATCCAAACAATAATTGAAGTCCTTATATTTTAGAGTAGCTTGCATTCTAGGTACATGCATAAGATAGCCAGTATGGTTTCTTGTATTGTGTTTATTCTAAACATCTGCCAACACAATACTTTATGTATTATTTTTTGTTTAATTTCTTTATTTCAAGATTTGGTATGTGTTTCTGATCTCATTAGAAAGATTAACACTTTAACTTTTGACCTTATTATAAGTCCATGATGTATTTATATCAGACTAAATTAAATTTTGTCTAATATGAACTATGTATCTAACATTAGAGAAAAAAAACTAATAATGAAGAGGATAATACTTTTTAATTTCATTTTAATTCAGATATAAAAAAGAGACGGGTCCGATTTCAATTCAATTATGAAATCTAAATAAGACGGAATAGAGAAGAGTTTGTTGTGCATTTGTTGAGGCTATCTCTGGGTTTTATTTGCGGTGGCTCTTCTAGACAGTGCTAAAGAGGAAGTGAAATGAAAAAGAGAAAAAATATATTTTATCTTAATTAATTATTTTGTTGTAATATAAAAACATATTAATAATGTAACTATAAAAAGAATTCTAGTACAATATATAAATGCTAAGAACATAATTGATCACGACTTAAACATAATTAATTGTGTTGAAAAATGCATACAGTTCCTTCACAAATTCACTTTTCCAAACGAACACAGGGTAAGTGATAAAATTGTAATAATTTTATTCATATTTCAAACAAGCTATAGTTTTTAAGTTTGACTTTATTATATACGTTGGAGTAACGATTAATTTTATCTTACTTTAAATTTTTTAAAAGTAATTAAAAATATATATTTATAGAATTTATGTGACATGAATGAATTATAGATTTTAATATATAATTATTTTATACATGAATTATAATATATGTATACAATTTAATAAATAATACACTTTTAATTTTAAAAAAATATTATTGTTTTAAAAATATGTTAACATAACTTTTTTTTTTCCATTACTTTAACTGCCTTATCACATATGAATAACAATAAAAGAAATAAAGTAAATTGAGAAAAAAACACAGGTGTGTGAGCATTTTTTTATAATTTTTTGGAATTGCATTGCGTAGATAGCTAATACGATTTTTTTCATTAAAATAACTGACACAAGGTTCTCAATTAAAATAAAATGGTGAACTAATTTATACATGGAATAAATGATGGATAAAATTACAAACCAAAAGACATATCACTTCATACATAAATAATTTATTGTGGTGTTAATGATTTTTTTCTTATTCATGATTTTTTTTTTCATTTATTGTACATATTCCAAGGTGGGTGATTTTTTAAAATAAAGAAATAGTTCACATCATAAAAGACAGAAAATAATGTAATAATTAGTTTGTAGCTTTGGTGATGAAGAATTGTTTTTTAACTAATCATCGTTTACGGAGAAAACTAGATCACCAACGTAGTTACTTCCTATATCTCAATTCTCACTCTTGTGCCCGCCGGCTATTCACAATCGTTTTTTTTTAATTCTTTAACGCTATGTTTCTTATATTTTATATCATCCAATTATGTTTTCTCAAATTCTTTGTTAAGATAAGATTAAAGGTAAATTTTATAATTAAAAAATAAATGGTGATGGAACTTAAAATTCTCATATAACTGAGTGTAATAGAGTCTAGTGACATTATGTCACTATACTTGAAATCAGAACATTTATCTTTTTAAATTTACTGTTTATAGATTAAAACATTTAGCTATTATAAAACCATAAATATTCGTAATCGATGAAATACTTATCTTAATTACTATGAAAAATCAGGTTTAGGGTTATTCATATTGTTCGTGAAAGAAATACGTGTGCTGATAAGTTGGCTAATTTAAGATTTATTCATAGAGAATCCTTTTATTGGTATAATAGGCTTCCATATAGTTTGTTATTAGAATTATTTATTAATAGGTATAATCTACTTAACATATAGATTTTGGTCTAATCCCCATATTTTTGTATTTTTTTAATAATATTTTTTTATGTGATAACAAATGATTGTTGTTACTTGAGATGTCAGCCTAACCGAGATGTCAAGTAGCATAGTAATACTTAACATGAAACCTTTTTAATAAAAAGACACCCATAAATATTTCATACCAATTAAAAAAACAAAAAATGTACTATTTCAAATTAAAAGACTATTTTTTTCATTAAATTTAAGGGATAAAATAATATTTACCTAATTAAGCCTTAATTAAATATCCACGGTGATTACTAATTTGGTTATCATTTATTATTATTATTATTATTATTATTATTATTATTATTATTATTGTGTTTAGTTAAAAATTTGTTGTTATATAGTAGTACATAGTATATGCAGAGGGAAAGAAAGATACTGCAGTCTGAGTTGGTGGCATGATATGGGATGCCTTAACTCCAAATATTCTCCTCATAGGAACGCTGAGAGAAGATTGAAAGGAGAGAAAGAAGATGCAACAAAATCATTGACGCAGAACCACAACAAGGACCATTCATATAACAGGTTCAAAGAAAAGATAGAAAGAGTAGTATCCAATGAAAAAGAAAGGGATAATAGTAATAGTGAGATAAAGGGTGTTGCTAGAAACGATAACAAGAGTGATGAGGTTGGTGAGAATGTTCCTCAGAGATCTCAGGAAAAGAAGATTATTGTTGCAAACTCTGAGTTTGTGGAGGGTTGGCCAAAATGGCTAGTTGATAATATCCCACCAAACGTGTTGGATAGCTTGGTTCCCAAGAGTGCTGATTCCTATGAAAAACTTGGAAAGGTAGATAATATCATGCACTTCTAAATTAGCATTGATTAGTTATTTGACAATATGAACAAATTCATACTATTGGACATAGTTATGTTTTATTCTAGTATTTATCCTAAAATTTCTCTAAGGCATGTGATTTCTTTGTTTTATAGCTTGTTCAAAGAGTAAATTCGCGTGTGTGGTTGAATTGAACGTCTGTGTGATGGTTTTGAATGGAAATTCAAACACATGATAACTGTTTTGAGGTTGTTTGTGATGAGTTGTAGTTGTGATTTGGAGTTGCAGGTGGGGCATGGAACATATAGCAATGTATACAAAGCCCGAGATAAGGAGAGTGGAAAGATTGTGGCTTTGAAGAAGGTAAGGTTTGACACATCAGATCCTGAAAGCATAAAGTTTATGGCGAGAGAGATAATGATACTGCAGAAGCTGGATCATCCCAATGTCATCAAACTACAAGGACTTGCAACATCACGGATGCAGTATAGTCTTTATCTTGTTTTTGATTACATGCATTCTGACCTTACAACAATTATCTCTCGCCCTAGGGACAAACTCACTCAACCAAAGGTTCCATTTCCATCCTAAGTTTAACTTTTATGCACCTGCTGCAAACTTTTTATATCACAGTCTATCAATGATTGGAAAAGCGCACACACATATAAAGTACATTCTAATTAAATTCTTTCTTCCTAAGATTCATGTTGAGATGTTAGTTAATTGTGATTTGTTTGCTGCTAGATGCAAATGTTATTTTAGCTGCTCTTGATTTTGTCTTGGTGGTAATAACTAGGATTTGTACTAGTTCAAACTTACAAATTTATAGTCACTTTCTATGCTGTTGATGTTGTTGATTTTGTAATTTATGCAGATCAAGTGTTATATGCAGCAACTGCTTCTGGGGCTCCAGCATTGTCATGAGAGAGGAGTTATGCATAGAGATATTAAACCTTCCAACTTGTTAGTAGACAAAAAAGGGGTGCTGAAAATTGCAGATTTCGGGCTAGCAAATTCTTTTGCTATCAAACCTGAAGGGCCTTTCACAAATCGAGTGGTGACACTTTGGTATAGAGCTCCTGAACTTCTTTTAGGTTCAACAGATTATGGGTATGAAATTGATCTCTGGAGTGCAGGATGCTTATTGGCTGAGATGTTCCTTGGAAGGCCACTTATGCCTGGAAGAACAGAGGTAAAACTTCACTTGCATTGTAAGAAAATGGTGATTTTTTTTAGCTTAGACACCCTACACAATGATCATATCATTTTGGACACTGTTGGATGAAGATTGGATGGTTCAAATATGATGCGTATTCTAAGTCTGATTCATGGAATATGAATTGTTTGAGTGCATGAATTCATTTGGTAGATTCTCTATTAATTGAAGCTTTGTAGGTTGAACAACTTCACATGATCTTCAAACTTTGTGGTTCACCTTCTGCGGATTATTGGATGAGAATGAAGCTAGTGACAAGCTTATTTCCACCACTTCATTACAAAGCTAATTATGATGAAAACTTTAAGGATTTTCCTCCCTCTGCTTGTGCTCTCTTGACTACACTTCTTCATCTAGATTCTCATGAACGTGCCACAGCTGCTTCTGCACTTCAAAGCCAAGTCAGTTACTTTTCTCCACCTTGCTGCTTCTATGAGCAGTTTCATCAATTCCAAGTGTTCTAAAATCGTATTATCTCAAATTGCAACATGACAATTGTTTATTATTTGCATTTAGTTTTTCAAGTCAAGTCCATTAGCATGCGACGTTTCAGCTTTAGCAGTAACATACAAAGACGAAGATGAATACTCACAAACAAAAAGACGCAAACGGTACGCTATTAAGATGTAATCACAACTTGTTTTAACAAGATTCCTTGAACTTATCTCTTGCATTATGAATTTTTTTCTTTCTATGACAGAGAGGTTGAATTTTCAGTGATAAAGTGTGAAATCAAACATTAGATTTCTGGTTAAATAAAGTATCTAATTAACTTTTGAATGAAGGGTATAATGGAAGTGAAGAAAAAATGAAATAAAACATTATGGTAATCATGCATGAGATATTTGTAGATAACAGTGTAGAACTATAATTCTGTTCCCTTTGAAGTTGATAACTTGTTTTTTCATGACAAATTAAGGCGAAAGGGTCTGAAAAACAAAGGGCATTTATTTCAAACAAGTACATGCAATATGAGCCAATCAGGAAGGAACAGTCTTTCTGAACAAAGCAGGAGAGATTCAGAATCATCCAAAGAGGTAAACTTTACTAAATATATCCAACCAAACACTTTTGATCAAGTTGCTGAAAATCGTTTCATATATTTTTTAACATTTTCAACTAAACACTCTGCCTTTTTTTGTATATGGATTTTTTTTAGAGATAAATATAAGTTAATCTTTTATAGGTTTGTGTAGATTCTTTGTTGATGAGTTTTACTTAGTTTCCAATCCTAGATTTGTTTCCTTCTTTTGCTTGATAATATTCAAGTATGGTGCAGATGATTAATGATGTATGAGCTACCAATATAACTAAGATTGCAGATAGCATAATGATAACTGTGCATACTTAGTTTTACAAGAGAATAAAAAAGATGAGTTTATAGATATTGAGAAAGTGTTTGTTTGAGAAATGATAATAAGTTGTGTGGTTTTGGTTGTGAGAACAGAAGAGTGTGGCAGAAGACATGGAAGGTGAAGAAATTGGAAAAAGTGAAAGCAAGAGAAGGCCAGTTTTTATGAGCATGAATGAATGTATATCCCCAGTTTTTGTGTCTGGTGTGAGAAAATCCCCTAGAACAGAGGGCCATCCGAATGCTCTTAAGAACATAAAAAACTATGCCCTCTTACAAGCCTCAATAATTGATATGATCAATCGCAATGAAGGAAATGAAATTGGTCCATTGCGAAAGTCCTTTTCTGCCTTGGATTTTGGCATCTACGCCCAGTTAAGAAATTGAGCCACCAGATGTGATTTTCTCATTCCTTTTATAATTCTTGTACACTCAACTCTCAATGTTTTCTTTCTTGTGTATTTATAATGATTTAAATCATGTAGTGAGAATCATGAGAATTCAAATCTTCTTTCAAGATACTTATCCATAAATGAATTGTTTTATAGTTTGAATCGTGAATCACATTAATCATATTCGAATTCTGTGATTTGCAGTGCAATGTCAGTCACGATTCAAGGTCAGAAGTGTCACATCTGTTAGACATTATACTAAAAACATGTTTTTACAGTTGTTAGAAGATAAAAGAAAAAAAAAAAATCAAAGAAACAAATTGTCTAAACTCTTTTGAATGAAGAAGTGAATATACAATATACTGATAAAAAGAGGAACATTGGAGTCATTTGCTAAAAAATGGGAAATTAGGAGTTATAACAGAAAAAAATCATGAAGGAGACATATGGTTGGTTATTTTAAACATTTGCAAGTTCATATAAGATTTTAGTATTTAATTTGGTAAGAAGTTTTTTTTTTTCAAATATTAAAACTTGTTGCTATGAAAAAGTTAAAACTTTTTATTTATCACAAAATTAAGATATTGTAAAAGGCACTTGATAATATCTAAGTCGATTTAGATAAATATAAAGTTGAAAAAGATGAATGAGATTGTACTTTAATGTCCGTAATGATTGGATACATTGAGATGAGATGTCTAGTACTAACTTTTTGATGAATATTTCAAGTGAAACAATTTTGTTTTAAAATCTATCGATACTATTAATGTGATTAAGAATGTCAAACAAATGTTTAAACTATTAGATTCTGTGATAAAAAAAAAAATTGTGAAGATATCGTGCAAATTGTGACCGATGATACTTCTAATGTTAGGATAACATGTTAGGATAACGAGAAAAATCTTAAAAAAACAGAACAAAAATTATTTTAATATTCTTATACAACTCATTATCTTGATTTAATTCTCAAAAACCAATATTTTATAATATCATTACAAATAAAATAAAAAAGTCATCATTTCATTATATGCACTCATGGTCCTGAACTTTTATAAAAAAGTACTGAAAGAAAATAATTAACCCAATCAACAATTACAAAATTACAAGATTAGCAATTGCATTTCTCACCATACAATACCATACAATGTATAACACAAAAGAAATGCTCTTCAAACTAAATTTGTTTTATAAGAATGAACAACCACTAATCATGCTAATAAAAATGAAGATAACAAATTATTTTAAGTAATGATAGATTTTGAAAATACATTCAATATTTGCTTAAAGTGTGTGATTTAAATATTAAGGTTTGTATATAGATATTTTTTAGCATTTTTTGTCACTTATTTTTACTTAAAAAATTATATTTTATTTATAATATATCTTATGATTCATAATAAAATCTGATTCACGATTTTAAAAAATTAGAATTTATTCAACATTCAAATCACTTCAAGCATGATTTATCATTCTTCCCATTATGAAGATATGACTAAATCTTCTTTTCTTTATCTCTCTTTGTCAGTATCTATCTTTTTTTTTTCTCTTCCTACTTTTTACTGTTTTTGTAAAAAATTTTTACGTAAATTACGTTGTACAAATAGAATCACTGCATAAAAAGTACCTTTCTTACGAAGGAAAGTTTAGTAATAATAAATATAAAGTTGCTCATTAATTGTTCATTTTTAATGATTAACTTTTTTTTATCACTAATAGTATTCATAATAGTGACCCGTGATAATAAGCACCATAACTTCATTGACAGTGATGAAAAAATGTCACATAATTTATCACTAATATAAAATATTAATATATTTAAATTTCTTATTCACATGCAGACACCCTTTCTTTAGACAGAGTTAACATACAAGGGAAAGCTCTTCATGAGTGACGTTCAAAGAAATCGGCACCATTCTCGACATCATCTGTTCTAATGCATCCACTTTGCGCCATTAGAATTCTATATACTCTCTTGGAACAAACCTCACCTAGCCTTCTGTCACCACCAAGCAAACCTTCTGTCATCAAGTCTTTAAGTAAAAATTCCTTCTCATGTTCCTGTGGCAATAAAACCAGAATCTTATTTTTCATTCTCATAACTTGTCATCCTTTTATCAGCAATTATTTGTAAATAACGCAACTAAAAGATGTCAAACAGATGACATTTCTTAGTGGCCAAATTTACTGCAACCAAATCAGGAAGGTCAAACCAAACAAAATAAATCTTAACACATACCGATTTACAAGGATCCATGTAAACACTCAACAGGGACTTCATGGTTGGGTATTTCTTCCAGATAGCAATAGCAAATCGTGGCTGAACCTTGGGAATAGAAACCAAACCTTTTAACCTGCTCATGGAAGTCAAGGTGAGGAATACAAGGATTGGAAAGCAGAGCTGAGTGAGATATTTATTGCCCAAGCCCCATTTACTACACAGTCAAAGAGACTAATTTATAAGTATCAATACTACATAAATGTTTTAGAATATTGTTGACTGAGTACACTGAACAAAAGAAATCCAAATATTTCAGGTCAACTGGAAAATATATCAAAACATTTCTTCTACGAAAGATTAACACAGGCCAGGCCACCAAGAAGTAATTTCCTTTGTTTTTAGTCTTTTTTTTCTACTTTGTAGATTTGGAAACAATAGTTTGATAGAAAAGAGAAATGGATCCCAAAAACGAGGAACATTTATACTTGATCTTGAATGAATACGAAAGAAGCTGCAGAATCTCACTATCTAAGAAGGGTCTTCAGATTAAATTTAATTTAAGTAATAAACCCCAACCTAAAATGCCCAAGGATGACGGCAATACAGTAAAAAAAACTACGAAAAAGAGTAATCCAAACAATGCACAAGGTAGAAGGGTGAGGCCATGAGGGTAGATGTACGCAACTTTACCTCCAATAACCTAACTAACTGTTGCACCAAGGCTCATCCGCAAAGTAATAAAAGAACTCTTTTTCCCCAAATTAAAATTAAAAAACAAGCTAGTTCTTATTCTCCTCTAACCAAACACATCAAGCCACTAAAATATTAATACGTTAAAAGAACGCTCGTTTCTAACTACTTCATTAATCCTTCAATTAGATTCCTCCACATGGTTAGAATAAAACCAATTTCATCAAACACTCAGCCTATCTACATACATATACCTTGTTAAATAGATTTTAAGTTACAAAAGATGCCAAGTGTTCCTTATAAAAAATTGTGAACAAAAAATAATTAAAAAATTCCTTCAATTTGCCTTCACCATTTATCTGCAAGATTATTAAGCTAAACAATTACTTGCCTTTAATGTGACAGCAGTGAGTCTAATTGTGAAGTCTGTCATGAAGTCATTTCTATTCAAACAAAATACGCCGTAGCACAAACTACATTGCTTAAATTATTAGAAACTTGGAAGACAGCACTTATTACCATTTTCAATCTATGTCAATGTTGTAAATAGATTAAAAAAAATAAAAAGAACAGTGGCCATTAATTTGGGTATTCAGATAATCCAACTCTTAAACATACAAGTCGACAAGATAAAACAGATATTAAGTACATGAGTGGATAAAAACAAAATAAATAAAATAAAACAAACAAGGTAAAAACTACAGGTAATGAGTATTGAGTAATAGAAATAGTCTGGTTTCGAAGAATATATGCAATAGAAAAACATTACAAATCCTTTAAATGATTCAGCCTAATAATTCTCCTAATTACTAAAAGAAAGAAGTATTAAATGCCTTTTGTGTTGGTAACAACTTAAATGCTCGATTTTTCATTTCACACTTGTTTGTTTTAAGTACTTAAATGCTAGCCTTTTTCTATGCAATATAACAATGTCAAAATCACTCACCACAAAGATTTCTTTATCAAATTACGGTCAACGCAGTCCTTTGGAATAAGGGCTCCATTTGCATGTACAGATAATCGGGTCAACTTCTTTCTGCAGTTTAAATAAACAAAAATGGTGTAACAGGAAAAAGAGATAAATTATACGAGCATGCAACATATTTTCAGTCTTAAATGAAACGCAGGCAGGTATTATGTCTTCCAGACACCACCAGTTCTTGTACAATTAAGTTGTTCTTGAAGACTGGAAAAGTAAATACTAAAATGCAAATATAAAGAAAACAATAAATTTTTTAATAAGATAGATATAGCAAATAATCAGTGGACATATCAAATCTTATCCTTTAATGAATTCTGCATAATTAGTTTTACATGTAGAAGTGTTGCATATAAAACTGTTCTCCTTCCAAGATTGACAGGACACCAATTCAATACCAAAAATACAGGCATCAAGTACCTGAACTGACATGATGCCAAACTGCAAGTCAAACCAACAACATGTTCAGCCAGTTCGGCCTCATCTACACACTGCCTGGAATGTACTTTGTTGAAATTAGTCGTTAGTTTTGCCAGAACCTACAAGACAATTTAAAATAAAAATGATAGACATGTTTAAAGAAGGTAAAGATTTTAAACACGAAATATTCCTTGTAATCTAAGGGACAATTATTTAACCTCCTCGATAGGTGGACGTCTCCAACAACTATTGTTTTCAGGGTTCTTATATTTTTCCTGTTCCCTGGCGAATCATAGAAAACAAGTTTCAACAAAATATGGTGAAATAAAAAATGTTTTAATGCAAGCAACTCAAGTAAATTTTGAATTTAAAATAAATGTTCAGAATAGAAAATGAGATATATGTAACTTCTCAGTTCTCATGCAGGAAAGGCCAGTAAAACAAGTTTCAAAATTCCAACTACACTATTTTATTGATAAAATTTCAATAGATATGTAATGGTTTACATTAATGTTATTTACTTATTAGAAAAGTTCACAGGGGTGTAAATGATGGGTACCTGACCATTTTCTTAATTAGGGCCCGTATCATATGAGTGATGACTGATGAGTCAGAAGAATTACGCGTAATAAATGAGTATGAATTAGGCAAAATTAAAGTTAATCCAAATGAATGTATTGTAAAAAAGGAATTGATTAAAACCCAATATTAGTTTCGGGGGTTTGATTAAAACCCAATATTAAGTTATCTGGTGCTGGAGATGAATTAGCATATATATGCCCACACTATATCAACATAGCACAAAAAGCTAAAACATAAATGTGACCTATTGGTGGTAAAATTGAAGTATTAAGAAAATTGTAATATATCACTCACCTTTTATTAATGTAAGATAATAACCTATTGGTGAGGTAACAAACTGTATAAGATGGATAAAGACTTCGAATGCTAGAGATTTGATTAAAAAGGGAATCATTCGTGACAAGATCACAAAATTTGTCAGCCTCATAAATGAGCAGGACATATGGAATCTCAATTCTTTCAGTAGAAAGCTGCAAATGATAAATGAAATTGATATCAGTAGAAAAGAAGAATCCTCACAAATATATTCATCTAATTTGGATTTTGAAATGAAAAGAAAAAAAATTTAATCAGATAATAAATATAATTTCTTATTAGACAGGATTAAAAGTTTATATATTGAATACTGTAAGGAGGTTTACCAACAATGCAGGGTTGGTTAGATATGGACTTGCCACAACCTTTCTCGCATTACAAAGGTAACATATTCAAAAAAAGACCTTAGAAAAGTGTTTACTTATGAGTAATTAAAGTAAAAATAAAAACTAAAGGTAAAAGAGCAACCAACATGGTGCTCATTCCTACCTTTTGAACCGAGTGATTTACTGATTTATGGTTATGGGAACTCTTGTTTCAGTTCTTAGGTTGGTTGATAATGAGAAAAATACCTCCAAGGGAGGAAGAGATTTACAAGAGAGGTGAAATTGACGAAGATAAGGAAGAAATGCCCAAAATTTCAGCTGAAGAAGGTGATTTTTTAGCCTTTGAGGCCTATACTTGTTTGATTTAATTTCCTTTATTGTAGTTGTCAAATAAGAAAGTGTTTTTTCCTTTATTTTTAAGCATATACATATTATATATTGTTGCAGATCCCGCTAGACTATAATATATAAGTGGAATACAACTCTCACTTTACAAACTGGCTGGTTTTGTAAGGTTGAATTAGGCAAAAACACACCTACTAAAATATATATTGTGTAAATAGGGGTAAAAAAGTGGTCATTCCACTATCCACTATAGTTGGGAGCAGCTCCACGGCACTATCCACTATTAACTACTATGATAACAGGTATCTAGAACTTCAACAAAAAAATAGTGAAATGAACACTTTATACAGCAAGCAACTGACAAGGATATACAATAGATAAAAAAAAATGGTACAGATTAAGGGTAGAGAAATGCTTAATAATACTGAGGGCGTTTTTACCTGTGAAATTTGTTCTGGAACTTTCATAGACCACAAAATGGACCCTGAGATTGGATTTGACGTAATATGGTATGTAAGCCCTTTTTCAGCAAACCTAGTAAGCAAATGTCCTGAAGCAAGGGAATAGTAATTTTGTATGAAAACAGTCATAGCTAAGAAATTGCATTAAGATTTGTCTTATGGTTATGAATTCGGATACGGAAGAGAATATTAGTTTTAAGAGAAAATCATAATAAAGAAACTACGTCGAAATGTTATCATGTACTTTTGTATTCAGATATTAATAACCCACCTCCAATCGAACCTGCTTCAACTACCTTTGCATCAATATCTGCCACAATGGATTTTATTGCAAACTTCCCCTTTTCCCATTTTTGCTTTTCTTTTTCAATTTTTTTCAGCTCTGCAGCTTCAGCCTTTAGAGCAGCTTTTTGTAACTTCTCTTGCTGAAGAATAAATATTCATGAACTGTCATATTCTGAATGATATAATGCATAAAAGTTAATCAGAACTATAAACCGAAACACACTTCTTTCTGTAGTTTCTTTTCCTCCATCAGGCGACTTCTTTCTTCTTTTGTCATTTTGGTTTTCCCCACTGCCTTGGTTGTGTTCTTTGAAGGAACTTTGGACTTTTTCATATTTTTGGCGTTCTCCTCCTTCTCCATGTCCATATTTTCCTGATTACAACAACCATAAAACTCATAAAATAGCATGACATTCTCTAAGATGCATGGAACAAAATGGAAGCACATGAAATCAACAGAACACATTTTTTCATTTGAAGCAAATACAAATACAATAAACCAACTTCATATTATTGATGAAAATCAAATAAAAATAAAGAATCAAATACATGTGCAAAAATACAACACAGAAAATAATGATAAAATAACTAAACTAACCACTCGTAAAGAGGTAGGATTTGAAAGGTTGTTCTCAAGCATTTCAGTTTGAGTAGCATTTCCACGCAAAATGTGCCTCTCTGTAATTTTCAATTACATAAACAAATAAACAAAGCATTTCAGGTAGTGAAGAACAAGTGTAACTGGTCAACAAGCATATACCAGGAGAATTTCCAGACCCCATTGAATTTGAAGTCCATCTTGAATCCCTTGCTTCATTCTCATCTGGTTTGCCTACTCCAAAACTTTCTAACTCATCATCCGATTCCAAACATATACGAGGAGAACTTCCGGGTCCTATCGAATTTGAAGTCCATCTCGATTCTTTTGGTTCATTTTCATCCCATTCACCTGTTCGACTATTTTCTAACTCGTTATCTGATTCCAAACATACATGAGGACAGCTTCCAGATCCTACTGAATTTGAAGTCCATGTTGAATCTCTTGGCTCATTTTCATCCCGTTTGTCCATTCCACAATTTCCCAACGTGTTATTTGATTCCAAGAATACACCAGGAGAACTTCCAGAACCCATTGAATTCGAAACACATCTAGAATCTCTTGGCTCAATCTCATCCCTTTTGCCCATTCCACAATATTCGGACTCATTATCCGACTCTAAACATATCATTTGACTAATCCCTGAACACCAAAACATAATGCAAGCTGTTCAGCTTTAAAGGTTCGTTCTCACAGAACAATGAACATCTCAAAGCGGGAAAAAACACTTACAATCGATGAAAACAATCAACAAAAAAAACTGTGCAAAGAACATACAGCAATCATAAAGCACAGAAAGTTAAACTCCACTAGAAATCCCCACGGAAAAAACAAATACCCTACCAATGCAAGTCCAAATTATGATTAAATAGTTAGTTAATTAGCCATAAAAAATGTAACTGCAGTGCTATATTTTTACCACCACATATAATGAGTATCGCTAGAGTTTCAGCAGAAAACAAATGAAAACGAATAAGGGGAAATGCATCTTGAAAAGTAAGAATGAGGATGATTAGAAAAGCAAGAGATAACAGTGAGAGAAAGCGAATTGACCGGGGAATTTGTTAGGCGAAACCCTAACGGTATGATTGGAAGGCATGGTGCATTTGACGATTGCGATATCGGAACCGAATAGCGCGGACATTGGAGTCTCGGGAACGACAGAAGGTGTGGCGAATTTGTGAGGGGTTGGGTCATCCTCGATGACCAAAACGGTGCGGCTTGGGTCCGGTTCGGTTCGGCGTTTTTTGGAACGGAAGGCGAACGGCGTTGAGGGGTCTTCTTCTTCGTCAGAAAGGATGATGGGGTCCATTGTTGGGCTCGCCTCTGCTACCGTGTTTGGTTGTTTCCGTCTTCGAATAAGCGCGGGATCAGAGTCTCCACGGGTGTGTTTGGTTACCTCAATATCATATCCTTACTACGTAATAATACCAACCTAAACAATTTTTTCACAATGTTATTTGATGACTGATAAATTATTTGTAATTAGTCATAAAATTAATTTATTTTTAACAATGTTATTCTAAATTTCAATATAATAATTGGTTAGAAATAAATAAAAATGTGAAAATTGATTATTATATATATATATGTAATTATGGAATATAAAGCTATAGAAAATTAATAATTATTTACAATTATATATAATTATTTGGAATAATATTTAGCAATTAGTTTTTTGAGAGAAAAAACATTTAATAAAAAAAAATAACTTATAAATCTTCAACTGTAATTAATGTTTAGTTATTTAAGTACTGATGGAGTTGAAGCTTTAAGATAAGTCATAATAATTATTAAGTCATAATTAGATGTTTAAAAAAAGTTAAATTAAAAAAAATGAGTGACATTAAGTGAAGTACATGACAATCTAATTTAATTTAAATAACTTACGTAATTATTTTAATCTAAAGATGAATTAATTCTCTATGAGACTTTATTTTATATGGGAATTTTTTTCATTATTTCTCGATTGACTTTTCGACGGAGGTGGTTATCGTTGTCATTGTTTTTCCTTTGTTGTCGTCACATGGAATATCGAACTCCATTGAAGATATTGTGAATTAATAACAATGCATGGTAGAAAAACGAAACACGCAGAGTAGTGACATTGTGGAAGTGCCAAACATTTATGATGAACCAAAAAAAATAAAAAAATTCTTTGCGATGAAAATTGTTGTAAGTTGATGGTACTTACTAGTAGGTAAATTGGTGTAAGTTTTGTGATTTATTTAAATGTCTTAAATTTAGATTTTTAATACCATTATTATTTTTCCTACATTATTTTTAATCAAAATAACACAACTAAATTTGTCTTGAATTATTCTATCATTTTTAAAAAATAACAAGTTTTCTTAAAAAAAAATCACTTAAATTGAAGTTTTACATATCAAATAATACGATTTTAGTGTAATTATGAGTTTAATTATCTCCTAATTAAAATCACATTTCTCAACTACGATTTCTTCAAAAATTGTTGGCAATTGCACTTTACACGGAATTCGTATTTACTACACACGAACTATTTAAAAATCTACAAAATCGTTACAAGTGACAATTTCTTTGAAAATAATGATGATCTGTGAATAATTTATCCAATTTTAAAAATAAAAACCAAATCTATCTATTTGCAGAAATTTAAATTAAATTGCACTACTTTGAAAAAACAAAACCCATAATTTAGTGAATTTTCTCTCATCCAACTTTCTTTTTGTGTGTTTTTTTTTGCATCTGTTAGTATATCAGTTTATCTAAATGGGTCAACCACTCTCAAATTCTCGTGTGCATCAACAAAAGGCAATTTCTACCTCCATCATATAAATTCCAACCTACACCCTATCATCTTTCAAAATTTCTAAAATTATTTTATTCTAGATTTAAAATCCAAAATAGTAAAAATAATTCAAAAAAAAAAATACATTATGGATAAAATAATTCGGAACACAAAATCAAAAACGCATTTTGAATAAAAAAATTTAGAATTCAAAAATGTGTTCTGAATATCTAAATCCAAAATATTTTTAGATAAAAAATTCTGAAAGTAATTTTTATTTACACCCTTTTTTTTTTTAAGGATATCTTCATCATTTTGAATGGTCATTTTTTTCATTTTCAATACTAGGTTGAGTGCATGTTGGAATTCATATAGTATAGGGAGCATTTGCCTCAACAAAACTCATCCTCAAACAAACAGGGTAGAACGGTGTAAAAATATATCTTATTTAAATTAATTAAATTTACCAATCCTTACTTTTTAATTAATTTACGTGAACGAAATAGTTAGAGTAAAATTAAATTTATAGAATGAAAAAAATGTTTGAAATGATATTATAAATAGGCCAACAAATAAGAATTGCATCACATGTGGACACAAATTGAAATGTAGCACCTTCCTTTGTTATAATCGACCATGACAATGACAAATTGTACCAAACAAAGATGTAAAAAGGAGTTAATAAACATTTTGTTTGTGAATATAATTAATAATTAGATGAGTATTTTGTTTGTTAATGATGTGAATGTGATGGTTGAAATGTTATGTTGATGTATATGACGTTGAGGTGGCGTAGGTGATGAGTGGAGGAGGAACAAAACATGTGAGTTTTTACCCTAATTTGGATTTCATGAAACAATGCATGACCCACTCTTATTGGCCCCTACCCAAAACCCGGACACATACATACATGCATGCTATCATAATCTACAAGTTGTTCGACTATCACCTTAAATATATTTGTTATTGTAAGAAAATTATTCTGTTAATCATTGTCAATAATATTATTGCTATAAATTGATAAAGTTTCTTAGAAAAAACATTACAAGGGTTAAAGTTGAAATCTCAAGATATACATTGATAAAAAAAAAATTTAAGCCATAAAAGTATTATATATTTAATTTATTTATTTTTTGAAGTGATTGTTGCGTGAAAATCATTTAGTTAATGAGGTTTGGAAGCACATAAATAGGGTAATTTTTAAAGGAGGAGTAATAAACCTATTATAAGCTTTTGCGTTGGTTCAGTTAAAGAATTGGTCTTGGGTTACATCTAAGTAACCGTCTGCGTTTTTCTTATTTTTTGATTGGTGCTTAGATCCGATGGTTTGTATAAGTGTGATCACATGATGTATTTATCTAAGACGTTTGTCTCGAATGACTTTTTCTGATTTAAGTTATGAGTGTTTTATAGACATACACGAGAATATGTCTAATGAAAAAAGGTTAATGTTGTGATTATATATAAGGGTTGGATCACCCTAAAGTGATTCATATTTTTTATTTTTTATTGCTGATAAAAAAAACTTAATTAATGATTGTTTTATGAAATCACTTATATTTTTAATTAATTAATGTGGTTATTCATAATGTCTTTTCTCCATAGAATCTTTCTTAATTAAGCGGAAAATTGGGAAATATTTAGTTTATGCATGGGAAATAAAGGGACAATGCAGCCCCAGACTTAGATTGATGTGATGATTTTTCATCAGACAACAGTGTTCAATAGCTGATCTAAAAATGATTGGAGCAGCATCAATATGAGTCACATCTATTTTCTTTTTTTAATCATTAATGCATCTTTTTCTCTCATCTTTAACTTCATTAGAAGTAGGCATTAATAATTAATGATAAGATGATAGAAAAGTTAATTAATGTTAGATCTGGTTAAATCAACTTTTCTTGATTTACACTGGTTAAATAGTTTTAAAGAGAAAATAATTTATGCCTTCAATTTTTCGAAGTGCTTAATTTTTATTTTTTGTTGAAGAACTATAAAGTGAATTGTTGATGTCAATTAGTAAACAGATTACACATTTTAATGAGATTTTTTTAGTGAATATTTTTTGTTACATAGTAATTAAATTTTTGGCAATCTTGCAAGACTTCTTTTTGGCAAAGCTAGTGTGGAGGTTGTAGGTAGGAGTTGGAATAACTAGTGATTAAGTTTGGGGTAAATACTCGTTAGGATATGCTCGAAATGATTCTGATACCATATTACGAAGTAGACTTTAAGCCTAACTCAACCCCATAAAATCAACTCATTAGGTTCAAGTTTACACACACTTATATACAATAAAAACTTTAATCTCTAGTTATGTGAGATTTCTAACAGTAACAGAAACAGAAACAGTGATTATATCTCTTACTTACATTTATTTAGTAGAGAATGATGTAGAAAGACTTAAGGTGTCATTGTAGAAATTAAATGAAAGAAATAGATGTTTCATGGAATGCATGTGTTAGCATTCATGTCTGTCAGATTATATATGTTTAATTCACCCTATATCATGTGAGATATGATACGGGCCAAAGCCAAATGTTTTTGCTTCAGTCCTTGTTTCATAACCATACAATACGCTTAAATCATGGTGAAATAGTGTATTCCCCAAAGGAGAAGAATGGGGTCCCTCCCCTTCCCCAAAACGTTTCTTTGTCTTTTATGGAGTTTTTGTTTTGGATGAAGGGTTATTTTTTGTTGCAGATCATGCACCCTTGGTTAATTTCACAGTGCCAAGAGTAGAGGGACACAAAATGCCAACCAAGTAGCATTGAAGGAATGGAGCCATGTTTGCTCTTAACTTAGATCCTGTTTTCCAAGCAAAGTGTTGTCCCTTTCAGGGAAGACAAACCAGGAGACATGGATTAGAACCACAATGGCAACAATATTTTTCCTTGTCGTCAATGGTTGTACCCTCTGAAGGGTAACTACTTATTCCCCCACTCCTATAAAAAGAGGGCAACTAGGCCATGTCTTGTGCAAGTGCCAAATCATTATTATACACACTTTCATACCAAAAGCACTCCTAAAGTTAATGGCTACCTCACCAAATTGCAGGCACTTACTTCTTCTTTGTCTGTTGCTTTGCTTCATCACCATGACAGCCAGAGGTATGTTTAGTTTTATGTTTGCAGCTCTTTTGCTTTCTCCAAAATGTTACCAAATCATGATGTTTAAAATAGTTTTGGTTGATTTGTTGCAGCCAGAAGTTTGAGGGAGATTAAGCATGATGATGCAGTTAAGAAGGCTCAAACTGGTTTGTTTAAGCCACAACATGAAGCTGCACAACAAAGCAATGATGAATTGGACACAATGGATTACACACCTGCAAAAAGGAACCCTCCAATTCATAATTGAAGTTTTCCATTTTTTTTCTTCATTTTTTTAGAAAGAGCATCAATATCTCACAGTGCTTAGTTAATTAATCTGCAGTCCTGTATTCTAGGACCTTCAATGTATAGATATTGTTTGGACTTGGAAGTTAGGAAATCCACACTTCAATTATGGACTTAGTGTGTTTCTCTACCCTAAGTCACCAAGAAGAAAAAAAGAGAACTTGTAAAACAGAGTTAACAAAAAAGTGAAAATTTGGATCCTCCTTCATTTTAATGAAGAACAATTATTTAATATATGTATTAAAGAATCCTTGTTTCTGTGATGTTTAGAGAAGAATTAAATGAGGATGAGACTTAAAGGTTTGATTATCACATGTTCATGCAGCATCTGGAAACATTTGAAGTTAATTAGTAGCATATTTTAAGAATAGAAGGTGTGAAAATGCATTATGGTAAATGAAATAGAGTTATTTTGATATTTGTAGGTACAATATTGGATTTACTCTTCAATCTTCAGCCATAATAAGATCAAATTGTGCTAAAGGAGATGTGAGGACAAGAAATTAAATGTCAAAAAGTTCAGAAGTATGTCTGAATATGAATAATTTTTTTTACTCCATGGCATTTAATATGTTAAATATTTTCTGCTATTTTAATCAAAGCTAGATACCTGATCTTGCAGAGGAGCATAGTACAACCATTCATTAAGAAATCAGCTGCAGTGCAACTAATGGTGCAAGGTGACCCCAACATGAATCTCAAATTTTATTTCTATTAAGTGTAATAATTAATAATAATAAAAGTTAAATCTTACATATTTAAAACAATTTTACAATATCATTTAATTACTCACAAATTGTTATTGACATATTTTAAAAATAATTATTATAAAAATTAATAAACTCATTTCCTTGGAGTTCTAAAAGATAAAACATAAGATTATCATTAATTATGTCATTTTAGAATGAGTTGGGTAAAAGTTTTTAAAATGTTAATTTAATTAAAAAATGATTTTCTGAGTCTATCCAAACTTTTATTTATTCTTTTTATGATAATCATTTATTGGTCTAAAATATTTACTTATTTCTCTGATGAATAATATTTTTGTTATAAAATCTTCACTAGTGACCTAGAAATTTTCCTTTCTAATAATAATTTTGGCCCCACCATATAATGGTGGCTATATGAAATGTAGTTCTCTTATAGGCTTTTGCTTACTTAACTATAACATTATACAACCTATACTATATTACAGAGTTAAAATGATAGAAATACCCTCATAACCATTTAAATTTTTTTTCCGAATATCCAAATTCGTAAGTCAAAATTTATCTTCTGAAATTCATAATTAATACTCTAGATTTTGTTTTTGGAAATAAGTTTTTCATTTTAAAGTCACTTCCACATTTCCATTTTTGAAAGAAAAATATTTATAGTGGACTTTAAACCTAATTCAATTTCATAAAACTAAATTATGAGATGAGATTTGTACATATTTAGATATAATGAAATACTTTTATCTCTAGTTAATGTGAGATCTCCAACACTTATTCTAAAAGGTATTTTTGGAACTCGATTTCCACGACCTAGCTTCACCTTCTTATGTTTGAAATCAAAATTCCAAAGGATAAATTGGGCGTTTGTATAGTGCAGGAATCAAAAGCCTCTCTTGAATGGCTTTGGCTAATGGGTTGGTTTTGGTTATAGTTTCATTTTCTGTATGAATTGAAGAGTGTCTGTTTCATAGGTTTAATAGCCCCAAATGAGGTTGGTTGATGAGCAATAGAGAGGGGACAAAAGAGGCCAACCAATGGACTCTTCCCATGTGATCCATACAAACATTGTCCATTATCCTAATCCTCTCCAAAAACCAAAAACCAAAAACATTGTCCATTGTCTTGTCTGAAAATGATGGAGGTCTCACCAATGTCTGCTATTTTCCCTCCCTTTGTTAAATACTGTCATCACCATCATTGAGTAATCAAATCTCTTATGCATGCAGTCTAACCCTAAAGAATAATACAATCAACCACCTTGGCATCATCTCCATGGCCAAGGCAATTGAATCATTGCTACCACCTTAGCTACCTATCAAATAATCTTGATTCAAAGGTTTTATTTTTTATTTCGGTACTGTTAATATATTTTCATATTAAATTATGCAGAGTCGAGGTGAAATAAGTTTATATATTTTCTTATTTCTCAATCTGTCGAAACATTTTTTAAAAATAAAATCGTGATAAAGTTTTTTTTATCAGAAAAAAAAAATAATCACTTTAGGGGTGATCCAACTCTTTTACATAACAACACTTAACAAAAGAGAGACCTCATAACTTACCAAAAGCTATGAACTCAAAACACAAAATCAACAAAGGTAACTAAAAAAACACCTACTCAAATGTTCTTGATCATAAACAAACAAGTCAACGGATCAAGACACTAATCAGACAAAAAAACCAAGCAGAATCACATTTAGATGTTAGTCAAGACCAAACTTTTAATTGAATCAAGAAAAAAAAAATCTCAAAATGATCAAATACTCTCAAAATGATCAAAATCGTGTCAGAGTACCAAATTTCAAAATAGATAATACATCGAATGCGGTAATTTACCATAATACCACCGTTTCACAAAAGTTATGAAATGAATATCAAATACTTATCAATTTATTAGATAGTTATTTTTTATTAAAAATCTTATTGGTATTTTCTATTTTAAAATTGTAATCAAAGGTTACTATAATCAAAACATGGTTGAAGTGTGGGGCTGTATTAGCATGATACGGAAAAATCATTAATTAGTATTTGTAGTCATATAATAACTAACCTCTATCATTAACTAGTATTTGTAGTTATGTAATAAATCATCTCTATCATTATATATATAAATTATAGAATTAGAATTAAAATTAAAAATATTTTAATATATTTTAAATTCTAAAATACTAAACTTCATTACATAGTATGTTTGGAATATAATATATATACTAAAATTCAGTTATTATTTGTTATATTTTCAACATATTATTGTTTACTACAAATCTATAAAAAGAATACTATATAAATCAAGGCTTCTACCCCGTTATATAGGAAAATTCAAATTTCGATAAAAGAACACAATTAAAATTCTCTCGTTTAAAAATTATGACAATTTGTACAATAATATATTCTCATGTTGAAAACATTATTAAAATTCTGTTAACGATATCAAAATAAGCACTATAAATAAGTTATATTTATTTTATATTATGATCTCGTTTCTCAACTAATTATATCACATCATAAAGAATGAATAAAAATGAATATCCAAAACAAAGTAAGAACAAATCACCAGAATTTCGATTATATATATCATGCAAGTCCTTCTAGTTTTATAGCAGAGAGCTAACTTTATAAAATCCAAATACTGCTGAAATTCTCTTTTTGAGCAATTTCATTAAAGGATTTAATTATAATATATACGAATAAAAGAATATCATGAATAGTAATATCTTTGCAAAAATTAAATAAGAACTAGTAATTTAATGTGTGTGTAAGGGTATTAAATAAGTACCAAAATATTTGTGAAGTTAATCACAAAGAATAATATTAAGAAGTATGAGTAATATAAGATAGCTAGTGGAGTGTGGACCAGGGACTAATTATAGTTTATTTTTATTGTTTGTTGGCTTCATATAAATTTTAGTGAATGAAAAAGATAGAACAATAATATTTGAATTATTTGTCAATGTTACTTGTTATTTCCACAAATAAATAGAGGTTGATGTGTAGTGGAGAAGATGTAAATAAAGAAAATATTTGAGGGGAGTTTTTTGATATATGAAGTCCAAAAACAATGTATATGGTTGGTGGATGTATATGTGAAAGAATTGACAAGGTGATGTAGGAAAATGTTTTATTATTATTATAAAATTAAGTTATAAAAAATGTTTTTCAAGTTAGAAAAAAAGTTACATTATTTTTTTTAGAGATATCACATCGACTAGTGATAAGAACATTTTATAATATATAAGTGAGTTCAAATCTCATATTATAAGTCAGTTTTATAAGATTGAGTTAGACTTAAAAATTCACTTTTTAATATGGGAACAAAGTCATTTAAAGTATATCCTAACGAGAGTTTGTTGACCTTACCCGTTCATCCCTATTGAACCGCTATTAGACCACCCATAATATATAGTCTCATTGGCAATCAACAGTTCTTGCTTGTTGTTTGGTTACTTGCTTTTGTAACCACACCAATTCTTACAAAAATGTAGGTCTTCATTCTTCTTTTTAGATTTGGCACAAACTTTGTGCTTATTTTGCTTCTCATACACGTTCCAAAATCAAGAAGTTCAAGGTTCAACTTCGTACACTAAAAAGGATTGCGTAATCTCTTCCTATCTTTTTTATATCAAGAAGACGGTAAATACTTTTGTTGTTGTTGGATCTCTATCATTTGAGGATCACATTGAAGTCATTCTTATCTGAGAAGTATGACAACTTCGTTACATTGGTTACTTTATAACTTGATCCATATAGCATTAAGGAAATTGGAGATCTTTTGCTTGCCCAATAAAAACGCTTTGAGAAGAATCATACCTCTGACCAAAATCTTCCTCGAGCAAATCTAGCTTTTGGGTCGTGGTCTTTTAAAACTTCTCAAATCAATCATGGTTGCAAGGCTACACATCCGCACAGAGGTGGACATCCTTTTTATTGCCAAAACAACTACACATATAGAGTTTAAAGAGTACTTCCTAAAATCTATTTCGTACTTACAGGTTAAGAGTATTCATTATTCAATTATAGAGTTAAAGTGTTATACTAAGTTGAATGTATCATTTATTGGGTAGGTACAATTAAGATAAATGATTTGTAATGATCTTGTTGTAGTGATTTCCCCATAATAGATTTTTTTTATTTTGTCGAGAAAATTACAGCAAGTGCATCAACTTCCTTTTTATATCTTTTACTAACATGATGTGTATTCGTTCAAATTCAAGTCATAACTACATAAGTTACAAACTTCATTTTCATCAATTTATGCATTTTGATTTTCAATTGTGATTGAAGTTGATGTCCTACTTATTTAGGAAAATATTTTTTACAATTCGTTAACCAACAATATCAATCCATAATTCATTAACCATGTACAACAAGATCAGTTGCATTGTTTTTGTAACCACACCAATTCTTACAAAAATTGTGGATCTTCATTCTTCTTCTTAGATTTGGCACAAACTTTGTGTTTATTTTGCTTCTCACACACGTGCCACAATAAAAAAGTTCAAGGTTCAACTTCGTACACCAAAAACAGATTGCATCATCTCTTTTTATGTTTTTTTATATCAAGAAGACTGTAGATACCTTTGTTGTCGTTTGATCTCTTTCATCTAAGGATCACATCAACGTCATTCTTGATAGTTTAGCTGAGGAGTATGACAACTTCATCATATTGATTATTTCACAACTTGATCCATATAACATTGAGGAATTTGAATCACTTTTGCTTGCCCAATTAAAATGCTTTGAGAAGAAATGCTCCAATGTATAATTAAATAAAAACATCCACCATAACAAATGTGACAAAGGAATGGAAAGAGTATCACACATAAAGTGTGCAATACCATAGAAAAATGTCACTCTAAGATAGGAAGAAAAAAAATCTATAGATTATTCAACATTTCATATTTTATATATATGGGAGAGAGAGGTTAACACATTCATGCATTTCATCTTTTGTTTTTTTGTTTTTTCAAGTCTTTTCAAGTGAGACTGGAGAAAACAGTGATGGTGACCCTCGTAGACCATCTATCTCTTACACAAACTACAACCATGATACATGCCAAATAATGTTCTTGGCAACTTCCTACAACTACAAGCAAAGTTAGCATCTGCTAAATCTATATAAACCATCTCACAAATAATCTTCTGCATATATACAAAAAGATCCACTCACACACTGCAATTTTTAATTCTAATTATTTAACATGTTTCTGCAAACCAAACGTATTCTCCTTGTGGCTCTCTTCCTCCTCTGCCTCATCCCTATCCATGCTAGAGGTATAGATTTAATATTTTATTATATAATATAGATCATAGTACTATATATATACTTTGGATTAATATTAATATTTTTCTATATGCAGCACGGACACTGAAAGAAAAAAACAACATGGTTAGAAGTAGGGCAATTTGTGATCATGTATTTAAGCCAAGAGAAGGTAAAGATAACGCAAACAAAGTGTTCTCAATGGATTACAGTCCAGCCAGAAGGAAGCCTCCAATCCACAATTTGAATTGAACGAAATTTTGTGCCATTAATTATTCATTTAATGTACTTGCATATATTTCTCTCATATTAACTAGAGATAAAAATATTTTATAATATATAAGTGAATGCAAATCTTAATTAATTTCATAAAATTAAGTTAAATTTAAAGTTCATTTCTATCAAACTATCCGTTATCGAACCATGTTGTTTCTCTTCACTTTATATATATATATATATATTTATATATTCATGTACGAATTGACATATCTCGATGTAAGGCTGTGTTAAATATTTATATCAACTAAAAATAAAGACATTTCATAGTATATAAATGAGAACAAAATCTTATAAATCGATTTTATAAAGCTAAGTTAAATTTAAAATTCACTTGGAAGATATTTACCATTTCAACAAGATTACAAATTCAACAACTTAAGTTCTACATTAAATAAAGATAACAACTGCTAATAATATAAAACTACAAAAAAACAAATTTTTTATAAAGTTTTTTATCAATTTATATTATAACATGTTAAAATTAGTTATCACTTATTCAATCTCAGTTAAACTATGGGTGAACTAATAAGAACATCAATTTTTCTTTAAACTAATTAAGCCAACCCTAAAATATATTCTTTTAGAACATTAATTTTAATTGAGTGAAGTTAATAAAAGTTAGTGCTTTCTGCTGCAGTCTGCAACTGTAGCTTATGATCAGTCTGCAACGAAAAACCTTTTGATGGGCTTAACCACAATAAGGGAACAAAATTAGCTGAGCATACAAAAACAACTGAAAACCATTCCAAGTATAGTTATTTATTCTTTCATTACCCTCCTCCAAAGATTGTGAAGCAATTTGGAACAACCTCAGCACAGTTCATATACCACTCGTGGTGAGTTAAGATGGCACACCATGGACTCCTGTGATTCAGAAATAGCAATCAATGCATCTTGTGAACCCAGAACTTCCCAAAGCAAAAGAAAGGATTTTTTATTCAGTTCCTTGGAATTCTCTCGTAGAAGAGCAAGCTGGCCTCACTGGAAAGAACATCTTCCACTGAAACAGCATGCACTTGAGAATCTGAAATACAAAACCAATGCATTGGAGTTTGATTAAGGTCATCATCACAGACATCTTCTGAGGATTTCCCTCTTACACTTCTGTACACAGTGTAATGCCCACTTCCAGCTTTGCCAAAGTGTTCCACAACAGAAACAAGTTGATACAAACATGTTTCTTGAGAAACTAAATCACAAGAAGCATCTGCCTGCATAGAGCACAACACAGTGAGAAGATGAAAAACATATCAACCACTTGGGGTGTGTTTGGGACAATTACCAAAATTATATTATTTTAATAATTGATTATATTTTTTTTTTGGTAAGTTTAGTAAAAAGTGGTTTTAAGATAATTAATTTCATTTAAATGCTAAAAAATCAGCTTATACATAGAAGGGAATGTAAAGAGCTGACAGGAAAAAATGCTAAAGAATAATAATGAACTATAATTTCAGATTCGTGAAAACAACTTAATAAAAAAAGAAGTTTTTATTAAATTTCAGCTGATGTCCCCAACATCCAACTTGATGGATAGATACATGAAACTTCTCTAAAGTGGGCATATTATGGACAGAAACAAGATGCAAGGATACGGTATTTCAAAGTTCAGTGTAAATTAAATGCATCAACATCAAAAAAGAAAAAAAAAATACTTAAACCAACCTTGTCATTGGATTGCATATGTGCATCTGAGTGAGTACTTTCTGAAGTGCCAGAGCAGGGAAATACAGTGTCACTATGAAGTTCCAGTCCATTTGTAGAGGAGACAAATCTATCATCAAGAGAATCTGAATTTATCTGCTCCCTCCTTGCTTCATAAAGGCTACTAAATTTCAATGTTCTTATCTTGGATTGCATATCAGAGTGATTTGGCAAAATATTTCTTCTGTTGTACTTCAAATTTAATGACAAACTTTGTACATCTATGTCCTGTGTCTTTACTCCCAGCCAAGTTGTCATGAATGACAACACATCCAAAATCAACGGAAAAGAAATATGTCCCTGCATTACCATATCATGACAGAAATTAACCATGAAACCCAATGAATATTCATATGCTACTCAGTTACTACCATCTATTGTTCAGTTCATTGAATCTATAATATAGAATAACAGTCAAGTTTACGTCATAAATAAAAGCACAATGAAATTGGCATTAGGTCCAGGGAACTTTTATTTTCCTTTTGGAAGGGGGGGACAAAAACAGATATAAATCCAATATGTCAGACATTAAAGTACCTGTAGTTTGAGTAGCTCTCCAAAGACATTCATAGAAACTCTTTTCAACTGGATGCATAAAATCTGCAACCAAGCAATGTTTTAGTAGTTCAGACATTGAACTACAAAAGAAAAGGTTGTCGACAAAATTAGAAATGCCTGATCAGAAAACATAGTGTGCATACATACCCTTGGACACCTAGCAATACTTAGCTGCTTCTGAGTATGTGAAAACCTGTTTGACCAAGGTAGTTTATCTAGATTATAGATTTTTCGGCAATCACAGATTTCTGGATCAGAGCATCTCCTTAGTTTTTCAACCTCTACCTGAGTAACAATGACACAGAAATCATATTGGATGACACAAAGATTAGTTTCTGGATTCGGCAACTACCAACTATGCATCCCTAAGCTGCTATTATCAATCTCTAAATGAATAAAATATTCAAACAGGGAGGACCTCATTTCCTTCCATTACAGAAAGATATTTGATTGCGGCATTATGCCAACAGTAGCTGCACCGATAATTTTCAACATGTTCGGCAACAATGAACTGCTTCAGGCAATCCACCAGTGTACAACCAAATCTCTGTAACATATCACATTTAAAAATCAGGGAGCTACAGGAGACATGCAGCACTTCAATTATAAAAGAAATAACATTGAAGCTACAGATGAGTTACATTAGTTTCAAAACTTACTATGGTGGAACTACCACTAAGCACAGGTGAAAGAGGTAAACAATCAAAATGTTCCAAGTTAATTGAGATCTGCACTGAAAAAATATAAAGTTAAAAAAAGAATAAATGAATGTTACAATACAAGAGATATTATCACAATTACACTGAGAATAATGATAGAGGAAACTGGGGAGTTATTTTAAAAAACAAAATAGATATTATGTAAAGCTAAATAGTAGTCAACACAGCTAAATATGCAGCCAATAAGTACACTATCAAGTCAATAGTAACTTTATTGCTAGTTGGGAGTAATTAAGTTAGTTGCCCTTAGTCATTTCCATAACTTGCATGCCAAAGTAAGTCATTAGTAGCTTCTAGAACCCAAGTCATATCATCCTACAACCTTATTGCCAATATTTTTCTTCATTGCTTACCATTTTTAAATTACCTAAGTCTCACACTAAGTAATGTGAGATGCTCGGTAGAGTATTTTAGTAGCTAGCTTTTGAGGGTGGGTTCCCCAAATGCTTGGGTACTTATCAATTACTAACTTCACTTGTTCCTATAAGTTTTACCAAGAGGCTGTGATGTTACCCTAAGATCTCCTTTAGCCAGTCTCACATTACAATTACAAACAAAGACCATGCTTTGTATGTCCAACTAATGCAGAAAAGTTAAGTGTACTGCATTGAGAAAAGTTCCATGTACCTGGGATGAACAACTTTGACAGGTCAAGCTGCTTGCAAGAATCCCATCAAAAGGTCCAAGGAAGTGTTGATGCCATCGTTCCTTCTCACTTTGGCAGTTCCTCTGTATTGGAGTAAGAATTCTATTATTAGAAGCAAAAATGTCTGCTAAAGAACTCATCTTTGGAGCATAACAACCTCCAAATTCTTCTCTCAAAGAGCATAACAGATGGAGAAAAGCTTCAGCAGCATCCTTCAATAACAAAATAAAAAACAAGATTGAGTCAGACTTAAAACATCACTAAGCCACTAACCATGTGCTTGGTTCCACATACAAAGCTCAAAATTTGCGTTAAAAACATGGAAGTCATAAGCTATTGAGAGTAGCTTCCACCTTGAACATTAAAGGTGGACGTGAGTAGTACTAGCTAGCACGATGCAATTCCAAACAAACTATAAATCAGTCATTAAAACACAAAATCCTACCTGCTGACTAGTCAGATTAAAGTTTGGAATGTAATTCGACATGGCGAGCATAGTCTTTCGTGGACTCAATGTAACCTTTTCCCCACTAACTGAACTCAGCTCTGCACATACATAACACAATCACAAAAATCAATTTTTAGAGAAACTATTACAAGAAATCTTCTTCAAATTAGTTTATCCATATGTTAATTTCAGCCTAGCTTACTCATTCACTTTCCTTAATATATTTTTTTTCGTGTATATGTTTGTAGAGAAGTTTATCCACTTAGTCAAATTTCTTCTACCTTCTAATAAAGTAGCCAAAGAAAGTGAAAGAGGCATGTTTTCATCCAGGTCCATATTCTCACACTCTCCCATCACGACGTGAAGAAAGCCCTGAAAGTAAAAACAGCTAGCTAGAGCCTGCAAAAAATAAATAACGATAAAATATAATTTTTTGCAGCATACGAGCATAAAAGTTCATTTGGGGATTGAAGAAAGAGGAGAAGCAACATCGAGAGTTTTTTACCTGCAAAACGACGTTGAGAAAGCAATTGTTTTGGAGGTTTTGCAAACCGGGAACAGAGAGAGACTGGTCGGAGCTACCATTATGCGTAGCGAAGGTTAATGGAATCCCCACTTTGCCATCTTTCAGTGTCAATATCGCACCCACTATGCCCACAACGCCACCAACCGTTACGCCAATCCAATTCATAGGGCATTCGTTAAACATCATCTTTTCCAGATTCCACTTTCCGTTTGGGATTTATCTGCGGCCAGCGATTGCTTCAGAACCAAACGGTTATCTCAGCTTGCTTTTAATCTTCTCTGTGGAGCCTCCTTTGTTGTGTGAGAACCATATACACTGTGTTTAAAATACAAGTTTTAGAGAACATCTCTTGTTCAACCTTTTAATTCATGCTGTTGTATCTTTTAAGAAAATACGAAAATATTGTTTTTAAGGTTGTTATTCTTTAAAGAAAAAATAAACAATTTTTTTTCAATTTCATATTTACAGAACCTATTTTCTTTTATACCAAACATCTGCAAACATTAAACAAAAGAAATATGCTGGGTTGGTGTGATCAATCTCGAGTATCAACAAATTAGTTAGAATATGTTGAGAAGATATTATCTTAGAATAATTATATTTAGATAAAAATGGCTATGATTTCTGTTTGAGACAATAGTTAAAATTTGTAAAAAGGTTATTAAAATAGTTTTGTTTTATGAATGAAAATATTTATAATTATGATTTGATTGCAAATTTTCATATTTTATCTGTATGCGTATTTTTTTTTTCATTCAAACAAAATTAATTAACTCAAAATGAAAATTCAAGAATTGAAAAAAAACAACTGAAGCGGTTCGGGCCAGTGAATTAAGAGCGTTGTTGGGCCTGAGTGGGCCTGAGCAGCGTATAAAATGAGCATCCATGTGTTTCTCCTACCTCTTCTACCTTCTTCCACTTTTCCTTCTCTTTTCAATTTTCAATAATTGACGACTCCTTGGGAGATCTCTTCACTCGCCCACAATCCTACCATGGTACTCTTTCTTCTTCACGCTCCTTCCACTTTCACTCAATTCATTCATGGATCGAAGCCGTTTCAGATCTCTTTCTTTTCTTTGTTGCCGCATGCGTCTTCTACTCTTATTCCCACACTTCCACCGTTAATTTTGCCTCGCACTTGTTTTTTTCCTTCAACGACTCTGCCAATGTTCTTGCTAATTTTTCTTTTCTGAACCGAAATTCGACGATTCTTTTCGTTGACGGTTCCTCTGAAAATTTTCTGTAGGCGAATTTAGACGCGGCGATAGAGCAATTGCTGAATGTGGAGAAGCAGATGAGACTCGCCGGTGACGTGTCAGGAACGAGAAAGGCGGCCACTGACATTCTGCAGCTCTGCTTCGATGCGCGAGCCTGGAAAACCCTCAATGACCAAATTGTCGTTTTGTCGAAACGCCGTGGCCAGCTTAAACAGGTTCTCTTTGCCGCTGAGCTTCGATTGTTTTTATTATTTATTTTTTCCTCATGTGTGCGAAAATCTCTTAGGTTACGTGAATCGCGCAGTGGTTTTGTGTGAGGAGGTTTAGGGTTTACTTCGGTCCGAAATATTGGTATTTGTTTGTGCATTTAGAATGGGAATTGTTTAGTTACAAATGTGTTTTTAGTAATTTCGGGCGAATGAATGACCGAAATTTGATTTTGACAACAAAGTATGTATATAGATAAAATGTTTTCTGTAAATGGTACCTAGGTTTTAATTAGTGGTCGTAGATTCGTCGTGATCGTTGACATTGTAGAAAATTGCTGACAGATGCAATCATAATTAGTAACAATGCGGTCACGGAGGGTTCCAAAATCGTAATGTTGTGGTCTAATTCTTTTTAAAATCATTAATGGTTTATGAAACATGGAGTTGTCTGTCATTAAGGAGATGGTTCTATGTTTGCAGGCTGTAACAGCTATGGTACAGCAGGCTATGCAATATATTGATGAGACACCAGATGTTGAAACTCGCATAGAACTCATCAAAACGTTGAACAGTGTGTCTGCAGGGAAAGTGAGTGTGCTAATTTTGATCCTTTTGTTTCTTTTTAATCATTTTTGTTATACCATCTTGTCTTTTTAAATGTTTTATTGGTTTTTAGATATATGTGGAAATTGAGAGAGCTCGATTGATCAAGAAACTTGCGAAAATCAAGGAACAACAAGGGCAGATAGCTGAAGCCGCTGATTTGATGCAAGAAATTGCGGTCAGTGAGGATGTGTCATTTTTATTGCTTTTATGTGAACTGTATTTCTTTATATAACTAATTAGTTTTCAGTTTGCTAATGGAATTCGAAATATTAACAGGTGGAAACTTTTGGTGCCATGGCCAAGACTGAGAAGATTGCATTCATTCTCGAACAAGTATGAGACATTTTTCTGTGTATTTTTCTGTGATTACAGCAATAGCTGGCCATTAATTTTTTGTGTTGCAATTCAGTAGCTGACTTAAGAATCTTGTATGTCAAATTTTATAGGTTCGTTTGTGTCTAGACCGTGAGGATTATGTTCGTGCACAGATACTTTCTAGAAAGATTAGTCCAAGAGTATTTGTTGCCGATACATCTAAGGAAAAGAAAAAGCCTAAAGAAGGCGATAATGTTGTTGAAGAGGCCCCTGCAGATATACCCTCTTTGCTGGAGTTGAAGCAGATTTATTATGAGCTAATGATTCGGTAATTGAATATGTACTTCATGTTGCCCTCGTTTTATTGCTCTATTATGATGCAGTTACAAATATTGTGCCTTCCCTTATATATTTAATATCGCTTTCCTTTTTATTTTTTATATGTCAAATCAAGTAAAAGGTGAAAATTGCTCTTGCTTTTGAGCTTTCTATAAACATTGCTTCTAGTCAGTTGACCTTGTTACTAAATTTCGAAGTTGAAATGGAAGAGTATAGGGAAAACACCTGTGTCTACAATGCTACTTGCCAACCATGCTGAATTTTAGGCCAGCTACACTGCCACCGTTTTGGATTTATTACTGATTTCAGATTCAATTCTGCAACTATCTTTAGCTTATTATCATGTTTGGATCAAATGGTCTTTGGAGTGGTGGTAGAACTTCTTTAGGTAGAAAAGCATTGATTAAAACTCCTGAAGTGGAAAAAATTATTTTGTCACATGTAAAATTTGCAGGTTATTATATTAGATCATCCTCTAGGTTTTTAGTTTTCCCATTTTATTAATAACAATTAATCATTTCAAAAAGAAACCAACTACTATAAGCTACTTGATCTTTCATTATCACCCAATTTCTGTATTTTATTGTAACAAAGTGATAATTTAGACAATCCTAATGAAGTATATTCTCTTAAAATTACTTATGGCCTAGCGTATGCAAACACTAAACATGTTTTTGTATATTATTGTAAAAAGCATTTTTCTTCTAAAACTGAACAAGTCGGCCTTAAATATAGGAATAAGCGTTTTTAGTCTGTATACTTTATTTAAATTGTAAGGTATGTAATTGTGACCAATTCTAACTGTTTCTTAATATTGTGAGAAACATATTTTTCCTCCTTTGGTAGTGTGTCTTGCACTGAATTAATTGATTTTGAATGATGAGATGATAGGCCTGCTTTGGCTCCTATTAATTTTGTTCAATTCTCTAATAAATAAAACCCTTTTTTATGTTAACTTGTAATTCCCGTATATGTTCATAACAATTTTGTGTCATGTTGTGGGTGATCAATATTTAGTATATCAATGTGCTTTATGTTGGCTGCCAAGGGTTTAAAAGACCATCTTTTATACATGGGTTCAGAACAAGCTATGATACCATAGGTGGATTTAGTATGTCATGTTCAGTGCTTTATCTATCAATTATCATTCATGCTGTTTGTGTTATTTAATTCTAGTTCACATGAACTAAAATTTTAAATGTCTGTGAAATGGCTTGTAAAATTTGGCAATAGTGAAGTGTATGAAATTGCCATTGTTTTTCAAATTTTGTGCAATATATAACTTGGGACTTAAGTAATGTGAAATGATGTAGATGAGTGTTTGTTTATTCTACCTTCATGCTACATATGTTTTAACTATTTATTTTATGCTGCTACTTGCTGATGATTTTTTAAAATCTGAGTTGTCTTATGCTGGTATTGTTTATGTTCAAAGGTATTATTCCCACAAAAATGATTATCTTGAAATTTGCCGTTGCTACAAGTCAATATATGAGATTCCATCTGTCAAAGAGAACCCAGCCAAGTGGACTCCGGTAAGCTTTCTCCTTGTTTTATTTTTTTTTTTACCTTTTCTGTTACTGTGACATATGTTTTGCAATATTATGTTTTTTCTTAATGTTATTTTGTGCATGTAGATTCTAAGGAAAATATGTTGGTACTTGGTTCTAGCCCCGCATGATCCAATGCAGTCAAGCCTTCTGAATTCCACTTTGGAGGATAAGAATCTATCTGAGATTCCGAACTTCAAGTATGCCATCCCCAGTTTTATCATGTCTACCAAGTCATGTTTTATCTTTTAGGATTTCCTTGTCATTTGGTGTGCCTATTGATGTATATTTTGTGCGTAGGTTACTTTTGAAACAGCTGATTACCATGGAGGTTATCCAATGGACAACTCTATGGGATACATATAAGAATGATTTTGAGAATGAGAAGGCCTCTGGGGAATCTTTCGGTGAAAAAGCAGCGGAAGATCTGAAGCAAAGAATAATTGAACATGTAAATACAAAATAACTGGTGCACTATATTTTTTCTCAAGCCATCAATTTTGGTTGTTGGTCTTATGTGATATGCTTTATGTTTTGTACTTTTGCGAGCATTAATGCGAACCTTTACCTTTCAGAATATTCTTGTTGTTTCAAAATACTACGCAAGAATTACATTGAAGAGACTTGCAGAACTTTTGTGTCTCAGCGTACAGGTTTGTGATTCTAGTTGTGGTTGTGCTTTTTCAGTTAAGTGTTACCGTGGAAATTCTTTTAAATGGTGTTTGGTGTTACACCTAACCTGCAACTGGATGCTAGTGTTTCAGAGGAAAATGTTATCTTGGTGGTTGGCAGGGTCTGTTTATGTTGGTGCACTGCAGGAGTTTGCTTACCACCTCTAGTGGTTTTTTTTTTATGGTTTAACTGCATGTGAATGTGTTGTAACTGAATTTATTTCATTTTCTTAAAATGCTATTTCGTTTAGTATGATGATTCTAGTTTATATTTCATACAAAATTCAGGAAGCTGAGAAGCATCTTTCAGATATGGTAGTGTCTAAGGCGCTGGTGGCAAAGATTGATAGGCCAATGGGAATAGTCTGTTTCCAAACAGCAAAGGATAGCAATGATATTCTTAACTCATGGGCAGCAAACTTGGATAAACTGCTTGATCTCGTGGAGAAGAGTTGTCATCAAATACACAAGGAAACCATGGTCCATAAAGCTGCGTTGAAGGTTTAAGAAGGTCCATATCAGCAGTTACAATCACAGGTAAAGTTTTTGTCCCTTTTCTCTCTCTTCTACAAATTTTCTCATCGCAGTTTCAAGAGGTAGTTGGGGACACGGGAAAGAAGTTGTTTTAAGGGAAATGGTAGAATCGTGACTGTTCTCGGTTCAGTATTTCCTATTTTGTCATAATGCTGGTTTCTGGTAATTGCAGGGGCACCCTAATATCGACGTGATTTTGTACTGAAGTTGGCTATTTCGGGAATGTCTTTTAAATATCACCTACCGAGTTGGTGAAGATATTCGTAGAACGCGATTCCTTTTTCATCTTATATTTTGTGGCGCATGCGTTCAGGGTAGAGCTGGATATATGCATATTAGTTGGTAAAATTGTTGTATACTACTGGAACATCATACCTTACTACTGCCTTTATGACAGGATCCTAAACGATCTTGATTGAAGCAGTGGCTAGAAATTGAGTGTTTGCTCATTTATATTCTTTTTCCTGGTTGATTTTTTTTCCCTCGTGTACTTCTTTTCTCTATTAACATTTTTTTGTGCAATTTGGACATGTTTTTTTCCTGAATGACAATTTGCGAGCTGATTGCAATGCATCTAGTGTCGAGTAAAGTATTTCGTGATCTTCGAAGGCAACGTCGTTGGAGGAGTTTCGAGGGAAGATAGTAGTATACCTTATTTTTTGGATAGAAAAATGAGGGAAAAAGTAATTATCATGAAACGATATTCTAATCTTTTAGTTAACGCCTCGAAGTAGCAAATTTATTACATGATAATTTTTCTGGTGCTTTGCACGTCATTGATATAAATTTATTGTAAACGTGTGGTCTGTGTTTGCAATATCTCAAAGTTGTAATTAAATTAAGATTACCTTGCTCAAACGCAAGCCATAATTAAATATCTTTTATAACCTCGTTTTTTTATAACTTACGAATCCAGGATCACAGTTCGTAGTTTTCTTGTTCTGTGCTGAAGTTTCTCACTTAGTCTGGCAACGTTTGTGAAATGTCAACGTGCCGGTCAACCTCAGCTGCTGACAGATTACATTAGTACACCTTTTTTTTCGAAATGAGGCTCAATTTGTCATAAAGGTGGTGGTGACAGACACAATGAGACGATGGTTTACTGTGACGAAGGTCAAATCTTCATAAGATGTATTTTCCTTTATAAGTTGTGAATGCAATGTTCAATTTGGTTATATCCTATTTAAAGAGATGAAGTTTTTACAGCATTCTAACGATGTTTATTATGCCGTTTACTTTTCAAATGAATATTTTCGAACATAAATTGTTGTCCAATTTATTTTGTTGAGAAGGGACATAACGCAAAAGTAGTCATAAAATAATGAACAAAATCGGTGAATTATTCGTCATTATCCTCTATTAAATTGTCTTGAACAAAAGACTAAGAAGGGAGAGAGTTAAAATAAATGCGATTTGTATAACTATTTGGAGGAAGGATGCGAGGTGTTTGTGTAAGCAGCAGCAGAAGAAGAAGAGCATGGGAGTAGTTGCGTAGCATAAGGGGAAGGAAGAAGAGGAGGTGGTTGGGGAGAAGTGATAGTTGAGGAAGAAGAATAGGATGGTGAAGATTGAAGATGAGAACCCGCCATAGAGAATGATGATGACATGGCAACCTGGTCATAGAGGCTCACGGGAAACTCATGAACACGCGAATAATCGTAAAAGTAGCCGCCGGAATCATGTGAACCCTGAGCCTGAGACTGAGTGTGACCAATGGGTTCAGTTGTAGACGGAATGGAGAAATGGGTGGTTGGTGGTGGCTGTGATTGGTTTCTCAGCCTCACATTTTCAGGGAAGTTGAGTTTGGCCTTGTTGCCTCTGAAACGTAAGGAAGCTTCATCGTAGGCTCTGGCCGCATCCTCAGCTGTCTGAAATGTTCCTAACCAGACTCTAGCAGCCTTGAATGGATCCCTTATTTCCGCAGCCCATTTCCCCCATGGCCTCTGCCTCACTCCTCTGTATTTCCTCTTTGGTTCCTCTTCCACTCTCTCCCTCTCTCCCCTGCTGTACTCGTAATCGTACTCCCTATTCTCCATTTCTCTCGTTTCTCTTCTTGTCACCCTGCTTGAACTTTCACCATCTCCATCTGTATTCCACACAAATCAAATTCAACGTTGGATATAACAACAATATACTATATTCAATGTAGGTGAAGGATTTTATGATTATCTAATATGGACTAAAATATTCAGTTTGGTGCTTACATGTTGAAACAGCAGGGAATGAAGTTCCACGTGGAAGATCACTTGTATTGTCACCTTCCCTCCTTCTCTTCAGAACAGAGTTTCCATAATAAGATGAACATGCAGAGCCTCCACCAAGAAGCGAATGATCGTCACTCTGATCCTCTCCACGAACAACTTGAGTCAAAGCAGAGATCATGGCTGACATCTCCCTCTCCCTATTCAACCCTGAAAGCATCGTTGCCATTGACAACGAATGACAGTCTCTCGCTTCACTCCGATCACCCTCGCTACCCTGTTCTCTGGGATTCGCCATATACAAATACAACTTCACCCCTATGCTTTTCGCATGCACCACTGCCACCGAAACTTGTCACTGCTTAAACTAAGGAACAAACAAGCCAACTTATCCACGAATGTCTGAAAAAAATGCAGAGTACAAAATACAAAAAAATGGAAGGTTTTTTAAGGCAACTTTGGGTTCGTCTTCTGCTTTAACTAGTAAGAAACATACAAAAGATGGAGGTTGATGGATTAGTGATGGGTCAAATTGGTTAAGGTGTGAAACTGAAAATCAAGTTGCATTTGTGTGGAGACAACCAACTTGACGGTGCTCAGAAAAAAGTTACAACAGTGGTGGCCGACCTCAAAATACAAAATCTTAATGTTATTCAACCATCTATCTTATATACTTAATTATTAATTATCATCATGATAATTATTATTATCATAATTTAACTAATAGTCTCGACTTTATTAACCTAGTTTCACTAGCTTAATAAATCACCTCTTTATAATTGATTTCAGTCACATATTATCAAATATTCTTAGTTTTAAGAGATTTTTTAAGATTTTGATATATATTAAAAGGTTACTTTCAACTTAATTCAATTTTATAAAATTAATATATAACATAAACTTTGCATTTATATATTATAAAAATATCACTTTTAATAGATATGTTTTCATTAGAACAAATCCATGAATTAAAAAGATGTATATCTAGAGGAGGGAACTTCCGCGACCTCATCAAGTGTTGAAATCGAACTTGTCTATTGGCTAGATGGTACCAAATGCCGTACGGCTTTTGACATTATCCAGAACCAAATCTGTGATTTTCTTTTTATAAAAAAAAAATTGATTGATAATTGATTATTTAAATTATAATAAAAAATAATCACATATTTTTCTTATATTGGGTCATTCAAATGTATATTTATAATTTAATAATTTAATAATGTCAAAAGCTTGATAAAAGAAACTATAACATGTCAGCATAAATTATCCATTGATATCGGGTTTTTTATATTATGGATGGAGCATGCATATGACACAAAATATATAATTATAGATTAGTCACTTTTTATACTATATTATCCATTCGAAGTATTTTCTAATAATGATTTTTTGTCTGGAGAAAATTATTAAAAAATAATTAAACAATAATCAGTTATTAAATTTTGCCGACTTAGTGTGGAATAAGTATTTTAGTAAACAAAAATTGATATTTTGTGGCATCATTTATTTATATAGTTAAACGTGTTGCTTAAATTTGACACGTAAGTGGATTGAGTTTGAGAAAGTTTGGGTCAACATTTTGTTTGGTCAAACGACAACATACGTGCACATAACGCGGTAGTATTTGTCGTGTTGTGAATTACTGTAGTTCTGAAACAAGCATGAATAAAAAAATAGAATATTTGACACTAATATAAAATCAAAATATTAAAAATATCAATATATATTATTAAAGTAGCTTTCAAAGTGAATGTAATTAATTTTGGATGGGTTTCAAAAGTTTATACGTAGAAAGATAATTGCTTATTTAAAAACATGAATTTAACAAAAACCTTTAAGTAAGATATTTGAAAATCTTATATCATAACTACATTAAGTCTTCCTTTTTCAGACACCATAAATTTACTTTTGGATGAGATTATGAGTCAACTTTATTTAAGCTTAAACTAAGTATAAGCATTTGTTTCAACAGGTCAACCCTATATGTTATACGTTTTTTCAACATATCCAACCCCACTCCCCAAAGGACAGAAGGATTTTATTTCACACCAAATCGTTCCATGCTGAATTATTATTATAAAATGTAACATATTTATTTAATAATATAAACACCAACAGTAACCTAATCAATTCCATGAAGAATCCATTTTCTATAACATCCTACTATCCCAACATCCTTCAACTATTTAACATATAATACAAATGAAATTAAACATCACAACAACTATACAAAGTAAAGATAATTTAGAATGCTTAAGATTATCATGTATGGATTCAACATTGTAACACCAATGCCAAAGCCTGCACCGCCTAAGTAGAGCTTTTCCAGAATGAATTAATCAGTTGAAATGCCTTTAACTTCCACAAGCCAAGCACTCTTCTCTGTTTGTTAGAGAGCACACCATCTGCGCCATCTTGGTATTATCATCCTCTCCCTCAATCGTAGGTTTTTCCTGCATACACAATAGAAATGTTCAGTATCAAATGTGTAAATAAAATGAATAAATTGGTGAGATTCAATTCTTACTACTTCGAGCATAGAGGTATCAACAGTAAACTTGATAGCATCAGCTGCAGCACGTGATCGCAGATAATACATTCCAGTCTTCAAACCCTTTAATGCAAAATCAAAAGGCAACAAACATCAACCAGTTGGTATAAAAATTCACAAGAGACCTAATTTCTAGCAAGATAAAGTTAATCTAGTAGTGTATCTAAATTCAAAAGGAAACTTGACAAACAAACACAACTGTAGGCAGGGTATAGATTTATATATTTTAAATGTTTGGAATCCCACTACCGTGAAAGCAAACATAAATTTAACATAGAAAATGCATCACCAAGCACATTCCTTTATTGGAGAGAAACCGTGAACATAATTTAAAGAGGATATAATTTTAACTTGCTCCAGTGAAAAGATTGATACCTTTGACCACGCATAGAAATGCAAAGAAGTCAACTTTCCAAAGTTGGGTTGATCCATGTGAATATTTAAGCTCTGACTTTGATCTATGTAACATCCTCGATCAACAGCCATATCAACCAATGTCTTTTGCTTTATCTCCCAAACAGTCCTGACAATTTCAGGCATAGTTAGCATAAAATCCTTAAGAGTCATGTTTAGGTAATTTACAAAATCACAACTAACATACTTGTATATGAGTTTTAGCTCATCAGTTATTTCTGGAATTTTCTGAACCGAACCATCCTCATAGATTATCTTGTTCTTGATTGTAGGAGACCAAAGTCCCATTTCAGTCAAGTCATGAAGTAAATGCTTGTTCACTACAACAAACTCGCCACTGAAATACAAACAGTTAGCAAGAAAGATAGATCAACAAGTTATCAAAATATAATAAAATCGGATGGGAGTATACCTTAGAACCCTGCGACTGTAGATATTAGAAGTATATGGTTCAAAACACTCGTTATTGCCAAGAATCTGGCTAGTAGATGCAGTTGGCATAGGGGCAACAAGAAGTGAATTTCTCACACCCGTCTTAGATATCATTTCCCGAAGTGCATCCCAATTCCAACGACTTGAGGGTATCACACTCCACATGTCTGGCTGAAGAATTCCCTGCACATACAAAAAATCACCTAAGTCACAACATAAAAACATGTCGGATGTTACATTTCCTAACTGCAATGCAAGCCTAAGTTGAATCTACATGTGCATCTGTGACCGACTGCATCATGAATATAACGCAAGACAAAAAGGCATGAGTAGAAAAGACTTTCGCAAGAACATACCTTGCTCATCGGACTCCCAGTATATGTTTCATAGGGACCTTCTTTTGCAGCCAATTCAGAAGAAGTTTTTAGTGCATGATAGTATATAGTCTCAAATATATCCTTGTTTAACTGTTGAGCCTGCACCCCATAAACATGTAATCTATCAAATTGAAGAACATCTAGCTTAAACAGTAAATGAATAAGCAATCCCAAAAAAATTATTTACCTCAGGTGAATCAAATGCCATGCCAAGTAATATGAAAGTATCGGCTAGACCCTGAACTCCAATACCAATGGGTCTGTGTCGTAAGTTTGATCTTCTGGCATTCTCAATTGGGTAGTAATTAACATCAATTATTTTATTAAGGTTTGTTGTCACCGTTGCAGTAACCTATAATTAGCCATAACCATCACAAAAATAGTCATATAATGATTATATCAATATAAGTGCACATGTTGAAACATCTTAAAAACATTCAGCATTGAATGTTTTTCAAGAATGACTAGATATTGTACCTCTCCCAATTTTTCAAAGTCAAAGTATCGGTTTTTTGAGCCCCTGCTCCCAACAAGCTTAGATGGATGAGATTCCATGGGCACACCCTTGGGTAATCAGATAAAAAATCAAAACCAGTATTAACAAGTTAGTCTAGCAACCCAGAAATCAAATATATGATAACCTAACACATGAAGTATGCCAGGGATTTCCTACCTTCTCTCTTACATATCGTGGTAGAGCAATTGATGCCAAGTTGCACACAGCAGTTTCCGTTGGACTTGTATACTCAATTATCTCAGTGCACAAGTTTGATGACTTGATTGTTCCCAGATTCTGTTGATTGCTTTTCCTGTTGCAAGTGTCCTGGGATATAAAAAAAATATTCAATGAAAAACAAATATTAAAATAGAAATTTAAATAAAGCCAAATAAGCATTCGTAAGCCACCTTAAAAAGCATATAAGGGGTTCCAGTTTCAATCTGGGACTTTAAAATTTCAAACCAGAGGTTTTGTGCCTGAACAACCTTCTTTGCTTTTCCCTGTGTACAAATAAATTTATTAAATAAAAAAGAAAGGCAAAAATAAGCAAGAGGACATTCAAAACATGCAAAACAAACCAACAACATAGACTAAACTTACTTCTCTTTCGTACTGAGTGTACAGTTTCTCAAATTCTTCACCCCAACAATCAGCCAAACCTGGAGATTCATTGGGGCAAAACAAAGACCATTGTCCATTGCTTTGAACTCTGTCCATAAAGAGATCGGGCACCCAAAGAGCATAAAACAAATCTCTAGCACGATGCTCTTCCTGCACAATCAGCATTAACATGGGGATATATCAGTAAATTACGACTATTTATTAACAATCAGGAACTAAGAACTAGGCCATAACTACGTAATGTGAATTTCTACTTTTTAGACTCCCTTCAATCATACCTTTCCATGATTTTTCCTCAAATCCAAGAATTCAAATACATCAGCATGCCATGGCTCCAGGTACACAGCAAATGCACCTACAAGAAGAATGTGGCATGGTAAGTAAAGGCAACTAATAAATATTCACGAAGTGTATAGTCAATAATTTATAAACAATCTACCTTTCCTCTTGCCTCCCCCTTGATCAACATAACGAGCAGTATCATTGAACACACGCAGCATTGGAACAATACCATTTGATGTCCCATTTGTGCCACGGATGTAACTGCCTGTAGCACGAATATTGTGAACAGAAACACCAATTCCTCCAGCTGATTTGCTAATGATAGCACACTCTTTCAAAGTGTCATATATTCCCTCTATACTGTCATCTTTCATGCACACAAGGAAGCAACTACTCAACTGCCAAAGCACATGAGCAGATCAAGATAAATGAGATTCAGGATTATCAAATATCACATCATGTGCGTACAAAAAGAGAGAGAATTGGAGAGAAAGAGAGTTAACATGTACCATACCTGTGGCCTAGGTGTTCCTGCATTGAAAAGAGTTGGAGATGCATGAGTGAACCATCGTTGAGACATCAAATGGTAAGTCTGGACAGCAGAGTCAATGTCATCTTTATGAATCCCAACAGCAACCCTCATCAACATGTGTTGTGGTCTCTCCACAACCTTTCCTTGAACCTTTAAGAGGTAAGACCTCTCCAGGGTTTTGAAACCAAAGTAATCATATTCAAAATCCCTGTCATAGATTATTTCACTGTCCAATCGAGCAGCGTTCTAAGCAAAAACAGAAAACAACACAAGTTAAGTTTCCATCATACAAAAATAACAGCCAAACAAAAGCTGAAGCACGTAACATCACAAATCCAAACCAAATCAGCAATGCACACAGTATAACAGTCATAATCAGTGATTAAACTAAAACACTCAATGTCCTACAACTCCCAATTTTGAAACTTGAACCAACTACAACAGCAGATCCTTTACCCACAAGCAGTTAAACAAATAGAGAGAAAAAATCAGACAAAAATAATAATTTCCAATAGCCACAAAAGTACAATTACCTTGATGATAATTTCATAGATATCATCAGCAATCAACGGAGCCTTCTTTCCAGATCTCTCACTAAAATGATTACGCATAATCTTAATCCTGAAACATTCACAATTCAACCACTGTCAACAACAAATCATCACAACAAAACACAAAAACGAATCCCCGTCACACTTACGTCTCGGAAAACGACTTCTTCGTGTTTTTATGCAGATTCGAAACTGCAATCCTCGCAGCCAACTGAACAAAACACAAATATCAGTCTTTAATCCACGGATAGGAATAACAAAAAACCACGAGAAAGAAAAAGAAACTGACGGAAGCATAGTCAGGGTGATTAGCGGTCAACGCAGCAGCAGTTTCCGCCGCCAACTCATCGAGCTGACTGGTGGTGACGCCTTTGTAGACGCCAGCGCATACTTTCTGAGACACAAGAACAGGGTCACAGTGTTCGGTGCTTAAACCGTAACTGAGTTTCTTGAGGCGAGCGGTGATCTTATCAAAATGCACGGCCTCTTGCCTCCCATCTCTCTTCACCACATACATCTCGTCTACTATTTTTTTGGGTGTCTCTCAGTGGAGAATTTCGTCGAACAGTTTCGGCGCAAGCACGAGTGTATAAATAGGGTGAAAATAGGGTGTGATAATTGTTTGTGTTGTTTGTTTTGTTGTGGGCGAATATTGATGGTTCCCTCGCAAATGTGTGCTATTCGAAATTTTCCCGCGAGAGCGTTGGATTTGGAATTGGGAACTTGAATGAAAGGGTAAATGGTGGGAGCGTGAGAGCGCAGGTTCCGCAGATGCGGGACCACGCTCTTTTCTTTCCAACTTTTATTCTCTGCTTCGTCCCGCGCAACTATGTCCTCTATATGGAAATTATAAACACCCCAGATAATTGTTATTTAACTAAATTCTTTAATCATTGTTATCAATTCATATTTAAGGAAACAAATATCTTGATATTGAAAATATTTTGTTGTTAATGAATATTTTCACTAATTAAATTATAACAATAATCAAATTCAATAAAACATATTATTCATAATATTTTCAATTTTATAAAATTACAAATTTTATTTATTATTTGCATATTCTTATAAGATTAAAAAAAGTAAAATAATTATCATATTGCTAGCTATTATAATTTATTTGATTTTTATAATAAAAAAAATCGAATTACAATGTGAAATAAATATAAAAAGTAACAAAAATGCATAATGAAAGTGGACGAAAAAATAAAGTTGTTTGGTGAGCAACAACTTTATAATAGGAGAAAAAGAAAACTAAATAATTTATATATATATATATATATCTATTTATATAATTTTGTTTTGCAGGATACTTAACCATTTGAAAAAGTCATTTTCAAAACAAAATTAAACTATGATATTATTCTTAAAATTAACTACAAAGAAAAATATTTTTTATATATAGATATAATATATTTGTGTTTGTTAAAATAAATTATAAATTAATATTTTTAATATAAAAATACAAATAATAGTATTTTCCTCTCAATCTTGCACTATAGTTGAGTTTCTAGTCTTCTATTTAACCTATTTTTATAGGGTTAGGTTGTTTCTTTTATCGCGCTGATGAGCTAAGTGATAAAATATAAAAAAAACTCACTTATTTAACGCATTCTCGCTCAAGTGAGGAATTTTCGCTTGAGCAAGAAAGACGTCGATTTCTAAAACTGTCCTGGAGCATGATTGCTTTAGTGATAATCTTCTGTTGTAAAATTGACTTTCATCTTTCTTTTTTTAGCTCAAATCATTATTCTTGAATCCAAATCTTCAATATTCTTATAGATCTACGATTATCACCAAATTTTTAAATAAATTACTCTTATTCTAATAAAGATCATACAAAATGTGAAAAAGTATAAATTCATAAATTATGGATTATTTTATATGCAAATTAACAATAAATCCTCATAAGTATATATATTTTAATATGAAATATTACTGAAATTAGACACTTATCAATCACCCAGGGATTAAAAGCTGATATTTCCAACCGTTCAAAAACTTGATATTTCATCGAAAGAATAAGTAAATGTAGTAATCGAAAAGCTGTGTATTAGTTTTTTATTTTAGAAAAAAAAAACAAAATCATCAATTAATTATAAGAATAATTAGTTATTTAGTAAATACTTGCAAAAATAAGAAATAACTGAAATATAAAAAACAAAACAATAAAATAAAATATTAATGAAGATAAAATATGAACAAATTTATATACACAGTTATAATGAAAAATTTCTTTATATATAGGTATAAATTATTATTTTAACTTTTTTTTTATAAAAGTTTTCATGTTAAGCATCACCTGAAAAATAAATAAAATACAAAAATATGGAGAGAATATACCAAAACCCACATTGTTGGAGATCCCAACAAACACTCGCTAGGATAGGCTCGAAATGGCTCTGATACCATATTACGAAGTGGACTTTAAGCCTAACTCAACCCCATAAAACCGGCTCATAGGGTTGAGGTTTGCACCCACTTATAT
>Ga0123342_1000111_pt1 | contig 96850 bp, 52 predicted proteins | sample Turbeawhitnodule_FD_89960 | JGI IMG/M metagenome (GOLD analysis project Ga0123342, IMG submission 89960) | Root nodule microbial communities of legume samples collected from Mexico - Turtle bean Mexico white nodule | ecosystem: Host-associated > Plants > Roots > Nodule | place: Mexico: Nepantla...
AGAAGATATTACAAATTTGGATATATAACAGTGAAGGAGGAGAGTTTAATTTATAACCCTCAAACCTCCTTCCCAAACAATGAACCCACCGATGTGAGACTTGGGATTAAGCCAAAATCAACACACCATGGGATGAGACCCTAAAGCCATTGGCCATGGTAATGGTTGGTAAATAACCTAAGGTAGACAAGAGAATTTTTTTTTTATTACCAATAATATGATCAGTGACACCTGAGTAAAAAACCCAAGGACCAAGAGAATTGGAGTGAGTAAGGCCAGCAAAGGGTGTACCTAAATGTGCAACAATGGAACTAGAGTTCTAACGATCCTCATACCATTTAAGAAATTCATTGAAAATTGCAAGTTGACCTAAGATATCAGGGGAAGTAGGGTCCATGGTAGAAGGTTGCACACAAATCTAGGAGGACGACCACGTAAGACATAACACTGATCAATTTTGTGGCCAAGTTTGCCACAATGGTCACACTTGTGACGCCATATTCCCGACTTGGAATAACGAGTACAATCATAACGCTAAGAGATTAAAGCACAAGATTCATAAACTGGAAGAGATATATCAGTGATGTGTTTACCTGACACACAGAAAAGGATAGAACAAGTGGAAGTAAAATTGGGAACAACAGAAGATCCCAAAATCTGATCACGAACATGAGGATAATCATCGAGAAGGCCATGTAAGCCCAATAATATGAAGAACTTGGACCATCAAGACGTTTGGGAACACCAATGGTAAGGAGACTTTGACACACCATAAAGACGTTGGGTATCATTGGTGTAAAATAATTGCGCATGTTCCCAAACTTCTAAACACGTCTCAAAAACACGAATTTTTTTTAAAGATGAGCGAATAGTAGATTTAATAACAATGCACAATTGAGCATCAATTTTCAACCAACGGGAAGCCTCATTTGCAACAACAGTACGAACAATTGGGTAAGATGATCAACATAATCTTGACTCTTAAGCCATAATTTAATATACGAGACCCAAGTGTCATAATTAGTTACATCCAATTTGTCAATAGAAAGATGAACATTGACATGATTAGTATAGATGGATGGATTGGACATAGTGGCAGCCGAGGAAGCCACATACCCAGTTGTCGACGACATAGTGGTAAGAGACAGATTGGACCCAGTAGTAGGAAACGGATCCATAGATCTACTTGATATCCAATTGGTGACAACAACAACAGCGGGCTCCGACGAGATTCTGATGAAAATTTTGGCAATGGCGACATCGACGAGATTCTGGCGACAACAACTCCGGAAAGATTTCAACAACGATGGCAACTCCGGAGAGGTTCTGTTGGCTCCGACAGTGACGACTGCAGTGGGTGACGGCTGACTGTGGGTTCACCCAAAAAAATTAAATCGTAACCCTAAGCTCTAGATACATGTTAATAATGAAGAAAATGGATCTAGGATTGATATCCCTTTTGTAAAATACTATGTGTCTTATTTATAGATGACAATAATAACAGAATTAATAACATAATAACAATATAAACTATGGGCTAAGCCCATTACATTCAACACTTTCAAACCACCAAATGAACATTCAATGCTAGTTATACAAAATATTGCTTCTTCATTTCATTCATTGGAAGTGTGAATGTATGTTTGCATTGATCCGCCTTTTTTTTTTACCAAGAAATAAAACCCCTGGCATGTAGCTAAATAAGAAGGTGAACTTGAGTCTAGTGTTGAACACTTACAGTAGCTAGGTTGAATGGTAAAGCAGGTACTTCTTCATATTCTGCAGCATCTAAATCTTGAAGGTGTGCTCTTTTGAAAAACTTGGGCAGAATGTATTGCCTTACAGGAACCAGGAGCATGATCATCAATGGGAATAGAACCCCAGCTATTGGAACCCAAGTGATACCAAAACAAACAAACAAGTATACAGTCTGGAAGACTGTAAACACTGCAATGGTCTTGAATGGAACGGTTTCCACATAAGTTTCATGGCACTCCTCCAGAACTATATTTATTTCACAATGTAAAAAAGAAAGCAAGGTACATCAGTGAATGCAACTCTAAATATCCTGAAGAGAAGAAAAACAGATAGGACATGTTTAATAACATATTCATACTTGTATCTTCTGCTTGGAGCAGTTAAAAGTAATAAACACCGTTCCCAGAACTGGTTGCCAGGTAAGTTTTCAATGGCCATGAAAGCAAAATAACCCCATAGCACAGAGGTTGGAATCATTTTCAGGAAAGGCATTGCTGCTAGACATCCTGCTACCATCAGAGACTGGAGCAGGTTGCTCACTCGTTGCTCTTTAACCTCAACAGGTAATAAATCATCAATTTCCTTCTTGACATCAAATATTGACTCGTCAACTGGGGCATCTATACTCCGCATGTTTGATGCCAATTGAATTGTTGACTCTTTCAACTCTTTAAGTCCCTGTCAACAAAGTTTAGGAAATGGTGGATGACTACATTATATACCACTTCTTGTTTGAACTAGAGACAATTAGGAATATGTTCAGTTTGTTAAACCATTAAATCAATGATGCAATCTTCAAGTTGTCCTGTTCTGAAGAGTGAGCATGTCATACAAATGAAAGGGGGAGGGGAGAGTGACTAAAAGACCACAATCCCATGTACCTGTGAGGAAGATTCCTCGTGAACTAGAGGGGTTTGCATCTGCCAGTAAGCATCTTGCATACTTCGATATACTTGTCCCAAACACTCTTGTTTTCTCATAGAACTTCGTGCTGCAGCAACAAGCCGGTTCCTAAGTAACTGCAAATCACCCAAATATAAATATGATGATAGTAACAGCACATATTTAATCACTATGTATTCTGTTTCTACTTTCTCCTCAAACGCTTCGGGCCTAATCAAGATTGTACTCATGAAAGTGTATTGCCAACAATTATCTCAGTAAATCTTTATAGAATGAGAGAAAGGAAACCTGCAATTGTAATTAATGTCTACCTGGTGCTTCAATGTAGCTAAACTTTTGGTATGCATTGGAGATTGTGGAATAACACCGTTGGACGGAGGAATCCCAATTAGACCACATATAATAACCTGTCATTCAGGTAACATCCATGTGTCACAACTAAGGATCACATTCGGTTTACAAACAGATCAGTAGGCCAAACACAATATCAGTGCCAAGGGAAAGAAAGAGCATTGCTCAAAAGTCAAAGAACTAAGCAATTTTATATAAAGCAAAGGATCAAAAAGAGCAAGGAGGGTGATGTACCATGAAGCCCAATAGAAGTAAATCATAATGGAAAGAAGGTGGCTTTCTTAAATTGAATTCTTTCTGCTGAGCAAGCTGAGATGCCACACTATGGTCAAAATAATATAGAACAGCAATCATTGTTGCTGGAATAAATGCTCCAATAATATAGAGAACTGGCACATTCAGCATGTCCTGTTGTGATTTTGAATATTTTATTAAAAATTTCAAATGGAAGAACTAAGAATATAAAAAGCGAAAGAGAGATTTAATCATCATATTTCCCAACATAAAATAATTTCCACAGAAGAGTTCATGCCTTTATGACGGTCCAGTTTTCAAATGCACCAGAGGACCATGGATTTGGACTGAAAAGACGCCTAGGAACTCCTTTTGGAATACTTCCAGCTGGAATATAAGAAATGGCAGTCCATACTAGAACCATCAACGGGACACCATAATCTGCTATGAAGCCTCGTAAACATCCTGTAATGAGAGGAAAATAATCTAAGAACTACTGAAATATAATGGGAAATTATCAAAAAACATTAGTTGAAAGGATTTTTTTCTGTTATTTCATGTTAAAAGAAAATCCTTAGTCTGTTGGTCATATTTAACCTCCAGATGATCCGCTTCCATTTTCAATGCAAATTTGATAGATCTATGAAGGTCATAAAGGTCAAGTGTTATAGGTTCAAGCCTTTATTCATTAAAGAGAAGTCGTCTTGCAAAATTAACTTTTAAGAGTAGAAACAAGTTTTTCATTGAGACAAGGTTCTATGCTTTAAAGATATTTTTTGGAATATTCCTTAGGCAATATTTTTACAGATCAGTAAGTCAACTTAGTAACATGAAAAGCAACTCTATGTAACGAAAAGTTAATTTGAATCCATTACCCCTCAACAACCTTGTTCCTTATTCAGTTTCTCTTTCAAGACCAGAATTTCTGTTAATTTATTTTATAGTTGTCGCATAGTACGTTTTAAAAGCGGAAGAAAAAAGGACGGGGAAGGATTAAATAAAAAAAATCCTTCAAGCACCAAACTGTACAGAGCAAAGTCAATAAATATGCAAGGTACTTCTTTTTACCTTATGTTAAATGGTTCTTGCAACAAAAAATGCACATCTCAATGGAAGAATGTAGTATTTCAGCAACTAATATCAACAATCCACCATTGACCATAAGAGAAAGAAAATTTCATGCTTTCTTAAATCCTATTATATTGATGATGCAAATGCACATATGACTAGGAACCTCACATTTCACAAGTCTTACCTGATCCATATCGCCAAGACCTTGCCTTTCGGCTTCTCAATGCTGTATACAGGAGGCCAAAAGACAGAACCAAAGAAAACATGCCATTTCCAAATCTCCATGAAGGTTGAAACTCAGGTGATGTTGGGTTTGCCCTCTCAGGTATGTGAAACTCATGGATGAGTCCCTGTTAAACCCAATTAGAAAGCATGTTTATCAGTTGATTTGATTTTCCTCTAACCATCTTATATTTTCATTACTTCAGGCTAGAACCACAATAATTTGCTCTAAAAGCACTCATGAGCCAATATTACTGTCAAAGAAAACTAAAACATGTCTCTTACTTTAATAGCCTCTTGGATAAAAAGCATTGCAATAAGAAGGCCAAATAGTTCCCCTACTAGGCGAGTGAACCTGTTGATGATGGAGCAAGCTCCCAAGATAGCGAATAGGAACAACAATGCGGCAGTCCACATGCATACCCTGCCCGTAAATACATGAGGAAACTAAGTTTCTTTTATAAGGCATCATACAAACAGTAACTCGTCAAAAAAATTATATCTAAGAATATAAAATGAATACACTACTTCAAACATGAAAGTGAACGAACTATACCACGCAGTCCATGCTAGAAAGAGTTTTGAACCCAATTCTGGTCTTCTTTTCGCAAAGTTGAACATGAATGTATACATAATTACAGTTGGTTCCGCTACTCCAAGAATCAGTAAAGGCTGGCCTCCTATGATAGACTGTATAATTCCACACAAGGCAGTAGATGCTAAAGTTTGCACTGCAGTGAGTACTCCATCTGCAAATTGTAGGAAGACAGAACATCAAATTTGAGGTACACTATATCACTGTCTCTGCATTTATCTAATCAGCTATCTTAACATAAACAAATTTTCTACACATGGACAAAACCCAAGAAAAATATGGATATGAGCAACAAGCAGTGTACCTGTGTCTCTTTCCAATTGTTCTCCAAACGAAATAACAGGAATTGCTGATGCAAAAAATATATACGTTGTAGGGGCTAATATCCTGAGAAACAACAGTTTAAGTAGCAAGTTACATTCAATCAAAACAATAAGTATGAAGTAATCAGGAATTGCTTAAAAAGTGTAGTAATTTCAAAGGAATACTAACTGAATTAGCAAAAAAACAAAACTTTCTATCTTCATATATGTCATGCTATCAAAATACACCCTCCTAATAAAATAATTTACTATTTTTTGTAGAATAAGCCAGGTGTACCTGAAGCCTGCTCTGAGACCACCAATCCAGTCTTGCTTGTAACACATCAATCTCCCTTGAAAGTCATTCTTAATTCCACGAAACGGAACAAATGTATCTTCCATAGTTTTTTAAGCAGAGGCAATGACAAAAACCAAAACCTTACTAGGATTTATATTTTTTAATGCTTTAACAGCAGTACAGATTTGCAGCAACAGCACAGTACTTAGATTATTTAATCTTGGCAGACACCAACGCATGTGCTACGAGCATCACAGCAATAAAGAACAACCGCTACACACCTATGGTAAAATCAACAAGCAATTACACATCATTGTGATTTATAACAAGATTTATGCAAATAAACCCCTTCAATAGAACCCCAGTGGCAGCACAACTCAACAATGTTGCGCCATCTAACCCAAAGCAAAGCATAACATAAACTTACAAGTTACATTAAATAAACAAAGCTTCAAAACCCAGTTGGAGTATACATTACTTAATGACCAAAATGCTGGGAAGAATAAGCAATAAAAGAAAAAAAATGGAAACTTTCACTGTGGGAACAGAGAAAGGTTGAGGGCAAACTTGAAACACATAGCAGTGAATGGAAAGTGAGTAAAGGACAACGTGGGTCAAAACTCAAAGGCGTGTAAAAGAAAGCAGCGTCATTAATCATTGCAAAAGAGCAAGCATTTGAATGGGACAAGGAAAGGGAAATAGGAATATGCCTGGAAAAAGCTAAGAAAAAAGCTACACTATAATGGGTGTTTGGAAGGAGGAGTTATGATCTGTGCTGCAAATGCAATGTATGAGAAGGAAGGGAGAGAGAGTTGGTGAAGGTAGAGAAAATTACAGTATGGTTTTGGTAAAATGAGATGTTCATTTCAAAATACATGATTACAGAGGAGAAGCTCTCATCCCATATTTTTCCACTTTACTTCTTCCCTTTGCAATTTATACAAAGAGCTTCTTCGTTTTGGTACATTGCTCTTATCATTGGATAATACTACCAAACAAAAATGCTCATGGTTAAGTAAGCAGGTTCATAAATATTTATAAACAATTAATATGGTAAGTAAACTTATTTTAGAAATTAAATTAATTTATGTATCTAATTGTTGTAGAAACTTTTACCTGAAAATATTTGGAGTTACATGCTTTTAATTGAGCACGTTGAAAGCATTTTTTTTTTCCTAAATTTCGTCATAAATTAATTTAATAAAACTAAAAATAATAATAAGTAATTATTTTTTAAAAATGAAACTCCAAAAATATGACAATTATTCAACCTTTGACTCCATTTTACAGTTTGTTTGATGTATAAATGAGCACCGTCGTATCTCATCGGATCTAGAGAATAAATTGTGTTTTTAATTGGACCTTTTATGTTTTTGGATTTTTCTTATTTTTTTTTATTAATTTAACATTTCTATGCATTTCCTTGACACGGTTTTGCACTTAGTTGTCAGAGTTAACGGTGTGATGTTACAAATGAACACGAAAATGTCTTGAATATATCATTAGGTAGGTTGAGTGATATACAAGAAGATAGATTTCATATAAGTGCAGATTTCTTACATTAGATTTTAAAAAATACACTTAATTACACATTAGATAAATACATTTTACTCTACATTTCTATCTTCACTTTACTTACACATCAGTGACTGTGCTCAACTAAGAGAGCTTAATAAAAATTAGGTCACTTTTTCTTCAAATAACATTATTTAGAGGAATTTATCACCTAATGATATGATAATACAAAAGTATTTTTTATTAGAAATAAAAACATTTAAATTTGATTTCGCTTATAGATATTAGCCAATAATTTTAGTAGGGTCAAAATAATATAATATATATTATTGTTGTTATTAATACAGTAAAAATAGTGTTATAATTATAATATATATATAAATGTTTTTTTTTATTTTTGAACTCATCGATAATTAAATTATAATAAAATTTTCAGCTTTTTTTAATATAAATAATTATATTATTGACTAGAAATTCAGTTTCTTAGTAAAGAGAGATAATTATATTATTGACAAGAAATTCAACTTCTCAATAAGGACATCTGGTGGCCAACCCTCTTTCTCCTCCAAACTTTTAAAATGTTGTGTATGGATTACCTATATAGAGATAATTTTTCATTATAATTGTTTTTTAAAGGTGATTTTTCATTATAATCATTTTTTTAGTGTATATAATTTATTTTATTTTATTTTTATTTAATATATCTCATTTTATTAGTACAATGAAGTATTTTATCATTTTATATTAATTACTTAAAAAAATTAAATTAATTAATGTAGGACTTTCTCACTATTTCCTTAATTCCTTATTTTAAGGCAACAATAAGAAGAAAGAGAGAGCATATTCATTCTCACAAGTTTTCACACTAAATCTCACTTATCAAATAAAATAACATCTATTTTCAATCACTCTCTTTATTCCATTTCAAACAATTATATTATTTGGTAAAACCATTATTCTTTTGAGTTTACCATCAAGTCAATCATAAACTTAACGTGAACATCATCACACCCTCTAATATCAAAACTAGCAATGAAAGAATAAAATAAAAACTTGAAGAAGAGAGACTCAAACCAGATAAGAAGAAAAAAAAGATTGTTTAATCAATTCATCATTCATTTTTTACATGTTATTTTTTGTTTTTCAATTTTAACTCTTCATGAAAGTTGAGTAAAAGAGAAAAATGTGGATACAAATGCGCTGTTGTGCCTGGATTTTCACTAGTATATATAATGAGAATTAAATTAAAGAAACTTTTTTATTTTTCTATAGAGCAAGTCATTTAGTTTTCTCATTATTTATGTTAATTTTTTCCTTACACCTATTATTTTATGTTTTTTAATAAAAAAAATAAAGTAAAATACAAACTCTTATACTCATTTCTCACATGTTTTATTTCATTTTCCAAAAAAAAGGTAATTCTCTCTCACCATACTTAAAGAGTGAAATATTAAGTTTCATGGTATGATATTTATGATCTCACGAGTTTTTTTTTTATGGAAATTACTTTGAAACATAAAATGAAATGTTAATTATTATGTGTTTATATGATTTTTCTATAACCAATCTTTATCTGTTAAATTTCTTTTTTTAAACTTCTCTTTTAGTAATCACGGTTCTCCATATTTAATTAGATTTTTATAATAAATTTTAGTAAACAAGATAATATTAGTTTAAAATTTCAACTTTGTCCCTTTATCTTGGATCTAATCATCCAAATTTGATTGAATTGTATTAATCTTTAAACAGAGAATTCAAGTATATTTTACTTGACTGACAGTATTTTTTTAACTTTTTATGTTTTTACAGCAATAGTAGCAAGATTATTTTCTGCAATAAAGATTATGAAAATAAAATTTTGAAATGGAAGTCTAAATAGAATGTGAATTGATGTTGAACATGTAATAATTTGTTTGAAGTAATCACTTCTTGATAAATGTTGCATTGGTGTAGCGAGACATGATGCTTGAATCTAGAATAATGTACAAAAGTAATTTATGGGGAAATTTTTAAAGAAAAAATCTTGACACACTTTAAATTCCATATCTTAAATGTTTTATAAGAAAAATAAATCTTTAAATGAATTCTGAATAATTAATTTACTAATATGTAAGATATCTTTGAAAAAAATATTACTAAAATATAAAATAAAGTCTGAGTGTTTTATATATGGATATCTCATCTTTATATAATGTTTTTAACTGTCATTAAAACACTGTTTTGTATCAGTGTAAGATATAAAATAAAATTTAAACGTTTTGGATATATTTAATATATGGTCTTTATATATGATATTTTTAACCGTATTTTAATACTGTTTCTTATTAGTGTAATATATAAAATAAAATCTGAATGTTTTGGATATAGATAAGTATAATTTTTAATAAATTATTTAAAAAATATTTATTTGGTTATAATTTATTTTCATATTAATGTTATGTAAAGAAAAATAATTATATATAACCCATAGACGTAATTATAAAACAAATAATTGTTTATTCGGATATTGGATATTGTTGAAACTAAGTAAAAGTTACATATTAGATGTAATTATAAAAATAAACAATTGTTTATTTGGATATTGTTGAAACTAAGTAAAGGTTACACGTAAGATAGTTAAAATTATTTATTTGAATCCTTATACAAGATTTTCTAGACATTAAATATATATATATATATATATATATATATAAACAATAAAATAGACTAAAATTAGGGATGAATTAAAATCATTTAGATATATATACATGTATGAAAGTTTTGTCTCATGATGATGTTTGATATATCTATACTTATCTTTTTATTATTGTTTCAAATATTAATTAAGTAATTTTTTTATAAAAAAAATAAAAATTACAAAAACTACAGATTATATTATTAATATTTAATATTAAAAGAATATATATATATATATATATATATATATTTTTATGTCAAATGTCAAAAACAAAATATTATAATTATATAAAATTCAAGTTAAAGTATCAAATAACAATTGAATAAAAATTAAATAATTATATAAAAGAGTAAAAATATTCCATATGTTTCCTGAAAATAAGTTATAAAAGTAAGAACTAAATATAAGTTAATATAACATTTTTAAATTATTAAATAAATTAAAAATATTTTAATAATTTAGAACGTGAATGAGTAAGAAGACGAAGATGTGTACTGAAACAAAACATATATGTAAATACTCATATTGTACTAAGTCAAGTCAATACAAGGATTCCTATTAAAATCAGAATGAAAATTCAAACAAACACAAATTCATTTATCATCTTTAACTAAAATTATATAAAAGTTAAAATGGATGATAAGTATAAAAATTTAGAAATAAAATTTATATATTTACATGAACTAAATGGTTATTATAGAAAAAAATTTGTTGTATAATCATAGAAAATACAAGTGTAGAATGTGAGAATTTTCTTGAGTTAGTGATTTTGAATTCAACTTTTGAATATGTAATTATTGCGTTAAATGTTGGAAAAAAGTTATCTAAAATAATTTTACTCAATTTAATCATAAGGAAAACCTAACTAATATATATGACAATAGCCAAAACCTAACTAGTGAATATGATGTACCTCATTATTTCTAAAATTGTATATGATATTACCAAATTAATTATAAAATTGTTTCAAATAAAAAAAAAAAAGAGAAAGTGACTAATGGGTTAATATTAAAAAAAAATATTTGATTGGTGTGAAAAACTCACAATAGAATATTTATTCTAACAAATTATTACCAAAACATAGCAATCTCCTCTTACCATTGTAGTGAGTGCAAACACAACAAATCTCCATATTCTGTTCTTAAAATATGAAATTTGTGGACTATAAGAATGTTTATTGGAAAGATGACATTTAGGAAAAAAAATGTTAAAAAGGAATAATACTGTTATTTTATATTGACAAATCTCATATGTACAATTTCTTCAACAATTTTGATGCTATTCTCAAATTAGAATTTGAGTTTCATCCCAATAGTCTTTACTGAAAATTTATGTAAATAGTTACTACAAAAATTATCAAAAGTTGAACTTAAATTCTAATATCAGAACACTTAAGCAACTACTCGCTTAAATTATTCAACAAAACCAAGCCATAGTTAAAAGAAACAATTTCTTAAAATTCAAAATATAAATATGATCAGTAATGGACTTTTACATAAATCCTAAATAAGTATAGAACAACCCTTGAATCTTCAATTAGGTTCTTTTTCTAAATATAGTTGAGTTCAGTTCTATTATTATTCCTCCCTCTAAGTTCATTGGATCTATTCTTTCTTTTTTAACACTATAAACATTCCAATTTGATAAAGTTCATGAAGAAGGGTTGATGCATTTTATACCTAACTGGTATTATGGAGCAATAATGACCAAAACATTACACTTAGAGATATTTTATGCCTAATCTGAATTAGACAGAATCAATGTCTTGAGATTTTGAGCCAAAAATCAAGATGGGGGGCACCATGTCCCCCCTATCATTGTTTCTTATTCACCAATTCACAGAGAAGTCCTTGTCTTCTAACATACCTAATTTTCCTTATTTCTCACTTTTCACCCTCTCTTAACAAGTATTGAGAAAACACCATTTTCTTTTATTTCCAAAAGAAACAGTACATGCTGTACTGTATATTGCATGTACTGTAAAACTCATTATGGAGGAAAGCAGGCTTCTCCTATCTAATGTTAGTAAGTTAGGTATATCTCCTAATGCATCAATAATTGGTTCATCAAAGGGAACAATAAAAAGACATCAAACATAACAATTTGTGCTTATTATTGCATGCTAATTAAGACTATAATAAATTTACAGATTATCTGGTGGAACAGAAAAAAAAGGCTAAATCTTGTCCATACAAATAGATATTTAGTCATCTCAATTCTTCCCTGACATTTAAACTTAGTTGTGTTAATCAGTGTATTATTATTCACAAAACACAACCCCACATGCAAAACCAGATATTTTGCATAAATCTCTTCTACACAGAGGCTCACAAAGTACACAACACAAGATTGATTCTTTTCCCTTATCACTGATCTCAATTTTTTAAAATGAGAACTTAGAATTCAAATTTTGAGAATAAAGAAATACTTCAAATAAAACTCGTTATAAATTATGAATTAGATTATTATTTACTAACAAAAGTTAACTTATTATAAATATGATTATAACAAACTAATGATTTTGTCTGGTGCAAGCTTAATTTTCACGCTTTAGTTCAACTCAGATGACGTGAAAGCAGTTTTATTCTTTTGAAGGAAGCACGATATTTTGGTAATGGCAACTATGTGAACATTGACTAATAGTTAGATTCTTCATTTGAGAATTGATAATTGCATATTTGATGTTTGCTCCATGATATTCCAAATTCTGAATCACTGTGAAATTTGGCTTAAATAAATAGATGTGGAATTGATAGCCAACAACAATCAAGTTAATCGATTTGTTGAGATCAGCCAAACTTGACAGGATAAGTTTCATTTGGGATTTTGCTGAAAAGAGAGAAAAAAATTAGGCTTCTTAGTATAATTGTTTTCCATGGATTGCTACCCATGCGAAACCAATTCCTTGCCAAATTATGACAATTTGTGCAGTTAGTTTTTCTTGGAAAAATTAAAGAACTACTTTGTAGTACCAAACAATTTATGTGCGAAATATAGGACGCTCATTTTTTTTTTCATTAAGTGATTAGTTAAATTTGAAAATGAAAAAATTAGAAGAACCGTGAGAGTTGGGAAAAATCATTGTGTAAGAATTATTGTTTGGTTTCAGCGAGTGTTTTGTCTACAGCCAATCCGTGCAATCTAGTAATTTAAAAAAAGTTGTCAAAACAAATTGTACATGCACTCGTTCTGATCCTTGAATTCTATTTTATGTAACAAATAAGAAACATTACTTAAATTATATTTTATGTAACTCATATTTATTCTCAACTGGAGCGTCACGTTGAGCTATATCAATAAACCAATCACGAATAAACTATTTAAAGCTCTTTCATCCTTATTATATCAATTCAAATAAATTATTTATATTGGTTCTATACAAACTCACATTCTACTTTGACTCCGGTTTGAGAACTTGTATATCTACCTTCATTTATATACTCAAATTCTATCTTAGATTAATTATTATACTACAAAATCAATTAGGTAACATACCATAAATAAGACATAACAAAGTCAATTATCTCCAATTTCAACCCCAAACTATTCGGCTACAATAATATAATATACGATAATATATAACAATTAAAAGATAATTCCCATTATTTCGAAGATTATCCTTAAAAATATAAATTCTTTTATAATAAAATCTCAGAGCTATATATTTTTCCTCACGTCTGATATGAAAAGGTGCTTAAATTCATTATAAATATTAGTATTTATTTTCCATTTATTATACTATTGTTTGTACTTATTTATTCACCTAAAAATAAGATATTTAATTTCATTAGAAAGTTCAATTGAAAGATGTTAAATTTTTTGATAAAAAACTAATAAAGGTTTTTTTACATTATTTTCTAAATAAAGTAGACGACTTAAGAGATAGAGAAATTAAATAAGATAAAGCCGACGAAAAATAAATATTTGAGAAATGATATTTTTAGGGGAAAAAACATTTTTCCTAAAATCTCTCATTTTTATTTTGTAAAATTAAACTAATTAATATTTTAATAACATAGAAAATGTGTTTACTTCAATTTATCACTGGTGACCAGCTTTGTTTGTCTATTCACAGTCCTCCATTCAAAACCACAAGATCTGTTTATCAACCTCAGAACTACACGATCTGTTTATCGCTTTTATTGGTTGTGTCTGAAAATAACTTCATTTTCACAAATTAAGTTCTAATGTAGAAAAACTTGAATTCTATTGCACGGTTCAACGTAAAAAAGTTTGAATGATTTAAGGAAATTCAAGGAAGAACCTGCCATACCAATAAACATATGGTTTTGATTTCTAAAGCTTTGAGAGCGTATCAACCACACAGAAATCATTTTCACCGAACAAAGTGATGATGGCATTCAGACCTACCAGCAAAAGCACAAGTGCTAATCGAGTTAAAATTTATCAAACAAAAGTTTCATCGGGTTTTGAGAAAGACGATTTTATCAAACAAATGTAACATTCCAACGAAAATACGTTGAGCTGATTCCACCTTAGATTAGATTAAAACGTACAAGAATTAATACACTAGATATTGAGATATACTCTCATCTTGGAAAGCTGCTCATTTAATCAATTGTTACACTATCTTGAACCAAATAAGCATGAAACACGTTCAAAACAATAGAATAGAAATTTGATCTTGTAATATAGCAGACTCACTCAACTAATGTGGCGGGAAGTTCTAGCAGGTTTCTCAACACAGATTGGATGATCAAACTCACTCACTCCTTGCATATTGAGAACCAGCAGGCGAAAAGCAAAAAAAGGGGCGTTACACTATCCAATAAAACTTCAGAAGTCACCCAATCAACACCGTCCAAAGACCCAAAGATATAACAGCCTTGCAGCAAAACATCATTAGCAAATGAACTATATAGGAAATGCAAAGAGCAAACACACTGATCAAAAAGAAACTCAACCTCCCAACTGTAAAATGCAATTGGACAACCCATTAATCCATTTTTACCAAGTAGACTAAAAACCAGATGTTGCTTCAAACGCAAAGAAAAATTTAACGTTGTGATCCTGTTTTCACGGAAGGATCTCCTTTTCCCGGTTGCAGTGCTCTTGCATCAAGTGGGATACTGCCAACCTTCAAGAAACCAGATGATGAACCAAACCCATTGACTTTGACCTGCATCGAGCCTACTGTAAGGACATCAACTGGTTCTTTATTATCAATGCTGATGGATTGTTTAGCCTCAACCTGTTTGGGGGCAATAGTGACTGAACCAATCTTTAAAATAGAAGAAATATCTTTATCAACAGTTTTCTCAGCTTTCTCATCCACGGGGTTGATGCTAGTAACATTAGAATTAGTAGCAATCTGCTCAGGAATTGAAACTAAAATCTGTTTTAAGCCATCAGAATCATCCTTAGGCTTCAAATTCTTCTCATAATCGCCAGTTGATGTAAAACTCAGCTTTTGTGAAGCTTCCAATACAGGTACAAATATCGGACTATCAAAATTCTTGCCAAGCAACTTAGCTTTCTCATCCAGCATGATCTTTTGTCGGCTTTCATAGTAGATAAAGTCATCGAGTAAAGATGTCTTCAATGTGTGATTTTTGAATATTTTCAGCATTTCCAAACCTTTCAAATATACTATCTGTGCATAAGCAAGGAACGTAGTAATCAATGTAACAAGTTTAAGCAGGAAAATAGAGATAAAGGATAATAAGCTACATTCATTAAATTAAAAAACGAAACAAATAATTGTACAAAAATAGCTTAATCCAGCGTAAAACAGTGATATACAATGTGATGTACACTAATTCACTAGATTCATTCTGAATAAATTCAAATCAGGAATCATGCATGCCAATAAAATAATATTAAATTTCTGCAACAAGATAGTTAAATCAAAATCTACCAATCAAAAAAGAATGCAATAAGATATAACTTTTAATAACAGATATTCAAGCATGCAAGAGTATGTAGACAACCAATATTCCGAAAACTCTACAATCGATATAACAAAACAATATACCAGATAAATTGAAAAATTTGGTTTAAACATAACAGGTCCAAAGCAAACTCCTCAAGTAGAAATCAACACTTACACTCACTATTGTAAAATATTAATAGAAGAAACCTGCAATGTCTAAACTTGCTAAAGGAAATACAGGCAGAAACCATATATACCTCTTGTGTATCTCTACTATTAGTTACTGGCTTATTTTCATTGTTCTCCAGTATAATGTGCCTAAAATTTGGATTTGGTACATCTTTAATGAAGTGCCACTTTACAGGAAAGCTTCCACTCCATTTGTCTTGCTGCCAAAAGTCCATATTCTTATTAAAATCAACTGTACCAATCATCTCTGCAACCCCGCAGAACTGCCCACTTGCATTAACCTTCATTAAAAAGAAAAATAGTATACAAGAAGAGGTAAGTGTGACTTGCATGTAGATAACATAGAGAGAAAGTAGATATACAAATAATAAAGAACCAGGATTAAAATTCATTGAACACTCACAGAAAAAAATAGAAAGATGGGGCAGACTCCAGACTTTTCTGCTGCTATTTTCTTTGCATCCTCATAAGCATTCTCTAATTTCTTGTTTCCATGAGGTGTTGATGACCACACATTATATTTAATGCTTTTGTGCACATCGTCCTCACTGTATGATTTTATAACAAAAAACTTGGCATTTTCGTAGTCAAGAGAAAAATCCTCCTTGTTGTATTGATCAGTATAAATGACAATGTTTCCCTGTTCATTACCATCTCCTGTCACTGTTGTATAGGCTTTCACAGACAGCTGATTTTTTGATCTACCAACTCTAGGGCCTCGATTTTGCTCACCCAATATATCAGAGCTTCCATTTCCACCACTTGGAATTTTGCCCATGTGAAGCTTCGGCCTAAGTTTAGCAACTGCAGACTGTCCATTAGCATTAGATCCGAAATCAGAAAATTCACTATTTATTAAAGAGCACATTTGAAATTGTATCTACAGGTTGAAATTAAGAACCTGAGTCAATATATCCTACAAAACCAGAGCAGTATAGCAATCAAAACAATTCTCAACAAAAATGACATTTTCAAAGAAACCCCAATCAATTATCAAACCACCTACTCATCATGAACATAATTTTATGTAGGGTTATAGATATCACACAACAGAAAATATCTGCAACCAAAAAATCCTTTAAAAAATATTTCAGAAACCATAAAAAGTTATGGAGGAAGACTCGTAGAGAAAAGTGCATAGTGTATACATATGAACAAATTAAAAAAATGCAGAAATATGATTGCAGTGCAAAAGAAAATGAAACTCAATCATACAGTTATAATAGTAAGTCTAGAAATTTAAATAACAATGAAATAAAAGCAACACACGACTAAGTTCAAATTCAAGACTTAAAATAACAATACAACATAATTACAATAGAAAAGAAGAAAAAAAGGAAAGAGACAGATGGCACTGCAGAACTAAAGAGCAAAAGGAAAAAAAGGAAGGGGAGGGGAGGGTGGAGCTATGTTTGGGTTGGGTTTCGGGCATGGGTAGGGTATAAGAACTCAACAGTTTAAAAATAACAAAATTAGGGTTTCACTACCCTCGAGATAGATCACACTGACCCAGTTTCTTCCTCACATCAAGGTGCAGGGATGTGATTTCCGCCATGGTTCTTTTTCAATAACACTGGATTTAGCCAGCTTTTATTTATATAAAGATCTTCTAAAATTCCACAAATTAATACTCACCTAGCCAAATCCAAAGGTGTAATTAAAAAAATTACACATTGGTAGAGAAGTACTAACAACTAATTTCATGCAGATATGTTAATTCTCATTTAACTATAAGCAAAAATGAGTAAATCAACAATTCAAATGTAATTTAAAAAAGGGTAATACAATTACCTGATGAACAGCTGGTGAAGCTAAATTGAGAAAACTACCACCGGACACACTTGCAGGTGTTAAATCTTGCTTCCTCCCATCATTACCTCTTGGCCCTTCTGACACCCTGGCCAAGGAACTTGTCTGATTTGATAAAAATTTTGAAGAGTTCCTAGAAATGTTACCAGAAGCTGAATTGAACTTATGTTTCAAACCTCTTCCATCAGGTTTACTTCCAGAAGCACTGGCTCCAAAAAAGGAATCTGCAGAACTATCATAAAAATTGTCCAGCGGAACAAGGGGAATATAACCAGGTGTAGAAACTGGGTTTTGATAATTGGGGAGGGTGTAATAATGTTGCCCTCCTCCAAATGAGCCATCACCTCCAATCATAGCACCAGGAATATAAGGATTATATGGATTGTATGGAGACTGTGCATATCCATAACTATAATATACATACGGCAAACTTTCATTTTGTGCACCCTGAAAAAAGAACAGCGCCATTAAAAAACATCCATTAACCAACATAGATAGAGAGAAACAGGGGTTGAACTTACCGTGTATTGAACATTGGGACCATCTACACCAAAAATCCTATGGTGGTCCTCCCATTCCCCGGGTGTTTCAAAACCTAAACACAGTGAGCAACAAATTATCACCATGATGTAATTTCCAAACAAAACTAATGTTATAATGTTTCTAAATTTACCTGTACAGTAATACCCATAATTGGTGGCAGCAGGGTAATACATGTTCTGATCAACATAAAACTCAGGGGCTCCTTCGTTAGTCATGACCTCAGTTTGTTCAAGATTTGGGTTTGAAAAGTGTGAATTTAAATCAGTACCTTCAATCTAAAGTAAAAATGAATGAAACATTTACTGACTATCACCAAAGTAATCCTGAAAAAGTAAATACTAAAGGACAGAGGTTACAGATTATTTTTTTTACCGTATGTGCATCATGGTTTCTAGTTTCAGAAACATCATACACTTCCATACCAGAACTGCCACCACTGTAGACAATCGTAAAAAATCATAACATAAGCACGCATAACAATAAAAAAATTAATTAAAGGTAGAAATAAGAAACACTGTAGATATAAATAATGTTTCCATCGAGTAGGAACACAACCTAATCTATACTATGTAAAACACTCGGAAATAACTTCTCAGCCAAATTTTAATACACTGAAACCCCACAAACATGAAGGACAATACAAATACAATAAGCTACAAACAGCAGCATGCCAAGTAACCAAACTAAACCACAATCACAAACACTGTAGAAACAAGCATGTTGAGTATATCAAGTAAATTCCATCCTACACTAGCAGTGTTACATATCTGATAAGCACCAGTTCATATTCTAAACCCACCCTAAATTTTTTCTAATCGAAGTAAATACTAGCACACAATTAAACTTCATTCATTCCTTCAGGCCGCTGAAGACCTCAAGATCAAAATACAGCTCAGCATCATACCGAATAATAAACCAATTTCGCAAAAACGAAGAGAAAACGAAAATTCACGCACCCTTAACCTACACTGAAACCAGAAACTCAGTTTCCACAAGCACAATCAAGCGCAATACCGCAGAAAATACACAAACAACATGCACTCTCGACTTATCAATTAACATACTATTCGATAAAAAGAAGTCGAGAAACAAAAACGAGATAGGAAGAGAGAGAGAGAGGGGAGTAAAATTACCAGAAGAGAAGAAGAGGAAGAAGAATCAATGCATGGTGGGTGAAGAACGCGGAGGGGAATTGGAATTGGAGAGTGAGAAGAGCGAAGTAGCGGCTCCGCGCGGCATTGAGCGAAGCGAAAACGAAACCCTAAGCAGGAACCGAAAGGGTGAAGCTTTTGGCCTGCGAGAGAGCCGTTTTGGTGAGCGTAACAAAAAAACCAGAACCAACAAGTGGAGTAGTGAAGAGAGAGATTGATTCCCCACTATAAGATACGAAGCGTTTCGCTATTTCTTATTGCGTTCCCTTTTCGAGTTACCCAATTACCCCTCTGCCGCTTTGGATACAACGAAAACGCCACTTTGAACATGCCAACGCCGTCGTTTTGGCTGCTTGATGCGCACGCATAGTGATTGGTTAATCTAGCGGTGGTCACTGTCCAATGCTGGCCTTTGATTTGTTTTCGTTTTGACAATAACACCCTTGAGATTTGTCCACCGACAATGCCATTGGACACAACTATTGGAGCCGTCATGTGACAAGAAGAACGACGTGTGAGAATAAGATTTCTCCCTTTGTAGCCGAAAACGGGTGTATGATTCCCTCGCTTTCTTTATCAGTTTAATTGTGCTCCTATTAATATTGTTCACTTCTTGGTAGCTATATACATTTTTTAATATATATATATATATATAAAGTTTCATACATGGATAAGTTGTTGGTCAAGGATCTTACAAATTTAATAAAAATACTTCAAATCAATATTAAATTTATAATTTAAAAAACATGAAATTTAGATTAATTTGATTTATTAAATATTTTTATTTAAACAATACAATTTGAAAATACCAGATTTCAAAATTTTAGTTTAGATAGAATAAGTTTTTTGTTAAAAAAATTTATGTGTATTTTAAAATTAATTTTTCATATTAAAATTATTAAAAATTATTTACTATTTTAAATAACTAATACTCACAAATGAAGGAAGGAAGACAAGAAGAATAAGAGAAGAAATATAATGGAGAGAGAAACTGAGAAGACAGAATACCAAATTAATCTTACTTTTTTAATAAAATTTAAAAATTTATAATTTTAAGTTATTAAAACACTTTCATAATTTTTCAGAAAAAAAATCTCAATCCAAGAAAATATTTTAGCACAAAAGGTTTTAAATTCTTAAAGTCAACCTCTTAAATTTGACTATCTAAATACCTAGTAAGTTAATTTCATTTTTCCTTATGCTGAACAAAATTGAATTTTAAATTCATCATGATTAAGCCATCTTAGTGTAGTTGTTTATAAATATTATTTTAAGTTAAATAACACTGTTTAAAACTTTATAGTCGTAATTAAGCAATATAATGTTGTTGTTTATGGAAATTATTTAAAGTTAAATAATATTATTTAAGAAATTTTAGCATTGAAGCACATACATATACATAGACATTACTTATAAAAACCATAAAAAAAATATTATAAACATAGGTTATTATTGTATACTAGAGTATCTTGTTCTCCTTTACCAAAAACTTTGAAAACAAATAAAAAATAAGACAAATTTGCATGTCAAAGCAATAATTCTAATTATGATGTTTCACACTTCATTTTTCAATAAATTGATTTTATTGGACGTGGATTAAAAAGTATACTAACAAATGAAAATGAGATTCTAAACAAAATCTTACATTCAATTCCTCTGTTTCCTTCTTGTATAAAGATATGAACTTTGTGTTATTACATTAAACTTATTTAGTTTAGTTATTTATTTATTATGTATTAAATTTATTTATAAATTCTATTGTCTTATAGTGTTTCGTATTAATTAGCATACTTCCAATTTTACCTAATGAAGGTCACAAAAATCCAATAAAACCTAAAAATTAATGTTTGTGTTATGGGTATTTAATTAAATTTAAAATAAATATTATTTTTGAAAACATGAATAAAGATTAAATACATTATATTACAATAAATATATCCAAAAAGGAAATCTTATGCATTTTTCTTCTATTTATAGTGCACATACATAAGCAAAATTGAATCACACAAAAAATTCATAAGTAATAAAACAACTATTTTCTATCTTCCCTCTTTATATCTTATCTTTTGAATATACTCTCAATATTTATTGCCTTTCATTTACATTTACAACACTGTAAAATACATGTATTGTACTATTAGTATGTAAGGAGAAAACTTCATATCTATGTCTTGTTTTGAAAAAGAAAATGAAATTAACTTGAATGAGTTCAAATCAAATTCTGAAAAAAACTTATGAAAATAATTTTTACAAAATTTAGTTTTATGAATAAGTTAAAACTTACGGAAAAAAAATGAATTAATTTTTTTCATGAATAAGTTTTTTAAAAAATATATCAAAAGAATTCTATATATTTAGTAGGTGATCAAAATGAAAGGAATTTGTGTTTGGGTTAATATTTTTACATTCTACAAATCTTTGAAAATCATTTTTTATAGTTTAAGCCTTTTCTCTTTTTTTTTTGGTCGTTAAAAGGTTGAAGTAACTGGGTTTTGAGAGTTCACTTGCATGCACTTACATTACTTGTAGATTGCCCATAAATTAATTCCATATTTCACTAAAATTCAAACTAATGACTAATTTTAACCAATTATATTTATCTTATAATGGAAGTTTTTGAGAACACGATAGTACCAAAGAAATGTTAAATTGTTTGTTATTTAAAAGTTGGTAGAATTTTGAGATACATAGGATAATAATAATAATAATAATTTAAAGTTGGTCATTCCCAATGAGTTATTTATAGGCCTATCTAAATGGTGAATCTTTTAGTGCGGCGACAACCACAGTACCACAGTGTGAAAATACCAAAATGAGTCGGAACATTATGGGATGAATCTGCTGCTCAGGAAGAAGGTGCAGAAGGAAGCAAAGGAGAAAGTGGATGCTTTTTTTTTCTCACCATTAATTTAACACTTGCTGCAAAAAAAACAAAAGGGATTATGTTCCTTGCTTTGCCTGTAAATATCTTACCCACTACTCCAGCTATCTCTGTTTATCACAGAAGTTTTTTCTTCACAAAGAAAAAAATACAAGTACTGGGAAAAAAGTAATAAAACCAAAGGTATAAAAACGGTTTACTACAATGGGAGATTTCCCAACTTCTCCCACCCTTAAACAACACGTTGAAATCAAAAAATTTCCTTTTTAGTATAAGAGTTGAACAAGTTGCCGCATCAGATTTAGTTAATTACGTATTATTAATAATTCGTATTTTTTTTATTTCAGTTCTTTTGCAAATGCCCTATACATTCCAGTTAACACCAATAAAAGAAAATAAAGGGGAAAAAGGCAAACAATAATAACCATAATGTCAGGTGAGTTGAGCTGTATGCCTAGTACAAAACAATAATCGATTCATTACAATTTGTTTAATTCCAATTCCACAACTAATACTACATATAAATATTAAAATAATGCCCTCCAATGTAACCAACCAGACAGATACGTAAGATAGACTAGCATAGCCAATTGATCAAAATTAACCACCTTTGGTACCCAATTGAACAACTCTCACTGAATAATGTTGATGCAGTATCATATCATATTAGACTCTTAACTCATTTCTTACAGCACTACCTCGTGAATCAACCTCTAGCCATAAGGTAATCACCATGTAAAGACAATCTTAAACTTAAGTGGAAGGTTACCCACCAATCCACTCAAGACAAAAAGTTAGAAATGCCTTTCCAAAAATCGAGAATCCAATCATGACTCTAAACACCAGAACTTGATTGATGACTAAGGTCTGCTGCTACAGCTTCTGGATTACCTGGATCAGAGCTACCAACAACAGGTTGCTGCTCCACTTGTTCATTTCCCAAAGAGGAATTCGCTTGTGTGCCAGGACCAGGAGACAAGGGAAGCATTCTTGGATCAGAAGTTCCTACCTCGTGGGCCCTAAGATCCTTTTGATCAGGAAGGGGTTGAACTGACCTATCCCGCCTATCATAACTGGGGCTCCGGCTGCGGCTCCGGCTCCTGCTCCGGCTGCGACTGTAACTTCGTCCACGGGACCAGCTGCGACTGCGACTACGACCCCTGCTCCAACTCCTGCTCCTGCTTCTACTACGGCTTCTGCTGCTACTTCTACTATAATCCCATGTTCGGACTCTTTCTGGGCTACGACTATAACTTCTGCCTCTATTTTTGTAAGAAACATCCCTTCTGTTGTCAAATCGGCCACGTCCCAGTCCACGGTCATCCATACCACGTTCACCCCTACCCCAACCAACATGACCACCGCGAGGACCACCAGATCCCCTACCCCTGTTGCCCCTACCAGGAAAGTAATCACCTCTTCCACCAGCTCCATCCCTCATGCCACCACGTCCACCAAAGCCGCCGCCACCACGTCCACCAAATCCCCCATCCCTCATGCCACCACCTCGACCACCAAAGCCACCATCTCTCATGCCACCCCCACGGCCCCCAAAACCACCATCCCTCATGCCACCCCCACGACCTCCAAAGCCACCATCCCTAATGCCACCACGGCCACCAAAGCCACCATCTCTCATGCTACCACAACCACCAGTCTCCCAACGCCCACCACCAGAATCAAACCGACTCATCCCACCCCGTTCCTTTCCAAAGTTTGAAGGCCCACGCAAAGCCATCTGTCTTAACTCTGGAAGCACATGCTGATTAGCACCCTCCAAAACTTTGATTAAGTCACCTGCGTGTTTCCAGTCCTGCTCAGAGAAAAAGGTATATGACACTCCAGTAGCACCTGCTCTTCCAGTTCTTCCTATTCGGTGTACATAGTCCTCAATTCCAGTGGGGAAATCATAATTGATAACCACCCTATAACATAAATTCACAAGTTCAACTACAATGAATCATAAAAAAACTCCTGAAGCTAAGGCCCCAAGGTGCTAAACAAAAGGTTCATCATTATCTAGCACATGCAAAAGTAACATAAAAACTCCATAATATGACCCATTCATTTATATTCTTTACCACAAAGAGGCTAACCTTATATCCTTAATATCAAGCCCACGAGCTGCAACATCAGTGGCAACCAGAATTGGTGACTTGCCAGTCCGGAATTGACTTAAAACCCAGTCTCTCTCACCTTGAGACTTGTCTCCATGAATTGCAGCAGCCCCAAAAGTGCGACCAATATTACGAGCTAGTTGATCACATAACCTCTTTGTGGAGCAAAATATTATGACCTTAGAACCACGTTCTTGGGATCTGAGAATCTGTTCCAAACGCCTCTGCTTCTCCATTTGTGGGACAAATTCAACATACTGCAAGTATACAAATTACATATGCAAGGCAAAAAAGAATATAAGTCCCCAAGAAACTAAAACAAAATAATGTTCTGCATTTGGAACATATTAAAGTAAATCTATCCATAGAGAAAATTAAAGAAGGATTATTTAATTGACTGTAAATAAAAGTCAGAATACAAGATAACAGCACAATGACAACGAATAAAAACAGACCTAAATAAGCTCAATAGACAATGCCATATGCCACAACAGAAAACAAATATATCCTAGAAAACGGTAATTAAGAAAAAAAAAGTCATTCACACAAATTTCACACAATTAAAAGGCTGTTTTAATTTCTTTAAGTAAAGATAACGCTTGCAATACCCTTTGTAAAAGTGAACCATTCCCAAAACTTACAAGCACTCACTACATGTGACATTCCCCTTCCCAAAGCTGAAGAAAGTTAAGGCTTCCTAAAAAACAGAAAATGCAAAACATTGATATCTTAAAAATCTCAGTGCACAAGATTCCCATAGTTGTGGGGTCTGGGTAAAAGGTCAGACATGTACAGGCCATTTAATCATGACCACAAGGTTAAACACAACAATCTTACTCTAGGGCCAAGTCTCAGTCCTTCCAGAAAATAAACAAAAAAGAAATGCAAAACAGTTTAGAGGACAATGAAACCCCGAGTACATTACTATGTTAACCCACATGAAGGTCAACATGACGTAATGACCATAGAGAAGATGCTTTTAGATCAAGTGTTTGGTTAAACTAAATGGCATTAGTAAAAAAGAGGTTGCATTAACCAAAATTTCAAAAGTGTCATCAAGAATTCTAACTTCTTTAAGAATTATTTTGATGGCATTCTCATTTAAAAAACTTCAAATACCACAAAGAATAAAACAACAATAATCATGAGTTTGAAGAGTTGAAATAGTATGTCAATGCTTGTATATAGAATGTTTTGTGATTTTAGACAAGCATCCTCAGTCCCTTCCCTCGAGCATAGTGGTTTGACACCCTCAAGTTAGAAGTAGTTAGATAAACCCCTAATAAGTGATGACAACTCCAAGAATCAAACCTTCAGCATTATAGGTGAAGTAGTTTGCAGGTGTCCCAATTCACTTCCATAATCAGATATTTAGATATAGAATATAGTAACACAGTATAAACAATAGGAAGAAGCCAAGATTCATACAAGGAAAATAAATTTGTTCAAATTTGGAGGTTTAACACATGATCCTTAAATCCTGAAGTGGAACCTTGGATATAGAATATAACACATAAAGAAAAAAATTAAAGGAAGAAGCTAATATTTGTAACAGTAGCACAAAAAATGAAAACAAATTGACCAAATTTGTAACTCTGAGAATACAGACAAAAGATAAAACTAAAATTACCATCAACTTTATATTTTAAAATAAATCGGCACAAATAAATACCTGTGTGATAGCTTTATTTGCAGCAAGCTCATCTGCACTTCCAATGTTAACCTGGACAGGGTTAACAAGAAGTTCACCAGCAATTTTTCTTACTTCTTTTGGCCAGGTTGCTGTGTACATGAGAGTTTGTCTCCGTGCAGGAATCTCATCCACAATCTTACGGATTTGAGGCTCAAAACCCATGTCAAGCATTCTGTCAGCCTCATCAAGCACAAGTAGTGAAACTTGCCCAAAGTCAATTTTCTTCATTTCAAGTATATCATTGAGCCGACCGGGTGTGGCAACAACAATGTCTGCTCCCCGGTCTAATTCCTTCAGTTGAAGGGCTTTAGGTGCTCCACCATACAAGCACTGCAAATGGAAAATAAATCAGATGAACCCCAAGATAAAAGCAAGCATTAATAGGCTAAAACTCAACAAAAAGGAACAGATAGAAATATTAGGACAGACCGTGCAAGAGACTCGTGATGATCGACCAAACTTGATAACCTCATTATGGATCTGTGTCGCAAGTTCACGAGTTGGAGCCAAAACCAATACAGTGGGGCCATTCAGAGAATTATTGTGTCGCTGTCTAAGAAGAATGAAGGCAGGGATTAGGTAACCCAATGTTTTCCCCGAGCCGGTTTTGGCAATTGCTACTATGTCTCTACCTTGTAGTGCAACAGGCCATGTTTGAGCCTGTATTGGTGTTGGATTTGAGAAACCAGCAGAATATATCTGAAATGAGAGTATATGACAAGATATCAGACCTATGAAGGGTGCACGAATCCAATGCCATTTGATTTATAAAACACAAAATTGCATCCAACTTGTATAATTTAGCAAACAAAGAAAAAAAGACCCATAGGTTATGGTTGCTTACAGAAGCAACTTGAGGCAATTAAAAAAGGCAAAAAAGACATAAGATGCGGAGCCAATAAGCAACAAATCCCAGGTCACATAGAAATTTGAAGAATGGAGGGCCATCCACCCTTATAGAAGATGCCCAAGAAAGGCTCCAACCATCCATTATGCAGGCTCCAAAAATCAGGATAGTGGTTGCACGTGTAATTGTGCCAATAGCAGATTAGCAGTGCAGCGTACGACATATGCTCCTGCTCTGGAGCAGATATCGCACCTGCGACAAGCGAAAATAGACAAGTTTAAAAGTAAATTTTAAGTTAAAACAATGGGGGGAAAGGAGTAAAACCATTTCTTTCCTAGGAAGCACCAATGCATACAACACCATATAACAGGAGAACAATAAACTTACCTCTCTCAATATCTCTGGAGGGAACCCAGTAGCATCAAATGTCATGAAAGGAGGGGGAATGTCACCACCCTGTCCAGTGAAACATAAATACTGATGTAAAAAAATTATAAATATGCAAGAAATATAAATTAAAAAAAAAGAGTCATTCTACACAAAACTAAAATCAACGGAACCACAACCATGGAATTTATCCATAACAATCTCCCCTGAGAAGATTATTGTACACACTATATAAGAACAAAGATAGGTTTTGCTTTCACTTCTTATTTTGAAGCATCTTAATTATTTGTAACATACAACACAAGTAAATCATAATATCAAATATGCCTAGGATATTGTAAAATCTTGGTCTAGATGCTATTTGTACTAAGATATTAAACTACAAGGGTCAATAAAAGTACTGACCGTTGCTGTAACTTCATGTTGCTGACAGTAAATTTCAGCAGGTGAAAGATCACTAGCCTCAGAAGATCCCATATAAGAAGGCCTCATTAAAGTGTTAGAGGAAAGGGGTGAAGGTCCTCCCATTGGAGGAACAAACATGCTAGGTATAGCATTCCCAGCAATAGCACTTCCATTTCCACTTGGCATTACATTTTGAAAAGGAGCATTGCCAACCCTCATATCCTGCAATGATGGTTTACAGAATCATAAAATGAAAATATTTAATTGCGACAAAGAACAAGCATTGATGAGAATTATGACTAATCAACTTAAAAATTAAAGGATTAAAAATTGACAAAGACGACATATTATCAAGAAGTTCATCACACAAAATCTTAAGTCACTTGCTACTAAGTGTCTCAATAAATGGAGGTTATTTTAGGCATGCTGATTATTTCCCTTTAGCATCAATGATAGCAAGTTGGATGCTAGGATTTTTGGATCTTTTTGAGGAATTAATGAGGAGTGTCTTAACTGATCCAGAAAGATGCACCAAGGGTGTATAGTTTGGATGCAAAATATTATTTCAGAGAAAATGGAAGAAAGTTGGTAAAAGTGATAGACCACGTGTAACTTAGTGCTCTCACATGAGATGAAAATGAAAGTGATCTTTAGTTGAAATGTGAAACATATACCCTTCATATCCACCCACCATTACATTTAAGGATATAAAGGTAATTTACACATAGACCTTTTCTGTTATTGCTTTTCTATATTCTGAGGGGAAAATGAATTTCAGCCAAGTACATCACTAATTGCAGCCATTTCATTAAGAAAAACTATTTATGGAGAGAAATGAGGATCTGATGGAGCTTTCATACATTAAATCAGTATTTTAAACAGTCATGGCAGCATCGAAATAACTATAATATTTCTCTAGCAATTAACTACCAACACAAATTAATAATAATGATGAGTTAGAGATTGAAAAGTGAAACAAGTTTAAACTTTGTACTAAGGGGGAAAAGTACCTGCGGATTTCTTGGAACGGGTATTTGAGTCATATCTGGTTGCCGACGACCCATTGTTGGCATATCTTTGTTAGAATTATAGTAATATTCGTTTCCTGCTCTACTGCGCAAATTATCCTCGTGACTCATTTTTTGGCCAGCAGGATGGACATTGGATGGGTGACCATGCATCATTCCTGGGCTCATCTGCTTATGAAAGTTAGGACCATGTTGGTAATATAAATCAGATCCACCCTGCTGCAATGGCATTGCAGAGGGCGACTGATGCACACTGCCTGATAAGGCAGTCCTGAATTGCTGGGGCTGGCCAGCATTGACACCTACATTAGGCATTTGACCAGAAGCTGTGTCAGCAGGAAGGTTCTGATTATTCTGAACAGGCAAGGTACTCCTTTGTGGATACTGGGAAGGTGAAAGTCCAACCTGGCTTCCATTTTTAAACTCCGCTTCCTCTACCTTTGGAAATGCTGTTTGTTGATTTTCGAAGGGCTGACCATGCATGCTATGCTGAACCTGCTGGGGGTTAGGTTGCCCAGGTGAGACCGTGTTTGGCTGAATGTGCTGAGAGTTTGATTGCCTGGGTGTAATAATGTTTTGCTGATATGACATATAATGCATGTTTTGGTTAGGGAACTGATGTACTTGTGGAGGTACAATATGTGAACCATGATCCTGAGGCATTCCTTGCCCAAAATGCTGGGAATGGATTGCCTGTGGCGGCATCTGATGTTGAATTTGCTGTCCTTGAGGCTGCTGCATCATTTGCTGCCCATGGGGCTGCATCATTTGCTGTCTGGCTTGATGCAACCCGGGTTGCGGCCCTGACTGTGTCATCAGTGAGTTCTGCTGCTGGGAAGACTGGGGACCCTGAGAGGGTTTCTGCTGAGTGGCCTGCACCATATGGGGACTCTGCTGCTGCTGTTGCGGCATCGATTGCCCATGCTGTTGGGCAAGGTGACCCACCTGCTGTTGCGAGGGTTGCCCTTGCATTAACTGTTGTCCATTTTGCGGCCCCATCCCACCAGCCTGCATTGTGTGAGCCACAGGTATAGGTGCCAAGCTTGGTGCAGAAGCCACAGGCGCAGGCAAGGGTGGCGTTAAGGGGGCAGGTTTTTCATATTGCGTGACATTGGTTTCAGGATTCCAATAGTATAAAAGACCAGTACTGCCATCAATCAATCCCTTCCACGGTTGTGGAAGAGTAGGGTCATCGGGTGCATATCTAGGGCCAAGCCCTGCAGGAGCTGCCTCCGCTGTTGCCATAACAAATTCGTAGTATATGTATATCTCTGCAATCAATAACCAGAATTCAAACAACACGCGCAACACATTCAAATCCTACCGAAATACAATACCTAACAAACTTGATTCTAATTTAACACCATCAGAATCTGATTGTTTAATCAAGGATTATAAAATCCTTAAAGAAAAAAAGAAAGAAAGAAAAAGTCCAAGAACCCTAGAATATAAGATTATGATTTGGAAGAAGAGTGCAGAAGAAAACTTACCTTGGGTTAAATATGAGTGAGAATCTAAGAGGTATGTTGCTAATGGTGATTTGGCATGTTGGAGTTATGCTATGAGATGAAGAAAAAATCGTGCAAAAGCAAAAGGCAAAAACAGAGGCAGCGTAATGGGTTAGGGTTGAACAGACGGAAGAGGTACATATATAGATGCAGGTGTGCAATTTAAGCTCAAATACAAGGGACCATATGATTGGAAAGTAACTCTTATCAACGGTTCTTATTGTCCAATGTTCCCTTGGGTCCACTGAATATTATTTTAACAACTGAGCAACCGATCACATCTCAACCGCTGATAGTTCCCTTGTGATATTTTTTGGTTCAACAAGCAGGTCATTATTTCAATAATATGAACCTATATATTGAAATTTATATTTAAAATTATCTATTTAAGTTTTATTTTTAAATAAAATCAATTGGTTAGTTTTGTTTTATTTTATTGATAAAATATATTTTGGAGTATTTATAAATTTACTTTTTAGTTAATTTTATTTTTTTGTAAGTATTTTATTCACAAATGAACTTCTTTTTTATATTGCTATCTTTTAATATTCATGTTGGACAACATTTTATTATATTTTCAATCAAATTTAAAATAATATTAAGATACTATATTTTTAAGTAGACATCATATGTTAATTAAAGTAATGGTTAAAAAATACTACAAAATATAGATTATTGAAGTTTAATTTTGATGTAGAAAAATAAATATCATAAAAAATTGGTAAAATAAATAGCTTAATATAAAAATAATAAGAACTAGTTATTAAATTACTTTATTGATACTTTAGAAAGTAGAAGAAAAAACATTTTATATATAAACAAATTATACTTTATTGTGCACATCTTTTATAATGATAAATGGTATAAATATAAATAAAAAATTAGTTATTATTTAAAAAAAAATATTAAATAAAAACTAATTTTAAATAAAAAAAATAATCAAATGACTATATTAATTAAATTATATACTATTTTAAAAATAATTATTATTATTATAAGTAATTTATATCATTAATAATAAATTTGTATTTTAGCTCCAACTAGATTTTAAAGTTAATAACTAAAGTTTTGATAATTAACTAAATACCATTTTATGAATTATTTATTAATAATATAAACTATTTTAAATATTAATAATTTTTTTAGTCTTTAAAATATTATAAAATAATTAAGAAGGTTATTATAGTGTATGTTAAAGTTATAAAAAATTATATACATCAAAATAATTATACACAAATAATAGGTTTTGTAATGTTAAAACAATGTAATAAGAACACTTATAAATTTCAATCACATATAAAACTGAAATAATTAAGTATACATAATAGTCATAAAAAAATTATTATTATTTAAAAAGTTCATCAAGCTCTTAATATTTTTTATTTTTATTTTGTGCTTAAACAATAAATAATGAAATTTAATTTTATAAGCATCGAATTTTGTTAGAGTTGTCCATTTGACTTATTTTCCATGAATCCACACTCACTCACTCCTAGCAAAATAAGTCTCATTTTATTAGCCCAATTGGGTGGGTTGAAAAAACTCAAACCCTTAAAGTCCCACACAAAGTGGGTTAGGGTTACGACCATAATGAGTTTGACCTATAAATACCTCAATTAATTATTAAATATTTTTTAGGATTACACTAATCCTTAAAATGTTATAGAAGTCATATTGAACCCTAAATACTTTACATTAATTAATTTTTACTATTTACAATTTAATTGAAATGTTAATCCAAATTGAATTCAATCAAGCTCAACCACTTAATTTGACATGGATTTGACTTGAGTCAACTTGAGGGCAATTGCTTCCTGCACCCAATTAATTGTGACTGGCACCCGACGAACTTTTTAAAATCCGATCATGCCCTTGTCTTCTTCATTTTGAAAAATATTGTATGGTGAGGTAGAGGAAGTTCATTGTTGTGTGAAGCTTTAGTCTGCACCATCTTCTAGAACTACCTCCACCTCTAGTATGCACCATCTTACAACATATATAACAAAATAACATTCAATCCAACATATATAAAAAATTATAACACATATAGTATAAAAAAACAAATGAAAAAAGTTCATAGAAGCCAAGTGCCCTAAACTATCTAACACTAATACGGATAACCATATCCGCAGAACAACAACAACAACACTACGGAAAATTTTGTCCACAAGTCAAATACCCCTTGCGAATAAAAATATCCAGAGACCATTCTTCCACAACTGTAAAAATATCCAAAATCCAGTCCTGAACTACGGATAAAAATATCCGGAATGCAATAGTGAACTACGGATAAAAAAGTGCGGAACTTAATAATGAATTACAGATAAAAATATCCAGTAGGCATGACAGAGTACCTTTCTCCGACGATGGTTCCTTCTCCGACTTCAGAAGCTGACGGTGGCGACTGCTGCTCTGCCTGCGATGATGAAGCTCACTGATGGTGAAGGAAACCAATGGAGACGACAGTGACCGAGGGTGGCTGCGGCTGCTGCTTCAAGCACAAATGAAGAAGAAGAAGAATAGGGTTGGGTGCATGAGATTGGGTGCTTATCACATTTTAAGATATTTTCAGATTCATTAAGGGTAGATTAGACTTTTCCTATGTGTGATTGGGTGCCAATTAAAAATGATATGGTGCAAGGAGAATCTGCCCAACTTGAGGTGGCCCTCCTTGACTCAGACTTGACTTCATTAAGTATGAGGTGGGCCCGACTAGATTAAGCCTAAGGTGGACCAAATTGACTCGGCCAGAGGCAGGATTAAAATGACTCAATCTGACGTGAACCAATATGGACCTAACTTAACTCGATCCAACGTGATCCTAACTTGATTCGATCCAACGTGATCCTAACTTGATTCGATCCAACATAAACTTAACTTGATTCAGTCCAATTCGATCAAACATAAACTTAACTTGATTCAGCCCAACCTGGATTAAGTTGACTCAAAAACAGGTTGTATGGTTTATCATACATAGACATTAAACAATTTTAACTAAATATCCAAGACTTATAACTTATAAAGATTTGTTTTATACTTTCAGAATCACTACATTTTGTAAACTTCTAAGATCCCTTAAAAAAACATGTTGAAAATTGCCCCTGCGCTTTGCTCAAATGTGCAAGAAGCTACTTATCTTAAGTATGATGTCATGTCAAAAGAGTTGCGCAGGTCAAGAACATTTATTTATTGTCCAATGTCACACTGTTTAGTTTTATGCACACACCTTTACCCCCTACGTGAAAAATAGTGAAAAACCTGCTTTATCTTTAGTCTTGGGGTCTGTGAATGTAATGCAACAGCAATTGCAGTTCTTCCGCTTCTTCGAATTGGGTCTTCGGCCGCACAAACCTTTGACACTAGTAAATTATCTTCTTAAAGAAACTAAACTGAATATTTATTTTTTACTTATTTGGTTTTAAACCATGTATATATATATAATCGTGTCTCAACCACCTAATGGAATAACCGCATTTAACTGACTGGGAAAGTTTTTGGCAATAACTCCACTCTTCTTCCTCAATATGTTTTCTGCATTTTGAATGTTCCTAATTCTCATGACTGTCTGTGCTACAACGTTTCCTGCATTTTGAAAGTATGTAATCGTGTTCTCTTCTGTTCCTTGCTGCGTTAATACAAACAAAAACATTCATTCATATATAATATTTGCATTTGAAACTGTACACAGGAAAGAAATACAAAAGTTGTTTATATGTAATAACATCACTTTGCATTCTGTCTTAAGAGAAAATATTAATAAAGGATTTTATTCTATTTAGTCACCATAAACAACAGTCTTCCTAGTTTCTAGTATCTCCTTTTCAATTCTTCTCATCATTAGATAAGGAAATCATGAAACATTAAAACCCTGTTTTGAATGCCAGATTTTCAAGATTATATCGATTTGCCCGTGTAATGTTTGGTGCCCCTAGTAATGTATTACTCTCCTTCTAAGGGGAAAGGGTGTTTGAATTTAGTGAATTAAATGCTTGGATCATGGCCATTTTGAAGCAACAATATTTTATGCCATTATTACTTAAGATTTGTTTGGAAAGGAATCCAAAATGAAAGCAAAATGGTTCAAAATATTGCAGTAGTAGTGAAGTTCTTGCAAATTGATCAAGGGAACTCTTCTTTCACTTGATGTAGATAATCTCAAGAAATCTTTTTATTCTAAAAAAAGTAAGTTTATTCATAATCATTCTTTCTGAACCATCTGAGGTAGAAAATAACAACTGTAATTATGCTTTTCATCACATGAAGACCCATCTATTTAATTTCTCCAATTTTGTTAAGTTAGCTTCATTGTTGCAATCAAGTGAATTTTTATAGTGATTAATGTCCAATTTTCATAATAATTGTTAAATATATTTTAGGCTGGAGAAAAGGCCTCCAAGGTTGGACACTGGTGTCCCTGAAGAAGAATTAGATGCTAGTAATCCTTGATATATAAAACGACCAAATAAAATGGGTGCACCAAATGCTTTCAGATGTGGAAGAAGAGGAAGAACAATGGCTGGTAAAAGTTCAATTACTCAGCCAGCAACCAGACATGGCACCAACAAACTGACCAAAAATGACTTAGCTGATCTAGAATGGACCAATAGGATTCCAGAGTGTCCAACTTACTACCCATCAGAGCATGAGTTTGACCATCCTTCAGTTTATCTGCAGAAAATAGCTCCTGAGGCTTCTAAATATGGTAATGTGATAGTAGGTTATGGATTTTTTCTTTTAATTACAGGTAGTTTATCATTGTTTTTATGAGGTAAGTGCTTGATCTTTCATTGAAAAGTTTATACCAAAATTTCCTTTGTATAAGAAATTGATGTCATATTTAGTATGGTGTATAAATTAATTTGGCATTTTTGGCCTTATTCAGATGCTGATTAGTATAATCATTTTAATCTAGCAAACAGAAATGGCAAGATTCTTTTAGAGGTGTGGGAGGGGGAAAATGAGGGAATTAGATAGATATAGAATTGCAGCTGGCATGCATGTGTCACTTTCCTTTACAATTGAAAGGAAAACTCTCTGTTTCCACTCAAATGTAAAGTTACATACCCTTTAATATTTGACCCTCTAACATCCATTGTGTTTGTCCTCCTAAGCTTACTAGGATGCTACTTACTGACATTACCAATTCTGTATGTAATTACTTTTGGTCTTCTTCCTCAAAGTGTTCAAGTTACAAACTAAAAGGATTTGGTTTAAACCAGAATTACTTATTCTAACAATCACTTTCTGTATTTATTTTTTCTTCTTATTTTACTTGCATGGTTATTGTTTCATTGTCATATTTCAGGTATATGCAAAATTGTTTCTCCAATTGCAGCCTCAAATCCACCTGCTTTTGTCTTAACGAAAGAGAAAAGGGATTTCAAGTTTGAAACAAACTTACAGCCTCTCCGTCTTTCTAAATGGAATGAGAAGGATACAATAACCTTTTCTATGAGTGGCAGGTAAATTAATATCATGCCTTTAAGGTTTTGTGCTGCTTAATTTATGTAAAATAAAATAATTGTTGGTTGCCACTGTTTCAACTAGAAAATATACATATGAGGAATTTGAGGCTCTTGCAAACAAGACTTTTTTCAGTAGATTTCATTGTTCCGGAGGTCTTCCTTCTTCATGTGTGGAAAAGGAGTTCTGGCACGAGATGATGCATGGAAAGAAGGGAAAGGTTGAGTATGGAATCAATGTTGAAGGTAGTGCCTTTTCATGTGATCCTGATGACAGGCTTGGGACAAGTAAATGGAATTTGAAGGTTGTTTTACTGGCTTTATGCTTACTCCATTTCTCTTTTGTGATCTCTTTTAATATTAGCATCCTACAATAGATTTTTTATTGTCATACATTGCTTCTCAAAAATTAGAGTCTGCTAATAGAAGTTAATATATTGATTGTTATTTGCAGTAACATTTTTCATGCAGTTATTTATTCTTTTATAATATTTTGCATTTGCTTTCAGAATTTCTCACGGCTACTGCAATCGCCGTTACGTTTAGTTGACATGGAAATTCCAGTAAGACAGCAATGTTGGAAACCTAATGAATTCAAAAGTAACAATTTTTTCTTTCTAATTCCATTTCTAAATTTTAGGGAATAACTGATCCTATGCTTTACATTGGAATGCTGTTCAGTATGTTTGCATGGCATGTAGAAGATCATTATTTGTACAGGTACATCCGAGAACTGTCTTCTTTTCCACTTCCCTATTCATTGATCATATTTTAACTTTAACCTACCTAAGATCTTGATATATATATATATATATATACATACATATATATATTTCTGTATTCTTTGCAGCATAAATTATAATCACTCAGGTGCAAGTAAAACTTGGTACGGCGTGCCTGGCTATGCAGCCTCTCAATTTGAAAAGATTGTCTTACAACATGTGTATTGCAATAAGATCTTAACAAAACATGGAGAGGATGGAGCTTTCAGATTTCTTGCACAAAAAACAACCATGTTCCCACCAAATGTCATGCTACAACATGATGTGGAAGTTTACAAGGCTGTACAGAATCCAGGGGAGTTTATCATCACCTTTCCTAGAGCATATCATGCTGGATTTAGTCATGGTAATATTTCATTCTCTTCACAGGCGAATCTGTGAAATTGACTGCGCATTTTCATTGACATACAATTATACAAATTGAAGTTTTAGACATGGATTACAGTTTGATTTTCAGGCATGATCAGGGTAAAGATTTTATATTCTAAAATGTAATCAGAGATAATTTTAAGTATAACTTCTAAAGTAACTCTTATAAAAGTACACAATATCACCATACATGACAAATTATAGTAGGATAACTGTGGAAAAACCTTTTATATTGTCAATACATCTAAATTCTATTAATTATTTGATTTTTTTGTTGATCCTAGGTTTTAACTGTGGAGAAGCGGTAAACTTTGCTAATGATGAGTGGTTTCCTCTTGGAGCTGCAGCTAGCAGGCGTTATGCACTTCTCAGAATGATGCCTTTAATTCCATATGAGGAACTTCTTTGTAAAGAAGCAATGTTTGTTTACAAGTCCTCAAGGGTCAGAAGTTCCAAGAACAAGCCTGAAGACAAAGCATCTTATAATGCTATAGTGCAGCCTTTCTTGCATCTTATGCAATTTTATATGACATACCTTTTGCAACAGAAGAGTTCAAGAAACTTGCAAAGGTCTTCCAATACATCAGGTTTGGTGATATGCCGCATATGCCACAGGGATTGTTATGTAGCTTACCTGCTGTGCAAATACTGCTTTTCTCATCCGATTTGTCTTTTCCATGGTAAGACAACATTAATATATTCATTTTGAGTATTGTTATTCCAATTGCTTCAGTAATTGATAGGCTAACTTGCTTTCAATGACGTCTTAGATGTAGACTTCATGATGCTTTGAGACGTGTTAACTTTCAGTTTGCTAGGAACAAGATGATTTGGTTCTTAATGACATGTTTTTTGGCGCTGTTTATTATGTCATGTAGACATTGCACCTCATACTTGTATATGTGGAAGATTTTATTCTATTTTCAAAAGGAATGACATTTTCGAACTCGAAGAAGCCGCCAAAAGTTTTCAACAGGAAAAAAAGTGCAACGAGACATTCTCTCTATCAAGTATTTTCTCCTGTTACAGAAATGAATGCATCAAACATCTTGAGGTATGGATTGGGACTGACACTTCAGAATCTTCAAATATACCTTTCTTTGCTTGCATCACAAATATATTGCATTCAATTTTACTTTATCTTGAGGCTACTTATTTAAAGGTGTCTAATCATTTCCCTTTTCTAAAATTAAAACTGAAAGCAGGATCATCCTTGGCACGAAGAAAACAGTGCAAGGGGAACTGCTAATTCTCCAGGGGCAGCATCTAAACCGAAAACAAAAATAGCTGACTGCATTAAGCACAGTGTTGAAAATAAGACAAGAATGCTGCATTGGAGAAACTATGGGCTTCCATCTGTGAAGGGTACCAATAGGCCAGAAATCGTTTATAACCTGAGAAAACGGAAATCAAATTGATTCTATGAATTAATTCCTGCAACAAAATCTATGGACAACTTCTAACAATTGAGTCTGAACAAGTAAAATAAGCTATTAACCTTCTTAGTGAATTCACAGGATAGCCTCTAGTCAGATTGATTCAGATTTCTCCTGGTTTATTTGTTAAAAAAAAAGTTGCATACTGTAGATTAGTTTAGCCTTTTTCATTCCTTCTATTTAGTATTATTTCTGAAATTTGTTAGCAGGATGCACTATATGTTGAGAAGACTGTCCTTGTTCTCAAACATTGTTGATACAGTAACTCGACGAAGGAATTATAGTCTTTTATTAACTTTGTTTGGTATAAAATGTTTATCACTCTGTCTTAACTCTAGTGTTTGCTATCTCAAATATAACATGGTTAGAACTACTACTCTATCATGCACCAGGTAACAGCTGAAAGATTTTTTTGTACTTTAAGAGATTCGTTAATGACCAACATTGGGCAAAAACCAGCAGTAGCTAACTTGGAAATCTGAAATTTTAAGCTTCAAAGTAAGTTTGAGAAGTTTAATAGGTTTCCCCAATTAGTAACTTAGGCAAGATGAGAATTTAGAATCAAAACAACAATAAAAAACATGAGTAAAGAATCAACGAAAGTTGTCTCCATTCCAAGTTTTCACCAATAAACCTGATGTAGAGTTGAAGATTAGAAAATGAACTGGGAAGCTGGAGTATGATTTCGCTCCTGTGGAATAAGAAACTCCAACCATTTTCAATTCACATGCTCTCATATCAGTGTTGAGTGTTGTGTCCATAAATGTATATCAGTGTGGCTTGTGTTGGGGTTATAAATGTATATTTTTTTAAAATATAGTAAACAATGCTTTTACCAGATTTTTAAAACAGCAAACTGATATAAACAGAATTTTTGTACGAAAATACAGAACAGAGTGAAAGAAAATGGGATAGCATTTCCTCAAGGCCACAAGGGTTTATCATTAGTTAATATCAGATATTAATCGTAGCAACCAACAAACTTTGCGTGCTCAATTCTAAAACTTTATGAACTTTGTGCCATGCGTATTTGTGGCCTAGCACAGCTGTGAAAGCTTTGTGAAACATGTAGTGATATCCAAAATATAAGGACAAAAATTGGTTATACGCGTTCACCAAAATATTGCGTTTTCGATATTTAAGGAAAGTGAACAAAGTCACCTGCGAGACATGTGGGGGCAAAGCTGCACAAAAGTGGTCAATATTAAATCCCAACAAGTCTGAGATGATACTTCACGCCAGAGTTTCAGAAGAAGCTGAGAGTCGAATTGATGAAGTATGGAATTCTTAATGGAGAAGTTGTTATACATAATCTACTGTGATTCGTGTGTAATTTTATATACAGCTTATTACTTGTATCTATATCTTTGCTACTAAACTTTAAAGTACCTAATTTGTACTTCTATCTATTTTTATTTCCAATATAGGCCAAAAGTTCTGTAATTGCCATTCCAGTTATATACCATGTAGCTGCTGCCAGCATGCACTGCAACCAAGAGCTATTAACAATATCCAGAGCAAGAGAAACCCACATGTTCTTGAAACTCATGTGTTGACCCAACTTTATGTTGTACTTGAACTGTAGCCACTGCAGTAACCATTGGTAGTCCTCGTCTAATAGGGCTATTTTGATTCTCATATGATTCATGATCAGTTTCTTTTGTGTTTTTCTGTCCTTTAGTAGTAACTGAAGGCTTCTCAGGCAGTCGGTTTCCTGTAAGAAATGTACTCTAGTTAATGCACGAAGTGGAGAATGAATATTGAGTAAGGAATGCAAGCATGGAAGTTTTAGCATAATGAACACAATTTTGTTATGTCCATTCTTGCTTCCCCCATTACATTTCAAGCTAACCTTAGAAGACTTAGAAGCTTTTTCCTGGAATCTACTCTGAAACTTCTCCACGTCTACAAATATGTTAGCAACAGGAGCACCGGCTGTATGAGCTGCTCCTAGGTTGCCACGTGGTTGCTTGGACATCAAGAACTCCAAAGCTGCAAGGTTGAACCTCTCAACAACCCGAATGATTATTCATGAGAAGTAAAATGGAAAAGGGAGAATCATGATTTAAAAACTCCTTACCAAAATACTTATCATATTAGTGCTTAAGTTGAAATTCTTCCAAGATTAATGGTTCTCCTCTGATGCCTATACAAATTGTGAAATCCTATCTAGATAATGCACTTTTCTGAGCACAATGAGTGTCAGTCTCAGTCTTTCTCAATTTCAACAATTGCTGCTTGATAATTGCTCAACCGATTCCTTTATTAATTGCAAATAGTATGATTAAGAGTAGAAGTGGATTTGCACTGGTTTATTATAATAAAAAAATCATTTTTAATAAGTAGTAAGTTTTATGAAAAACTGTTCCAAATAACTTTTGATTATAATCAGAAATTAAGGTTATTATTCTTTTCAGATTTTAATTATTTTGAAAGTGTATAACAACAAGTATATAAACAAAAAAAGTTATATTTAATAAAATAAAACGTTAATTGATTGGGCTTACCAGTTCAAGCCCAATGCATAAAGCAATAAAATTCACAATCCAATCAAGACAATTGCTTCCTGCACACAACACAATTTCAAAAATTCCGAAAATATCCTTTATTTTGAAAATAAAAATTTGGAATTGAAAATAATGAATTCTGGAAAAGTAGATTAAAAAAGATTATTGTGTTCTGGATATAAAATTTGAAAACAAAAAATCAAAATCCCTAGATAAAAAAATCCAGAATTAAAAATAATACATTCCAAAAAAAAATTATCTGAAAAAGATTATTATGTTTCAGAAAAGGATTATTGTATTCCAGAAAAGGAGGTGTGAAATGTAATTTTATATGTATATTTTTTTTAAGGATATTTTTGTCTTTTCCTGGGTGCAGTGATATGGTGGAGGAAGCAGTTGCCTCCAATCAAAATCAATATCTGTTGTGTTTGAGTCGAAAGCTGAAACCGAATCAATTAGGGTTCCAAGAAATTAAGAAGAAGAAGAAGAAGAAGATGTCGTATCTGTTACCTCATTTGCACTCAGGATGGGCCGTGGATCAAGCAATTCTTGCCGAAGAAGAGCGTCTCGTCATCATCCGATTCGGTCACGATTGGGACGAAACCTGCATGCAGGTAATTTCAATTTTATATCGTGAATTTTGAATTTCATGCTGTTTCGTATTATGAATTGTGAATGGTGAATTTTAACTCGATTAAACTGCATATTGTGAACTGTGCTGGTTTTGATTTGAATTGCAATTATTTGTGATGAAATTGGGAGAATAGATGGATGAGGTGTTGGCGTCGGTAGCGGAGACTTTAAAGAACTTCGCGGTGATATACCTGGTGGATATAACAGAAGTGCCGGATTTCAACACCATGTACGAGCTCTACGATCCTTCAACTGTCATGTTCTTCTTCAGGAACAAGCACATCATGATCGATCTTGGTACTGGCAACAACAACAAGATCAATTGGGCTCTGAAGGACAAGCAGGAGTTCATCGACATTGTCGAGACCGTCTACCGCGGTGCGAGGAAGGGTCGTGGTCTTGTTATCGCTCCCAAAGATTACTCCACCAAATATCGCTACTGATTCAAGCTGATCTGTAAAGTAAAACAAACGAATTACTCTGTCAAACTTTTGGCAGCAATACCTGCTTGTTGTTGTTTGTTATCGGAACTTGCTACGTTTTATAAATAAAAATCTGGAACTGAGTGTTTTTAATGTTTACATTTTGTTTCTACTACAACATTCTATTAGGAATGTCTTACATTTTAGTACTTTCTGTGGCTGTTTTAAGTTCTTATAAATAAATAGTTGCAGAAAACATACACAGAATATAGTTCCCAATCTGCTTTTTTCGTTTAAGATTTGAAACTTAATAGATGCTATCTGTTTCATACAGTTTAATGAGTTTGAGTGGTAATATGAAATAGGTATTGAGATAAAAGGTTCTTTCCTATGAAAACCTAGACACTTGAAACATGGAATGGAGAGGAAAGGTTCTTAAAAATTCAAGATATGATACAGCTTATAAATGCAAACATGAATTGATAAAAAAACTACATCGTAGTTACCGATCTCAAATGGTGGCATGTGGAATTCATCTTTGAAGATACTATAGTGGAAACATGTTGACTGCTATTTTAAGTATTATAACACGGACTAAATAATTTTGAAGCATATATCATGGTAGCAGTGATATAGCTCACGAAAAACTGATATTACAGCAGCAATGGCTGCTATTGTCAACCGCTCCACTATTTGAATCCAGTAGTAGCCCAGTGCTGTTCTGTTCTCTGCTACTCTGCTATACTATAGTGCACTATTGACTACCATGCGTTTCATAAATGTGCTGTTTATAAAGTAACATTATTGTTTTACTGTATCAGTGGGTGATGATTGCAAACACAAACAATATTGTGATCATAGCTAAAACATAGCTACATGTCCTTCCATTGATCACATAAAAATATATTCTCTCCTCTTAAACATGTTATAAAGTTACATATTTTCCCCCTACTCATGTTAGAATGTCATGGAAAGCATCATCAGTCCTACTCATAAGTAGTTTTGACTGTACAAGTGCCTATTATTTACTATAGCTCTTTAAGCTAAAGCTAATGGACATTAAGTGAAGTTGCCCAACAGGTATAAATAAGTACTACATCCTAGTAATTATAGGCACAATGCAGAGCTTTTTCCATACATCTCCATACTTGCATGGTTATTGTTTCATTGTAATATTTCAGGTATATGCAATAATTGTTTCTCCAATTGCAGCCTCAAATCCATCTGCTTTTGTCTTAATGAAGAGAAAAGGGATTTCAACCAGACAATATACATATGATGAATTTGTTTTGCATGATATCATGCTTGTGCTTTTATGATTTTGAAGTTGTCTTTGAGTCCAACAAGGTTGTTATTACTGTTCAGGGTGTTTTTATTGGTAAAGGGTATATTCGTAATGATTTATTTAAGTTGAGTCTTATATGCCTTTCTCTCCTAATAAAATATATAATAGTCCTTGTTTAATTATAACAATTGTTGAAAGTTATGATATGTAACATGGTAGTAGTAAACTTAAATGTTATTAGAAGAATGATGCCTTTTAATCTTATTCCCAAATCTTGTATTGGTTTGAAGCAAAAATGTGAAACATGTGTTCAAGCAAAGCAACCATAAAAGTCTTTCAGTACATTTATGAAAAAGGAAAGTAATTTATTTGAATTGATTCACAATAATGTGTATGATAGTAATGATGTGTTAATACGTGGTGCTAAAAATTATTTTATTAACTTTATCAATAATTTCTCAAGATATTGTGTGTATTTAATAAATCACACACATGAATTATTTGATAAAATCAAAATGTACAAAGTGGAGGTAGAAAATCAATTAAAAATAACGAAAATTAAGTCTACAATTTCTAATAAATATGGAAAATATGTCTTTAGAAATGAGTGACTATTGTTTGAAACTAATGGTATTGTTCATGAAACAACACCTCCATAAAGTCTTTAATCTAATGGTGTAGATGAAAGAAAAAAATAGAAATTTACTTAATATGGTGAAAGTTATGCTCCCAAGTTTTTATTAAACTTGGCTAAAAATATGTGAGGTGAAACTTTATATTCTGTTTGTCGTCATATTTTTGTAAATATTGCAATAAAACACTTTTTATGAGTTATAGAGAAAAAGAGAACCATATATTGAAATACTTTAAAATATGAGGATGTCTGGTAAATGTTAATATAATTTTTAATAAAAAAAATTAAAACAGAGCGTGTTTTTATTAGATACTCTTTACATAACACTATCAATAGATTTCTTGTTATTAATTTTGACGTAATTGAAATTTTTAACAACATTATTATAAAATTTATTGGTATTTTTTAAAAATAATTTTCCTTTAAAAAATAAATTGACATAAAATTGTTAATAAAAATATTCAAAATGAATTTAGGAGAAGTAAAAGAAAAAGAAATGCTAAAGTTTTTGGTCTTTACTTTTTTTTTTCTCTTAAGGATGATCCTAAAACTCATGGTGAAGCAATGAATTCAATTGATGCTCTCATTCTTTATAAAGAAGCTATAAACAATTAAATGAATCATCTCAAAGGAAATAAAAAAAAATAAATGTATATGAGTTTTTAGGGAAAAATCAAGAACTGGTAGATCTATGTGGTGTAGATAAATTTAATTCAATACTTGTTATTAATTGCCATAGTTAGAAGGTGTATACACATATCCATGTGTTTTATTACCATTGGAGTTTTAATTGTTCTTGATTGTATTTTTAATTTAAAAAATCATGAAATGAAAATTAAAACCACTTTTTTAAATGATGTACAAAAGAAAATATATATTAATAAACCTAAGGACTTTACAGAACTAGGAAAAGAAAATAAAGTATGATTTAAAACAAGATCAAAACAACAACATGAAAAATGTGATCCCATTATTCTTTAGTATGATTTTCATATTAATAATAGTAATGAGTGTATATGTAACTGCAAAAAATAAAACCTTTATTTCCTCCTCATTCTCGTTTGAAAAATAATAGTACATGATTTTACTTGTTTTATCGATAAAGAATATAAAGTTGTTGTTGTTACCGATTTTATTTATTATTTAGAATACTATATAGTGAGTTAAGCAGTTTAATTAGCATCTTGTAAATTCACTTATCTAATATGATCTCAGTCATTTTTCACAATTAATTACTCATTTTTTATAATTTATTTACAATTTATCTTAAAGCATGGAGATGTTTAGAGATTATTTTGGGTTTTTAAAACAACTTTTCTACTACCATAGTTTCACTTAATATTCTAATTTTGTTAAAATAAAAGTCGGGTTTCACTAAACAACTGATCACATTTAATACTCGTGAAAATAATAAATATTATTATATATAATGATTAAATTTCAATTAAAAAATTTATCAAATCATAGTTTTTTTTTATAAAAGTTTATTATTATGTTAGAATAAAATTAATATAAATTTCTTAGTTATATAATCATAAATTATATTTTTTAACATATGAAATTAATAATGTGAAATGCTTTCATTAGAGAAGACTTTAGTTTTTGTTTATATTTTATAGTTTTAAAAATTATAAAGCCATTTCCCTATGATACATAAAAGTGTTTTTTAGTTTCTCAGATTTATTATTTTAAAACTAAAATTATTTCGATTCTAAATTTACCAGACCAAAATATTTTTCAAAATCAAAATTAAACTACGCTAAAATTTTGAGAACTACAAACTTAAGTAAATCAATATAAAACAAGACAAATTAATCATATTTTTTTTATCAAAACATAAAATAAATAGTCTTATAATTACATCTTATGTTCATCAATCACCCTAATGTTAAATTTAAACAAAACCAAAGGGGTAAACAAGTAAAAAAAAAGTTTTGTGAAAGAACTGGAACTTTCTCCTGAAGCGGTGCCTCTTCTTCTTCTTCTTCCCATTACCAACTTTCATTCAAACAAATCTTCCCAAAACCCTCTCAAACCAAAATCATTTGTTATATACAACACATACAAACACTGTTCCTACTCATCACATAAACTTCCAAAGCAAAAGCCAAATACTGAGAAAAGTTAGTTAAATTAGTTATTTTATGGGCATGGAAGCTGATGCTACCACCACTTCACAGTTACCACTCACCGACACAGACATCAACTGGGACAGGTTTGGTTTCTTATTTATTTACGCTTCAATGTTGAAACCATTGACTTCATAACGAACCAAGTTTTTTTTTGTTGTGTCTGTGAATTTGATATCAGGTTGGACAAAACCAAGTTCCACGTCATCGGTGCCATTTTGTTCACCGCTCAATCAGGCCTGCTTCATCCAACGGCGGTGGTCAAGACACGAATGCAAGTGGCGGGGTCGGAGTTATCGCACGTGCGAGGAACGTCGGTGCTGGCCCACATTCTGCGGAGCGACGGCGTTCCGGGAATCTTCAGAGGCTTCGGCACTTCCGCCATTGGTTCAATTCCCGGTAGGGTTGTGGCCCTCACATCTCTCGAGGTCTCCAAAGACATCATCTTGAAACACACGCAAGGCACTCGCATTCCAGAAGCTTCTCGTGTTGGCCTCGCTAACGCACTCGCCGGCATGATCTCTAACTTGGTTTCCTGCGTCTACTTCGTGCCCTTGGATGTGGTGGGTACTTCCTTGTGATACAGATCTCCATAATGCAAACTTTACATCTCAATTTTACGAGATTGAGTTGAAATTAAGTGAATGAGAGACTCTTTTTTCATGAATTTTTTTGCATTTCAAGAAATTATGAGTTGAAACAGAGTTCCTATGCTTTATGCGTGATTCTGCTTTTCTATGATGCTGTGAATGGTTTTGTGTTTGTTTGTTAGATTTGTCAGAGGTTGATGGTGCAGGGTCTTCCTGGGACAACATTTTGTAGAGGGCCTTTTGATGTTGTTCGGAAAGTTGTGGAGGCCGAAGGGTTTCGTGGTTTGTATAGGGGTTTTGGATTAACAGCGATTACGCAGTCCCCTGCTTCTGCACTTTGGTGGGGTTCATATGCTGCCGCACAACACCTAATTTGGAGGTACATTCTTGCTCTTTTACAACTATCTTCTTATCTGTATCTGAATTTTATCCCACTTTGATGAACTCACCAGCCATGCAGAACAAGTTAAGAGTGAAAAAGTGCTTATAGAAGGTTACAGATTATAATTTAATTTCATGAACCAATGCATGTTCCATTTAAGTCTTTCCAAACGCACCCTAAAGACTCTAAATGATTTTTTGTTTCCATTTTTAATTTGTGAATGATTGTTTGCTTATAGAAGTCTGGGCTACAAAGATGATACGGGTGAAAAACCTTCAGATGTGGAAATGGTTACAGTTCAGGCTAGTGCAGGGATGGTGGCTGGTGCTTGTTCATCTGTTATCACTACTCCCATAGATACTGTGAAAACACGTCTTCAGGTATGGGAAATGGGACTTTTGTCTTCAGGATTTACTGTTGTTCACGAAGGAAGAGATTTTTAGGATTTTAAATTAGGATTGATATATCTTCCAGGTAACCAATTAGTGTTTCTTTTATAGAGTGGTCTATTTTTGGTTTTAGACTGTAATATGACTATTTTGGATTTGTCAATTTTTTATTTGCACTAAGGTGATGGACAACTATGGTTCTGAAAGACCATCAGTACTGAAGACAGCAAAGATTCTCCTTAAGGAAGATGGATGGTGGGGATTTTACAGGGGTTTTGGACCAAGATTTTTAAACATGTCACTTTATGGAACAACCATGATTGTTACTTATGAACTGATAAGTATATCACTTCCGGCTTATTTATTTTTGGCACCAAGACTTATAAGTACATTTCATACTATATAAGTCAGATTTATAAAAATAAGGACATATAAGTTATTAAATATAACTGTGTGATTATTGTTATGCGGAGAATGTTTATTGAATTTGAATTTTGTGTCAGAGCCTTAGCTGGTATTGGCTCTAACATATGGTATCTTGTTTGCATGTGGTATTATGAAAAAAGTTCTTAGTAATTATCTTGACTCCATATGAATCTCATCTTTTGGTAGCTTGCTTGTCGAATATTCTAATGAACTTCAGGCTTCATACTTATTAAGTTTTTAATTTCTCATTTTAACCTTTTGGCAGAGAGATTATCGGTTCAATCAAGTTTGAGGTCTTTTACGTAGTAGCAACTGTACTGCAAGAGATGTCTACCTTATGTGGAGGGACAGAACCTCAAGCCTGATTTGTGGCTCCTTTTCTACGTTTTTATTCAACTTTTACTTTTAAGGTGTTAAACGGAAACTCTTGTTACTTTCTTGAGTATTTGGGTAGGTTGGAATATGGAGAATTATTGTTTTTCATTTTATTCTTCATTCCAATGGCTTTACATGTATAATCTGAAGTACAATATTGAATAAGTTAGTAAAAGTGGAGCATATTTTGGCTAAAATAATTGGTGGAAGTTGCGCATTACGTTATATTGTCCTTCAAGAACACTTGATTGGGGTTTTCCAGAGCATTATGGTATTATCCATGCTTCCTCTTCGCCAAAAATACACGCTGAACTAAAATGGCTAAAGTCTTTCTGCATCCTTAATCTTGGTAAACCTTTTATGCTGCCAGAATCAATAACGTTAGAAAGTAGTAGTAAAAATATGCAACTTTTGAGGGTTTTCATGTTTGTTTGGGAAATTCCACTCTTTACCGCGTTTAATTCTTTAAAACTAACACCTGGCTTTTTGGTTTCAAACCCTTATATTTGTAACTTTAACACTAAATAATTTGCATACGAAAAAACAAATTAATTTGACTCGAATTAAGTAAAGTAGATAAATTTATTTAAGTTAGAAAATAATTTATTCTTATTGATTTTTGTCCGACTAAAGCCCAAATATTGGGTCAAATCCAAAAAATTGACTATTCTCAGATTGATTTCCGATTTTGGCGTAACCTTATTCAGACAAGGAGAGTGAGCAATAGTTATTGTTCTTCTGAATCTACATCTCTTTCCACTCCTCTCTCTCTCTCTCTTGTCTTTTCTCATCATGTAAGTTTGTCTCTTTTTCAAACATGGATTCAATTCCTTTCGTACAATTTCTTTTCTTTTATTGTTTCTAACGTATTAAATTCGAATTTGTGTACAAGATTTTAATTTTATGTGAAATACATTTCTTCTTTATGTTTCTGTTTTCTGCTTGTGACTTGATTGAATTTTCTTGTTTGCATTTCAACGGAATTGAACCAATTTTTAAGTCTGGCTTCCGAGATATATATTCCGATCGTACATTCCATGTTACATTCTTTAAGATTTTTCAAAACCTAGGAACAATTCCCTTGAGCTAGGGCTATTTGTTTATTTTTCTGAACTTTAAATTTAGCATTTGCAATTTCCCCGTGTAAAACCTCAAGCATTGTAAGTCATGGTTATTTTGTTTTCCCATAATCACCCAGATTGACATTGATAAATATATAATTCTTCTGGGACGAAAGGTTGTTACATGATTTGGGATCACTATCATTGTAATTATTCATACCAGTTAATTTCTTGACACAACTGAACTTTTCAGGATACAAGAAAGAATAGTAAAAATTGAGTGAAAAGTATGCTATAATTTCTCTTTCATTGCTTGTGTTTGTAGATTTTGCTAGTAGAACTTACAATAATGCAGTTCTTGGGAAAATGTGACATTGGAATGGCACCCATTAAAAAATTAGTCCTTAACAAAACATACTAACATTGTAGATAATTTTGTTTCTTGCCTATCGTTGTCATGTTCATGAAATTTCAAGTTAGTTCCAAATTGTTTCACTATTATGATTTTTATGTTTATTGTAATGGCAGACAATATGGGTTTGTCTTTTGGCAAGATTTTCTCTCGTCTATGCGCTAAGAAGGAGATGCGAATTCTCATGGTTGGTCTTGATGCTGCTGGTAAAACCACAATATTGTATAAACTGAAGTTAGGGGAGATTGTCACCACCATTCCTACTATTGGTATGTTTTCCTTTCAGTCTTATGAGATCCATGGAAATACTCACAAGAAGTTTTAACTATCATTTCTCTTTTGTATCATGTTTAATAACACGATTATCTATGCAGGATTTAACGTGGAGACTGTGGAGTATAAGAACATTAGCTTCACTGTGTGGGATGTTGGTGGTCAAGATAAGGTGATCACTGGTAGAAAATAATCACTCACTAAATTTTCTCCCCTTAGATTTTTGTCTGACTTTGAGGGCTATTGAACTTTGACATTGTTCTCACTTCTCAAATACTTCTGTGGAGATAATATAATAACGCCATGAAAAGAACTAAAACTCCTCGAGTTGCTGTCTTCAATTTTCTCTTCTAGACTTCAGTGACAAAAAGCTCGCCTAACAATTTCCATTTTATCTTATAGCCTCAATGTTATAACTCTCACCATTAAAGTGGTGCAGAAGAGTAGAAGTTCTAGAATCTACATATTATAAATCCAATTCTTGCGCAAGAAAACAACTCGTGTTAGAAAGTGACACGATAGATTGTGTAAAACAAAACTGAAAAAGGTATGGAAGAAAATATGTTATGCTTGAGTAATGCCTCTGGCAAAATCAAGGCACTCTCAAATTAAACTTTAGAGAATATTGTTGTACAAGTAATTCTCATAGATTTGCTATAGTTCATGTTAACTACTCCATTTTTTTAATTTAGCATTTACTGGCACCTCATTTTTAATAATTCAGTACCATGGGGTGTTTTCAGATTCGACCCTTGTGGAGACACTACTTCCAAAACACACAAGGGCTTATTTTTGTGGTAGACAGCAATGATCGTGATCGTGTTGTTGAGGCTAAAGATGAGTTGCACAGGATGCTGAATGAGGTGTGTGTATACATTCATATGCAAAATATGAAAACTTCCGTGTAATAAATTTGATTTTTTCCATGGACTAGGATGAATTAAGAGATGCTGTATTGCTTGTTTTTGCAAACAAGCAAGATCTTCCTAATGCAATGAATGCTGCTGAAATCACTGATAGGCTTGGTCTAAACTCTCTGCGCCAACGCCACTGGTAAATTAAGTCCTCAAACAATGACAATTTTAGTACATATTTTTATTCAAATTTGCTAATCAATTTTTTTTATTCAAATTAAGTTTGTAATAACAAAAGTCTTATATCTAAAAATTGAGTTTTCAGACAATTTTGATAGATGAACCTACTCTTGAATGCCACCAAATATGTCACGAAACTGAGTTTATTCTTCAAACTGAGTTTTGAAGACACCAAACTCAAAACCAAACATAACCTTAATCCTGTTTAGTTCTCACACAAGCTTAAACATCCTTGAAATATGTGCATGCATGTCTTCCCCAGGTATATCCAAAGTACATGTGCCACATCTGGTGAAGGTTTATATGAAGGACTAGACTGGCTTTCGAACAACATTTCAAGCAAGACTTCCTTTAAATAGTAAAATTGTTTTCGTCTACAGCAAGGTTATTAGAGATGCTGAGTGGAAATTGTTGGCATCAATGCTGTTGTAGTTTTATGATTATTACATTGTTTTGAAAAATACTCTTTTGTCCTATTTAATCTTGTTTAAATTCTAATAAATGTTATTCGTCTATGATGTTGGGCTTCAGGTCTGCATTATTCCTAATATTTTTTTGTCTTGTTTTCGTTGACATTTTTTTATCTACATCACCTACTTGTTCCATGTAAAGAGATTTAACCAAGATTTATATTATGTGTTGATTGCTCAACATATAACTCTCATCTTTTGTCCACTTAAAAATTGGTAACACAAATATTAGCAACAAAGCTGAGATGATAGCTTCTGACGAAAGATCATAGAAAAGAGTTTCTTTTAAGTGGTTTAGGTATATGTGGTTTGTAAGGAAAGTATATTAGGAGAGAAGCTCAATCTTTAGAAGTAGAGTGATAAAAAAAGGAGAAAATATAATTTGGATATAGAAACAGTGTATGACAAAACATTATGATATCAATTGATCTATGGAACTGTTCTTACCTATTAGGAAAAGTTTGGTTGTGTTTACTTGACATTTTGTTCTAAATTCTACATTGATATAACTTTTGTTTGCAGTAGGTTCTTGAATGAAAAGAAAGATTATATAGTAATATAAGCACTACATTGTTCATGTGCAAACTGTAAAACCCACCTTGCTCCATTGCCAATATTATAGACCCTCACCTGTTGTACTTTTTCAAAAACTTTTACATGAGCTTCAACCCAATCGATTACATTAATATTGTCTTGTGAACACGTCCTATCATGTATCTTGTTAAAGACAAACCTTGAAGTACTGAAGTGGAAGAAACTAATGCAACCCAATATCATGGACCTCTTCAAACTCTCCTTTTCCTCTTTCAATCATTTCTACAAACTCAAATAACAGTCCGCAAACAATTTGGTTACAATCAATCTCCATTTTGATGCCTACGTTCTACATAAATGAAAGAATCGGATTCTCCATCATGACGTCATTTTAATCGAAAATCATTGCCTTGGCCTTGAATAAATTTGGTGGATGTGAAATTATTTTGTTGGTGGGAACAAGGGTGGTTTGGAGTTGAACACAAGTGAGATTTTCAGTTTTTTCAATGATTAGGAGAAGTACATGTGAAGTTGTGCTTTCTTTGCATTAGGTGGAGGATTTGACTGGGTGTTGTTTCTGGCTTTTTTATTTTTCTTTTGATGAGTTTGGTGGAATTTGTGATGATTTAAATGTGATATTGGTAATGAAAGTGAGATGTATGAAGAGGTAAAAGTGAGGATTGTATTTATTTATATATTATGTATTTATATATTATGAAATAGTTTAATTAAACTAGTTTAATTAAACTAGTTGAGGTGAGATTTCTAACAAGTTTTTTAATATTGTTTGGGATAAACATTTGAAAAAAAAATGAAATTTAGGAACTCAATTGCAAAACTGATAAGAGGATTAAAGGGAATTTGAGAGGAAATGATGATATGGATGGTGTTTGTAAGAGTAAAGAGTACATTTAACTCTGATCTCACTGTCTTGTAAGAGTCACAGAAAGAAACACAGATTCATAACACTAGTTAAGGTAAAACTCTATTGATACTCTGACAAAAAAAATTTATATACCAGCAAATAAATGATTCAAGTATTTATTTAAATGAATATTTTATTTGAGAGATCAATTCAAGTATTAACTTATAATATTTATCAAGGAAATAATAATAATAATAATTTATACAAATTAATAAAATTTGATAAAGGGAATTTTTAACTAATTATTTTTTATTATTTTATCTTTAATGTTATGATAACTATTTTTATTATGATAAATGTTATAATATTAATTGTTAATTATAATAATATTTTTATTTTCTTAGATACACATATAGATAATAATTGTATTTTTAAAAATAATAATAGTAAACAGTAATTTTCTCTACATTTTTTTATTTAAGATCTAAACAGAAAAAAATATAATTAAATATTTATTTCATGACAATTTAAAACAAACAAAAAAGGTAGCTAAGAAATGTTGATACATATAATTTCAAATGGACAAGATAAATTTGTTTTTCAAATAGCTAAATTCTGTCAGATTATAAGTAATTGAAATTAATTTGCAAATATAGTAAGAAGTTAAAGGGAGAAAAAAAATGTGAAATTGGTCTGCTGTTATCACTCATATCAGTTATGAGTGAGGGCCATAATCCCTTATCCATTATCACTACCTTAATCTTTGATGAGATTGCCGAGAGTGAGAACTGAAGAGCAATGGCTTCAGTAGCTTCATCTTCATCCTTTTCCACAAGGCATCTTCTGCGTTCCCCCACACCTCTGTTAGGCAGAAGAAGATGCAGACCCAATTTTCTCAGTATGGTCACTCGCTCCTGTCTCGATGACAGTTCTGCTCTCCTTCATGCAGCGGAATACACTGTATGAACTATGAATTCATAGTTACCATTGTACTCAATGTTCAAAATTTCTTCATTCTATTCCATCTTTCTATGTTTGATCAGTATGTTGCTTTTTCATTCTTTTTTTTCTATCACGCTTTTTATTCTAACTGAACAACTGTAATGCTCTTTTTCTTTAGTTGTTTTTTTCAAACTTGCCTTTTGATAATGTTCCCAACACCCCCTTTTGTTATTTTGTGTGAATTAGTTGACAAAAACAGTGAAATGAAATGTACTTAACGGTTCCCATTGTATGCGCTGTGTATTCATCAAGTTTCATTCAAATTTTCCTGTTTTCGGTTTTTGTATCCATGCAAGGAGAATAAGTGCACTTCAATCAATGGTTATTATGCCAATGTCAAAAAAAAGTTCTGTTTTTTTGCAAACAGCTTGTATATTTGTCAAAAAATTTGTATTTGGTAAGTATCAAATACCCCCTTTCTTGTGTTTGATAGTTGTCCATGTTATTGGGAGATGAATGATTTTTGTAGACATGTCTTGTTGTTTTGTAGGTGGATAAATACGTAAAAAGTGGCATGGTTGTGGGATTGGGGTCTGGTCATGCTTCTGGTATGGCCATTCAGCATTTGGGTCGCCAGCTTCGTACTGGTAATTTGAAGGATATAGTTGGGATTCCCATGTGAGCTCTTCCTCCTTTCGTATCTTCTTCCCTTTCAGATAAAGTACTATGTTATATTCTCTCCATCTCTCTCTGTTTTTTTTTAAATGATGCTATGTTAAAATTGAAGTTTAACTATTCTTTCTGACTTTTCACTACTTGATATATAGACACTTTTCGATTCAATGCAAGGATTGAACATTGCTATTGTGTTAAAACATATTGCTTCCAATTTGTGTGTCAAGATGTAAATTCACCAAACTACTTACATTGATGCATTGGTTTATGTAGGTCTGTTGCAAGTGCAAGTGAAGCAGCAAAGGCTGGGATTCCATTGGATACCTACCAAGAAAGTTCTCAAGTGTGAAAAAAATTAGTCATCTTCTACATTTTCTTTTAATGTTGAGTGTTTCTTGATTTAGAGGAATCTTGGATGATGCCAGAAATCCCTGGTGAAGATTTTCCAAGAAAAAACACAAATTAAAAAAGGTCTATCATATATGCATAACTTTGAAGAAATGAAATTAAACGAAAAGAGAAAAAAAAAATTAATGCTGGACTGCCTTGATGTGTGAAGTTCGGTGCATCTTGATTTTATTTTTGTATAAAACTGAAACAATTTTTAGTGTAGATTCATTGGCATTTACTCTGTTGTAGATTGATTTTGCATTTGATGATGCTGATGCTATAGAAGAAGGAACACTTGTTGCTATCATTGGGCGCCGGAAATTGCAAGGTGGGGAATCCATAATCCAGGAGAAAGTGAGCTGCTACACCATTTCTCTCTATATTTGTTTGTGAAGATCAATTATCTTGTGATAATAATTGTTTTCTCCATTTCTTTCTTTTGTTTGCAGTCTATAATAAATGCCTCCAATAAACTTGTGTTCATTATCGAAGAAAACCAGTACAAAGGTGGTCTGGAAGGTTCTATTCCAGTTTTAATTCAGTCTGTAAGCAGCTATGCAAAATATTAGTTTAGTGATTCTTTCTTGTGTATATTTATCTTTAATACTCAAAATTTTCCTTGCAGCCCAACTGGATGGCAACTGCTGAAGAGATTGATGATATGTTTTTGGGTGATGCTGAGGTTTACTCTTTTGCCAAGTTTTGACAAATGCATCTAATAAAAAATGTTTTACGAGTTTGGTTGCTTATCATCTTAGAAAATGGTGCTGAAATAGGATCTTCTTATTTGTTTTTATAGATTCATGGTATTTTGACACGGTTTGCTCTGTTGATGTGTATAGACACTGTAACTGGATATTGGCTGCTTTATTAAATGATTTAGGATTTTGCAATGATCCACAACAACAATTCAAATCTTTTGCCTCTAACTGGGATTGGCTCCATAAGTCAAACATGGCCGTGTTCTTACGTTAACCAAATCTTTAGAGAGGCTGTTTAATTCTATATCTTTTTTCAATGGTTTCACTTAAGAGTCTTTCTTGGTCTACCTCTACCTTTGGCTACTCCATCTAATTGGTTCTTCTAAGGGGGCTTCTATGGTCGTTTCCTCACATGTCCTAGTCATATGCTACCATTTTTTCCTCAATAGATGTTTCTCTCCAATATCTTCGTTGCTTATTGACCATTTTATTTTATATTTTCCGTTATGAAATCACATCTTAGTTATGATATACTATTATGCGAAGATATTTTGTACACAATCATCCAGTCATTTGTTGTCACATCTGAAGAGTTTGATTATGAAAACCATTACATGAGAGGTTATACTCTTTTGCTAATATTGCAACACATGATAGGATGATAGTTTTAAAAGCAGTGGATCAAAATTAAAGCAAGATTTATTTCCCTGCTTGGAGGATCAAAGGATTATGTTAATACAAAGATGTAGTTATTGGGAACTCCCTATTTGGTTCACATGATCAGTAAATACTTCCTGTGTTTACTATGCGGTCATTTTTTTTCCAATATAATGTTTCTCAAGACTAGAAAATTGCTCTTTATCCCAAAAAATCTATAAATTCATTGTTACCCTATAGTAGTTAGGAACACATGCACAACCCTTTTCCTTGCTAGTGAATGGACAGAAAAGGATAAAAGGAGTTGGAACAATTTGATTATCCTAAAAATTGTTAAGAAAACCCAATTACAAAGTTTGTAATAGAACTTAACAATCACAATGCTAAAGGATGATTATTTGTCTCTGAAGAAAACAGATGATGCAGACATCAACATGAATAGCCTTGTCAGGAGGCCTACAATTCTGTAACAGATCATTTATATTAATTCTAAAAAGTGCCATAGTCCAAACACAACCTTTCCTCTTTTTGAGAAATAAAATTTCCAGGCCTTTGATATTGAAAAGTTTTGAATTGCGGGATTTTGAATCAGAAGCTGGACTAAAAGAAGTACTAGTATAAGAAAAAGAAGGACCTTAAAAACATATCCTGTTTTCCCGAAAGGTAAATCGATGACATAACAAGGTTTCTGAATTAAAAGTAGAATGTAATGCCACAGTTTTTGGTCAGATGTTTCTTCCTTCACATCTTTTAAGTGAAAGAGTTGTTTTCTTGACTTCTGTTAGTGTGCTAACAAATGTCTTATCTAGGTTGGTTTATACTATGGGCTGATAAAGGGATTGTTAAACTCTTGAGTCGTGTACTCTTTGTTTATTTCCTGTATATCATTCTTTATTTGATCAAGGACGTTTTCTTATGCTTTTCTCTTCATTCTCTTAATTGCTTTATCAAGAAATTTATATTTTGTGATTATATTTATCACGGCTCTTTGTAAATGAAGGTCTGGAGAAGACCATCGATGGGGCAAGCAGGTCCGTTAGGAGGTGACTTCCCAGTAGTTACCAGGGAAGGGCACAACATTCTTGATGTTATCTTTACATCTCCAATAGAAAACCTTGGTATGTCCTGCAAGTGTGATACCTGTTTCAAGTGATAAACCTATCTACTTATGTTGGTCCGTTTAACTCACTTAGTATTCCTTGCAGCTGAAGTAGCAAAAAGCCTTGGTAAAGTTGATGGTGTTGTGGACCATGGTGTTGTATCTAAAATTCCGTAAGTTTTCTATCTTTTAACTTCTATAATCTTTTAAATAAGTAGTTCACGCTGATTGAAATTTAAGATAATATTAGGACATATAAAACATCAAATGATTCACTTTGACAATTTCATTTCTCTTTCAGTCTGTCAATATTCAATGAAAAAGAAGTGCTTGACGTATGCTTCAAACAATGTTACAAACTCGTTTGTTGTTTTATCTAACAAAAGTGGTGCAAAAGGGTAAACGTTTTTAAAACCTATCATTTCAGAGACGTATTGTTTGTTTTAGGTGCACCAATTTTAGTCCAATGAGTAAATGCAATTATGGTCAATATCTTAGTCACTAAAAATCACACTTTCACCAAATTATGATTGCATTGGTTCTGTTAGTATTCTTCTTCCTAGACAACAGAAGCAGTGGAAAATGGTTTGCTTGACAATGTCAACTCATTTATTTGTATTGTTATGATGTGATGCAGATGCACAGTGGTAATTGCTTCTCAGAATGGGCTGAACATTTTGGACAAATTTACAGCAGATATAGTGGGTTAGATACAGTTTTTTTTTTATCAGCAGTATATAGTGGGCTACATACAGTACTAATAGCTCTGCTTCTTACCTTCCTCTCTTTTTCATCTCGCCCCAAATATTTATTATGCAACAAGATTAATCAGTAGTTATGACTGTATCACTATACTATCAAAGGAAGCTGAGGGTTACATGTGCTGTATTATATATACATGAAACTATTGTTTTGGTTTGTATTTTCCATTCCCAAATGGTTCCATAGTAAGGGTGAGGGTGGAGAAATTAACTGGTCTCCAACTACAACATAAATTGTTATTCCAATCTTTTTCTTTATATATGGATAATCAATAGAATTCCTATTCCCTTTTACATAATACCATATCAAATGGTATATGATTTATAATATAATACTATATTCGTTTCATATAAAAAATTTGGTTGACTGACTTTCACTATTAGTGGTGTTCAAAGAATAAAACTTAGTTCTAGAACTTGTAAATGTGTTTTCACTATTAGTGGTGTTCAAAGAATAAAACTTAGTTCTAGAACTTGAAAATGTGTTTTATGGGGTAGAAGGTTTTAATATTTTTTATGAAACTCAATTTCTTTTTTTAAGAATAAAACTGATACCAATTTAAATAAACTTAATTCGTTTAAGTTTATGCATTTGTTTCCTTATATTTATGATCCTGGTGTTCCTTATGCTTTATTTAATCTTAAACGAACACATGCTTTTAGAATCTTGATATGATTACAATTAAATATATTATCACATACTTAAATCATTAATCTCAACATTAAGACAACAAATTGGAACACTTAACCTACATCCATTCAAGTAAATGTTCATAATGATAGATCATTTTGTCCTTAAAAAAATATATTCGAAATCCTAAAATCTATAAATATAATTTCTTTTTCTATTTACACCTCTTGGATTTCAAAATATTCATAAGTCCTTTCCAAATTTCATAATCTAAAATATATATATTTTTAAAATAAACTCGGAGTATAGAATCCAAAAGATATTCATAATCCAAAAATACCTATCAAATTATATAATTAAAAAAAATCATTCTAAAATAAAAGGCATCAATAGAATGAGACAAAAAATTATAGAGGTGCAAAAAGAACAGCCTGAAGGCGTGCGTTAATGTTTAATTTCAATTTCATATTGGAACTGGAATGATTGTAACATTACACCTAAAATGATAGTTTAGTGGCAATAATAATAATGTTGCTATTATTATTTGCGGTTACGTTGGACCATCAATGATATTAAAAGCTACATAAATTTCAGAAAATATAGATTTGGAAACAAAAACGGTTCCAAGAAAAAGAAAAAAAAAAATAAAAAAATACAACTTTATTTCAGAACAACCCAAAATCATATAACAAGTGTTTAGAGTTAGTCAACATATATCACGGTTCAACATGTTGAAAATAAGCATGTGACTAGTTGGATTTGGAGTTTTATGTTGAACATCTCACATGGATTATATATAAGTTCAGTTATTTTTTTTATCGACAATAAAAAATGAATAAATGTGAACCACTTTGGGGTGACCCAACCCTTATTCAAACACATAACCTTAACCTCCCATCTAGGCATATGCCTAATAAAACCTATATAAAATACTCCTAAGGGAAACCTTAATAAAGACGCCTGAGACAATCGTTCGAACACCTAAAAAATTACATCATGACATCATCCTCATACAAACCTGAGGGTCTAGACACCAATCACAGAAAGAGAAATACGCTGAAAGTGACTTTGATGTAACTCAAGACCAAACATTTAATTGAACCAAGGCGATTACACTATTTCTATGCTTCAAAACCTCATTGACTACTGCAATCCAGATTACTCCCCAAACCTCATTTACTGAAGCAGGCGCCCCACACATCCTAAAATGGGAGAAATTTAGCAATGGAACGTTGTGGAATACACTTTGCACACCCAACCATTCGCAACAATGGTTCCACAATAGCCAAGAAAATCTACACTCAAAGAACAGATGTGTACTAGTCTCCTCCTCTACCATGCAAAGACAACATGTAGGACTTACGATCATGATCCCGTGCTTAACCAAGTTGTCCCTAGTAGCTAACTTATTTTTCAGCACCCTCCAAGTTGTAACTAGAGCATAAGGTACAACTTTACACTTCCAAAACTTTTTATATGCCTTATCATTTACCCCATCATGACCCCCCTTAGACGAAGGTACGCAAATTTAACTGTGTACCCTAGCTCCTTCCCATCCTTCCACACCCAAATATCCTCCTTTTCCAAGTCTAAACTCACAGGCCAGACTTCCTGTGAAAGAAAACCCACCAGTTGCTTCTCCCATTCGAAAATGCTCCTTCTCTAGAAAAAATTCCAATCCCATAAGGGTTAGTTCATAGTATATAAGTAGATGTAAATCTCACCTTACAAGTCGGTTTTATTGGTTTGAGTTAGACTTAAAGTTCACCTATTTAGATGACATCAAAGTCTATTCTACCGAGAGTTTATTGGGTATATCGTGTCACCCGTTAGCTGGATGTTATCGGACCACCCATAAATATCCAGTCTCATGCACGAGTTGGCAGCCTCAGCATGAGGGGATGGGTTGGAGATCTCACATGAACTATAAATAACACCTTACAAACTGGTTTTGTAAGGTTGAGTTAGATTTAAAGTTCGCTTCTTAAAATGTTATTTTTAAAAGTTGAGACAAATTTGTTGAATTTTTTAAAAATAAAACATGAATTTTCCTTTGTATTAACTTCAAATCTTGTGAACCTCGTTAAAGCTCATGTTTACAACCGATTAAAGAGTATATGTAGCCCAAATGTGCTTTAAACATCTAGAGAGTTTTTCAGTTTTAAAAATTGTATTTTCCTCACTTTTTTTCTCTAAAATTTTAAAATTGTCTTTTTATTTTTCTCTCTCTTGTGTATTTTTTGTTCTTCAAACATGCAAAACTAATTTTTGAATATTAATTTATAGAATAAAGATTATAACAGCAAAATTGAGTTTTGCGCAAATAATTTAATGCTCCAAGTTTGTTTTTTTTCTTTCCAATTTCTATAGTTGTAATTTAATTTGTATTTATGTTTTTTAAAAATAAAATTAGAAATTGATTGAATCTTAATTTGATAATTAAATTTGATAATTTGATGATTTAATTTTTGTTCAGTATAAACTGACTGGTGTTAAAATAAGTAGTAGAATGCGGGAAGTCTTGCGAGGTGAAAATCGATGATACTGTGTATTAAATTTGTAAGAAAACATTAGTTTGACATTTGATTGAATAATATTTTCTGTTTGTAAGAAATACTTAGATGCTGGTTTTTAGTTTTCATTGCTGGTTTTTGTTGATTTTGAGTTTTCATTGGTTTTGATTTTGAGTTTTTATTGGTGGATGTTATTGGGTATGAAGTCAGAATGAATTGGGTTGGGCTAAGTAAACATCATGGTTAATGAGTGAACTTAATCATTGTATCCTTTATTATTTCTATTTAAAGAGATCATTGTGTTTGTAATTTTGTACGCAACAGGGAAAGAAAATATTAGTTTAGCATTTTTGATTGAATAATATTTTCTAAGAAATACTTTAGATGCTGGTTTTGAGTTTTCATTGGTGGATGCTGATTTTTGTTTGTGTTAAAATGGTAAGAAACATTACTTTACTATTATACTTTATCTATTCTGGATGTTGGTTTTGAGTTTTCATTGGTGGATGTTTTTGGGCATGAAGCCAGAACCAATTGGGTTATTAGTTTAGCATTTTTGATTGAATAATATTTTCTAAGAAATACTTTAGATGTTGGTTTTGAGTTTTCATTGGTGGATGCTGATTTTTGTTTGTGTTAGAATGGTAAGAAACATTACTTTACTATCTCTGTAAGGAATACTCTATATGTTGGTTTTGAGTTTTCATTGGTGGATGTTCTTGGGCACGAAGCCAGAACCAATTGGGTTGGGTGTATACACGTGTTTTAATGAGTGAACTTAGTATCCCTTATTATCTCTATTTAAAGAGATCATTGTGCTTGTAATTTTGTACAAAAAGAAATAAAACCTAATAGTTGCAGCTCACAGACATCTCGGTCATATCTCCATCGACAAATCTTCATCTTCTGGTTCAAATGCACAGTACGAAATTTGAAAAGGTTTTAATATTATAATATATGTTAATTGTTATTAATCTTGTTCTTTACTCTCCTGCCAAGACAATTAAAAAGATTACAACAGGATTTGGGCGAATTAGTGAAAGATCTCGAAGGAAGGTAGAAGTACTATTGTTTCAGATTGAACTAGTGTGGTTTAATGTATTTAAACTTGAATGATTTAATTTTCAATTGCAGGAAATCACCAATATTGCAAAAGATGATCAAGTCACACATGCGGGAAATCCTGTGAGGTGAAAATTGAGGGAGAGTTTATGTTAAATAATACTTAAAAAGAAGTAAAATAAATACCAAATTAGCTTTCATTAATAATATTTACAAAAAACATTTTCTGTTGTGCTTGTAATTTTATACGCAACATAACAGAAAAAGAAATAAAACTTAATTGTTGCAGCTCACATACATCTCGGTCATGGATATCTCCTTCAACAAATCTTCATCTTCTTCTGGTTCAAATGCACAGTACGAAATTTGAAAAGGTTTTAATATTATAATATATGTTAATTGTTATTAATTTAATCTTGTTTTTTAATCTCTTGCCAAGACAATTAAAAAGATTACAACAGGATTTGGGCGAATTAGTGACGAAGGGAAGAAAGAGGTACTATTGCTTCAGATTGAACTAGTGTGGTTTAATGTATTTAAACTTGAATGATTTAATTTTCAATTGCAGGAAATCATCAATATTGCAAAAGATGATCAAGTCACACATACGGGAAATCCTGTGAGGTGAAAATTGAGGGAGAGTTTAGGTTAAATCTATAAAAAAATATTAATTAGTTTTTCCAAAAAAAAACTTGAATAATACTTAAAAAGAAGTAAAATAAATACCAAATTAGCTTTCATCAATAATATTTACAAAAAACATTTTCGGTAAAGAAATAAAACCTAATAGTTGTTCGTGTGGAGATAAGATTGTGCTTGTAATTTTTACGCAACACAATAAGGAAAGAAATAAAATCTAATAGTTGCTATGTGGATGTAGGATTGTGCTTGTAATTTTGTACGCAATAACAGGGAAAGAAATAAAACCTAATAGTTACCTTTGTGGATGTAGAATTGTGTTTGTAATTTTGTACCGTGTGGATGTAGGTTGCAGTTGGCGACCGAACTGCAGTTGATTCGTGATTATGTGTGTTGCTCCCGTGTACGTTTTTTCCACATGCTGTGTCTTGTAAGAAATACTGGTTTTGATATCATATTCAATTTTTATTGTAGGTTTTATTTTCAAATTATTCCTTTGGTCTTAGTTTTCGTTCAAATTATTCCCTGATAAAATGAAACACTTATACTAACCACCCTTATACTAACTATCCAAAACAATTTTTTTACCACCACCAACACATGATCCATAAAACATTACACTACAAACCATAAATCAGTTCAAGGTATTGGAACCCAACAAATACAGTTATATCATCCCACCAAGAAATTGCACTCTCAATGTAGGACATGCATCCAACAACTAAACATGCAAAAATTTTATTTTTTATAAACAAGTCCTAATTAAAAGTTTTAATAAAATGTGATGTTGAAGCATGAGAGAGGGAATAACATTTAGTATAGACATTGATGCTTTATTTACTTTATGAAAGTCTCCACCTTCGAAGCTAAAAGAAAATGATGAAATTATTCCAATCCAACCATAAAATTAAAATCAATTAAATTAAATGATTATCTTTTGGATGTTGATGAATGAAGCATCTTTCCAACCATATTGCGGATTTCAAATTATTTCTCCAATATTCACACTTAGTGAGGAATAATCCAAAACAAATAATTGTACCTGTCGAATCTTAATATTCCTTTTGGTAAAAAAATTAATAAGAAAAAAAAAAACAATATACAGATGAAAAAGTGTGAAAATAAAACTTATTTCCTGAAAAAAAAACTGTGTTTGGTATAATATTATATTACTTTTCTTATTTATTTATTACCATTGCTCTTTTCTTTTCTTTTTACATTCTTTTAAGAAAATAAAAGTGCGGGATATGCTTTCATTCTTATTTTCATGTTAGATGTATTCTCATTTTTCTAATTTTTTTCAGTCTTTTCTTATAAATCATCATTTTTTTAACTTAGGACTGGTCTCCACATTATCCGTGAGAAAATAAATAAGGAATCTTTGATATATAAATTCATTTTTTAAACATCAAAACTATTTTTTAAAAATAATAAATCGAGATTCCTTATGTGTAAAATTTTCAATTTAAACATAGTAAATGTATTTTTTTTTGTTAAAAAAAACCTTTTTAAAAGATATTGAAGTTAATCTTCTAAGGTCCGTTTTATTCAAGGGTTTAATGTCCTACGTTTATTCTAAAATTAATGAAAAATTTAAAATATAATTTTTACATTTATGATTTGATGATGTATAATGCAATAAAATGGGTGTTTTATGCATTAAATTGTGTATTCCAAGAATATTGGATAAGGTTGAGTGATTCATGCACCAACACTCTTTCTCTTAAAAAAAAAATTTCCTGTAAAAGTATTCACCAAGACTCTTTCTTTTAGAAGAAAAAAAATGTTCCTATAAAATTATTCATCTAACTCTTTTTTTTAAAAAAATTCATAGAAAATTATTCACGAATCATTCAATGAATCAAAGAACTATGGATTATAGTGAAACCAACATTTATCAATTGCATATCTATTAAAAATAATATTTGATAACATATAAATGGATATGTAAATTTTATTTAAAAAATTATATTTTTTAAGGTTGAGTTAGATTTATAATTCACTCCTCGTATAAGAGTCTATCATAATTGATTTTATTATGTCACTCGAGTTATACAAGTTTTTTTTTATCGGCAATAATAAATAAATAAATATGAATCACTCTAGAGGTTGTTCAACCCTTATACATAATGACAACCTTAATCACACTCAATAGACATACTTCCAAGTATGACTATACAAGACACTCCTAACTTAACCCAGAGAAAGACACCTGACATACTAAGTAAACATCTCATAAGATCATCCTAATACAAACCATCGGATCTAAGCACCAATCAAAAAAGAAAAAAAACTCAGACGGTGACTTGGATGAAACCCAAGACCAAGTCTTTAGTTTGACTAACGCGAAAACCTCCAATAATCTACTACTCCCCTTTAAAGATAACCATATTTCTATGCCTCCAGACCTCATTAACTACTGCAATCCAAATCCCTCCCCAAACTGGGAAAATTTAACAGGGACATTATGAAACACACTCTGCACACCCAACCATACACAACAATGGTTCCACAATAACCAAGCAAATTTGCACTCGAATAACAGATGAGAACTAGTCTCCTCCTCCACCCTGCACAGGCTGCAAATAGAACTTGCAACCGTAAATCCCACGCCTTACCAGGTTAGCTTTAGTGACGAGTTATACAAATAAATTGGATCAAAAAAGATAAAGACATTTCATAATATGTAAGTGAGTATAAAATTTTATATTATAAATTAATTTTATAAAATTGAGTTAATTTTAAAGTTGAATTGATAAGATAATACTGATTCCTTTGAGTTGATGTGGATCTATAAAATGGAAGCAAAGATATCTAGAACTCCTGAAAAACATATTAATCTTAAGGGTGTAGAATCAAGGCAACATGAGCAAGATGATGATGGGTTCCGTGGGGGGCACTGCGCATTCATTCAACAGCTTTGGGAAAGGAGACCAAATTTTCGACAACGCCACTATTAGATCTGGGGGAATCCGTAACCGAGAAGGTGGCTCTGTTCCCTCCATAGGAGGAACAATAGACTCCTTCAACAGAGATGGTGAAGGTCGTCAGAGTTTTCTTGGTGCTAACATTCAGAGTGGAGGTAACATAACGTGCTAATTAATATATATTTTTTACACTTCAATCCTTTCTTGTTTATAGTTTCAAACTCCTTCTGTTTTGATTTGAAGAGGTGAATGAAAAGGAGGAAGATGGTACTAAGGAATTATGGGCAGAATTGAAGAAAATAGGCGTTGAAGATGATTCCTTGCTTCGTGTATATTTGTTCCTTCATAACAATCCTCCTGCTCTAAAAGCTTTTAATGGTGTTCCAATTGATCAACGCAAGCAATTGTTAGCCATGACTGTGACAAATTATGCACCTCAGGGATCGGTTCGGAATGTTAGTAAATTACACTTCTCAAGTTATTTTTATTCTTCTTATAACTTCTCTTATATATATCACGTTTGATTGTTTTTTAATATCTTAAATTAATCATGTCTTTTTGCAGATAGACTTTTGAAAGAAGTTAACACCAAGAAGTACTATGAATAAATAAAACTTGGAGAGGAAAGTGCTTTTCTGCATGTTGAAGCTAGAGCTTCTCAATAAACCTCCTTTGCATGTATCTTATTATCATAAAATTCACTTTTTATATTGAAAGTGATATTGAAATAAAACCACAATTTACACCCCATCGATATTCATTTGCAAATGGAGAAAAATAATTATACATAAAATTGAAATCGATCTTTAGTTTTTCTAACCCCATATGTCTTAAACTACATTTTTTTCATTTTTTTTAAGAAAATACTATTTTAGTTAGTGCCTCATTTTGTTTTGTTGAAATGCATAATGAAAATTGTTTTTTTTTATGGTAATAGGTCTGTGATTGCAGAATATATTATAAACACGAGTTTTTGTTGCGTATGTCATAACAAAATAATAAGTGTTATCATCAAATGTACTTCTTTCCAGAAAATTTGAAAAAAGAAACTGAAGTTTTTTTTATTTTAAAAAAGGTATAATCATATTCCATTCTCGTTTATTTCCAAATAAATAAATAAAAATGAGTCAAGAATTTAATAAGATATAAAATGAAATAGTCCTTAAAAATAGCACGATGAGAATAATAAAGTCCATCTAAGCACTTTTTTTAACACCATTTTTTTCCTTCTTAGAACGATTTGAAAAGAACAAATTCTCCCCCAACTCAATGTCTTCCCCTTCACTTCCATTATAATTGTGAAAAATTGGTCTTTAACATTTAAAAAAATAAAAATAACTTAAATAAAACACAATCTTACATTTTTTAAATAACCTGCACTTTCACACTTATACTTCTCTTTCGGTGTTTGAAAGAACAATTTCATAATTTGAACGCGTCAAAGAGAGTTAAAAAAGTTGTATTTAACATTTTTTAGTATGAAATTTTTTTTTTTTTAATTTTGTACTCCATATTGGTACCTCTGGTTTTTTTATGAGTTTTGTGACTTATAAAAAAAATGTAAAGAAATAAGTAAACAAAAAAATAGTCTCCATTAGTTAAAACATCACAAAACCTACTCCAATCACCAACTTTCACGATCAGCCACCACAAGCAACCACTATCACTTAAAGATGAAGAATAAGACATCATTTTTTCTAACATACTCAAAAGGATATTGTTGAAATTAAAAAAAAATAAGGGCGGAGATAAAAGATATTGAGGTGCAAGAAGAATTGACTTATAACAATTTTTTTTAATCCAAAATAGTAAAAATATTATCCAAAATCCCATTTTAAAATATATTTGTTTCTTAATGTCTTATGTTTTGTTTTATAATATTTATTTTAAAGTTCCTTTTTGTCATTAATAATGAATAGTTCGAAATGTGGTTGATAAAACTAATTTTACATAATAATTCTAGAATATCGTATTTTCAATTAATTTTAAATTCACTTTATATTATTAACAATTTCAAAATACAGAACAAAAAGATAGAGTAGGAGGAGAAAGAAATGGAAAGTAAAAACAAGAGAGCAAACTTTTCTATTCTTTCACATAAGCGCAATCTAAAATATATTACACATAATACATTATCTAAAATTAATGTTAAACTATTTTGAATCAATTATTTTAATAATTTTATAATACATTTTTAATTATGATTTTGAAATAAAATAATTTAAAATATATTTGAGAAGAATCATTTCACAAACGTAAAATTATAACCTTCAAGAGAAAAGGAAGTTCTTAAAATCTTCTAGAAAGTTTGTTTAGAAAACATAGTTACACCATCCCTCCTTCAGTTACATACTTTTTCTTAAAACCAACAAATATGTTGTCTTAATTTTAAGGTTTCGAATTTTTAAGTTTATGGACTAAATATTTTTAAATCGTTCACGATATTTCTGAGACAAAAAAGAGTTTATTATGTAACGTTTTGAAATAATTACTGTAGAATAGTTTAAAATCAATTTTAAATTATTACTTGAGATTATGTGTCCGATTCCCACTGTGAAATTTATTTTTTTCAGGATTTTTACCATGAAATTTCTTTAGTACATTCTTGGAAAGTATTTTTTAGATATTACTAGTATTTTAAAAAGTATTTTTTAAGTATAATGTAGCGGGAGGTGCACAAATATTTCTGGATCGTTTTTTTTTTAGAATATTTTTGAAACATATTTTATTAATTTTGGATTTATCAATCCGGAAATAAATAAAAAATGTTACAGAAAGTATATTCTAAAAGATTTTGTCGGGATTTTTTATTATGGAAACATCCTTTACTTATATAACTTCCTGGAAATACTTTTTCTTACATTTCAAAAAATGTAGGCTGCAGAAAAAAAAAATGTATGGGTGCAGAAGAAAAGTTTAGGAGTGCAGGAAGAAACTCCTACTGTTGAAATGTTGATAGTAGGCCCAATAACAGCCCAGAATACTGAGAACACGAAACAAAAAGAATGCGAGTGACGAGAGTCTGAGTTCTCTCTCTCCCTCTCTGTTTGTGTGTGAATCGTGTGAATCGTATGCTTGATCGCTGAGATCTGAATCTATCGATGGCGACACCGGACCACCTGTTCAACCTCCGCAACAATTTCTATCTCGGCGCCTACCAAGCCGCCATCAACAGCAGCGACGTCTCCAACCTCTCCGAAGACGACGCCCTAGAGCGCGACACCCTCGTCCACCGCTGCTACATCGCCCTCGGTCAGTTGCAGTTCGTCATTTCCGAGATCCACGACGACGCTCCCACTCCTCTCCAGGCCGTCAAACTCCTCGCCCTCTATTTCTCCTCTCCCGACACCAAGGCATGCTTCTTTCATTTTCTCCTCAATTTCTCGTTTCACTTATCTCATCCGCTCTCCCCTCGAAATCTCGCAGGACTCCGCTATCTCCAGCCTCAGGGAATGGCTGGCGGATCCCGCCATCGGCAACAACGCCACGCTCAGGCTCGTCGCCGGTCTCGTCTTCCTCCACGAGAATGATTTCAACGAAGCTCTTAAACACACCAATGCCGGAGGGACCATGGAACTGTATAATTCTTCTCTCTCTTTTTATCTTTTTTTTTTCATTTTAATTATTTCGTTTCTTTACTGTAATTGTTTTTGCGTTTTTTGTTTTGTTTTCAGGCACGCGTTGAATGTTCAGATCTTCATTAAGATGCATAGGTCGGATTACGCGGAGAGGCAGCTGCGGACCATGCAGCAGATCGATGAGGATCACACTCTCACTCAACTCGCCAATGCGTGGCTCGATTTGGCTGTGGTATTAGTTAATTTATTTATAATAGTTGTTGTGATAAGAAATTAGGAATTGTAATTTTCGGAGATGTGATATATGATCAAATTCAAGTATGAAAGTCTTAGATTCTGCATCTTACAGGCTGATTATGGAAGATTGAGTTAGGTTTAACACCTACTAAGTAGAAATAATAGTAAAAAAAGTGATAAATTTTTGAGTGTTTAATTGATGGGTTTGGCCGGATGATGGTGGATCAGGGAGGGTCGAAGATTCAGGAGGCGTATCTGATATTCCAAGATATGTCGGAGAGGTATCAGTCCACCAGTTTGCTTTTGAATGGCAAGGCAGTTTGCTGCATGCACATGGGCAACTTTGACGAAGCAGAGACCCTTTTGGTTGAAGCGTTGAACAAGGCACGTTTTACACGCTGTTCTTATTCTACTGGTGTTCTCTTCCATGGATTTGATAATTTAATTGATTTTGTATTGTGCTTATGATTTTCTTAGATTTTTAAATTGCTGAGTTACTTTCCGAGAAATTTTAGTTATTATAGACAGGCACACCATTTTCTGGAGTATGTAGGGGAAAAAAGAGAGAAATGGAAAGAAAAGGAGAAGGAAGAGGGAAAAGTGATAAGATTTGATGAGTGATATTATAGAAAAGAGAGATAGGAAGAAATTAGGGTAGAAAGCAGATGGAAGAAAAGGTGAATGTTGTTTATATTTTTTTCCTTTTAAACTGATCTCATCCTGAAAGGATTTTTTTCTGAGTGTACTTTGTGCGAGCTCTTGTTTTTAGCTTTTAATCTGTTGTTCAAAAATGCCTTTTGATGGGTGATTTGTTGTTTTGGAAAATTGTGTGTGATGAAAATTGTATGTGGCTTATACAGGATGCCAGGGATCCTGAAACGCTAGCCAATCTAGTTGTATGCTGCCTTCATCTTGGCAAGCCATCTAACAAATCGTTCAGGTAAACTCTTTGGACATCTTTACTGTTTGTTTCCTCTCTCTTTCTCTGTGAATAACTCTTTGGACATCTTCTTACATTTAATATTTATCGCTGTATGTTTATTGAAAATATCCTATTGCATGGATATAATGTCGTACATTGCTGGCTGAATCTTAGTTCCTTGAGAAAAGTACTATTCAATTCTGAATCAATTATATGTATTTGTTATGAGTCAGGGCATGCTAGGTGTGTTTGTATTTTATAGATGGAGTTATGCCTTCCTCACTTGTTAAAAAACTTTCGTAGCTCTTAAGTTTTAAATACTAGTATTGGGTGAATGAGAGCTTCAGGGTTGGCACTGATGGATCAACGTTTTAAAAGCATGCACTCATTCTTGTTATAAGTTGATGAATATAGTGTTAGAATTTATATGAATTCTATATTGAACCAACCAATATTCCATGGATCACAGATTTTAAATCCAAACCTCACAATGTTTCTCCCCAATTTGGAGTGTCAAATCTTATCGGCACCATATCAATACTGAATTTTAACATACCCTTCAACAGTTATAGTAATTAGTGAAGTTAACATCAGTTATATAAATAAGAGAACATGAGTTGTTCTCAAACTGGTAATATGACAAGTCCAAAACTTTAATATAATATATAGAAAAGGCATACCATGTATACTTACACACAATAGACATTTGTTCAATTTAAAGGGTTGAATAATATTGTTCAAAACATTAAACCAAGCCATGCTGGGAAGAAACAATTTTTTTTTGGAGTTGAACACTTAACACCCCTAATCTAAAAGGGGAGTTGATTTAACACATTTCAAGTGTATTGACAAAAATACTGTTATTTACATTTTGAAATTCGATACTATAAGGTTTTAAAGTAAATTAATTTTGAAACTTCTTTCTTCCTCTTTCCTGAGTTGAACCAAACAGTCCCTAACTCTCCACTTCCTTTGTAAAAATAGCTTTCATCTGCCATCGTCAATGGGAGGGTATTTTTTAACTTTCAGTATATAATTTTACTGAGTGAATAGGGAACATAAAGCTTTTTTGTTTCTTATTTGATTGAATGTCCCGTTACACTTCTGGGTTTACTTTCCCCTTTTTAATTTATTCCTTGCTTTCCGTTTATCACTTGATCTGGTTTGGTATTTCTTATTCTCTATCACGTATATTTTTTACCAATGTATGTGACTTGCATTGCTTTGCAGCCAGCTGAAACTTTCTCACGCAGATCATGTTCTCGTCAAACGGGTAACATCAGCAGAAGAAAGTTTTGATAGAGCTCTACAAACATTTTCTTCATGAGTCGATTATTCAATTTCTTTCAGGAGTTGAATGGTTTGAGGTCTTCCATGCAATCTTCACACCTTATCGTGGCCATTGTATTGGGTTGCGTATCTTAGAACATAATCAACTGGGTAATGTGGCATAGTATTCAAATTTATAACATTGTTTGGTTTACTGAGTCTTGATGTTGTAAAAGCTACATCTGACATTATTTGTTACGCAAGTTAATTTACATCGTATATTTTACTAAAAAAAGAAGAAATGGCAATAGGTATTGATTGAGTAAACAAGATTACGAGAGTGGATAGATTGGCGAATATGTATTCACTTTTATCCAAAGTTTTGTACTCTCTTATATGTATTTTTCATGTCAAAAATAAAATTGATTGTGGTGAAGTAGTTGTTTGCCAACTAAATCGTGTATATGGAAAGGGGTAGTGTACATCAATGCGTTTTTGTGATTAACGCTTTTGCAGTAAGATGACCAGAATACTGGTGGTTGACGCTGTTGGTCTCGACTTATATTTGGATAGAGATTGAATATTTATTAATATGTTGAAGTTTGCAGATAACCCATAATTGAAACATAATAGTGTGTTAGTTAATTTGCAGAAAATGTGATAAAATTAGTTGGTTTTGTGTGTGAATGTGACAGTTTTTATGAACAATTGATGAATAATATTTGTAGTATTAGTTGGAAATATATCCATTATTTATCGTTGATTATGGAATAATGCTCATTTAAATTTAAACATTAATGCAGGTATTGATTAATTATTTATCGTTGATTATGGAATAATGCTCATTTAAATTTAAACATTAATGCAGGTATTGATTAGTTGGAAATTTTCAATAGATTATTTGCTCGGGTTTATTTTGGAAATTAATATTTTCACTAAAAAAACATGTGATTAGTATTTAATAAGTATTTTCTAAGCTTTAAGTGTACTTATTTGCTTAATATTTTTAAAAAATGTTTTATTGTACTAACACCAAATTCTAAAAGTTTATTAAAATGATAACAAATTGTATTATTTAATGCAGTGGTTTAAAATTTTTAATTTATTTTGGATATAGAATAAATTAGTTGTTTTTTTAATTTTTTGATAAATTCTAAATAGTGTCCGAAGTTTTAAATTTTTTTATAGAGATGCATACAAATAATTCTTTTGTGAGTATTTTATATATTCTTAATATTGAAATAATAATAATAATAATAGTTTGTAAGATTCAAACATTTTTTAGACAATGTCTTTTATTATTTTGTTGAAACCACTATAATGATAATAAAATAATGATGGTACATTATGATTACGCTAGTATTACATCATCAAATCCATAAATATACGTCACATCAATTGATTATAGCATTAAATTATAAGAAGAATGTTACTATTTCCATCCTTATAATAAGATACGTTTTAAAAAAAATGTTGATCCTTCTTAAAGTATTTTATAATTTTTGAACTTTATATTTATTTTATTGTTTATCCCTATTAAAGGTTATGATTTTTTATATTTTGTATAAATGAATAGTAAAAAAATTTAAAATATTATTAATGAAAGCTAATTTAGTATTTCTTTTACTTCTTTTTAAGTATTATTCAAGGTTTTTTTGGAAAAAATAATTAATAAAAAAATAATAATAAAATGTTTAGAATATTTATTTATTTTACTTTTTTCTTATTTGTATTACAAGGATTATATACAAACTAATTAAAACCTAGATGAAAGGTAAGGAACAACAGAATAATTAATGTGTCGTTTTAGAGTTTTTTTAGAAATCAACATCAACAAATATATATTTTTTACTTTAATTAAATATTTACAAAACGTTATTAGATAAAAAAAAATATTTAAAAAATACGACACTTAAAAAGAAGAAAAATTATAAAAAAAAACAATAATATAACACCTAAGAGAAGAAGGGAAGTAGATTATTTGTAACATCTTTTAAAATTTTACTAAATTGTTTTTTTATTGACGTGTGTGATTATGTTAGAAGCATATTGTCTAGATGGAGTATTAAAAAAATGTCATAAAGCTTTGAAAAAAAGAAGTATTACAGCTAATTCCACGATTGCATATTATTTGGTTAGGTGAATGCTGCAACAGAAAACATTATCATTATTGACTCATTGTACGTCGAATACACATGTAAGTATAACGAATGAACTAGCAAACTCCCTAGGGACAAAAAATATAATGGTGAGGCCCATGATGTGAGATCAGTACAAACTCAGATTGCAGATGAAATGCCATAACCATTACGATGAGATTTTTGCCATTTCCATGCAATCTGTAAGCTCTTCTCAAGGTCAGTGTGTTTTGCAGTCCAATTCAGTTCCAAGTTTATCTTAGAAGGGTCACTATACACTTCTGCATAATCACCAGGTCTACGAGGAAGAAGGTCCACTTTGATGTTCACCCCTGTGGCCTTTTTGCATGCATCCACAAACTCCTTCACTGATCTACCTGATAAATTATAAACCCCTTATGAGAAATCCGTGGCATCAAAACATTATTTCTTCATATTCAAAGTGTAATAAAAAACCTACCTTTTCCAGTGCCAACATTGTAGATCCCTACTTTCCCCGGTTGTGCCTTTTCAAGAGCCTTCACATGAGCATCAACCAAATCGGTTACATCAATGTAGTCTCGTATGCATGTTCCATCCGGTGTCTTGTAGTCAGTTCCTCTAACCTGCATGGTGCAAACAGATACAATCAGTACATGTTCATTATAGTTTACAACAGGACACACACTGTGTTATTTGCAATATATTACAACGGATTATTTTCTTTGCAACTTTGAATGATAGGATTTGAAGATTGTTGTTCGGAGTGGAATTGCTAATGGAAATGGTTCCAAATTAGCCACTGATGATATCGTTGCAAAACCTTCTGAGGAAGAAAATAAAGATTTCACGAAGGAGGCTTTTCATATGTTCTCAACACCAAAATACTTCAAACACACCAAATCTATAACGATTTCATTATATTTTTCATTGACGTTTGTAACTTGAATATTTGCTTAAGATATCTAATTGGATTCTTCCAAATCTTATACATGTCTAAAGTCTTCTAAATACTATAAATTTTGTAGTATAAGTCCATTAAAATCCAAATGTTGATAATACTTAAAAAAAAATCTCACAAGCCATCACACTCCTATGTACATGGTATTTTAAAAGCTACAATACTTTTGTATGTAAAAACAATATTTTGAAACCTTACTTCAATATACAACTCCTAATGTCTTACCATCACTCAAAATCAAAACAAAGCTGGTATAAAATTTACTTATATATGGTCGACTCATGCCAAGACTTCTACCGAGGCAATAAAAATCATTCATCTAGTAGGAGTTTGAGTGCATGGAAATAGCAAGATTATCATGAGTTTGGTAACTTTGGAAAATATAGCTGTTTAATCCGACTGCCTTGACTAATGCTCCTGACTAGGGGTGGTCATGGCAAAATCCAATCTAGATCCAATCCAAATCCAAATAAATGGATTGGATTTAAAATTCATATCCATTTTAACTAGATCAAATTTATTTGGATTTTTTTTAAATCCATTTAAAGTGGATTAAATCTAGATTAAATCCACTTTGTCAATTATAATAAATCCATTTTCCATTTTGATATGGACACAGACTAACTTGGCTCGAGATGGATCTAAGCCGACTCAACCTGGACGCGGACAAACTCGGATCGACATAGCCCGAGTCCGTTCGACTCTACATCGGCCCGGACCACTCGACATCCTGGGCCTGAACCACTCAACAACGGCCCAGGCTCGAACGACTCAAAATCGGCCCGGGCCCAGAGGACTCAACATCGGCCCGGGACCGGACAAATCGACATCGGCCCAGGAACGAACAACTCGACATCGACCCGAGCCTGCTTGGCTCGACATCGACTCGGGCCCGCTCGACACGACCTCGACCCAGGCCCACTCAGCTCTACATCAGCCTAGGCCTGCTCGACACGACATCGCCTAGGCCCGCTTGGCTCAACATCGACCCGAGTCCACTCGGTTCGACATCAACCTGGGCCCGCTCGGTTCGACATCAACCTGAGCCTGCTCGGCTCGACATTGATCAGGGCCCGCTCTGCTTGACATCTGCCCGGGCCCGCTTGGCTTGACATCGACTCAGGGCCGCTCAGCTCTACATCAGCCCAGGCCTGCTCGACACGACATCGCCCAAGCCCGCTTAGCTCAACATCAACCCGAGTCCGCTCGGTTCAACATCAACCTAGGCCCGCTCCGCTCAACTTGACATCGGCCCAGACCCACTCCGCTCGACATCAGCTCGGGCCTTCTAGGCTCGACATCGGCCCAGGCCCACTCCGCTCAATATTGGCCTTGGCCCGCTTGGTTCGACATCAACCTGGGCCCGCTCTGCTTGACATCTGCCCGCGCCCGCTCGGCTCAATATCGGTCTTGGCCGACTCAGCTCGACATCGGCCTGGGCCTGCTTGACTCGATATCGGACCCGAAAGACTCAGCTCGACTAGGTATCAGCCCCTGCCCCCTCGACTTGATATCGGCCCCGACCGACTCGGGTCGACTCAATATCGGCCACTCAGCTCGACTTTGGCCCATACCGACTCGATTCGACATCGGCCCAGGCTCGAACGACTCAACAACGACCTGGGTCCAGACGACTCAACATCGAGTCAGGACCGGACGGCTCGACATCAGTTCAAGCCCGCTCGACACATCATTGCTCAGGCCCGCCTAGCTCGACATCAGCCCAGGCCTGCTTGACACGACATCGACCCAGGCCCGCTCTGCTCGACATCTGCCTAGGCCCCCTCCGCTCGACATCAGCCTAGGCCCCCTCCGCTCGACATCAGCCTGGGCCTTCTCGACTCGACATCGGCCAATTTAAAATCCAAAAATATGGATTTGGATTTGAAATAAATCCATTTAAATGGATTAAAACTAATATGGATTTGGATAATTATAGATTGGATTTTATAATTTTGATTTTTTGCCCACCCTTACTCGTGAGAAGATATGCATCAAATGTAAAGAAATTCTATTTCATCCAAAAGTAAAAATGATAGACTTAACACACCTTTAAGCCAGTTGTGATACCACGAGCTGCATCAAAACACGCACCAGAAATTCGACCGTGTTCTCGAAGTTCAGGTCTTGGAGCCTCGCCTAATCTGCCCTCCGGATCTGATCCAATCACATTGAAGTATCTACAAGTTTCACAGGGAAAAATAAATAGAAATCACAACCATAGCTAACTATAAACACTTATATTTAAATCCAAGTTCCATTGATTTGCCACGCTATCTTTCATTCATTGTCAAACCTCAAATAATATACCAACTGTCCAAACAACATTATTTGTTCTGTTTTGTTATGCTAAACAAATAAAAAAATACTGATATTTATTTTACTTGTAGTAGATGCCAAATGCTAATAAAAGGTTTTTATCATACAAAGAAACATAACAAGGATCTTCCTCAAACCTTCCCAGCCCATATCCACCCATCATCATAGGGAGGGAAAAAACAGACAGCGACATCAAAGAGACCGGGGAAAAATGGCATATTTATATTAGAGTAGCATTGAATGAGTCTGCATTAGAAAAATGAATAATAAAAGAAAAATAAAAAAATGCATTTGACTTGAATCATGACTCACCTCTTGAGAATCAATAGTAATTTAAGAATAAAGGGCACACATTAAACACCAATAAGCAATTTAAAATAAGGGGAAGTGAGATATGTAAATGTAAAATACATACCTCAGAATCATTACTGCCATGTTAGAAGTTTTAGAAAAATCAAGGATGATATCTTCTGACATCTTCTTGGCTTTTCCATATGGATTAATTGGTTTCTGGAATTGAAGAACATAATGGTAAGACTACATTCCAATGTGTATTAACGACATTGCAAGATGTGCAACGGAAATAAAAAGTTCTTAACCAAACTCATCATTCATCCACACTTAAGATTTCCCACCTGATCTGTTTCTTCTGTAATAGGCATCTTTTCAGGTTCCCCATATGTTGCACATGTACTAGAATATATTAATTTCTTCACTCCGTATTTAGCCATAGATTCCAATACCAACAAGGTATTTGATGTAATATTGTGATAATACCTGACAAAAAAAGTGTTAAAAAAAGTAGAACTGAAATAGATAATTTTTAACACCCGGGAATCACATCTAAATCTCACAAAAAACATAACATAATTCCATCTCCTCCACCCCCCAGAAAAATAACTGGGGACCAAGCAAGTTTAGTAAATTAAAAGCAATACATTCTAGCAAAGACTCGTTTTCTATATGCATTGGTGCATAAAGAACTAAGAGAGTAATCCGAGAGAACTATCAATACTGTAAATAGCTACAAAGCTAATTGTGTACGTCAAGTCATCAACCTCAACTAAGAATTATTACAGGAAGATACACAACTACAGTGACAACCATCTAAACATCACTTACTATTCTCATAACAGTTTGATCCAACTCTCAACAAAATCATATCTAATTACAACAATAAATATATATAGCATAATAAATTTCATTAAATTAGGTATCTCACACACTCTTTAGCACCCAAAATTGGTCAGTATTATGATTTTCTAAGCAACTTTTGAGAGGCTATTCCTAGAAAAAGAGGTCCAATCCAACTTTTCTGTAGGTATTCGTCATTTCATACACTAGATCAGCAGCTACGTTGTGCTCATCTTTGTAGTTCTTATCCATGTTCTCATAATTTAAAAACCTCGATAGAAAATAATACTATTACTCAATATGTTATCAGAAAAATGTAAACGCTATTGAAATATAATCACCAGCTTTATCTGTAAACCCTTGTCAAATTGGTAATATAAATTTGAAAATGTCAACTTCCATCTAAAACGTCAATCTGTTGTACAAGCTACATGGGTGGGTGGAAGAAATAAGAAAGCACAGATAGATGCTACTTCCCAGTTCCCACTTTTTGTCCCTGAGTAAAAGATATAAGTACTTACTTAAGAGGGTCAAGTGTGCTTTCTCCCACATACGCAACAGCAGCAAAATGAATCACAGCATCAAATTTATTCTCTGAAAATATTTTATTCACCTAATAACCAGTCAAGTAGACAACTTTTCTTGGGAAATCTCTAACATTGTGCTTCAACAAAGGGTTTAAATAAATTCAACACCAAATTATTTCTTGCAATAAGGAAAGATTATAAGGATACAGATTCTTTATCTCCCAAGTCAGCGTATATAAATTGAAGTCTTCCAGGTTCTGGAAATAATTCTTGAAGAACCCTGACAGCACCCAAATTGCCACGTGATAGATTATCCTGTAAACAAGAAAAACTGTTTAGCATACAGAACAGTAAATGCATTCAAATTGATCAGAGCAGCTTTTGTTATTATGAAGAGGCACACCACTATGGTGACACGATAAAAATCCCTCAGAAGCCGTAGGGTAGCATGCGAGCCAATATAGCCTGCACCTCCTGTCACTAAAACATGAGTGACACCAGGTTCACGGATGGAAAACTGAAAAGGGCCCCAAAAGAATAATCAACAATTTGAACAAAAGGGTAAAATAGCAATCAATTTACATGTACAAAACATAACAAGAAAAGGTAGAAAATTACAACTGAAAACATATCTACAACAATTTTTCCCTTGTAAATCCTCATTTTTTATTCATTCAAAATTTCTTTCTTTCTTATATACATCTCGCACCACTTGCAAACACCAAAACAAACATACACAAGCTTCATTGTTCTTTAATTTGATACAGTAAAAATATCTCACCATCTCTATCAATGATTCATTCACCAGCCACTTCAAGGTATCTTTCAGTAGTAAAATAATCAAAACAGCCAAAGAAACTATAAAGAAGTTTTATATATGTCAAAAATCATTACAACAAATAACTCTATCAGACAACAAAAGGCACACTATCATGCAGTAAACCTATAAGTAGCATAAACATTCTGAGAAATCAAATTAAATTTGAGAAATCATTTCTCTCACTGACAACCAGTTAAGAAGAACAATATATATGGCATCATCCTTCACGTCTCATTCAGTCATTCAGATATTTATGAACAAATGTATTAAATAAAACACGAAAACACATAATAGAAAGTATAACATATAGATATACGTACATATATACCTTATTGACTATGATAATCATGAGTATTTGATGAGGTAAGGTAAGAAGGATTACCGGACTAGGGGGATTCAAAGATGGAGATCTCTTGATCATGATAATGCATAATGCCGTTAATGCTGCAGCAAGAAAAACTTTTCCAACAAAATTGCCCTTCCTTTTTGGATCCACATAATCCATGCCTAAAATGAACATAAAAACATATATCTTAAAACATCAATTTAGTTATAATGATAAATAAACAACCAAGCAAAAAAATTACAGAACTTTGTCAAATAATGAATTTTCAAACACCTTATGCAAATACTTGTTTCCAATCATATTTTGAAATTGATTAATGCTTTGAGTAACCTAAGCTTCATTGCACAGCAGAGTCATACCACTATTTCTTGTCAATTCTAAAATCTTACCTCCCAAAGACATAGATCTGGTTGACCTTGGCTGACTTCTGGTCCGAGCAAAATTTAGCATTTGCAAAGTTAATAAGGTCTGACTCCCCCAATACAAATGATCATATCAAGCTCCACTTCCACAATGATTTGAGTGATATGCTGCAGTGAAAACCAGATCATGTAAGTTTATTTTCTCTGAAAGGAAGACCTCAAAACAGCCCTGAAGAAGAAGTTCAGACTGAAAAAACAGCATAACAAAAATCAGACAAACAAATAGCCCTTCAAAAGGGTAAACAAGAAGTTTTGTTTGTATGTAAAAGTTTGAAAGGTTAAAAGAAAAACATGAAGACCATAATAATAAAGGGGGAAAAGGATTCAAAAAGTTCAGATACTAAACACTACGAAACTAAATAAAGCAAACAAAACACAATCCCGCCAATTCACCAATAAATCCAATTATTCAAAACTCCATAGCTGGTGAGAGAGAACATATCCAGAAATGAAAGATCCAGAGAATTACAGAAGAAGAAAAATCTTGTAAGATAGAAAGCAAACAAAAAGGGCTAAAGATTGCTCACAGTCATAGCATGTTTTACCACAAAAGCAACATTGCAAACGACATGCAGAGAAAAATCTGTCAGAGTGGGTCACGAGGGGAAAACCCCACAAAACCACTTTAAGAAAAAAATCACCAAGAAGACCAGAACAACATAGGACCAAAAAAACAGCTTCAAAATTTCATCATCAAGATCCAACACAACAGGCAAGCAAAAACAGCATCATCAGTCCAAGAAACTTAACCCCTGATAAACAATTCAAACTCCACAACAGACAAAAACCCCTTTGATTTTACATTTGCATCATCACCAACTACTAGCCAACCAACCAAGAAGATCAAAGACCAACCCAGATACCAAAAACCCAAAGATTTGTCAGGGAAAACAAAAAACAAATCAAAAGCCTTGAATAGCACAAGACATGGAGAATTGAGCAAGAAAACCATCAGAACAGTTGTTGTTTTTAAAGGAAACAAAAACAACGAAAAGAAGAAAACAAAAGGAAGGAGCACCGCCAGCACCTTAACCTTATGCAGCTGCCCAGAAGTGCAGAAGACGTTATAATGCGAAAAAGAGAGTAAATTTAACGGTTTGTAGAGAAAAAGAAAAGTGGGAAATCTGGAAAAAAGAAAATGAAGTGGCGGATTGAGGGCAGAAGACAGGGGAGTGGAAAGAGAATGAGAAGAAAAGTACAAAAGGGGAAGGTGATGGTAGGAATGAAGAGGTGCAGTGGAATTATGGGGTGGCGTTGAAATTGTGAGTGTGTTAGAAGTGGGAGAGAAAGAGAGAGAAGAATGGGTTCTAATAGACTGCGTCTCCTCTGCATCCATGTTGTCAAAAGCGTTACAGGGCATTTGACACCGCAAGGGAACAACATCGTAGACTTTATTTTATTTTTTCTTCTTTTGTTATTTTCTCATTTTCAAAATCAAAAATGTTTCTTTTATATCATCCAATAAATATTAATATTTTAATTATTTATATAAATTTATAATTTTAAAATTTATTTTAACTTTTTTATTAAATTTCTTTTGTTATTATAAATATTATTATTTTGTTGTGAGTATAAAATGAAACAAATATAAAAATATCATAATCCTTTCAAAATATCTCAATTGAGATATGAGGTTTTATATTTTCCTCAAATTTTGAGTGAGAATACATGCAAACACAGATAATTTAATACTTAATTGGGAAATTATACTTTCACACTCTTCAAAATTTACACTTTCATCTAATAACTACTTTTATTAATTTTTTATTTCATAATTTATTTAAATTTTAATTAAATAATTTAATTTAATATTTTATTATTATGTAGTTGTTAAATAGATGTTAGAGAAAATATAGAATGTTAAAATAGTTTTTTTCTTTTGAAGCATATGGAATCATTCTTGTAGTTTATGGTTTTATTTAATCAAGTTTAAGAATTAAAATAAAAGATTGAAAATTTTAGAATACTAATGTTTTTAACATCTAAAGTTGTTGTGTTTGGATGATTTAAGTTTATATTTAAATTATTTAAAATAAATTCTGTATTTAGTGAGGTTAATTTTATTATTAGTATTAGTTTATTAATCTTGTAAAAATGCATATATGGAAAATTAAACTTATTATTTGTGTAGCTATATATGAAAATATATAAATATATTTTTTCCATTGAGTTACTTTAATTCTCTTTTCGAACTTTACTTCTTGTAATCCTTACCTGCTTTTATGATTTAAAATCTACAAATATTATTTTTAGTTATAAAATAATGGGTAACCTTTAATTTGCTCTGTTTTTATAAGGAATCAATTTTAGATAATTATGAATATAGTATCCTAGTAATAATGAAAGTGCAAATGTGGGGATGTAATTTTAATACTTTATACCTTATAAATCTACATTCAATTATTTGATCAAAGTGACCATTAAATACATGAGTAATAAGAATTATGTTTTTTGGAAAAAGTAGTAATACTTAAAAGTATTTAATATTGTGTTTGATGGAAAATTACTTAACTTTTAATAAATTTAAAATATTTTATTTGAATGCAATATTTAAATTTATTAAATTTTAATTCTTCTTGTTTGAATAAAGTATTTCTATTATCATTAAATACAAAATATGAAATTCAAAATTATAAAATACTAGATGGTTTAACTTACAACTAAAAAAAAAGTAGAAAATAAAAATATATTAAATTACAATCAAAATAACTAAAATAAGAGAACAATTTTCATAAACATTTAAAGGAAAATAAACATATTTATACTTTACATGTGATATGAATTATTTTGGAGACAAATATTAATAGAGGTAATATGATACCTAGGAGGTTAGTGTAAATTTAGTACCTTCAATTTCAACTAAGTCTTATTTACTCCTTTTTGTATCATTTCAATATATGGTTGTTATATATTTGTAATAGGATTAATGTAATTGTTTCAGTATTTTGATATTTTGTTTCCTTTTTAAAATTAAATGTAGTGCACTACCATTATTTATCATGTGTTCTTTTGTTATTTCTTAAAAAATTTTATTTGTAACATAGATAACATTGTATTTTATTTTTTTTAATCTATTATTTACAATATTATTTTCATATAAATCGTAAATTTAACGTTGGATATCATTATCATCATTCATTTATTAACAAGAAAAAGACAAGAGAATAAAGGTGTCAATTTTAATGATTTTTTTTTTAGTATACGAGGATTGGCACTCATATTTTTTATAACAAAAACATTAACTTAACTTGTTTTTATCTTTTGATGTTTTTAATTTAAATGTTAACACATTAACCAAGCATACGAAAAATGTATCAGCGTGATTTTTAATCAAATCAAATATATAAACATTATTTAAAAAACATTAACTACAAAACTAATTTATCACCAAAAGAAAACTTTATAAACTCAAGTGTCATTGAAAAAAAATCAACAACCAATCAGATGCAATAATTTATTATGATATCATTTTACAAATTTGTTGTTTTCAATGTTGTGATCGTTAACTAAACAAATTAAATACAAGACTTAAAAATTAAACTATGAATTGTATGATAACTTGTCACAACTTTATTTAACAAATAAACATTTGTTTTTTTAATTACAATTGCGATATTGAAACAATATTACTCAATTTTATAATAAAAAAGTGAATTCAACAATTCTCTCAAGTTTTTTAAATAAGTTGGCAAGGTGTATGTAAGGCAATATCTAAAAAAATAATTTATTGTAGTGATTTTAGAAATATTTAATACTATTTTCTTTTCAAACTCGTGTTATTATATCTTATTTATAATGCTCAACTACAAACTTCAAGGAAATGTTTATAAAAATTTACTAATATATTCATCTAAAATAATATTTTTTGTTTTATAAAATCTTGTGTGAAATTATCTGTGTGTTTGATGTCAATTTTAATTGAATTAAAAATATAAAAATATTAAAAAAAAATTATTTCATGTCATACTCACCCTACATCCTAATAAATATTAATATTTGAATTATTTATAAAAAAAATGTTAATTTTAAATTAAAACATTTTTCATTTTAAAAATATAAAAAAGTATTTTCTTTTTTTAATTTTTTATTGTAAATATTAATATTTATTATAGAAGTAAAATGAAAATGTCATCCCAAAATTAAAACCCCATATTAAAATGGCAGAAATCCATTAAAAAAAGTTAATAAATTTCTGATTCTTTGAAAAGCACGTTTCGAGTATCCAATAATATAAGAACATTTGTTATGTACTTTTGGGCGACGAACGCGGCACACTTTGTAAATGCCCCCTCTCACGTCACTGTTAAACTTCAGTGGGGACCACATACTTTTTATGGGACCCATCCATGTTTTTTTTAAATTCAAACAAAATTATTACGTTTTTAAAATATACTTTCTTTTTCAAATAAAAAAGTATCTAAATTAATTTCAAAATAAATTAAAAAATCAAATCAAATTTATCACAAATGTTATAAACTACAAATGTAATAATTTAATTACATATTTTACTACTCAACTATCATCATTTAGGAAATTTTATCACAGGATTAATTTATTTATTTTAAAAATTTTCTTTCAATCTTTTCATATTTGATTATTATATTAGTAACAAAATATATGGTTTATAAAAAAATTGTGATAAAACGCATGTTTTGTAAAGATACACAATATTTTGTTGTACATTAAACAAATAAATAGAATATGAAAACAGTGAAAATATAAAGTTAAAATAAGTTAGAAATAAATTTAGACTAAAATAAAGATAGTTGAATTATAAAATGTGTAATTAAGTTAATGTTTTATTTATAGTGTGTCTTAGTTACGTTTTAATAAATTTTTAAAGTTATTTTTCTGTGTCAACTTTCATACATGTATTTATATAAGAGAGTGAAAGATATTTTAAAAACATTAATTTTAAATTTATTATAAACAAAAAATAACCATGGCTTCTCATTTCTCACTTGCAGTTAAAGAAATTGAAAATTTTATGAAATATGTAACAAAAGAAATCTTTATAAGAGAATAAGTACTCTTTTAAATTAATCTAAACACTTTATGTTGATTCAATTTGAGTACTTTTTTTCCACCTTCAATATAAAAATTAACCCATCTTAATTAGATTTTTTTTATAAGTATTATATTTTATCCTCCGACCAAAAAAACATAGGAATAATGAGAAGAATATATAAAATAAGAAGAAAAAAAGTGATAAAATTCACAAAATAAACAGCCAAATTTTTTAATATATATAACTATTACTTTCCAGTGAAAAAAAAAAACAAAGCAAACTTTTTTTTTTCTATCACGGCTACTTCTTAATTATACTCATAATATATTTGAAATGCAAAAATGATTAATATTTTGTAAAACAACTCATGCGTACTTTTTTTTCAATACAATACTTTTTACTGAAAAATAATTATACCCTTATATATATATATATATTTAAGTATGTTGTAAAAATAATCTTAATGAGACTGATAGGAAAATAATCTGTAGAAATGAGAAGATGAAATAAAGTTAAAAAAGAAAAAAAATAGTATAAAATTGAATTAATTATAGTTAAATATCAATTATTTTTCTCACAATTTACTTGAGTAGTGACTCAGGCCACTACAAAAACAAGACATTTTTTTTTTCAAAATAACATATTTTTAATTTATTTTTTTCTCCAATATAATATTATATCAAAAAATTATTCAAATAATACGATTTAGTGTAGTAGCAAAAACATGATTAAGTAATTTCACCAGAAAATCAGTATAAAATTCGTTTTTTTTTTTTGAAAATAAAATAAAATTGAAGGGTCTTTTATTTCATTTTTTGTTTTTTTAATATGGAGGGAAAAAAATAAAATAAAAAATATTATTTTAAAAAATAAATGTTTTTAATAAAATTGTAGAAAAGTATTTGTTTAAAAAACATAAAATGTTGATATAAAAATATTGAAGACTAATTATTATATTTATAAATAATTTAATTATTATATTTATTATTCTCAATCAATAATTTAAATTACATAAAACACTTCCCAAAAACGAGTGAGGGATTTATTCCAATGGTTTTATATTTTACGTTTGGATTGATTCCATTGACGCGGAGTGGATGAGCTTAAAAGATTTGGCACTTTAAATGGTTTTGAAGTAAACAAATAATTAAGTGTGATTAGGCAATGAATTAGGCACAATTTTGTAAACAATAATCCATGAAATATATTTATCGTGCAAAGAGAGAAGACTTGTACTTTTTGGTTGGTGCAGTTCCTTTTTATACCAACTTGTCTAAACTAAACAAATTTCTCAAATAATTTCCTTTGATTTTGATATTATTGGTGAGATGTAGTTAACCACTGCCATGACATTGAAACCAATTTAGAAAAAGAGATATACATTTACTCACCAAGTAATCTTTCTTCTTCTTCTTCTACACGTAACTTCTTTCTTTAATTAACCTATCTGTACACCTTACCATATTATATGACTTTTATTGTGAAGGTGCTTAAGTCCAAGGTTAAAAATAGTGTTCTTTTATAATTATTGTTAATGTTAACTGTTTTGTTTAAATATTTTAGAATTTTGAATTATACAATTATTTTAATTATTCATTTGAATTTAAATTAAACATACAAATAATCAGCAAATTTATTATTAGTGTATTTATAAATTTAGTCTTAAATTAAAAATGAGTAAGGGATAACATATATTAATTACATGAAAAATATTTCATTCCATATATATTACTAATAGGTATTAAGTAATAAAGATACTTTTAACCACGTAAGTAATCAAGACATAAAAACAAAATACATTTGTGAGCTATGATTTTAAGAATTGGATGATGGAGAGTCACTTTAAAACTGAGGTTTTGGATATTTAAATTAAATTTCTCGAATCTCTCTATGAAGAGGTTTAATGATTCTCCATTCTATTAGATGATGATGTCAAAGACAAACAACGTCAAACGTAACTGACTCATTACGAATTGTGTTTTGAATTTGGTTACTAAAGTTTCAAAACAATCTATAGATAATGGTGAAAGACACGTAAACTAGCTTAATGTCGCTTTTATGTAGGAAAAACGCGACAAAATATCATGTTAGTTAGAGTGTAAAAGTTCATTTGGATCACATACACATTAACATGTTTATCGGGTCAATTGTTTATCATATCAGTTGATACCTAAATTTTTCCAATTGGAGAGAGAATTGTGCATTCATTATTTTGCAAACTAAAGGGTGTGATTAAGTACTTCCCATTGTAATCAAACTGTTTGTTGATGTGTGAAGTTGTAATTCTATCTCCAATGTATAAGATGTTGATTTCTTTAGTAATCATTTGTTTCATTTTGATAATTTCCTTTTGAAAAGGCAAAAGTAAAGTCATGTTTTTAGTTTAGGTTACTTTTGCATTTACTTATTTTTATCGTTAGTTATATTTTTCATAAATATCATTGAATTCTTCAGGAATCTTTCCTATAGACTCCACAGTGACTTTGGTGTTCTTATATGAATTGAAAATGTGTCTTTATTTATACTTTGTTGATATGATTGTCTTACTTGTCAATTTTTTTCCGCTCTTGAACAAAATGTGAAGTACCTACAAAAGCTCCTCAACGCTTTAATTATTATTTAGTATTAACATGTGTCAGTTAAGATTAATTTTAATTTATTTTAACCACGTCTCTTAAGATTATTTTTAATTTAATTTAACTACATACTAATTAATATATTCTAATTTATTTATTATTTTTAAGTTTTAAACATATATTCAACAAGATTTTGTAAAATCATTTTAAATTAATTGTTTTTATGTGATTTATTGACATAATCTCAATCAAATCCATAATATTAAATATTAATGTAATTTCCACCATTTACACTACAGTTCTTAATAAAAGAATTCACAAACCGGGATCATAATTAACATATTCCACTAGTCCTACCGCTAAATATAAGATAATGAAAAACATTTAATCATATAATTACAAATATACATAGTCCTAAACCAAATTATACACCATCTCTTACACAAGTTTTTACTTTTTTTCACGTACCATTTTCTTGGTCATACTAATTCACATGTAGTGTCTAAAGCTAATGATCAATTATTAAATAAAACATATTGAATGTATCTTTCTATCTACTTGTATGAATTAAGAGAATATTAACACAAATTTTGTGAAATGTCTCGTGCCATTTTCAATTACCTTTTCAAATTGCCATACGAGACATTTGGTACCTTCTTTTTTTCAATCAACTAAAATAATATAATAATAAAAATTATATATATAAACAATTGAAGCAGCTGAAATGTCATTTTGTTTGGGACAGCTAATTTAACATTTTGTTAATTGGTTTAATATTTAAAAAACTGGGATGGGAATATTTTTGTTTCTATGTGGCTGCTCTTTTTCACTTCGTGAACCATTTCTCCACATGCTTCAACCTCCATTTATTCTACCACCATCTTAAATTAACCCTCCACCAATTATTTTCTATTTTTATAAAAAAAAAGTCAAACAAAAAAAGTGTTATAAAATGTTTGGTTCCTAACTCCAACTTACCATTAAAAAGCACGCGAACATTCTTTATACATTTCTACACAATTATTTTAGTTTTAATAATTAATTATTGATTAGAAGAGAGAGAAATAAAAACAATTGATAAACATTCATTCTTCATCAAAGAAGTATAACATTAAATACTCAAATATAATACGATCCCAATAAATTTAACCCCTATCAATGTCTCAACTTCTTAGTTAGTTATCTATTTAGCACAAATATGGATACAAACACTATATGATATAGATACGGAAATGTAGGATACAAGAACACAAATCTCTATATTATATAATTATAAATTATATAAATTAACAATAAATATTTATGTGCATAAGTATATTTGAGATTTTTCTCGGGATAGGAAGATATTTTTCATGACTAATTCAAAAGAATTTGTTATTTATTTTTAGAATCATAACAAAAATTTGTACGAATTTTTAGAAAATTATTGTATTTATCCTTTTTAAAATTGTGTTATAACCGTACTAAAATTATTAAAAATTCAACAAATATTTTTTGAATTAAATATTTTACCGATAAGTGTCTTACTAATATCGTACGAGTCGACACCGATACGTGTGTCCGACACGGACACGTCATTTAAGAGAAGTGTCTGAACCTGATATATACCATTCTTGGATGAAAATATGAAGCAACAATATAAAATTATTTTTTATTATCGTAAGTAGGAACAGACGCAGAACACCATACCCTACAAAATAGAACATGAACATATGATTCCCTTTATCCACCTTGGAAGGAAACCGTTGTGAAACAAAACAGAAAAGAATGATATATGCATGCATGTGTGTGAAACCATTGAAGATGTCAACAGTGGAATTGTTTTGTTTTCCAATAATGTTTGGCACTGAGGAAGGTGGTGCTACATATCCTGAAGATACGGCAAAGTCTTGCAACTTTCCATTTTATACGTCATTAAGACAATATTTAATTAGAGGATCATAATTGTGTTTAATTATGGAATTTGGTAGTGTTTGAATTTTCAATGCCTATCTAACTTGGTGTGCACTTCTTAGGGGCAAATGAGCCAAACACAAAGTGTGGGTTCTTCTGACTTTTCCATAACAATTGAAAGAGACAACTCACTCACTCACCACCCTATGTATAGTATATTATGTTCTAAGCTACTTCAAGATTAATCTTTCTTCCCAAAGTCTTAGTCAAATCTTCTTTTCTTATTTATGAAGCTATTTTAATTGTGCACAACACATTGCATTTCAGAGTTTTTCCTCTTTGCTTGCTCATGCATGTATAGGAAGAGGTTTTTCTATCTAAGGAGATTGTGATTGAGGAACAAGATCAAGTTGTTGCTATTTGTGTTTGTTTTCTCTTCAATCTTACTTGCATCCCAAAAAGGTGGTCATAAAGTTTGTTCAAATTCTTCCTCTACTTGCTAATGAATAATGCAAGCTCTCTCTAAACACCAAAACAAAAATAATCGAATCTGGTTATTCTGCCTTAAAGTTTGTGTTCTTGAAGTTTGTGTTCCCATTGTTTGCCTATGGATTTTTTAATATAATTTATTGTTAGCATGAGTTGTTTGAGTCAATTGAAACATTAGAGAAAACATATTTTAACAATATATTTATCTACCAAATCATTTTGACTTTCTCAGTCCAAGTGTTTTACCTTGTCAATTTTCAGGCAGGTTATTTAAGTGAATTACTTTTACTTTATATAGTAATAATACCCTTTTCAAATACATAATCCTATTCAATATATAATCTCACTTAAACATATAACTTTTTTAATTCATTAATTTATATTATTACAATATAATTGTTTTAGTTGTTAATTCTTTTTTTTTTGGAATAATTTTATCTATAATTTATAATAATAATAATAATAAGAGGTTTATCCTGTTGACGTATGTATTTTTTAATACCATCATGCAATGGAATTGTATACATCCATATGTTATGTTTCCATATTCAAAATTTTAAGGTAGGGTTATTTCAGTGAAGTACTTTTATTTTACAGAGTAATGTATATTTAATAATTCAAACCATTCATTTATATTATTATATTATTATAATATAGTTGCTTTAGTTTTCAAGGTATTGTTTCTTCTGTCTTCTTTCATCTTTTGAGAAATTTATCTATAATTTATAACAATAATAAATGAACTATTCCAATATATATATATATATATATATATATATATATATATTTTTATTTTTTTTTTCAAATATATTTTGGTGATATAAGTGTTTCATTCTTCTTACGTAAATGGATTTATTATTTGCGTAACTGTCTATAATACCACTTACTTTATAGTTTTAGTTTTCAAGGTCGTCTTCCTTTTTAGATAATACAATTTTTTAAAAATTTCTTTTAATATGATAAAAATACAAAAAAATGTAGATACACGTATGCAATCAGGCAATGACGCTATGTTTATTATTCATGAATAATTTCTTATTTTTTTTATCATTATTAAACTCCATAAAAGAACACCAGAAAATAACATATATACCAAATTTTCGTTCCTCTTTTGCAATTGTATTATTGATAAAAAAAACTTTTAATTTCTGAAATTCATTTAAATTTATTCTTTCTTAAATTTAACTGAAACGAGGCGAGAGTGCCAAATTTTTAACGTTATAATCTAATAAAAAATTATAACAAAATGTATCTAAATAGTTTGTTTTTGTAATTAAAGTAGCAGTTTAAACGTTTCAAATTGAGTGTGAAGAATAAGACTTTTAGTTGTTGAAAATAAAAATAGGTTAGGTCTAATAACATTTTACTTAGATTGACCTAGCTAATTCAAGAAACTAAAGACATGACTAAGGATACTTTTCTTTACAATTCAAATCTCATCACATCTCTTTCAACTGCAAATAAAAAAAATTAAAATTATTTTAGATTAACATTTTGTGCTTTTGATGTTCAATAAATTATAATGATACGTTAATTTAAAGGTAATTAATTACATAAATTCAATTTTATTTTATTTCAAATTTAGACCCAATATATTACAACCAGTTTGGTTCTCAAAGAGATTACTTCGGTATACAATTTTTTCAAAGAATAATTTTGTTAGTAATATTAAGTTGAAAATCCACATGATTAAGCATTTAATTATAATAATTATTTTTTATCTATCTTAATCATCCATGAAATTTAATTTTTTTTCAGCATTTGGTATCATTTGATATTAGGAATGATAATACAGAGTGACACGAATTACGAGTTAAGCGAAATTAGTAAAGCAGGTCAATGAATTAAAAAACTGAACTGATCCACATTTTTTACTAGCAGACTATGATGTGCCTATCTTTGATCAATAGAACTTGAGAACAAGAAAAAATATGAAGTTTGAATTGAAATTTTAAAGTTGGACTCGTTAGTTTATTTTATACTTGCCAGCCCAAAATAAAAGTCAATTTCTTCTTCCACCGCATATTTTTTTCCTCCATCTCCATAAATCTTTCAATTCCAAAATTATCCATTAACAAAAGATGTAAAATTTGTTTTTTTTTTCATTTTCAAATTATATAATTCGTAAATCTTCCAAACTTTAAATTATTTCAAATATATCAAATACATTTCAAATTTTAAAATTTAGAATAAAAAATTATATTCCAAAATTTATAATTTAGAAGATATTTTTTGGTTTGAAAATGCATTCTAACTCTAAAATTCAGAATGTAATTTTCTACAGAGGTGCAGGACGAAAGCATGGAAGTGCAGGTAGAAATTGTTAAATAGAAGGCCTTTAGCTAAGTATTGTTTTGGGCTATCTATTGTGGCCCGTTTTTTGTGGCTTCGTCGTCCTCCTGAAGTGACAAAAAGAAAATCAGTTTCTTCGCTACTGAATGTGTTGTGTGTTTTCTGGTTTCCCTATCTTAGCATCAGAACACCACTGGCGAAGTCGATTCCGGCGAGCGTACCGTCTCACCGTCAACGTTGCTGGCAAGGTACTATCATCTTCTCCTTTCAATTCATATTCTCTCGTATTTTGGAGCAACCAATAGGTGTTCACGCGATGAACACACAGTCACAGATCCCTTAATTTGGAACTCGCGATTACACTTAGTTAGAGTAACAGAGAGGTTCCTATACAAAACTCATCTCATAACACACAAAAAATCATCCCTCTTTTCTCTGTATAAAAAGGAGGGTGTATGATATTGGGGCAGGGTACTGGGTTCATTTTCAGCCAAGTCTTGTTTTTTGGGTTTTTTATAGGAATGCAGATTCTTATCAAAGTAGAACATGGTTGTGCTGTGTTGTGAATGATGTTTTACAATGGAACCATTGGAAAAAGTTGTGCTCAATTATCGTCATTGTTAAATGTAAACAGTAAAGCTAGTATTGATTTTGTTTTAAATTGTTGAAAAATGAACTGAGTAAATTTTTTTAATCATCAATTGATGCACTGGTTGTTGTTAACGTAAAACTGATGCATATAAATAGCACAAGAAAAATAAATATGAAATGCTGGTGAGTTCTGAAATGTGTAGTTTTATGTGCTAGTTTGATGTATTTTATTGGCTATTCCAACAGTTCATATAAACTTTGTGGTGTATTTTTTTTTGGGGATATCAGGTTCATGTTGCTGAAACCTCTTTGACATTTCCAATTAAGCATTTGTTTCACTGTGTCAATGAGAGGCAACCTTGGAATAAGGATCCCAAACTCCACTATTTCAAATGCCACCAGAAGAACGCTAGTTGCATTCTCTACATCTTCTAGTTTTGGTGATGGCGGACGTGGTCGTGGTCGTGGAGGCTCCCCCCCTGGTTCAGGGCCATTCAATTTCAATGAAAGAGCTCCTGGGAAGCCTAATTCTAGTGAGCCCAAATCTGACACGACAGAGTCACCCATTCCTCCTGGTTCTGGTCATGGCCATGGCCGTGGCAAGCCAATGCCTCCGTCAGGTCTTCCTTCTTTTTCATCATTTTTATCTTCCATAAATCAGCCACCTGCTGGTCGAGGCCGACCTACTGTCCCCCACCATCAAAATGATTTGCAGTCACCTGCTGGTCGTGGCCGACCTACTGTGCCCCACCATCAAAATGATTTGCAGTCACCTGCTGGTCGTGGCCGACCTACTGTGCCCCGCCATCAAAATGATTTGCAGTCACCTGCTGGTCGTGGCCGAGCTACTGTACCTCAACCTCCAAATGATTTGGGGCCACCAGATTCTGGACCCAAAAAGCCCATTTTCTTCAAAAGAGAGGACATTGCTTCTCCAACAACAAGAGATGATTTCCCTATTGATGTTGAGCAAGCTAACAAACTTCCAGGCAACATAATAGAGGTGTTGTCTGGACTTGGACGGGGGAAGCCCATGAAACAGTCAGATCCGGAAACGCGAGTTACAGAAGAAAATAGGCATCTTCGTGCTCCGCGAGCTCGTGGTGCTGCTGCATCTGACACTTTGTATGAGAGACAGCCAATACCAAGCCGGGATGATGCAGTGAGGAATGCACGGAACTTTTTGTCACAAGGGGAGGATGATGTAGGTGGCACTGGAAGAGGAAGAGGGTTTAGAGAGAGGGGTGGGCTTGGTCGAGGCAGGGGCAGAGGCAGAGGTAGAGGCCGAGGCACAGGAAGAGGAGGATTCAGAGGGAGGGATATGGATGAAAGGCGTGGTCGATTCATGGATGCAGAGGCTTCAGATGATATAGGGCCATATGTTGGGGATGATGCAGATGGTGAGAAATTAGCCAAAAAGGTTGGGCCAGAAATAATGAATCAGTTAACTGAAGGGTTTGAGGAGATGGCTGGTAGAGTTTTGCCATCGCCATTAGAGGATGAGTATTTGGACGCATTAGACATCAATTATGCAGTAAGTTGTTTCTACAGATATCTTTATTTATTTGTTGAGAAATAGTTAAAGATAGTGGAAATATAATTATGTAGTATAGCTGCATCTAGGGAAATTCTCCAGTCTTAATTGAATTGCTATGAGGAAACTCGTTATAATCATCCGATACTCTAGATCTAAAGACTACATTTCTCTCGAGGAATTTTTTTTGCTAAACTTCTATTTCTGTTTAGTACCTATATTTCAATGTTTAACTGTTTGTGTTTTTTTCGGCTTCTTTATTGATTATTGCAGATTGAATTTGAGCCAGAATATTTGGTGGAATTTGATAATCCAGATATTGATGAGAAGGAACCAATTCCTCTTCGTGATGCACTTGAGAAGATGAAACCATTCTTAATGGCATATGAGGGGATTCAAAGTCAGGAAGAGTGGGAGGTATATTTTGTTGTAAATCCTATCCATTATCCATGACTTATGATTGATACCGTACATTAATTGCAAATGATTCAGGGCACAAGTTTTGATACTGATGTTTTTTTTTTAATTTTTAATTCATCACTATCTCCGACACTAATAATCTTATGGCTTGGTTGCCAATATCTTTGTCATGTCAAACCTGTGTAAAAATTACATTGGACAAGTACTGTTTCAGTCACTATGTTTGGAAATAGTTGTCTATTTTATAGCTGCTAATAGGTAAAGGCTATTGCTTTTATGTTCTCTACTATAGTTTATGGGTGTGTGTCCATGTGTTGGGATATTTTTATTTTCTAACTTTATATCCTACTAGGAAATAATGGAAGAGACAATGGCACAAGTTCCACTCTTGAAAGAGATTGTTGATCACTACAGCGGACCAGATAGGGTAACTGCAAAGAAGCAACAGGAAGAGTTAGAAAGAGTTGCTAAAACTCTTCCTGAAAGTGCACCATCTTCAGTGAAACAATTTACAAACCGTGCTGTGGTCTCTCTTCAGGTTTGGAGCTCTAAATTTTGATATTGTGTTGGGCATAAAATGTCTTTTACTAAGGCTAGTTGTTTTCCTCTTATGTTGATAATCTTATTATAAGTATTTCTGCCGATGATGTTCTACTTGCCATGTAATTCAGTGGTAAAGGAACCCCTTTCCTCAGTATGTTATCTTGTAATTTGATATCAGTAGAGAATCTACTTCCCAACATTTGCATAATCAATTGAAATTACAACAAAGATTTGCTATTTTTTTAGGAATTTCAAATCTAAATTCTAGTTGATAAAATAAATCCCAATGTATGGAGCGAATAGAATATGTATTTGATGTTGTGCCAAGGCAGAATGGTTGTTATTGACAAGGCATAGATAGGAAAAACAATGCTCTGCCTAAAATATTTGTTTAGATCTATTTAAAATATTGGCAAGGAATGCATGAAGATTGTTAGCTATTGGAGTTGGCTTTGGTGGAATGAGATAGTTATTTACTGTATGATTAGAAATCCAGGAGGTTCCCAAACTTTAGTTCCCCATATTAATGTGAATTTATGGCTTTGTACATTAAAGAATTCATTCAGAACCTTGCTATTTCATGATTATATGAAGTTTGCAGCTGTTTTGGTATTCAATTGATTCTGGCTGTAGTCACAAATGTAGCTGGAGTTGCACTAATCTGAATCGGGAAAGGATAGTATATCTAATGTCCAAATCTTGATGTATTGAGGATTTTGTTTTCCTGAGTCTGGCATTAATTTCCTTGTCCTTAGATTGATTTATAATTCTTCTGTCTCTGTTATCCTTTCATGAATTTATACATACATACATACATATATATATATATATGTATATATATATATATATATATATATATATATATATATATATATATATATATATATATATATATATATATATATATATATATATATATATATATATATATATATATATATATATATA